>VOFH01003649.1_pt1 | contig 26489 bp, 40 predicted proteins | sample 5384091 | NCBI WGS metagenome assembly VOFH01 (sample SAMN12384727, study PRJNA508395) | human gut metagenome | isolation source: healthy gut G | host: Homo sapiens
TTGGCAAACTTGTTCTTAGGATAAGAGCCATCTGAATATTGATACCACCAACCTGTAGAGTTCTTTTGCCAACCTTCTGTCACAGAAGAATCATCAAGCATTTTCTTCCACAGTGCTACCCATAGACTGATAACGTTTAATCTTAGCAATTACATCACGAAGGCTATCATTATCACCTCCATGAAGCTCTAATGAACGAGCAGGACATGAAGTGCTTGAGAACTCATTGTGGAACTTAATATTGTCATAGTTAGGAGTATCACCATAGTAGGAAAATCCCATATCCTCTGCCATTTGACGAAAGTACCATGTCTTCATTGCAAGGAACTCAGCATCTGTAGAACCAAATTGGCACACTTCATAACCAATAGAGTTCATATTACCATCATAGTTAGCTGTAGACCATGAACCATTATAGGTGTCCTCTACGCTAGCAATAGTTTTTCGATTGATGTAATAATGAGCAAAACCTTGATCAGATTCATCATTATCATATGGTGATTGTAGCCATCAACATAGCTATCAGGAGACATACTTCCCTGCATCATTGTGCATGATGTAATACTTAAGCTTTTCAGTAGGTCTTCTACCTGCAATACCTTGGAAGATGGACTTATTTATTACGTTTACCATGTTTGTTCTCCTCACGTAATTTTTCTTCTAATTTCTTATCAAGACCATGAATGTAATGATTACCTTGAAGCACATCAAAGATATTCTTTCACAATAGGTCTAGTCATTTCCCATTTTCTCTTTTGTAGTGAACTCTGTAGCATTGTAAATCTGTAGATACTCAGTACAGAAAGCTTGAACGCTTAGTGCCTTTAGCCATATCCATAAGCTGTGCTCTTATTGTTCAAATTACCACCAAGACCACAAGCTGTTGTAATGAGTAAGGGTTAATGCAGAAAGTACAGATTGGTCTTCTACCAACTTTAAGATTAATTTCTCAATTCCCCATACTATTGGTACACCTCCTCCCTGGTGGTAATGGTTTGCTCTGTCATTCTAGGGGCTCAGATTCTCTAGGTGGTTCTGTCTCACCATGTAAAGTTTTTCTACTTCTTCACAGGTGATTTCTACAGCATCTCCACCACCTCCCACTACAACTAGGACATTGCCCTTTGAGCATTTCACAGGTTGCTTTAGGGATTGGTGAATAGTGCTTATCCCAGTTGATGTACTCTACACCACAGGTTTTTATCTTCTTCTGCCAATTTATATACCATATTTACCTCACATAAACATCAAATGAGTGTCTTATCGTTTGTAAGTGTACACCCTTACCCTTAAATCCAAAGGGTGTATTGTAAAAGTTGCACCTATTACTTCTCCATACTTTTAGGAGCTGATAATATAATATTACCATCTCCATCAGATAAAACCCATAGGCATTATACCCTAGACCTAGTACCTTAACATTCTTAGGAAAAGAGCTACCAGAGGAATAAGTCCACTCAAAGTTAGCCTCTTTAATTCTACCTAGTGAGATAAGTTGAGCCAAGGAATAAATCTTCTGTGTACCTGATTGGTCAAGTCCATCAGATGTCTTATCTGGGAATGAATCATAACCATTAGGTGTTTGATACTTCTTCTTATCCTCTTTCTTAGGTGTAGTGGAATAGTCATCTACTTCTTCACACAAGACACAGGAATGTAAGCCACAGAGCCATCATACTTGTCATATATGAGCCATTCTCCATTAATCTTACCTGATACCTTATTACACTTGAAAAAGGTCTCTATAGTAGTGCTATCAGAAGGAGATTTAACTCCCTCTACTACATCACAGATAATCTCAAAGAAGTCTCTAGCAATAGTCTTTTCTGTCTCTTTAGCATTACCTACTAGAGCACCATCAGCATCAGCAGGAGAGTAGTTATCTTGACCCTTAATGCGAATGACATTTAGGAGAGTATTACCATAACCTGTAACAGCTCTTCTATGCTCTACAGTACAAAGCTCCTTGGTAGTTTTGTTCTATGACTAAGGCATTCGATAAATCCCCTCCACCATAGACAAACACATGACCATATTGCCATCCTATACCACTAGGCTCTCTTGTGGTGATAATATCTCAACATTGAGTGTCATACCACTTGAATAGGGGATAACATCTGCAAAGGAGGAAATATCATTGGCTTCACCCAAGTCCTTAGCTCCTTCACCTGCCATGAAGAACCCATAATGACTAGCTACCTGATTGACTATATCAACACACTGATAGCCATAAGCACCATCAAAGTCCACACATTGACCTACATATTTTGGGCTACCTTATAAGCATTTGTCATTTAATTATACCTAAATTTCATCATCTAGTAAACTCAAACACAAGTAAGTAAGGTAGGTGAAGTCATAGAAGAACTCCTCTTTTCCAAGGGATATTCTATTGGATTTTCTATCACAGATGACCTCTTTATCCTCTACTTGGAGGGCAAAATCAGCAGTGTGGATAAACTCATGAGCGCCACCTACATCATTACTATGAATGAGTTGATTGACAAACTGTTCTACAATGTCCTCAGCAATGATTCTATTCTGCATACGTTGTACAAGGTCTTTTCTAATAACTTTAACCATCTATCTCCATCTTCCTCTCTACTTCTTTGAGTTTTGTATTCTAACCAGTATATCTCACTCTTGAGCTTCTCATTAGCAATAATTGACTGGTAGTCAGTAGGGTGGTTATCTATGTGCTGTTCTAACTTAAACTGTTTAGCCTCTCTGAGCCTTTCTCAGATAAAGTATTCTTATAAGTTCCATATAAGCTCATTATTCCTCTAGTTAATGTGACTATATTTTAAAAAGTTTCTTAGTGTAACCTTAGCCTCTCCTAAAGCATACACAGTGAATATCTTCTCTCCTGCGCTAAACAAAGCATCACGTTGAGCATTATTAAGATACCATGCACAGTACATAAGGTCATAACCCTCTAGTGGTTTATTATTAGGAAAATACCCTCACCACTTGAATCATCACCTATCAGTTACATCCCCATTGTCTCCTAAAAAGATTTCCTGTAAGGTCTATCTCAGGAAGTATCCCTGTATGCTCATTTGTAGCTGATACGACTAAGTGAACATCTGTAATAGGGGTTTACTCTGCCTCCATCACATCCACCTTTATCCTGCTCTACAACAAACTTTAGAACCATCTCTGGAATCTGTCAAGGTCAGAAGGAACAAGCACACGGAAAGAAGCTGACTTAGAGTTCTTGTTAATAGGTACTACAGATTCAGGGTCTCTCTTATCACTGTCATCTTTCTCAACACCATCAAGCACAGTCTTAATATAGTCCTTGTGCTTATTTGCAAAGTCAATACGCTCTTGTAGTTTATTCCCTGCTACACCTCCCCAATCGGCTAGGAAACGTGCTGTAACTCAGAAATATCATTACTACTTGTTGCAACCTCTTTAACTACATTGTTAAGACCTTCCTCAGAGAGCATGAACTTAAACTGTGTACCAAAAGGTGAAGATGTTCCTTCTACCATCCTTCTTAGCAAAGTCATACAGAGCCTTACACCTTGGGCCAGTCCATTGACCAAGACCTACACCAATCAGTGCTTACCATTCACAAGATAGCCTGATTCATTCAGTTCAAGGTTAGGGTACATCTTAGTAAACTCACCCCCAACTACCCACAAGGTTTTCTGCTGTAGGCTCATCCATCATCTTTTCATAGGCTCTTCCTGTGAGATAGTCTGTTTCATACCTCTTGGCTGTAACATTACTCTCAATACAAAAGTAACCAATAATAGCAGAATACACCTTCAACCTTTGATTCAGGAATCTCTTTCTTGATAGCTTTTACAAACTGCTTAATTCTTCCTTGAACATCCTTAGATTCTGCTTCCTCTGTATTCTCATCTCCATAAGGAGCACAAGCCTTAGAGGTAGATAGGGAAGATACATAGTCAAGAGCATAAAGGTCTGTTACACCACCTCTACGTTGCTTAGATTGTTGAATAACCCTTGCTTTTTGTTCTTGCTACAGAGTTTATTAATTTCACATAATTGTTACTCATATATCCTCCTATTGGTTTTACTGTAATGTCTCTATCACTATAAAAAGGAACTTGGATAGTTTTTAATCTTTGTATATGAGCATCACCCTCAGAATATTCATCTGTAATGTGTGTCACAAAGAACCAATCACTTAGCTTAAGTATCTTCTCATAGTATTTTGTACAAGCTGTAGCTCCCATACTCCTGCATTAAGAGTAAACATTACCCTATCACCTACAGCCAATGATTTAGGCTTTAGAGGCTCTACAGTGATGCTATAGACTACTTTCCTACGAGAGTTAATTAAGCGCCTTATAGCTGTTCTATAGAGCTGTTCTGTGGCTTTTAACCTATCTGAGTCTGTAATCTCTCTATTATTCTCTGCAATGGATTGTGTATCATTATCTGTCACAGTACCCCAATATAGCTCTCCTGCCTCTAATGCAATTCCTTCTTCATCCATTACAGCAAACTCATCACCAATAATCTCAGGAGCAAACACAGGAAGCTGAGGATAGTCATAAGACCTTTGTGAGTTTACCTTGTTACCTGTCTTAATCACAGGAAAACCTTTAAGCATTAGTTTAGGATTGTGGAATATATCCCTTAATGTAAGGGAACTAGCACCACTATCTGATTTATCTGACATAGCCACAGCAATGTTTACTGTATCTTCATAGTTTTCCTCAACATCATCAAGTGATACTAGGTTATTATACTCATTAATAAGAATATCTCTCTTTTCACCAAAGATACCAAACTCAATAAGATAGGGTCTATTCTACTAACTCTCCAATAAAAAGAGAGGTAGTCTTTCACATACTTTTAGTAAGAAACTCTAGGAACGTTTCATTTGAAAACTCATACTCAATCAGGTTTTTCTCTGCATAGTCATCTAGGTATGTAATCTTAAAGTCATTAAGTAGGTCATCTTTGTGCTGTTCATTACTCCCAATAACCCATAGCTTGAGTTACAGCAGAGACTACAGAACGAGCTTTAACAGTTACATTTGTAGGAAGAGTTCTTTTATCTAGTCTACCAATAACATGAGAGGTTCTTACTTGCACAGTCATATCCTTGAAGTTATTAGTCTTATCTCCTACATAACCTCTATATACCCAATCATCTGTAGAAAGTACAATATGAGAGCTTCCTGTGAGGTGTTTGGTATAGCTTATTGGTAGAGTAAGTGTAATTGAGGGAACTTCCATAAGAGAATACTCTGAGGGATATATTACCTAAGAAGTGGTCTTTAGGTATGACCATTGAGCCTAGTCCTGAACGCTCTGTATTCTCAATATAACCAATCATACTATAACTCCTTCATAATCAATGAATAGACAAGCATTCTCACTCACTACACCACTTACACTTACATTATTAATTCCCTTGTGAATATAAGGCATTTCATGGCATAGAGTAAGCACAGATAAAAGGTACTTCCTTGTAGCTATACTCTAAGCAATCCCATGAAGTAGCATATCTTATTTCCCCTTTGTAGTTAGCTGTAAGAACTCCATTTGTATTCACCCTTAATCTTATAGTCAACATCATTGATTCTCACTACAGGGTCTTTAAACTTACCATCTAGGGCAATACTCCACTTATGACTATCTAATACAGTATCAGAGATGAAACTTCCACTCATAACCTCATTTACACAGTTATCACAGATAGAGTGCTTATAATAGTCTTTTAGAGACATTCCACACTTATTCTTAGAGCAGTTATAGACAACTCTCCACTTTGAATTACACTCATGGAAGAAGTCATTCATAATTTCAATATTATTCTGTGCTGTACACATATCAATCATGCCATTAATATCATCACAGTCATTCTCACAGCATTCACAGATAAGATTACAGTTTGGTAGTCCATTACAACAATGTCTTGATTTACCTAAACAAGAGGCTTTCATATCAAGGAAGTCACAGTTATCATAGTCATCTAGGAAGGTCTTTGCATCATCAGCCTTATACCACACAGCATCAGGATTGTCAAATTCTACTTTAAACACAAGGTAATCATCATCCGTCACAACCCAATCCTTACTTGCCTGTATGCTTGTTACATAGGCATTACACCAAATTAGTTGCAATCCTGTATTGACTGCCCATAGTTTACCGGGGGTTAAGAGTTGTTCAATGATAAAATCATAATGTGCTTGAATATGCTCCTCTGACCAATTATTAGTCCTTAGAGCAATTTTAAGTGATATTGTATTACTATCTATCAAAGACTTGTCTGATACATTACCAACATAAGACCCATTAGCAAAAAGTGCGTGAGGTTTTACTCTCACGCAAACTAATCTTTCAGTCTGTTCATCAATAGATTTTCTACCAAGGAACACTAGGTCATTAAATTGGATGTAACGTCTAGGCTTTGAGAAGTTCTCTCCACAGTTAAACATTAAACATACCTCATTAACTTGTCTAGTCCAAACATACCATTTAGGTATTGAGACTTATTGTCAATATTTTGACTAATTTGTGCGTTATTTGTGTTATATACATTGTTAATTATAGTTGATTTAGCAACACTTTTTGCAAGGCATTCACACCAAACCTATTGAGGTTATTTAGGAAGTTAGTACCTAAACTATCAACAGCTTTCTTACGCAACACATACTCACCCGGAGTAAGCATAGTAGGCACAGTATCAGTACCCTTTGGTTGCCAGTTAATACCTACAGGAAATCCTTTAGAGTGGTATTCAGGAATGATACCTCCTGATTGATACCTCCTTGAAGCATACTCTGTAATGCGTCTTTCATTGGCAAGGGCATTTACTTCATCCCAATCATTAGCTTGTTTAGCATTAGCAATAGCCTCATCAAGTTTAGCAATAGCTGAATTTATAGATGTAGCCACAGCGTCCTTAAGTCCTGTAACACTTGCTGAGATACCTGCTGTAGCAATACCCGGAATATCTACTCCACCAATAATACCAGTACCTTCAAGGAATTTCTTCTGAGCATCAGATAGACCATTAGTAACAGAGAGTTTAAACTCATTGACACCATTCTTAAGACCTTCTGCGCTAACATCCTTGATACCTGCTTTGTCAAGAAGAAGCTTGACCTTCTTCAACCTTGAGTACACCATCTTTTAATTTGAGCTTAGCTACACTTTCCCTTAAAGGCATCAATTCTTACTTGATTTTCCTCTGTTCTAGGTAGCTTTAGACACAAAGTCAGCAGAATCTAGCATCTGGTTCAATGTGTTAAGGTCATCCCACAGACCATTCTTGAGAATCTCAGTATACTTAGTAGCAGTATCTCCAAGTTTCTCTTTAATGGATTCTGCAAGAGCTATAGTTTGTTGCTCTCTTGTACCACCTTGCAGTTTACCTTGCTTAACAAGCTCAGTAGCCTTAGCAATCTGGTCAGAGATACTCAACTACAAACTCAGTTGTGTCAATTCCTGCCTTTTCTAAAGCCTCTGTAATAGCCTTAGCTTCTCACCATTGTTGGCAAAGTTTCTACTCTTAGTACATTATCAATCTCTTCTGTGATGGTTGTAATGTCCTTGAATAAGAAGTCTACACCACTCTTAACACTTAACTGTGCTTTTAGTGAGTTGAGCTTTATAGGCATCAAGGTTAGTAGATTGTCTAGTAGATTCCTCTTTTTGTGAGAGTCTCTACAGCTTCTGCAACTTTGTTACCCTCACTATCTAAAAACTCTACATACTTCTCACCAAGAGTAGATTTCACCAAGTTGGAGGGATTGAAGCAGTCTAGCATCATCCTGAATACCAGATGATTCTTTCTAACTCTGACCAACTCTTAATCTTATCACCAATCTTGACATAGAAATTCTCTCAATACCCTTAGGCACAGTTGCAGTCTTAATATTGAGGTCTCTTAGTGTTGATTCTAGGCTCTTACCTGTAGAGTTCTGTAATGAATCAATATAGGCACTTGCTGTAGAAAGACTCTCAGAGATACCACTACTTGAAGAAATAGACTTGAAGAATGAGTTTCTAATATTGGCTGTTTCCTCAGCAAGTTGTTTCACAGAAGCCATATGACTTTCTAGTGTCTCTTTTGCTTGTACCTCAGCTTGTTTAGAAGCCTCTTCCTTAGCTAGTTTCTCTTGTCTAGCTCTTTCATCCTTCTGGTTATTAGCCCCTAGCAACCCTGCAATAAATCCTGTAAGACCCCCAATACCTGCTCCTAGAGCAGTACCAATACCAGGAATAAAGCTACCAATACCTGCTCCTGTAAAGTGCCCATGAAGCTGTACTACTTGCAATGTTACCAAAGTCCTTAAATCCTTTGAGAAGCATTTGAACCTTGTAGAGCATTATTAGCTAAATCAAGACCTACTTGTGCTCCAATGAACCCTAGACCTTTCATATTAGCTGAGTGTCTAGCATTATTCCTAGCAACCCTTGAGAATCCTGTAGTTGAATTTTGAGCTACACGAGACATACCTGATAGATATGCTCCACCACTACCTACATTTCTTGAAGTAGTTCCTGCTCTCATAAGAGCATCAGAACCAAAAGCATTTGCTAGACCTAATGGATTTTACTTTTACCCACTAACAGCATTCATAGCAGTAGCCACAGTAGATAAACTATAGATAATATTAGTAGCCCATGATAGGAACTTAGTACCAATAAATCCTAGAATAAGGTACTTACCTAGTCCACCTAGAGAGAAGCTACACCAGAGGCAAAGTTAGTCACAAGGGTAAAGAAGTCTAGTATCTTCTTAATACCACCTCTACTGAACCACCAATAGCCACAAGAGTGCTTCTAATAGCTCCTGCAACAGCTTTTACAAAGCCAATAACTGCTTGGAAGAATCTTTGTGCACTACTAGAGGCTAATGCAGAGATAGCTCCTTTTGGCTAATTCTACAATCAGAGGTTTAATACCCTCTACAATGCCCAGAATTGCGTTTCTTAGCCCTCTAATGCTTTGTTTACTTGTCCTGCATTAAATGTACCAACTTGATTTACAATCGAACTGGAGAGCGTCTATGACACCTTTTAAGAACGTTTGCAATTTCTTTGAAGATATTTGTTCTAGTAGCAATTTTAGTTACCACAGAAGAAACACTTTCCACAAAGTTCACAATAGAATCAAATACACTCTTGAGAATGGATGGGGTTCACAGACTTGATAATAGTGTTAATTGCATTTGTGACACTTAGTAGTACATCAGTATATGCAGTAGCTCCTCCACTACTTACAGCTAGTTTAGCTAAGTTAGTATAGATGTCTACTACACCTCTAACTACTCTAGGGAATCTGATGTAATTAATTGAGCACCAATATCCACAATGCCCTTAGTAAGCTCTGATATACTCTTAACAATTTCTTTTTGTCGTAGTACCTAGCTCTCTACCTGTGGTGTTTAAGACATTCAACACAGATTTTGTAATGTCAAAGAACTCTTTACCTACATTAAGACCTTGCACACCACTCTTAAATGATGAAGCAAACTTCTCAATACCGTCTAGGGAAAGACTTACTAAAGGCTAGTTTCCATGCAACACCAAAGTGGTTCACAGATTGAATAGTATCTCCAATAGCATTACCTAGTTTAGTTACATAGTCCTTGAACTTATCTGTACCTACAATATCTGTAATACCCTTGATAAAGTCTCTAGTTGCTACATACACACGGTTTAATGCTCCGGGTTTAGCATTACCCTCTTCATCAATATCATCAAACACAAGAAGGTTTGATAATGTTTCCTTCAAGTTGGCAATAGCTTGTCTAGGTGTGATAATAGAGTTTACCAAACTTTGAAATGTATCACCATTACCCAATCTATTGACAACATCAAGGTACTCATCTGCTGAGATAAGTCTCTTCTTAGTTGCAGAGATAATGGAATCAGCACCCTTAGATTCAGCTAACTTCTGTAGTTCTGCATTCAGTTTAGAAACACCTAGAGCAGACAAACGTTGACGAATGAACTTGTAGTCTTGTTGGTTAAGTACCCCTGAGGCAAGCATCTGAGAGGTTTGCTCTGTTACAGTTCTCATACCCTCAATAGGGTTCTTAGTCTGTGCTAGAAGTCCTGCATAACCTTTTACAATCTGCTCTGCATCCTTACGACCATAAGCAGTATATAGTAGATGCCTGCTCTAGCAAGTCTGTAGCATCAAACACAGTATACTTACCATAATCACCAAGTCTCTTGATAGACTTATTAATAGTCTTTCTCATCAAACCCTAGAGCCTGCATGTTGATATGATATACCTGCATAGCATCCCCAAGGTCATTTGCTTCATTCTTAAGTTGTCCTATACTATTTCTGATACCATTAACACCACCAGAAACAAGACTACCTAAAGCACCTTTGATACCATTACCAACTAAGCCCATAAGGTTCTTCTGCATATCTAAGATAGTGCTGTTTAGACTGTTAAAACACAGATAACAAACCTTTTGCAGGAGCTATAGCACCAAGTTTAACCATTTGACCAGAAAGACCCACAGCAGAATGAGTAACATCATCCACAGCTTTATGAAGGTTTCTCCATGATTGATAGTCTTGGTCTTTGACTTTTAATATAACTAGAATCAAAGGTAGGTCTTGATGAGGAACTACTATTTGAGCTTCCTTGTGTAGAAGACACATCACCCTTTGTTGAGCCTACTCTAATAGGCATACTCTCAATCTGTTTCTTGAGAGCTAAATAATCTTTCAAGGCTTTATCTGTGTTTTGAATGAGGTTTACATTAAAGAGAGCGAGGAAGTATTCTTCCGCCCATCTTTCTTAGTTTCTTCTCAAAGTCTAACACAGAATCCCTTAGAGCTGACACAGACTTTTGGGCTTTTTCAATTTCCTTTAAACCTGTAATATCAACCTTAATGGTTCTTACTGCCATACTTTTCTCCTATGGTTAAGCTACATCCTCGATGTTTCTACGGATTTCATAGAGTTACCATTTTCATCACGAGAAACTGTGAATGAAAGTGATAGAGTAATTTCTCCTCCGTACTGAACTCACGAGAATTTTCTGTGATAAGTACATTGTTGAATACATAGTATTCCTTAACACCACGAGTGTTTTCAACCATTTGTGTTACACGGAAGTGTGTATTGCAGAGAAGTCGTTTGTCATTAGCAACAATCAACTCAACATCACGCTCACCATTGTAGGTAACAAGCATCTTCTCACCAATGTACATTGGGTTTACAAGAACTGTACCTCTGTCATAACCATGATAACCTTGAGTAAGAGCAATGAACTCATCATCTTCCAACTCAACACCCGGTGATACAGGTAGGTTAGACATATATGTGCAAGCACAACGGTCAGATGAGATTGTGATAGTGTTACAGTCTTCATAGTAAGGTCTGGAATCACAAGTGAACCATACTTCTTACCTTCAATAGTAACTTCTTGAATCACAAAGCTATCTGTCACAGGAATACCACTTGTCATACGTTTAGACATTGATTGAAGTGGATTCAACCAGTAGTCATTGCATGATGTAGTAGTTGCTGTAATCTCTTTGTAATCTCAATTTGAGACTTATCATACTGTCTACCAAAGCAACGAGCATCTGTAGCAGGTACAGAGACATTGTGAGTAAATGATGTCAAGCATGAAAGTAATACATTAGAGAACTTACGCAACTCTGAACGGTCATTCACAATAGATGGACTTGAGAATCCAATGTGACCTGTGAAGTCATCTTCACCTTTGTAAATCACTTCATAAGTAACCACAATACCATGGTCAGAAGGTTTCCAACCATTACCTGTTTGTGTCATTACTTTAGGATCTGCAAAGTCTACTGTACGAAGGACGAATCCCGGAGTAGATGCAGTAAATGAGTAAGTGTACACATAAGAGTTAGTTTGTGCTGTATCAGGGAAATCTGACACAATAGCTTTAAACTCATACTTACCTGCTTTAGGGACATTGATATAAATCATGTTGAATCTAGTGCAAAGTCATCTGCATCAGCTCTTACTTGGAACTTCACAGAGGCTTTCTTATCAGCAGGGTTTACATAGAGTGTACCAGTGTTCAAACACTTGATTGGGTTACAGTTAATTTGGTCTTCTGGCACATCCTTACGAACATACTGTACAAGAGTTCCTGATGGAATCTGTAGCTGTTTGTTAGTTTTCCAACGAACACAAGGACGAATTTCCTCTGTGATAGACACAATGATTTTGAGTCTTTATCTTGTGTGTTGTAACCATACATAGGATGTGACATATCTACGAAACAGTTAGACATTTATTTCTCCTTTTGTCTTGGTTTCCATTTTGGTCTTGTTTAACCACGGCAGGGGTTTGTGCTACTGAGCATCTTGACCTCTACCTTGTTGAGACTTTTTGAGTCTTCCTCCACCATGTGCTCACGTACACGAGACATAGCTTGCATTTCAAGTCTACCCCATGACGATTAGCAATCTCATTACGAGACATGAAGAACTCATTAAGGTTTAATGGTTGTTCAAATGCCATTATTTTCTCCTTTTACTTACACGTAAATATTGAGAGAGTCACAGGGAAAGAAAACATTTCTACCTCATCTACTAGCTCATTAGAGAAGTCCTCTGGGCATCCTATATCTAGCACTTTCACACTGATAGGTAGATACCACTTGTCTAATGAAGCCACATCCTGAGCAAAGGTCTTTCTTTGTATGCCCCTCGGTGTTTTAACTTGAAGTGTACCAACATATTCTTAATCTGGCAGTGAACCTCTTCTCTGTATTCTAACTTACCCTCTGGTGTATTCTCAATACACACACGACCTGTTGGTGGGGTCACAGGAGAGTAATACACAGAAAAGTTAATAAACATTTTAGGGAAGCATTTTGAGGTATTATCACAGGTAATATCAATGGCTAAGAATGGGTATTCTACACCTTGATTTAACTGGAAATGCTCTGATGTTCCTACATGCTTATTAAACTGCTCATCAAAGTTATTATATCTTTTTCTTGGGTCTAGCTCTTCTACATGGTCAGGTTGAATGAGATAATCAAGAACACCATAACCATACATTTGAAGCCACTTCTTAATGTTTATATACACAGCACTAATCATTTGGCTATTCTCCTTGGTATCTTAACTGTGTTCTTTTTCTTCCTTGTACAGCAAGGTATTGTCTTCCACTAGCTGTATCCTTGAGTTATATCTAGCTGTACCTGCTCCTCTTCTTCCTGATGGTCTCATAGCCTTATAAGTACCATAGAAACCACTTGTAGAGTCAACTAATTGCTCACTATCCCCAACAGTATCAAATGCAGTGAAGATAAATGGGAATTTAGGATGATACTTATATCCCCTAAACATATAGGTATTTACATAGTATCTATCCCTTCCCCTACTTGTAGGAGGGTACTCATTCCTATCAGCATACACAGAGAAGCCATCTAAAATCTTTCTCATCTTGACAGACCTTACCATCCGTCCTGTTTGAACAGAACCAGTGGCTTTGGCTTCTAGCATACCTGTAATAGTAAAGTCTACAAACTCCTTAGAAAACTCAATGCCCTTCCAATTATGAATATCAGTTGTGGTCACGAGTAATCACCCCCTGTAGTTGTTTGATATAAGGAGAACATTCAAGAATAAGTTGCTCACTCTCACGAGGAATAAGTCTCTCTCCTGTCAGCTTAATATCCCAACATCCGGGAATTATTTCATAAGTTCTACAAGCTACAACTTTCCAGAATAGGTAACCTGAATCCCTCAGGACAGCTAAACCTATTGCATCTTGTACTTATCCTTTGTAGAATATAATAACCATGTTTAATATCTAAATCACAAGCATGTGATTGATTGTGTAAAGAGAAGTAGAATGTCTCTAACTGTCTTGAACCTTCTAGTCCATGAATAGTTGTAGCATCACTCTCAGCACCTCTTGATGTAGGCATATGGTCTACACACTTAAGATGCTCTACCTCTTCCCACAAGCATTTCATTATTTGTCTGCTATTCTCATCATAAGTTGGAGTAGCAGTACCTTGCCTTAATACAAGGATTTCTTTACTGTTCCATGGAAGCGCCATTACCAACTCCTTCTAATACCATTTCAGTATTTGTGTTAGTGTATGTGCTTTCCCCTTTTTCAGGAACAACTTCAAACTGATGACGAAGGTTTCCTTCTTTGTCTGTGTACCTCAAATTGGTGAGATACCCTCCTAGAGTGTCATCCACAGTGTATACTTTACCTTGTTCAAATACATGTAGTCTAGTACCATAATAAGTCCGATATACAGTCTTATAGGTTTCTACACCACTGATAGAACGACCAGTACCACAGCGTGAACAACCATAGGAGCGAGATTCCTTCGCATATTCACCTAGAAATCTAACTAGCATTTTCTCCTCCCAATAGTAAGGTAAAGATTGTCAGTAAATGTTCTATTACACAAAGACAATGAACTTAGAGCCTGTATAGCCCTATGTATTGATTAGTTTAACATAGAATCTATCAATGTTTCCTGAATCAATAGTCCATTCTCTTACAATGTAGTCAACAGATTTTTGCTTAAGTACAGCACCTACAGCTAACCTATCCATATTAGCACACTCATCAAAGTGTACCACAGTCATTTTGATAAGCTATAAAGATGTTTAGGAAGTGACACATTGCCTCATAAACACAATCAGGAAGTGTCTCAGAGGTATATCCTGCTTCATACACAAGTACAATTTTATACTCAGCTTCACAGGAACAATGGTCAACACACTTACAACAAGGGCTTAGTTCATCTGTAAGATTCACAAGGATTGTTCCATCCACAAATGACCAATTCCACTTTTCTGTACCTAGCTCATATTCTTCCCTTTCAAGACCTTTCTTCTTGTGCATATACACCTTAATGTAGTAGGGTCAAACCTTATAAAAATAAGGTTTTAATTCAACCATTAGGCTTCACAACCACAGATTTAAAGTCTTTTACAGGAATAATTTCTTGTCTCTTGGCTCTTAGAATAGTAGAACACTCACCATCAGTCCAACAAAACAACCTTAGCAAGTACACGGAGAAAACTCTCCATGTACTTTGCATAGTTGCTCCATCATCACAGTCAAAACAACCACAGTTAGCTTGAAGTTTTTCAGTTATCTTAATCAACTCCAATGAAGGTTGCATACTGTATCTCCTTAGCCTTTAGTAGGAATAGTTGCCATTGGGAACGGATTGAGACCTGTAAGAAGACCTTGGATACGTTCAAATACAACAGCAGGGCAAGATTGTTCTAGTGGAATATTAGCCACAAGCAAGTGTGAAATGTGTGGTTAGTGTACAAGACCAAAGTTCTCATATTTGTCACAAATTGTTTCACATCCTTGACCAACTTGTTCAGCAGTACCTTCTGTACGAACTGTGTGGATAGAAGATTGAGGTACAAACAAGTCGTATTGAGTCAATGCTTCTACACGAGACAAGTCAATCACATAGGCTTCACCAGTCATTGTTTGCTCAAGGTCATAAGGCAAGTGGTAAGATACACCAAATGGAATACCTTTGAAAGTGATTGTTTCACCATTCACAGCCCATCCTTGAGGAAGTTTACCATCTTTACCTGGAACAATTTCAGCTTTGATTCCACGAAGTGTAAGAGGGTGAACATAAATCTTATAACGTGCTGATTGGTTATCCAATACATCAAGGTAGCAAGCTACTTGACGGAAAGCACCAATAACTGAACCAGAAGCATCAATAGGTGTTACACCCGGATGAGACATCATTTCAGCTACACCAGCAAACGGACGAAGTCCTTGTCCTTTTGAAGTTCAACATACCTTGAACAATGTGTCGTTGCAATAACAAAAAATGTGTACCAAGCCATGAATTGCCTGTAGCTTCTTCAAGACATTCTCCCAAACGTTGGAAAATGTTGATAAGGTCACCTTGTTTAAAGTGCATCTTATCTTTTCATCAAACGGTCAAGACGGTTTTCACAGTCCTTGAAGCAGAGATAACGTACAGAGTAGCATCACCAGTAGCTTGCATAGTGAATTTCTCAGTGAAACAGCATGAATCTGAATTATCTTTTAGAGAAGTCTGGAGCTTTAGTTCCCCATGTAAGACCTTCCATAATCCAGTCACCATTCTTAGCTTGTCTCAAAGCACCAAAGCTAGATTGCTCAAAAACGTTTAAGAATATCATTTACAAGCTCATCACCCATACCAACTACACGAAGAGAAGGTACAGCCTTTGACCAGTCACGAGATTCCAAAAGGAATTTTACCATCTGTGTTAGACAAGTTCTCTGTCTTACCCAACTGAGCAACAGTTTGCTCATGGAGAGTATCAATAGCTTCGCCTAACAAAATATCAAAATTTGTTGTACTCAATTTATTGTCCTCCAAAACGAACTCGTCCAAAACGGTTCATTGGTTTTTCTTCAACTTTAGTTGCTTTTTCTACAGTAGGGTTAGCTTTCTCAAGAATTTGAGATAGTTTAGCAAGTTGAGCATCCAATTCAGATTCTCCTGCTTCTTTCTCAGCAAGTTTAGCTTTTAGCTCATCTCTTTCCTTGATTAGACTTTCTTTTTCTCTGTAGTAAGCTGTTCAATAGCTTCAATAGCCTTTTCTAGTGCTGTAGGTTCACCCTCAGTTTCTACTACTTCTTCTGTAGCTTCTTCTGTAGCTGTTTCTTCAACAACTTCTTCAACAGTTTCAACTACTTCCTCTTGAGCTACTTCCTCAGTTGTAACTTCTTCTGATGTAGTTTCTTCTACTCCTGCTGACAGGTGAGCAAAGCACTTTATCTAGCATTTCTTTTCTATTCAAGTGTTCTTCCTCATTTCGTTTAAGTAGTGAAGGCTCATACCCACCACTTTTAGCATTACCGGGATTTCCCACAAAAGAGAATCCCATTAGTTCAATGTTGTCTGTGATAGGCACATCAACACTTCCACCATGCTCAACATTGTATACCCACAAGTTTAGCATATTCCTCTAGGTCATCATCTGTAAACTCTTTATTATACCCACACGAACTCTGATGAAATAGCCAAAAGGTTCATCTTGTATAATAAGGTCTTTTGACATTACTTAGCTCTAAATTCACATGAGGTTTAACTAGTAAGTCATATCTTCCAGATTCATCTTTAACAAGTTTTAAATCTGACTTCTTGAAGTAACCTTCTCTCACAGGATAGGCATTAAGTCTCTATGACCTGTAGATACATACCTTCAAAAGTTCCATCAATGCTGTCATACCACTTCTTGAGTGTACCTTTACAGATGTATAACCTTATGGTGTTGTCTTGATATAGTATAGAACCTTCTGAAAGGAGAGTCATATACCCATCATTGTTGTCTACCTTTTTCCACAGACAATCCTTTCAGTCTCTTTATCAGACTTAGATAGATTCATCACAGAGTCCAAACTATCTTTCTCTCCATATAGTCATGGATTTCATCCATAATTCGCTCTGCAATCTGTGTTCTAATAGGCATTAGTCAACAACCTCAAACAAATTATATTTTAGTTTTCTCACTTTCTTACCACCACAAGAGGCACAGTATGAATACTCATATTTAACATTGTCTCTTTTAAGACCTGCTTCTGCTTCTGGTGTGAAAGGTAGTTCCTCCGTAGCTTCCTTTTAAGACTACCAAGGAGAACTTGGTCAGTAGTTTCATACCAACCTTCGCTCTCTTGGTTATTGTCAGGGTAAAACTCAAAAACTTACGCTTATTCTGAATAATACCTCCATCTGTTAGGAAATTTACACGAACTACTAGGTCACGTTGGAGAAAGCGAGATACTCTAAACTTACTCATCTTCCTTTACCTTAACATCAGTGCCCTCAGTAATTTTAGATACTTCTTCTACTTATCATAAATTGCTTAGCACGAATCTCTAAGGTGTTCTTGCGTAAGTTTTTTCAATCTCTTTAACTTCCATTATTTATCTCCAGCGTATGTGATAGGAAGCCATAGCAATCCAATTCAGTATCCTTGAGGGTTACTTCCTTTAGTAGTATAATTAAACTCATACTTATCGCCACAGCAGTAAGTGAATGACTTGAATTTCTTCTCAGCCACGTCAAAGTATTGAACCTGCTCTTGACCAACAACTACTTTTGCACGTACTTGTGCCAAAATTGTTTCAGCAAGGTGAAGTAAAAGTTTTAGCTTCCCACCGACTGTAATCTTGAGATTCATTACTGGAACTTTAATTGTAGCCATGTAGGTACTCCTTTCATTGAATGTTCTATATTTAGTATAAAAAAAAAAGAGAGTTTATCAACCTCATGTCACAAAGTTAGAATGCAATCTTATCAATGACTTTGCAGTACCATTTTCCAAACGATACTTGTTAATCAACTCCATGATTTCTTCCATAGCAGAAGTATCAAAAGTTGTATCAAAGTCATTTAGGAACTCATCTTCTTTAACGTGAACAATTCCACGAACTTCTGGTTTGTTCTTAGCACCTTTACCAACTACATAACCAACTACATAGTTAGCATAGATATGACCAGAAGATTGCTCCATCAAGGCACGTTGGTCTACCACAAATGTATAAACCTTTTCCTCTTTACCATCTTCTAGTGTTTGTGTAGATACTTTCACACGATTGTCAAAGGCAACATCCACATTCACAGCATATGATGTGCGAGGTGTTCGTAACATATTACCACTTACACCAAATACAGGTACTTTTTGTGCTACGTTCATTGAACCACCATTGATAAGCACTTCTGCATCTAGGTCAGTAACCTCAGCATATTTTCTCAATGTGTATACAGGTTTTCCTGAACGAACATATTCAGGAGTGATTTTGTTTCGCTTCTCATCTAAGAAACCCAACACATCATTGATAATATTAGTCATTTAGTTTTCCTCCACGACGGTACATAGCTCTAAGACCATCTTTTGCTTTCTTCTATGTTAGCTTTCTGTTTTTCCACAGATAGTATTTTCATATATGTAAGGAGAAGGTTTTCCATAGTCAGTTACATACTTACCTTGTGATTCAGCATCCATGTTCAAGTATTCATTGTAAGAACTAAATGCTTTCTCATTCATCAACCTTGCATATAGTACGGTAACATCAGGATAATACATTTTATCCATGATGTACTCATACTGCATGTTATACTCCTTACACAGAGTCAATGTCATTTCTTCTACATCATCTAGTTGTATAATTACAGCATCCTCATAGGCTAAACCTTTGTATTCATCCTTAGGTTTTACCTTCCCTTGAACTACTGCCCAATTATACCTTACTAGATAACTAATCAATTTGAAAAAATGATGGATTGTTTCGTAGAATATCTCCACAAGCGCTGATAAGAGACATATCAGTGATATACTCAGCCAATGTGAAGGAACTCCTAGAACCTCTACAACCATTTTCTCACAAGCATCAATGACATCATCATCAAACAACTCATAGAGCTTGAATAAATCCTCTGGTGTGTATACTTCTGTAGTACCATCTTCTTTAAACTCAGTAAAGGCAATGGAAATCACAGAGGCATAGTTACGCACTTTACGAGCAATTCGAGGAGTGATATACTTCTCTTTTGCTGTAATTTGCTGTACATAGGCTTTACCATCTTGTACAATTTCAGCACCTTCTGGAGCTTGACCTATAATTGGCAACCAAAGTGTCAATACATAGTCTTTAGGGGAAATACTTCCTACCTTTGTGCTATCCCCATTTAGCACAGAGTGTGTTTGTGTCTGAATAGCCACTGGTGCATCTGATTGAACTGCTTCTTGATGACTAGCTTGTAGGTTTGCCAATTCATCAATGCTAAGAATCTTTGTGCTCATTATATCTCCTATATCAATTAAATTTTTCTTCAAATAGGCTTCTGCCATATTCTCATCAATGTTCTTAAGTCTTTCATACACATCAAGGATATAAATATCATTGTTGTAGTTATAGCTATTAGTGAACTCATAACTATCAAACTTAATGTGTTCTGATAAACCTGTAGCATTCTGCAATAGCAGAACAATCTGACCTAGGAAATGGTCACGCATTGGAATAATAGTATTCTTCATTGCATTATCAATGATACTATATGTACCAATGTTTGACACAGTTTTGTTAAGGTCAAATAGCCTAGCAGGAACACCAAACATCTGACAGACTATAGCAGGAACATACTGAGACAAGAAGTCTAGGAAGTCCGTAGCCTTTGTATCACGCTCTAGTTGCTCAAGATTTTGGAAGTTACCTGAATACACATAGCATCGTTAAACTCTGTTTCAGAGAGCTCTTCAGCAAAGGCATTCATGTCTTCAATAATCTTCTTAGTACGTTCCTCTTTAGCTGTTCTTCCCATATCAAGCAGTTCACCTCCACTAAAGGCTGTTCCCTGCTCTACACTTTCCTCAATCTGTTCTTCAAGTGTATCCTTAGCTTGTAAGGCAATAGTACCAATACCATTACGAGAAATATCATAATTCATTCGGTTAAGTATGTTTAGGATAAGCTCTACACGTTTACGGTCTTTCAATAAAGGTGAAGCACAGAACACTTGAGATGTATCTAACCTTACACAAGCAAACTGTTTCTCTGTAACAACCATAACCTCATTCTCAAAGTCTTTAGGGTTCTTGAGAATCTCTTTGATGTCATCCTCTGAGTAGTCACTAGCTACTCTAGGATTTCCTGTCTTACGGTCATAAGGTGTTTGGTATATATTGTTATTCTTGATTAGGTAAGTCAATGTCTGTCTAATAACAGGCATCTTAGGGTAGTCAATTACACAGGCTAGAATATCTTTAGGGTGAACTCCTACAAGACCCTCTCCTGTATTAAGTAGACCATAATAGCCATATTTTCTATAACCTTTAGCTACTTGTTTCAAGACATCATAGTTACGCTGACCATTGAAGTTGTGACTATACAAGTATTTTCTTAACTCAGAATCTTTTTCAAAGTTATCTGTAGTAAGACTATTAGTGAACATGTAGTTCACAATGTTATCTAAGATATAATCAACATCAGGTAGGTCAAGAGCTAATCTCAACATCTTCTAGTGTCTCATTAATTGAGTACCTCTAAATCCTGAACTTTGGAAAACTAACCTGTCCTTGTATTCAGCATTAAAGTACCTATCCATAGCACAAGAGCCACCGCAGTCATCTTTATGACATTTTCCACAGCTCATTAAGAACCTCCAAGGTAGAATAACTCAGCCACATGGAGTGATAGAAGTACACTATCTAGCTCATCTGGTGAGTGTTTTAGTAATTTCTTAATTTCAGATTTAGGACGAATCTTAACAAGTCTTTCCTCTGGTCTCTGTACCTCAGAAACAAAGGACATTTGACGACTGATTGCATCCCATACTTTTCTTACAAACGTTACCCTTTGTGCTTCCATCATACCTCTTAACATTAAGTGCATTTCAGCACGTCTATTAGAAGCATATTCAGCACTAGGTCTTTAGCTATTACTTTAATCTCTGTAGGCTTACCACCAAAGTTTATATCATACACAGGACACTTTAATTGTCCACTTAACCTTCTCATCTTCAAAGGCTGTACAATATGTGCTCCACCACCAGAGTCAATTCCTATAGCTTTAGCATTAAGCCTATTAGCTATCATGACAATCTTATTCACTATCTCAATAGCAGTTATACCATCAATCCACTCAGCAGGCTTAATATCTTGTGAATCTATCACAGTGAAGTGATTCTTCTCATCAACAACAGACACAGTTACTTGAATACTATCTGAACCCTTGTATGCACTATCCACACCAATAAAGTAGTCTAGTTGCTTATCAATAGGGTCAAAGTTATCTGTAATATCTGGTGATGAATCAAAGAATGAAGAACGCTCTGTAGGAAACTCACACAAGAGGTTTTCTCTGATAGAATCCTCTGTAATGGTGAATTGTGACCTCATAAGCTGTTCTTTGGTGTATTTGATACTACCCTCTTCCATAGCTGTTACAACATCCAACCACATAACAAATTCATCATCTGCTAGGTCTTCATTTGTCATAAAGTCATAGAAGTTATTCAGTGAACGTGGGTTAGAGATTAGATACATAATGAGCTTACGACCATCATCTGATTCAAACTCTCTACGACCCATGTGACCAAGGGCAATAGGTGAAATATCCGATGCTTCATCTCCAAACATATTACCACCACGACCAATGACATGGATTTTAGATGGGTCTGTAAAGTTAGAACCTGCTGATAGACCCTCTAGCTTACCACCATTTCTAAACGAGAAACCTTCACTTGAGAATGATGACAAACCACGTTTAAGTCTCTTATCCACAGCAGTTACATCCTTCTCATCAAAGGATAACATAGCTTTTACATCAGGGTGAGAGTTCACAAGAATCTCTGGCATGTTGAATAATGATTCCCGAATACTCTTGAGTAGAACCAACAGCGTAACAGTTCTCTCCGTCATAGGCAAAGTGGTTAGACATAATACCACACAGGAATGATTTACCATAACGAGGTGTAGCTACACAGTAACCTGTTTTATACTTCCCACTTAGGAAAGCACCAAACTGTACTGCTTGTGACCACCATAGCTCTATATTAAACTCTGATAAGGCTGTAGTGAATCCTAGCTTATAGTATTCAAGCTCTTTCTCAAAACCTTCTCTTTCACGAATGGTATTACGCTTAAAGTGCTTAGGTATTTTACCCTTCACAGCATCTCTTAGCTCATCTTGTGGAGTAACTTGGTCTAAGAGTATGGATAATTTCTCTTTGTTGGATAATATCTTACGCTTTTGAGTAAGTAACCCAACATCTGCATCTTGGATGTGCATAAACAATATCTCCTCCTGTGTAACTAAAATCTTCCTCAATTCCAACAGAAGGTGCTACATTGGCAAAACTTTCCGTTACTGGAATTGTCGTACCATTCATAGCTAGACATATAGGACATGTGTGTGAATCACCTACACAGTTCCAAGTCTTTAAGATACTATTCTCTGTGATAATCTCAAACAGCTTAGCACTTTCCACAGAGGCTTTCTCAATACCCATCTGAATCTCACTTAAGGCAAGTCTTTCAAGATTACTCCTAAACTCCTTGATAATATCATCTAGCTTCACAGTATCCACAGAGTCTATTACTTTTTGCTCTTAAGTCTTGTGCATGAGCTTCCAGAATATCTTTTAGTCTGCTAAAGTTACTTCTAGCAAATGCTGATGTATTAACACCATTTCTAAGCTCAATAACCTCTTCTGGCATTAGGTCAACACCTAAAGCATCTAGGATATAATCAATCTCTCCAAGGAACACCTCAGAGTACATATCCACAAGATAACCAATTAGTTCATTCTCAGCACTTTCATAGTCACCCATATTAACCACAGAGATTACAAAGCCCTCAAGTAGCTCTGTTATCTCAGCATAGTGCTTTTCAAACAAATCCTCTCTAGGGCTATGTGATGCCATTATTTCTCTCCAAAAGTTCATCTAGCTTAGCTTTAGTGTAGTTCTTAAGCTCATCAATACCATCTTTGGTATCATGGTTCACATTCACAGTAGTCTGAGTAGCCTTACCTTCAATACGGTCAGCCCATTCTTTACGCTCATAGCTATCCTCAAACGAAGCCATAATCTGCAACATAGCATTTCTAGCCACAGGAGTGCAAGGAGGTATTTGTGAATATACTTCAAAGCCTACTTCACTAAGCAATGTCTCATCAACATCAATAAGACCCCAACGCATTTGGTAAAGAGTGAGTGACTTTTCATCAAGCAAACTCAATTCTCTCATAGTCTCTGAATATAGTTTAGATTTTGTAGCCATTATCTTTACCTTTCCCAATAAATTAATACACCCTGCAAGGCTTGAACTTGCAACCCTACGCTTAGAAGGCGTATGCTCTATCCAGTTGAGCTAAGAGTGCATATGGTGGGTATAACCACCATTTAGTATTCACAGAAATGTGATACCTATCAACCAAAGTCCCCAGTCGGATTTGAACCAACGCATCCTAGGGTTGCAATCTAGGGCCTTACCAGACTTGGCTATGAGGACAAAAACCTATGGAGCTAACCAACTCCACAGGAAAATTCAAAGGAGGCGATTCTTATAGCGGAACTATAATGCACACAATGATTATACCACAGAGCTTATACTTTGTCAAATGAACTAAGTCCAATGAGTATAGCCTCTGCTTCATCATCATTCTTCACAGAGTATCCTTTGACAACACAAAGGTCTATAGCTTTTTTCTTTGCCTCTGCTCGTTTACCATTCAGGTGAAATTGCTTTCTCCAACTTGATGGAGTAACAAATACAATCTCAGAGTCTCTTACCTCTCTGATAACCATACCCTGAACAATTCCAAGCATCACAAGAGTTTTCTGGTTTGATATAACTTTCAATTCCTCAATTATGACTTTATCAAACTTCCCATACTTTTCACACAGAAGTCTAATAAATTCTGCCATATACTGACCTCTCACCAAAAAAGTCTTTGTCATTTGACTTAATTGTGCCAAAATCCACAACAGAACCTGCATTCATCACACAGTAACCAGAACTCTTTGTAGACAAATCTAATGCCAAAACTTTAACCATGAATTAATTATAACACACAGAGAAAATAATGTCAATACTAAAATGTTATTGTCCCCAAAAAATGTTTGCAACTTGATTGCGAACATTTTCTGTTGGACTTTTTACTTAGTGATATAATCTTCTGTGTATATAAATATAATTATGAATAATATAATGGAATTATATTATGAATAATTATTATATAGTATATGTATTATAAAGTATTCAGGTTATTACCACCAAAACAGTACATACTCTAATATCCTTATATCATTCTGTGTGCTATATTCCTATATACTAGTATAGAGTATATAGTATAATAGGACTAGGGTTATTTCCACCAAAAGGTTACATATATCAAGTATATCATTCTCTGATATGTGATATAATTCTGTGATATATTTTAGTATACTTAGCTATATATATATTATATATACTAGTATAGAGTATATAGTATAATAGGACTAGGGTTATTTCCACCAAAAGGTTACACAAACAAAGGTTACACAAACAAAATTTTCTACTCCTAACCCTTGACTTAATTGGCTCTGTGTGCTATACTATTCTGTGAGGTGAATTTATGGACACAATTATTTTATGGCACTTTAACCAAGAGAAGAAAAAAAGAGGTACTATTTTTGCCACAAAAGGTGAGTACCTACTAGCACTAAAATTTGAACCAAGAGAAGAAGTAGAACAAGACCTTAAGAGACAAATAAAAAGCCTTTATTAAATCAAGATATAAAGTCTCTGTGCATCAACTTACCTACAGAGATAAACCACTCTATGCTGTGTGTAAGAAATTTGGTGGTGTAGAGGCTCTCTGTGAACAACTAAATATTAGTCAAGATATTCTATGTGACCTTAGCTTTAACTTTACCAATCCACACCTTAAATCACAGCTCCTAATTGACTATTTGCTTCCTGTGCTAACTGACCAAGAGTTTGCTAATTGGTTTTATTCCACAGTGTATAATTTATACAATGACACAAGAGAACCACTAGTCTTTCACCCAGATACTCTTCCACAGAGTTTCTATGAGTGGCTAGCCAAGGACAGTAGATACACAAAGCTAAATTCCTTTATCACAGGTAAGTCAATTCCTAGTGGTATGATGGTAGGTGACTATATCTATGAACACAGGGATGAGTATAAGCAAGTATACAATACCTATTCCTCTATGCTCTTAGACTATATACAGAGCCTAAGTGGTAAAGAGCCTATGTACATAACCAATATAAAACAGAGAACCACAGTAAGGCTTAAGAGATATGGTGTACTTATCTCACACAAGCTAGAGTCTATGGGTCTATGCTATAAGTCCTATATTGGTATGTATAAAACAACATCACCTAAAATGACCAAGTACATAAAAACAATAGCTCAAGAGGTTGGATATGACCCTTATGATATGCTATACACAATAGTTCTTAACTCTGTAGACTATTATGCCAAGAAGCCTAGTCATAAGCGTAATGTTACCACAGAGTACATAAGAGAACAGAAAATACACCTAAAGAGACTATAGGGTAATTAGCTTCGCATACTCAGCGAACAGACCTATGGTCTTTTTATATTACATTTTTCCATGTAGGTAATGCTATGCAATGCTATCTTTGATAGCTAACACATTTTTATAGATTATTTTTAATTGGTGAATGGGTGTATTTGACTAGGTAGGTAAGTGGTTGGTTTTTAATTGACTAACATGTTTTTGTAGTAAAAATATTATTGGTGAATAGGTAAATCTGAGCCCCCTACCCCTACACCTATTTTTAATTGACCCTATTTATTACATATTTTTAATTGTATAAACTGTACCAATGAATCTGTTCCAACTGTACCACTATACCCATAATATAATTGTATAATATCTAAAGCTATGCAACGCTATCTCTGATACCTAACATTTTTCCATATCCTATACCTTTTATATAAATAGCTATAAACACCTCAGAAATGCAGTAGTATCAAGGGTTTGTA
>VOFH01001963.1_pt1 | contig 26488 bp, 30 predicted proteins | sample 5384091 | NCBI WGS metagenome assembly VOFH01 (sample SAMN12384727, study PRJNA508395) | human gut metagenome | isolation source: healthy gut G | host: Homo sapiens
GGTGAAGGCCGTCACGGTAACGCCGGCGTCGTCCTCGTCGGAGAAGGTTACCTCCATGCCGAACAGGTCGATGACATCGCTGACCATGGCCTTGGCCACTCCGGAACACCGCCCGGACATTGTCACTGGCGTACATATAGGGGTGCTCTTCATATAGGTGGCCAAATCCAGCGTCCGGCCGTTGGCCCATTTCAGATGCTCGAAAGGCTTGGCGGGCTCGTCCAGAATCTTCAGCTCCGTGATGCGGTCCAGCCGGTAGTTGGAAATATCGTCGTACTTGTCATAGTTGCAGATCAGGTAATATTTCCCCTCCTTGGCTGCCATTTGGTAAGGAGAGATGAGGTACACCCGCTCTGTGCCGTCGTCGCGGGTTTTGATGTGGTGCTGCTTGTCCGTGCCGTACTCCAGATACTTGAAGCTGACCTTCCGCCCCCGGCTGATGGCCTCGTCCAGCAGCTCAATGGTGAGAAACAGCTGCTTGTTGTCGGTCTTGTCCTCCGGCAGGCGGGCAATGTGCTTCACCCGGCTGCGGAAATACACATTGGACAGGCCCTCCAGCTTGTCCACCAGCTCCTTGCACTGGCTGTAAGGAATGTGCTTGGAAAAAAGCAAACTGTCAATGAGCAGCCGCAGTTCGCCGTCGGTGAAGTCCCGCTCCAGATAGAAGTCTGACCACAGGTAGCTCTCCTCCGGCACGCCGGTTTTGGGGTTTGGCACCATTCGAATGGACTCGCTGTACTCGATGTTGTAGCCGCAGTCCATGAGGTTCAGAATGTTCCGCCGGATGGCTTTGCGGTCAGCTGTCATGTCGTATTCGGTTTTCAGAATCTCGGCGATGTCCTTCTGACTTAGACGGTGCTCCTCGTCGGAGTACTTCCGCAGGATATCCAAGATATTCATAATCAGCAGCTTTTTCGGCTGTTTCACAGGCATGGAATCAGCTCCTCTTTTTCATATTCTATCACGGTATATCTTATAATACAAGATGGCGTGGGGTAAAACGGGCCACAGAATACCGAAGCAGGCACACATGGCGCTAATCTGTGAAGGCTCCACACTCCGCACGCACGGCGATCTGCTCGCGAAGCCGGCTGACCTCTTTTTTGCACACCGCCAACCGGTCTGAATAGAGATGCCCCGGTGACTGCACAAGGTTCTGAAGCTCCTCTTTTCTGGAAACCACCTTGTCCAGGTGTTCCTTGTCCTGATCCGCAAACTTTTGGAACTCTTTCAAGGCGTTGATCACACGGCGGGCATTGCCCGCCGGTGTGTCACCCATGGGAACAAGGTATTTTTGTTCCGCGTATTTCAGCAGGATATAAGGCTTCTTTTCATCCTGCTTTTCCGGAAGCTCCATGCCCATGCCTAAAAGCATTGGCATCTGCAATGCGCTCCCGGAGGTGAGAAAGTCATCTGTCAGAAGTGACTTGATCCGCTGATAGGCATTCTTGCGTGCATCGGCATCGTATTTCTTCAGGGCGTCTACTGCGGCTATCGATGTTTCCCAGCGCTGCCTGGCCGCTTTGATTTTTTCATCGATTTGCGCAAGCTCCTTTTTCTGCTCTGCAAGAGTCTGCCGCTCCCTGGACAGCAGAATTTTCAGGTTCTTGACCTCATTTTCTTTTTCAGCCAGCTGTTTCATCAGCGGCTCAGCCAATGCAAGCGCTTTCACCTGTGCATAGGTCAGCACCTGGTTCTCCAGATCCTCAATAGAGCGCTGATAGGTGGTTCCTGTTAGAAACTGTGTAATAAAGCGCTGCTTTGTTTCTAAAATCTGCCAGGAATAGGAATCAAAGCTGCTTTCGGTAATGTAACGGTAGATGATCACATTTTTATTCTGATTGCCCCGGCGCAGGATTCTGCCTTCACGCTGTATCATGTCCGCAGGGCGCCAGGGCACATCCAAATGGTGAATGGCTTTCAGCCTCTCCTGCACATTGGCCCCGATACCCAGCTTAAAGGTCGAACCAATCAGAATGCGTATGTCCCCCGCATTGAATTTACGAAACAGCTCCAGTTTGCGGCTTTCTGTATGGTAGTGATGGATAAATGCAATCTGCGCAGCCGGAATGCCGCACTGTACCAGCTTCTCCTTCAGTGCATCGTAAACATTGAATGCATCCTTCTTTGGGGTCGCATAGTCACAAAATATCAGCTGTGTCATTTGGGGATACTTGTTGTACAGCGCCGTCACACGCTCCACGCATTGACAGATTTTGGAGCTCTCACCCGCCGGCTGCTCTTTTTTCCCACCAATCTCAGGTCAAGCGCAGCTTTTCGCCCGTCTGTGCTGACCTTAAGCATATTGTCTACGCGACGGTCCACCGCCTTGCCGCGAATTGCCTCGGTTCGTTCACATAGGGAATTCATATAGGCAGTGAGTACCGGAAACCTTTTGATGGTTACATCTGTATAGCTCTCCAGCTTCGGCATTCCTTCCGTGTCGTCCATCGCATGAAAAATGGCGATTTGCGAGAACATCCGTGAAAGCTCCGGAAGATTAAAAAATTTGGAGAACCTTCTCACAAAACGGAATTTGGAGGTATCCACATCGATCTCGCAGAGCTGCTCGGGTAAAAAGCAAAGGTTTTGACCCAGTTATCAAATACATCCAGATGACTCTTTTCCAATTCGTCATATTGCAGATAAAGCTACATGGCATAGGCATCGGAAATGGAGTTGCACAGCGGCGTGCCTGTGGCGAGCACCACCCCTCGCCCACCATTTGTGCGCTGAACATAGCGCACCTTTGTGCAGCAGATCCATGCATTTGGATGAACCTTTGGTGTTGATACCATTCAGGTTTTTCAGTTTTGTCCGTATGGGGATATTTTGTAGTTGTGCGCCTCATCCACAAACAAGGTGTTGATCTCTAATTCGTCAAAGGTTATATCACCGGTTTGGGGCGTCGTCATGCTATCCAAAAACTCCCGGGTCAGCTTTTGATATACTTCTTTTCCCGGTCAATCGTATTGAAAAATCCGTCCGCTGGCGCGCATCGAACAGCACATCATTCAGGCGGTTCAGCTTTTGCTTCATATTGTCAAGCACAACATCTTCCGACAGGGGAATCATTTCAAAGCAGCTATATGCCATGATGATCCCATCATAGTCGCCGTCGCGTATCTGTTTCAGTACCTTCTGCCGCATCATCGGCTTAAAGGACTTCGGTTCGACGGCAAGAACCTTTGCTTTCGGATACAGGTCGGTGAATATCTTTTCCCACTGACCAACAATATGATTCGGTACAACAAACAGATTCTTCCGTGAGCTCCCTCTGAACGCATTTTTCATGGCTGCGGCAATCATGATATAGGTCTTGCCCGCCCCTACATCAAAGGCAAGGAGGGTGTTCGGCGTGGAAAGGATCTTCTGCACAGCATCCTTTGGTAGCCATAAAGGGTAAACGCCGGCGACATATCTGGAAATTGCAGTGCGCTTCCGTCATACTTCTGCGCTTCATAGCCGGTAAATATGTTGTTATAGGCTTCTTCCACCAGCCAACGGCGGTCCTCATCAAGCCAGATCCACCGCTTAAATTCTTCATTGATCAGGCGCTGCTTTTCCAGGGCGGCAAGGGTATCCCGCTCGTTGTACTCCGTTCCGTTATCAAGCAGCTTGATCTCCCGCAAGTTCAGTGTATTTTCCATGATGCGCAGTGCATTGTATCGTTCAAGTCCGTACTTGAACATCGCATTTTTGCTGTTTAAGGAGGCCAGATAGTCCTTATTGTAGATGCACCAGCTTCCGGTTACCTCTTCGTATCCCAAAAATCTGGAAAAATCCGATTCACTCTCCAGAATATGAGCAATGAAATCCGCAATAATCTGTTTGCCGACCCAGGGAACGCCCAAGGAAACCTCAATATCTGTGTAGGGGATCGCATGCGGTGTTCTGCCGACCGTTGGCGCTCGGTATAGCTGTTCCTTGTGCTCATGCACGGCGGCCGCTTGCCGATAGAGCTCAATCCACTTATCCAGCGTCATCTGCTCCAGATTCGTTTTCCGACAACATATCCACAATTTCCTCCGCCGGAAACCCTTCTCCGTCATTGTAATAGAGCGTATGATCCTGCGCGTCATAAACGGAATAATCTCTTTGCAACAGTTCCCGGGTAATTTGCCACCCTAAAAGGCCGGGCTCCACTGTCGAAGCCAACTGCTCTGATATGTACTTACGATCCCTTTGCGCATAGAGGGGCATATTATTCCGAACCAGAAGATTCTTGAGCTCCAGCTTCCACAGTATGGTAAGCTGGTTTCTCCGGGATACCTGCTTGTTGCCGAGTGCTTCCCGAAACAAAGTGATATTGTCATTTTCGATGCACAGGATGCCCCAGTGGTTCGGCACATGATACTGCGCAGACTGACAGTGGCTTTTTGCTGACCACCAAATAGTTTTCGTCAAAGAACCGGTCATATGCTTTTATTTGGCCGGCCAATCTGGAATAGTTGTCCAAGTCGCTTTTGATCTCATAGCCGGTCAGTCTGTCTGTTACCGCCATTACATCACAGATCGAAGTGCCGATGCTCTTTTCCTGATAAATGCGGATCTCGTGATTGGATGCCTTCAGGTACGCGATCAGAATATTCCGAATGGCCTTGTCGTTCATAAGTGCCTCCTATGGTGTCAGTCTAACCATAGTGTAAAATACCCGGTGAGGCGAAAATGCCCCACCGGGTATGATTGCCCTTATGCGTTCTAAGTCGCCAGCATGCCTTCTGTAAACTCGTCATTCTCCTTGATTCCCTTACAAATTTTATTTATATAAAACATTGCATCAGGATAAATGCTCGATTCAAATTTTTTCCTACCCGAATATCCTGCAATACGGGCATAGTCATTTCTCTGCCGCCATTGAATTTAGGGCCCCTATTCAGTGTTGGATTGATATGATTATTTACTCTAAATAGTATAATGTACTTAACTTTTCATCATGAATATATCCGTAATGCTTTACTTCAATGTTGTATGTGTAAGTTTTCTTTGCCCAATACTGTTTCGTAATTTTCAACCCATGAGACCAGATAATATGCAGTACACAGTTCAAAAAAATCAATATACAAAGACAACGCTTCATCCGAAATTTTCCAGTCCTTTATCGCAGAAGGCCGAGAAGCTTTCATGGGGAAATATGGGTTAACGGCAACAGAAGTATCCGTCTTGTAATCCTTGTAATCATCCATATTCACCACAATGTCAATATACTTTTTAACCACTCTAACCGGTCTAAACCATTTTTTCATATCGAAGACTCCCTCCATATATGCTTTTACTTGGCCGACCAATCCGGAATCGTTATCCAAATTGTTGTTGATTCCATAGCTGGTCAGTCTAACCATAGTGTAAAATACCCGGTGAGGCAAAAATGCTCCACCGGGTATGATCTGCCTTATCGCTTCTATCCTGCAAGCGCATTGGCGCTCCAAGAATCAGCGCAGAAAAAGGGTATGGGTAGTCACGCCGAAAAGCCTATCCTCGGCCTTGCCGGGGCTGCAATTTCCGGCATTTCAATATCCTCGGCACACAGGGTCGTGATCTCCTTTTGCGTGAGACTTTCATAGTCCTGAGTCAGCAGCCGGGTGGCCTGCGCCATCTTGGCTTTTTCGAGGATATTGCGAACATAGCGGCCATTGCCGAAATCCCCCTGTCTCCGTGCCGTCTCAAAAACAGAGGCCAGTTTTTCCTGTGCCTGATCATCCAGGTGCAAGCCCTTCTTTCGGGCGGTCAGCGCCGCAATGCTGCATAGCTCCTCCACGCTGTAATCCGCAAAGGGTACATGATAGGCAATGCGAGAGCGCAGGCCTGGATTCTTCTGCAAAAATTCCTCCATCCTATCCGGGTACCCGGCGAAGATCACCACCATGTCGTCCCGGTAATTCTCCATCTCCTGCACGATGGTGTTGATGGCCTCATCCCCATAAGATCCGCTGCGGCCATCCACCAGCGAGTAGGCCTCGTCAATAAACAGCACACCGCCCTCCGCCTGCTCGAACCTTTTTCTGCACGGTCTGTGCCGCCCAGCCCACATATTTGCCCACCAGGTCGCCCCGCCCCACTTCCACCAAATGTCCCCGGGACAGCAGCCCGTTCTCCCGCATGATCCGGGCAAAGAGCCGGGCCACAGTGGTTTTGGCCGTGCCGGGATTGCCGGTGAACACCATGTGCATGGCAGGGCGATCGACTTTCATGCCCTTGTCCGCAAAAAAGCTTCTGCGCCTTGTGGTAGTTCAGCGCCTGCAAAATGACCTTCTTGGCCTCGGTCAGGCCGATCATCTCTATCAGCTCTTTGTATGCGTCGCCCTTCGGTTTGGCTTTCTCCACCTCGGTTTTTACAGTGGTAATCTCTTTGTACTGGGGATACACGGTGGTTTTCAGCTTATTGTTATACCAACCATCGAAGATTGTCCTCAGTTCCGGCGCCAGATACCCCCGGTTTCCCTCTAGCTTAGCAAACAGCTTTTTATCTGTGCGGACATGATTGTCCCGGGCCAACAGCTTCAAGTAATCTCCGGCTTGTTCACCCTCGAGAAATTCTTCCTTCATCTCCACAAAACTGACCGTGCCGAGATCTTCGTAAAAAGCTCTTTCAGCTTCGTGCATTCCCGGGGGGCAGGCAAGGATGGTCAGCACCTGATGACGGTATTTTTGATGTAGCTGCATAGCTTTTCAATAGTATCACGGATCCCGTCAGCCGTATCCTCGTCGCCTATGTCGCCGTAGTCGGCGCTGTATTGACGATCACTGTGCCACCGGCGTTGCTTTTATAAAACTGGTCGTAAGCCGAGAACTCCCCATGCAACGCCTCTCCGCGAAAGCGGACAGAGCTGTACCGCCTGTTTTGCAGCCGCCCATTGGCGTAGAGCGATGGCAGCAAGGCCTGGATCATCTCCCGGCGGATGCCTGCGTCATCAGTCTGTATCAAGTAGTGGACGGGATGACCAACGATTTTTGCGGAAGCGCCCCGGCGTAAATGCGGTCCAGCCCGGGAGAAGGCAGTCCTTGTAAAGAGCCGTCCGGCTTTGGCGTAGATCTCGTTCCTGGAAGCCTCTGCCATGAGATCCTCCCGGAAGCAGAAGTCACCGAAGCGCCGATTTACCATGTAGCTCAGATCCAGCGCCTCCAAAACATCGTCATCATCTTCAATATAATCATTTCGGCGGGCTCGGTGCAGCAAATTACAAGCAGCATGGAGAGAAATCTCCTCCGCATGGATATCCGTCAGCTTTACGCCCAATACCTCCGTATACGCAGGAAACTGAGGATTCATATTCATGCGAGAGTCCTTCTGCACGGCCATTGCCGTAAAAGTGCCGCCGGAGGCGTTGACCACATAGAAAAAAGCCTGGCCCCGAAGCCCTTTGTTGAAGGCCTCGCTCTTGGCGGCCAGTAAATCCACATTTTCATCAGCCGTCCGCTTTCTGCCCTGTCCGCCGCTCCCTGGCTGCGAATGCCCCTACCAGCTTAAAAAAAAAACTGCATCTCTGTACCTCCCATGTCTCTTTATGCTTGCAAAACGAGTATAGGAAATTGAGTGGGATAAAAGGGCCATCGGCTGGTCTGCACATTACAGTCAGGAGGCATTCAAGAGATGATGTAATGTGCATCCCGTTCTTTAAAAAATGTTTTTGAAGCATTTCTCTAATGAGGGATATTTATTGGACAGCAACTATGCTAAAATTATTTTTGAAAAGCAGGAACAATCGGCGCTTGCTTATGCCGTTAAAAAATAGAGGGCGCTGGCCCTCTGGAAAGGAGACGATAAAAATGCCAATTATGCTGACCAGAAAGGACGGCCCGCCTACGCCGTTCCGAAACGCAGAGTACATCCCGTTCTACTACTTCATCCCGAAAAGCATCCTGTCCCGCTGTGGAGCGGAGCTGAACGCCATTCCACGGAACCCGCAGATGCTGCCCGTAACCGGGCCGCCTGTGAGTTCGTGGAGAGCGATCTGTTCCGACTGCTCATCATAGATGCCACCGCCTTTATGGTTTGGCCATATATGGGCTTCGGCGAGTATATGGAAATCTACCCGGCTACGACCCGGCGTGGCGGTTTGCCCACTGCCCGGACTACTGGATTCAAGAGCTGACGGACGAAGGCATCTTGGCGTCCGCCGGCGAATTATTCAAAGGTTGCCATTCGGAATTGGGGTATGTACCGGAATGGCAGATCGACATCTATCTGCGCTACATTGTGCCCAATGTGATGAAAAAGCACCGGATGGACGAGATCATCCAAGTGGCACGGAGTACCCCCTGCTTTGAGGACTTTGACTTCCGAAAGAGCAACCAGAAAACGGACTTTATCCGAAAATGGTACCACACCCGCACCAAGCACCCGATAATCTCTCTGGAGGAATTTCAAGAGGCCTATGCCGACGCCCATGGCGGACAGGAATACGAGGAGCCTGACCCGTCGCAGAATGTGGGAGAAACAGCGGTAGCACAGGCACTGGTGGATCAGTTCAAGGCCACGCTCAGCGAAAAGGATATGCAGATCCTTGAACTGCGCATGAACGGCGATACACTGGAGGAAATTGCCGAAAAGCTGGGCTACAAGAATCACAGCGGCGTTCTCAAGCGCATCCGCAAGATCGGGCAGGCCTATGAAGCCTACACTGGTGTGGACTACGGATTTGAGAGCGGCAAAATCATCGGATAACGCCTATCGGAAATCGGTAGGTGTTATTTTTATGTCCAAACGGAGGTGGAGATTATGAAATGGAGGATATACCCGTCTCAGCGAGGGCGGGTCAACAAACTGGTGCGCCGCGATGCTGCTGCTATGACCACGGTAACTGTATCCTGCTGGATGACGGAGAGCCGCACTGCTGCGTGCAGATCATCAGCCGGAGCGGCATTTACTGCAACTATTTACGCCGGGCGGTGTTGCCGTCCGACAGTGAGCTGTACGCACAAATCAGAGATCAGAATAAATGAGGAGGATACGGAAATGAAAAACAATCCACAACACGAAAATCATCGGCATCGACCACGGGTACGGGAATATGAAAACGGCCAATTGCTGCTTTCCCACCGGCATCACCGCCTATGACCACGAGCCACTGTTCACAGCAGATATGCTGGTCTACGGCGGCAGGTATTATCTCATCGGCGAGGGGCACAAGGAGTTTGCACCGGACAAAATCAAGGACGAGGACTATTATGTGCTGACCCTTGCGGCAATTGCCAAGGAGCTGAAAACGGAAAATCTTACCGAGGCGCATATTGTAATTGCCGCCGGTCTGCCGCTGACTTGGACAAGCGGGCAAAAGGCAGATTTCAAGGCGTATCTGACGAAAAACAACGAGGTGGAGTTCACCTGCAAAAAGGCGGACTACCACCTCTACATCGACGATGTGCGTATCTATCCGCAGGGGTACGCCGCTATTGCCGGCTTTGCAACCACACTGAAAGGTGTCAACCTGATTGCTGACATCGGCAACGGCACAATGAACACCCTGTATATGATCAACGGCAAGCCGCAGCAGGGCAAAATGTTCACCGAGAAATTTGGGACTTATCAGTGTACCCTTGCTGTCCGGGAGGCGTTTATGCAGAAAACGCAACGGGAAATCAACGATGCCATCATCGACGAGGTGCTGATCACCGGCACGGCAAACATTGCGCCTGCTGATCTGAAAATCATTAAGAGCGTTGCCGCCGAGTATGTGCGGGACATCTTCCGCAGACTTCGTGAGCACGGCTATGACGAAAACACGATGACCTTGTATGTGACCGGTGGAGGCGGCTGCCTTGTGAAGAACTTTTATAAGTTCAACACTGATCGGGTGAAATTCATTGAGGACATCTGCGCCGCTGCAAAGGGGTATGAATATCTGGCCGAGGCACAGATGAAGGCTGAGGCGAAGGGATGAGCAAGTATCGGATCAATGTGCGGTTCGATTTGGACAAGCCAAAAGAGGCGAACGCCGCACAATATTTACAGGCGCTGGATAAATCCCGCAACGCTTTTATGATAACGGCGGTCTTAAACGAAATGCAGCGGCAGACATCCGCAAGCGGGGTTTTTGCTGGATGATATTCGGCAGGTCATACGGGAGGAACTGCAGGAGGTGTCGTTTGCTGCGGCACCTCCTGTCTTTGAGCAGGTACAACCGGAGTTGACCGAGGAACAACAAGCCGAAAACGAAAAGAGTGTGCTGGATGACCTTGAAATGTTCGGCTGAGCCAAAACGCCGATATGTGGCTCAAATCGCGGTATTTGAAGCAGAGCCAGTGCCACTTTGGCGCAATACGCCAAGAGGCAGGAAAGCGGTTTGCGGCATCGTGCAGCGCAGAGATACGCTGAAATCTCGGTATCTGACAGCCACTTTTCCTTATGCCCTGCGGGGTGCGTCTCACGATATAACAAGCAGGGACTTTGTGTGCCACAGAAGTCCCCATCACAGCCAGAATCGGCTGACTCTTTGGGGGCGCAGCCCCCAATCCCCCGAAAGGAGAGATGCGTATGGGGAAAGATGTGCGCATCGCCGTCCGGGTGACGGCAATAGAGAAAGAGAAGATTCAAGCCAAAGCCCGAAAATGCGGACTGAGTACAACCGAATATGTGAAGCAAAGAGCGTTGGGGTATGAGCCGAGAGCGGTTCCGCCTGACGCTCTTTTTGCTTGTCTTGAAAAGCTTGGTGAGCTTGCGGACAAGGCGAGTTCATCGGAGCTGGACAAAGAAATCTGCACGGTGCTGAAGCAGATCACAGCAGAATTCCTGCTGCCGGGAAAGGGGTGATGCGGTATGGCGGTAACAGGATTCTGGCCTGTGTTCAAAAATCTGAAAGCCACGCTGGACTACGCCGACAATCCCGACAAGACCACCGCCCCGGAATATCTGGACAAGGATCTGTACGCCGCCCTGCGCTATGCGGGGAACGACGATAAGACCGACCGCAAGATGTTCGTGGGTGGAATCAACTGCTCAGCGCAGAACGCCTATGCCGAGATGATAGCCGTACAGCGGCGGTTCGGTCTGCGTGGCAAGGTGGTGGGCTACCACGGCATTCAGAGCTTCCGTGAGGGTGAGGTCACACCGGAGCAGGCGTTCGTCATCGGCAAGGAGACAGCACGGCAGATGTGGGGCGATCGGTATCAGGTGCTCGTCACTGTCCATCTGAACACCGACAATGTGCATTGCCACTTTGTTGTGAATCCTGTGTCCTTCAAGGACGGTGCAAAGTTCAAGAATAAAATCGGCGACCACAAGGAGCTGCGGAAAATCTCCGATGAGATTTGCCGAGAACACGAGCTGTCTGTGCTGGAAAACAGCGAGTTTTACAGTAAGGGCAAGAAAAAGGAATATTGGGTCCACAAGGCAGGTAAGCAGGCCCACCGGGATATGCTGCGCCGGGATGTGGAGGAGGCGCTGGCCAAGTGCGGTTCATTCCGTGAAATTGAATATTACCTGAAATGTTTGGGCTATCGCTTCCAGCGGGACTTCCATTATGCCCACCCCTCCGTCATCATCGACGGCTGGCAGCGCCCTATCCGCATTAACAGCCTTGGGCCACAGTTTAGCAGAGAAGCCATCCGGGAGCGGTGCCTTGAAAACCAGCGGAAGCCGGAGCTGTACGGATACGCCTATCCGCAGCGAAAACGAGCACCGCTGCTAGCTATTGAGTATCATCTGCGGCAGGCGCAGAGGCAAGATACCGTTACGCTGCTGTTCGAGATTTTCATTGAACTGCTGAAAATCTGCACCGGCAGCAACATTGAAAACACCGACCGCCGCCCTTTATCACCGGCCATGCGGGCGGAGGTACGGAAGCTGGATCAATATCTGGAAGAATACAAGCTCCTTTACGACCACCGCATTGAATCGCTAAAGGAGCTTTTGTCATTTCAGGAGGGGTTGACCGCCCGGATTTCGGCGCTGGAGGAACAGCGCTACGCCCTGCGCCTGAAGCTGCGCCGAGTGAAATCTCCGGAGGAAGAAGTTGGCCTGAAGGAACACTGCAAAAAGATTACAAAAGAGCTCACGCCTTTGCGACGGGAGAGGAAAACCGTTCTGCGTATCGCAGAGCACATTCCCAAAATACAGAAGCTTCTGGATGCCGAGCGTAAAACCGAAATGGAACACAACAACCTGACACGAAAGAAAGAGAGGAAGATTGAACGATGAAACAAACCAACATTGCAGTTTCCAAGCTGCGCCCCTTTGAAAATAACCCCTATCAGGTCCGGGACGATGACGAAATGAACACGCTGATCGAAAGCATACAGACGCAAGGCATTCTCTCGCCGCTGATTGTCCGACCGATAGAAAATACAGAGGAATATGAGGTGATCAGCGGTCATCGCCGCTTACACGCCGCACAAAAGGCAGGGATTACCGAGGTCCCTGCCTTAATTTATGCCCTTGACCGGGATGCTGCCGCCATTGCGGTAGTAGACAGCAACCTGCACCGGGAGCATATTCTGCCCTCCGAAAAGGCATTTGCCTATAGGCTGAAAATGGAGGCGCTGTCCCATCAAGGCAAACGGACAGATTTAACTTCGGACCAAGTTGGACCGAAGTTGACAGCAGCAACGATTTCTGAAACAGACAGTGCTTCACAGGTTAAGCGCTATATCCGCCTGACTCATCTCATTCCTGAGTTTCTTGAAAAGATGGATCAAGGCGAAATCGCCCTGTCTGTCGGCGTGGAGCTGTCATTCCTTGACGAGCAGGGCCAGCGGGAGGTGCTGGAGCAGTGCGCTATCAACGACTGCACTCCGTCCTATTCGCAGGCGTGGCGGATGCACAAAGCCGACCGGGAGGGAACGCTGACCACGGCGGTCATTCAAACCATTATGTCAGAGGAAAAAGCTAACCAGCGGGAAATGGTGAAAGTTCCCACCTCCCGTCTGCGGGAGGTTCTTCCGCAAGGGCTGGACGCGAAGGGGACGGAAGATTTTATCATCAAGGCTTGCGATCACTATCGCAAATACCTAATCCGTCAGCGCAATCGGGATGAAAGATGAGGAGGTGTCCCTATGGAACAATTCATTCAAAAATATCCGTATAATCAACTTTTTGAAAACAATGCCGACTCGCATTTTTATATGAAAATCGGTGGCACGGTTTATGATGTTACGACTCATTATGACCCCAAGGGGCGGCAGTGCGTGTTGGAGCAGTTCAAGGAGCTGCTGCTTCAGAGGGAATGGAGGCAACCGCACAATCGAAAAGGACAGCCGAAATCAATATAATGGCATATATCCCATTGCTTGATTCGGCTGTCGGAAAGGAGTTAAACGCTATGACAGTCAACAATAAGAATACAGATCAAGAAAAAATCACCGCCCTTTACTGTCGCCTTTCGCAGGACGACGGTTTGGACGGAGAGAGTAACAGTATTCAGAATCAAAAGATCATTTTGATGGATTACGCCAAGAAGAACGGCTATCTGCATCCAAAGTATTTTGTGGACGACGGAATCAGCGGCACGACCTTTGATCGTCCGGGCTTTCGGGAAATGGAGGCGCTGATCGAAGCCGGACAGGTAGCAGCGGTCATCGTCAAGGACCTGTCCCGTTTCGGGCGTGAACACGTGGAAACCAGTCGATATTTAGAAATTATCTATCCAACTATAGGTGTGAAATTCGTCGCCATTCAGGAGCGTGTGGACACCGAAACCGGCGAGGGCACGGAGATGATGCCATTCCACAACATTTTTAACGAGTGGTATGCAGCGCAGACCAGCAAAAAAGTGCGGGCTGTGTGGGCAATGAAGGCGGCCAACGGTAAAAGAAGCAACTTCCGGGTACCATACGGCTACAAGCGTGACGAGCTTGATAAAGAAAAGTGGCTTGTTGATGATGCTGCCGCCGAGGTAGTGCAAAGAATTTACCACCTTTGCCTTGAAGGAAAAGGTCCGGAGCAAATTGCGAGGCTTCTGCAAAAGGAGAAGGTTCTTACCCCTACCGCATATTACTATTCGGTCGGTTCTTCTTCCGCCAATCGCCCTATGCCGAGCGATCCGTATTTATGGAAGGACAGCACCATTGACGCCATCTTGAGCAATCGAAAATACACTGGCTGTATGGTTAATCTGAAAACGACTACCGTCAGCTACAAGGTACACAAACTGATTCGCAAGCCGGAGGAGGAATGGAGCATCGTGCCGAACGCACAGGAAGCGATCATTGACGAAAACACTTGGTTCCGAGTGCAGGAGCTACGCAAAAATAAGCGCCGCCCGACTGCGACGGGGAAAACAAGCCTGTTTTCCGGATTGGTTTTTTGTGCAGACTGCGGTTCAAAGCTCCACTTTTGTGCGGCTAAGAGTTTGAAAACAAATCAGGAATTCTTTCGCTGTGCCAATTATAAGTCCGGTCGGGGAGAATGCACAATTCACTATATCCGGAATGTCGTGCTGGAACAAATCGTCTCAGTGGCGGTCAGCGATCTTGCAGATTTCGTCACCTGTCACGAATCATTCTTTCTGCAAATGATTGGAAAGCGACAATCCGCGGGAAAAGATCGGAATATCCGATCTGTTAAATCGGACATCGCTGCCGGAAAACACCGTATCGATGAAATCGACCGGCTGATCGCCAAGCTCTATGAGGATAATTTTGCGGGCAAGCTGTCTGACGAGCGTTATTCCCGTATGGCAGCAAAATACGAAAAAGAGCAGGCGGAGCTACTGCAATCCGTCAGCACGAAGGAAAAAGAGCTGGCCGAACTCGAACGGGAGAGCGTGGATATTCGACTTTTGCTGGCAGGACTCAGGGAGTACTCCAGTATGGAAACACTTACGCCGGAGGTGGTCAATAAGATCATCAAGCGGATCGAGGTTCACAACAGTGAAATGTTGAACGGACATAAGCGGGTGGGCATTGACATCTACTTTACCGGTGTCGGACTTGTAGACCTTGCAACCATAAAGGAGATGCTTGCTATCGCAGAATCGTCAAGGCCGTGATCTACCATAGAAAAGAGAAAAGGCCGCAGCCTCCATAACAGAGGCTGCGACCAATCTCTCATAAGAAAATACATCCTTATGAACGGAAACGGTTGATTTTCCGGGCTTTTTGAACCATTTTGATATAGTCCGAGCAGTCGATTATCGCTTGCTGAACTGCGGAGCGCGACGGGCGGCCTTGAGACCGTACTTCTTGCGTTCCTTCATTCTCGGGTCGCGGGTCAGGAAACCGGCGGCCTTCAGAGCGGCGCGGTACTCGGCGTTCAGGCCCAGCAGCGCGCGGGAGATGCCGTGACGGATGGCACCGGCCTGGCCGGTGACGCCGCCGCCCTGGACGGTGCAGACCACGTCCACCTTGCCGAGCAGGTCGGTGGTGACCAGCGGCTGACGGACGATCAGCTTCAGGGTGTCGAGACCGAAGTAGTCGTCGATCTCGCGGCCGTTGATGATAATGGAACCGGTGCCGTTCTCATAAACGCGGACACGGGCGATAGAGGACTTGCGGCGGCCGGTGCCGTAATGATACTGTTTCTTGCTCTCGTACATCGTCTTTTACCTCCTGATTAGTCCTGCGTCCAGGCTTCGGGCTTCTGGGCAGCATGGATGTGCTCCGGACCCTTGAACAGCTTCAGACGAGTAATGGCAGTTCTGCCGATGGTGTTCTTCGGGAGCATGCCCTTGACGGCCAGCTCCATGGCGAACTCGGGACGCTCGGCCATGAGGGTCTTGTACTTCGTTTCCTTCAGACCGCCGATCCAGCCGGAATGACGGCGATAATACTTCTCCTCCAGCTTGCGGCCGGTGAGAACAGCCTTCTCGACGTTGACGATGATGACGTAGTCGCCGCAGTCAACGTTCGGGGTGAAATCGGGCTTCAGCTTGCCGCGCAGCAGGTTGGCGGCGATGACGGCGGTACGGCCCAGGGGCTTGTCCGCTGCGTCCAGGACGTACCACTTGCGCTGAACGTCCTCTTTTCTGACCAGTGTCGTGGACATGAGTGAGTTCCTCCGTATATTGAAAATAAATATTTTGACAAAACCGGGCTGCACGCGTACAATATTCCCGTGCACAGCCTATTCTTTATACCACAGGAAAAACCGGCTGTCAAGCACAAAATTCGGAAATTTCATTTTTCTCCGGAAGAACTCTCGGATGCTCCGTTTTTCTCCCGGATACTCGCAAATGCTCAAGGGGCAATTTTTCGAAAAAACGGAGGAATTCGCATGCAAAGGATGATGGGACTCGTGCGCCGCTGCATCGAGGATTACCGGATGATCGAGCCGGGCGACCGCATCGCCGTCGGCGTGTCCGGCGGCAAGGATTCGCTGACGCTGCTGACGCTGCTGGCGGCGCTGCGGGAATATGTGCCCTATTCCTATGACCTCACGGCCATCACGATCGACATGGGCCTCGGCGGCATGGACTTTTCGCCGGTCGCACGCCTGTGTGAGCGCCTCGGCGTGCCGTATTCCCGCGTGGAGACGGAGATCGGGCCGATCATCTTCGAGCACCGGAAGGAAAATAATCCCTGCTCGCTGTGCGCTAAGATGCGCCGCGGGGCGCTGAATCAGGCGCTGCTGGAGCAGGGCTTTTCCAAGGTGGCGCTCGGCCACCACTATGACGACGCCGTCGAGACGTTCCTGATGAGCCTGCTGTTCGAGGGGCGGATCGGCTGCTTCGAGCCGGTGACGTACCTCGACCGGACCGGCGTGACGCAGATCCGCCCCATGCTCTATCTGACGGAGGGCATGGTGCGCACGTTCGCGGCGGAGCACGACCTGCCCGTCGTGCACAATCCGTGCCCGGCCGACAAGCACACGAAGCGGCAGGAGATCAAGGAGCTCGTCGCCGTGCTGTCGAAGACGTACCCCGACCTCAAAACGCGTGTATTCGGCGCGATGCAGCGCCTGCCGCTGCCGCAGTGGGGTGTGACGCCGCACCCGCGCGGCTCACAGAAACAGCTGCATCAGCACGATGGCTGCAAAGCCGGGCAGGCCGAAAAAGCCGACGATGCAGGCCGCGGGCGCGGTGACGGCGATATAGAGCCCCGTCAGGGGCGCGAGTAAATTGACAAGGCCGAGCAGGACCGCGCCGCAGAGCGTGTTGATGCACAGCTTCCAGAACCAGCGCAGCGGCGTGGACAGCAGCCGCACGAGCAGAAACACGGCGGCGACGGAAAGTGCAACGGATAAAACCTGCGTCATGGAAAATTCCTCCTGAAATGCGAAAAAATGAACCAACGCGGCGTGCATTGTTCTGCCGCGCCGGGGCATACTGAAAGCGGACACAGTCCTGGAACATTTTCCGGCATCGGGCCAATGCACTTCGAACGGCCAATTCGAAGAGAAAGTGGAATCCATAGCCTGTGTCAGTGCGCCGCGCGGCGTAAAACTGCCGCGGACGGTACGAAAGATACCCCCATGGGGCGGGGCGCTGCGGCCGCAGCGCCCCATGACGTTCTGATCTGGGCAGCGCCGCATCCGCGGCGCATTTTTTGTGATCCGGCGGCGCAAGGCCTCTGGATTTGTCATTGCGAGGCCCCAACGGGGCCGTGGCGCCCTGAGCGCGAAGCGCGAGGAAGTGCCCTTGGGGTGCAATCTCGGGAAGGCACTCGCAGTTTGTACAGGCCGCCGTTAAAATGGTATGCACCGATTACGTCTGTAGCGGCGCTCACTGCGCAGCCGTTGGCGGCTTTGCCGCCTTACGGATGCGGCGTCCCCTTTACGGGGGTTGAGCGCCTCGTATAGGATAATTCAACCGCGCAAGGGCACTGGTGCACCACAACGCCATCCTGATGTGTCATTGCGAGGAGCGAAGCGACGCGGCAATCTCGCAGGACCATATTGGATAACAGGCAAGTTCCGGCGAATACGGTAACTTTACGCGGCGTGGCGTCGAGGACGCCGCCCCCTACAAGGTGTGTGCGGTCGGCGATACATGGTGCAAAACGGCAGTGCCTTCCCGAGATTGCCACGGGCGCAAAGCGCCCTCGCAATGACAATTCGGGGGCCGGTGCCGTTTTGGCGATAGCCTGTTCGGATCGGCAGCATTGCGCCGGGAGGGGCGTGCCCCTCCCCTACAATGCACAGCTGGCGGCCTCGCAAAACTATCCATTTTCCATTATCCACTTGCCGCGCGCGCTGTCCCGGTTTCTGCAATATTATCCCAGCAGTCCTGCCTTTGCCTTCAGCGTCAGGATGCGCAGGACGCTCTCGTCGATGCGGGCCTCAGTCAGCGTGCCGTCTGCGGCGGCATCGCGCAGAGCCTGCAGGGCGGCGTCGAGGTCGTCCGGCATCAGGATGAGGTCGCAGCCGGCCTCGATGGCAAGCAGGGCCGCCTCGCCGGGTGTGTAGTTCGCCGTGATCGCGCCCATGTTGTGCGCGTCCGTGATGACGACGCCGTCATAGCCCAGCTCCGTGCGCAGCAGGTCCGTCACAACGGCGGGGGAGAGGCCGCAGGGCGTGTTGTCGCCCGTGACGGCCGGGGCGGACATATGCGAGACCATGATCATGCCCGCGCCCGCCTCGATCCCGGCGCGGAAGGGCAGCAGCTCCGCCTCGCGCAGCTCGTCCAGCGTGCGGTCCGTGACGGACGTGCCGAGATGGGAGTCCGCCTCCGTGCTGCCGTGGCCGGGGAAGTGCTTCAGGCAGGCCAGCACGCCGCCCTCCTGCAGGCCGCGCGTCATGGCGGCGACCATATCGGAGGCGACGGCAGGGTCGCTGCTGAACGAGCGGTCGCCGATCTCCGTGTTGTTCGGATTCGTCACGATGTCTGCCACCGGTGCAAAGTCCACGTTGAAGCCTGCACCCTTCACCTGACCGCCCAGCTTCTTGCCCATGGCCTCAACGGCGGCCGTGTCTCCGGCCGCGCCGTAGGTCGCCATCGGGTCCAGTACATCCGTCAGGCCGACGCCGCTCAGGCGCGACACGCGCCCGCCCTCCTCATCCACGCCCAGCAGCAGCGGGATCTTGCTGTAGCTCTGCGTGGTCTGCAGCATCTGCGTGACCTGCTCTGCCGATACGATGTTCTGCGCGAAATACACCAGCCCGCCGACGGGCGTGCGCGCCAGCGCCTCGCGCGTGGCGTCCCCTGCCGCCGTGGCGGGGGAGAGGCCCGTCAGTGCGTCCGGCGTGACGACGAAGAGCTGGCAGAGCTTCTCGTCGAGGGTCATGCCGTCCAGGATCTCCTGCGCGGCCAGCTCCTCGGGCGAAGTGGTCTCCGTCGGGGCCTCCGTTTCGGTCGGCGCGTCCGTCTCAGGGGCGCCGGTCGGCGCGGCGGAGGAGGAAGGCTCCGTCGGCTCCACGCCGCCGGTGGCCGTGGCCGGGCCTGTCTGCGTGATACGCAGGACGTAATAGACGATACCGGCTACGGCGACTGCGATGACCAGCAGCAGAACGGCGACCAGGAACCCGCCGCGATTGTGTTTCATGGAAATCGACCTCTCTATCTTTATAACGTATGACTTGATTTTTTCCTATTGTACCGGAAATGCAGGGAAAATACAAGGCGTTTTTTCGCGGAACATTGTAATTGCAGGGGAGCGGACAGCCGGGCCCCAGTTTGTCAAAAAAGTCCCTTCGGGCCTTTTTCGCCAAGCTGCTTTCAGAATTGCAAAATCAAATTTTGGGCGTGTGCGGCCGGTAGAGCGCCGCTGCAGGAATGATATCCATAATAAATTCCGCGAGTCCGGCCCTTCGCAGATTTCTTGACATTTTGCAGCCGCCGGGATATACTATATTTATTATCACGATCATGAAACCATGCAGAGCGAGGGACATTATGGCCAAAAAGCAAGCATACGGCAACGAGAGCATTACCACGCTCAAAGGCGCGGAGCGCGTTCGCAAGCGCCCCGCGGTCATTTTTGGCTCCGACGGGCTGGACGGCTGCGAACACGCCGTGTTTGAAATCCTGTCGAACGCCATTGACGAGGCGCGCGAGGGCTATGGCAAGCTCATCATCGTCACGCGCTACGCCGACCGCAGCATCGAGGTCGAGGACTTCGGCCGCGGCTGCCCCGTGGACTGGAACGAGAAGGAGCAGCGCTACAACTGGGAGTTGGTCTTCTGCGAGATGTACGCGGGCGGCAAATACAACAACAACGCCAGCGAAAACTATGAATACAGCCTCGGCCTGAACGGCCTCGGCACCTGCGCCACGCAGTATGCCTCGGAGTATTTCAACGCGCGGGTCTTCCGAGACGGCTTCGAATATCACCTGCACTTCAAAAAGGGCGAGATCGACGGCCAGATGGAGAAAAAGCCCGCCGACCGCAAAAAGACCGGCTCGCTGTTCCACTGGAAGCCGGACCTCGAGGTCTTCACGGACATCGACATCCCCGTGGAGTATTATCTCGACACGCTCAAGCGGCAGGCCGTCGTCAACGCGGGCGTGACGTTCCGCTTCCGCAATCAGGTCGGCAGCAAGTTCGAGACGACGGAGTTCTGCTATGAGCACGGCATCCTCGACTACATCACGGAGCTGACGGACGGCAACGCCTTCACCATGCCGCAGTACTGGGAGACGGAGCGCCGCGGCCGCGACCGCGCGGACAAGCCGGAATATAAGGTAAAGATCACGGCGGCGCTGTGCTTCTCGCGCAATCTGAGCCGCTTGGAATACTATCACAACTCCTCGTGGCTCGAGCACGGCGGCGCGCCGGACAAGGCCGCGCGCAGCGGGTTCGTCTCCGCCATCGACGCCTATCTCAAGCAGAACGGCAAATATGCGAAGAACGAATCGAAGATCACATTCCAGGACGTGGCGGACTGCCTCGTGCTTGTGACGAACTGCTTCTCCACGCAGACGTCCTATGAGAACCAGACGAAGAAGTCCATCAACAACCGCTTCATTCAGGAGGCCATGACGGAGTTCTTCCGCAGCCGCCTGCAGGTCTATTTCCTCGAGAACAAGCAGGAGGCCGACCGCATCGCCGAGCAGGTGCTCATCAACAAGCGCAGCCGCGAGACGGCCGAGCGCGCCCGCATCACGGTCAAAAAGAAGCTCTCCGGCAACCTCGATATCGCCAACCGCGTGCAGAAATTCGTCGACTGCCGCAGCCGCGACGCCAGCCGCCGCGAGCTGTATATCGTCGAGGGCGATTCCGCCATGGGCTCTGTCAAGCTCTCACGCGACGCGGAGTTTCAGGGCATCATGCCCATCCGCGGCAAAATTCTCAACTGCCTGAAGGCGGATTATGCCCGCATTTTCAAGAGCGAGATCATCACGGACCTGCTGCGCGTCATGGGCTGCGGCGTCGAGGTGCGCGACAAGCACGTCAAGGACCTGACGGCCTTCGACCTCGGCAGCCTGCGCTGGAACAAGATCGTCATCTGCACCGATGCCGATTACGACGGCTTCCAGATCCGCACGCTCGTGCTCACGATGCTTTACCGTCTCGTGCCCACGCTCATCCGCGAGGGCTATGTCTATATCGCGGAGACACCGCTGTTCGAGATCACCTGCAAGGACAAAACGTGGTTCGCCTATAACGAGACGGAGAAGGCTGATATCCTGAAGCAGCTCGAGGGAAAGAAGATTTCCGTCGCGCGCTCGAAGGGCCTCGGCGAGAACGAGCCGGAGATGATGTGGCTCACGACGATGAACCCCGAAACGCGCCGTCTCATCAAGGTCATGCCGGAGGACGCGGAGAAAACGGCGTTCTATTTTGATCTCCTCCTCGGCGATAATCTCGCCGGAAGAAAGGAATATATCGCCGAAAACGGCAGCCAGTATCTGGAAATGGCGGATATTTCGTAGTGAAAATTACGCAAAACCGCCGGTCGGGCGTGGCGGGGGGACGGCGTCCCCGACGCCCTGTGGTGCACCGACGATTCGTATTGGGTATCGATAAAACGCACAGACCAATTGCGTCTGTAGCGGCGGTCAGTGACCGCCATGTACAGGCCCATTTAACCGCGTAAGGGCGCTGGTGCACCTCACGCTCCCCTGACGTGTCATTCCGAGGAGCGAAGCGACGTGGGAATCTCGCAGTACAATGATGGATAACAGGTAGACTATAGCGAAAACGCAGCTGCCTTCCCGAGATTGCCACGGCCCCGTTGGGGCCTCGCAATGACAAATCTGGGGGCATTGTACGGTCGGCGAAGGTGCGCAGAAACCTGTAACTGCCAAAGGCGGTCGCTGACCGCCGCTACAGACGCAATCGGTGCATACCGTTTTCATTGTGGCTGGTGTTGGATGCCAGTGCCTTCCCGAGATTGCCGCGTCGCTTTGCTCCTCGCAATGACACATCAGGCGGGTGCAGCGGGAACAACGGTGCATCCTATCAAATTGGTGCTATTGATTGCCGCTTCGCGGGCGTGGCTGTCCCCGCCCCTACATTGATATGCGAAACTGCCCGCAACGAAATCTCCATTCACGAACAAAATAAACTGTAAAGGTATCGGTTTATGGCAAGAAAAAAGAAGGAACCCGAGCTCAAAAAGAATATTGACACGGCGCATGTCGAGGGCCTGCGGGCCGAGGTGCTCGAGCAGCCCATCACCGACACGCTGACCGGGAACTATATGCCCTATGCGATGTCGGTCATCGTCTCGCGCGCCATTCCGGAGATCGACGGCTTTAAGCCCTCGCACCGGAAGCTGCTGTATACGATGTACAAAATGGGCCTGCTGAACGGCGGGCGGACAAAATCCGCCAACATCGTCGGACAGACCATGCGCCTGAATCCGCACGGCGACGCCGCCATCTACGAGACCATGGTCCGTTTGGCGCGCGGCAACGAGGCCCTGCTCACCCCGTTCGTCGACTCAAAGGGCAACTTCGGCAAGGTCTATTCCCGCGATATGGCCTACGCCGCCTCGCGCTATACCGAGGCGAAGCTGGACCCCATCTGCGCCGAGCTGTTCCGCGATATCGACAGCGAGACCGTCGATTTTGTGGATAACTACGACAATACCATGCTCGAGCCTGCTTTGCTGCCGACGACATATCCGAACGTCCTCGTCTCGGCCAACATGGGCATCGCCGTCGGCATGGCCAGCAACATCTGCGGCTTCAACCTCCGCGAGGTCTGCAAGGCAACGGCCGCGTGGATCGGGAATCCGGAATGCGACCTGCTCTCGGTCATGCCCGCGCCGGACTTCTCCACGGGCGGCGAGCTGCTGTATGACGCGGCGGAAATGGCGGAAATCTACCGCACCGGCCGTGGCAGCGTCCGCCTGCGCGCCCGTTGGCGCTACCAGAAGGAGGGCAATCTCATTGAAATTTATGAGATCCCCTATACCACGACGACGGAGGCCATCATCGACAAGGTCTCCGAGCTCATCAAGGCGGGCAAAATCCGCGAGATCTCCGACATGCGCGACGAGACCGACCTGTCCGGCCTGAAGCTGACGATCGACCTCAAGCGCGGCGTCGAGCCGGATAAGCTCATGCAGAAGCTCTTCCGCTCAACGCCGCTGCAGGACAGCTTCGCCTGTAATTTCAACATTCTCATCGCGGGCATGCCGCGCGTGATGGGCGTACGCGAGATCATCGAGGAGTGGACGGCCTGGCGCACGGAGTGCGTCCGCCGCCGCCTGTTCTTCCAGAAGCGCAAAAAGAGCGAAAAGCTCCACCTGCTTGAGGGCCTGCGCCAGATCTTGCTGGACATCGACAAGGCCATCCGCATCATCCGCGAGACGGAGTCCGAGGCGGAGGTCGTGCCGAACCTGATGATCGGCTTCGGCATCGACCAGGTGCAGGCGGAGTTCGTGGCGGAGATCAAGCTGCGCAACATCAACAAGGAATACATTCTGCGCCGAACGCAGGAGGTCGACGCGCTGGCCGCCGAGATCGCCGAGCTGGAAAAGACGCTCGGCAGCGAAAAGCGCATCCGCCGCCTCATCGTGCAGGAGCTGGACGCCGTTGCCGCAAAATACGGCACGGACCGCCGCACCGTCATCGTGGAGGACGCGGCGGAGCTCGACCCGGAGCCGGAGGAGGAGACACCCGATTATCCCGTGACGATCTTCGTTTCCCGCGAGGGCTATTTCAAGAAGATCACGCCGCAGTCGCTGCGCATGTCCGGCGAGCAGCGCTTCAAGGAGGGAGACGGCCTGCGCTTCTCGTGCGAAACGACGAATGCGGCGGAGCTGCTCGTCTTCTCGGACCGCTGCCAGGTCTATAAGGCGCGCTGCGCCGATTTTGACGACGGCAAGGCCTCGCTGCTCGGCGACTATCTGCCCACGAAGCTCGGCTTCGACGAGGGCGAGAGCGTCGCGGCCGTCTGCCTGCCCGGCGACTACAGCGGCAGCATGCTCTTCCTGTTCGCCAACGGCAAGGCGGCGCGCGTGGAGCTTTCCACCTATCAGACGAAGTCCAACCGCCGCAAAGCTGACCGGCGCTTACAGCGACCGCAGCGAGCTGCGCGGCATTTTCCTGCTGCAGGAGGATGTGCAGCTCGTGCTATACTCCACCGAGGGACGCGCCCTCATTCTGCAGACGGCCCAGCTGGCCCCGAAGACAACGCGCACGACGCTCGGCGTCGCCGTTCTCACGCTCCGGCGCAAGGCAGAGCTCTCCCGCGCCTGCCCGCTTGCCGAAAGCGGCATTGTGAACGAGTCGCGCTACCGCACCCGCACGCTCCCCGCAGCGGGCGCGCTGCTCCGCGAGGAGGATGCCGCCGAAAAGCAGATCTCTCTCGAGGAGCTTTGATATCGCATTCCCGGCCGGGCCGTCCGGCGCAAAAGAAAGAAGGAGGAACATCGCATGAAGGCCCTGAACCAGCAGAAAACCGAGTTATTTCGCAATATCCTGCTTATTACCTTAGGCAGTCTCCTCTACGCGCTGAATTTTGACCTGTTTCTGGAGCCGGGCGGCATCAGCAGCGGCGGCGTCTCCGGCATCGCCATGATCATCGTCTATGCCGCTCACCCGAAATTCCTGACGGTCGGCATTCTAAACGCCATGATCAACATCCCGCTGTTCCTCTGCGGCCTGAAAAAGATCGGACGGCATTTCTTCTTTGGTTCGCTCTACAGCACGGTGCTGACGTCCGTTTTCCTTGACCTGTTCGCCCGCATCCTGCCGGTCCCGACCGTCGAGCCGCTCGTGGCGGCCCTGTTCGGCGGCGTGTTCATGGGCGTGAGCCTCGGCCTCGTGTTCCTGGGCAACGCCTCGACGGGCGGCGTCGACATCGTCGCACGCCTGATGAAGCTGAAATTCCGCAATTTCCCCATCGGCAAGATCATCCTCTGCATGGACCTGACCATTGCCGTCATCACGGGCGTGGTCTACCGCGACTTCAACAACACGCTCTACAGCGTCATTGCCATGGTCGTCTCCTCCATGGCGCTCGACCGCGTCGTCTACGGCATGGATTATTCCAAGGTCGCGCTCATCATCACGGAGAAGTATGAGGCCATCGCCACGGCCATCGACAGCCAGCTCGACCGCGGTGTGACCCTGCTCAAGGGGCAGGGCTATTATAAGCGGCAGGACAAGATGGTCCTGCTCAGCGCCGTGAAGCGCAAGCAGCTCGCGGAGCTGAAGGAGCTGGTCATGGACATCGACCCGGACGCCTTCATCATCCTGCAGGATGCCCATCAGGTGCTGGGCGACGGCTTCAAGCGCTACGACCGAAACGAGCTGTAAAGCCAAAAAAGGAGGACGCCGCCGTGCGGAATTTCATTGCCTGTCTGCTGCTGCTCGGCCTGCTGGCCGGGCTGTCCGCCTGCGGCGCGGACGACAGCTATCTCTCCGTCCGCACCCACGTTGAGCCGAGCATACCTGCAACGGAGACCCCGCAGCAGGAGGAGCCGCCCACGGCCGGCAACCGCAGCGAGCTGCGCGGCGCGATGCTATCATTTGTCCGCAACTGGACAGAGCAGGGCGAGATCCGCATCTCGGGCTACAGCGGCGATCTCACCGCCGACCTGACGGAGACCGTGCGCTATATCACGCAGGAGGATCCCATCGGCGCCTACGCCGTGGACTATGCCGATGCGGAACTGCGCGGCGACGCGCAGACCGGCACCGTCGAGGTCAGCATCGTGTTCCGCCGCTCTGCGGCGGAGATCGATGCTATCGTGACCGTGAGCGGCGTCAACGGCGCGCATGCGAAGATCCGGCAGGCGCTGGCTAATTTTGACGCGGCGCTGACGCTGCGCATCCGCAGCTATGAGGATGCTGATTTCTCCGGCTACATCCGCACCTACTGCCTCGAGCATCCGGACAGCGCCATGGCCCTGCCGGAGGTCTCGGCGGCCGTCTACCCGGAGACGGGCGAGACGCGCATTCTGGAGCTGCATTTTACCTACAGCCAGCCGCGCGACACGCTGCGCAGCATGCAGGCCGCGGTGAACACCATTCTGACCCCCTGCCGCCTATGTGGAGCGGCACGCGTGTGCTGATTTGGATGACTGTGGGGCCGTCTGACTGGCAGGCCAGGGACGCCACACTTCCGTCCCAGCGCTGTTTCCAGAAGTAGATGTACGAACGGCTTTGTTGTACTTCCGGCTGGGCGCGGCTGACACCGTATTTTTCTGTGTACTTTTCATCAGGGATTGCCTGTAGGCCATGTCTTGTGTTATACTTGTTCATGAGGAATATGGTCTCCT
>VOFH01000423.1_pt1 | contig 26470 bp, 41 predicted proteins | sample 5384091 | NCBI WGS metagenome assembly VOFH01 (sample SAMN12384727, study PRJNA508395) | human gut metagenome | isolation source: healthy gut G | host: Homo sapiens
CAGGAGTCCCTCCAGACCACGGAGATCTACTCCGTGGCGGGGCTGACGGAGCCCAGCCATCCGCTGGTGACCCATCGTCCCTTCCGCAGCCCCCATCATACCGCCTCCCCGGTGTCCCTGTCCGGCGGCGGCACGATACCCCGGCCGGGGGAGATCTCTCTGGCCCACAACGGTATCCTGTTTCTGGACGAGCTGCCGGAGTTTGACAAGGCGGCGCTGGAGACCCTGCGCCAGCCCCTGGAGGACGGCGTGGTCACCATCACCCGTGCCTCCGGCTCCCTGACCCTGCCCAGCCGGTTCATGCTGGTGTGCGCCATGAATCCCTGCCGGTGCGGCTGGTTCGGCCATCCCTCCGGCCGCTGCACCTGCACGGACAGTCAGGTGCAAAGCTACCTGCGCCGCATCTCCTGCGTGTGGCCCGCACCATTGCCGATCTCGACGGCGCCGAATCCATTGAGCCGGCCCATCTGGCAGAAGCCATTCAATACCGAAACACCGACATTCTGAAAGGATGATCTTATGCCCCAGGCTCCACATCTGCATGCCCAGAGCACACCGGAAGCGTTATCTCTGTATCAGTGCATCTGCGGCGCAATTCAAGGTGACGGAACGCTGCCCCGGGACTTTTCCCTGCCCCGTCCGGAACGAGACCATCCGCAGGCCCTCCGCTTTGCTGACGGCGCCTACGACGGCATTTCCCTGTATCACATGGCCCCGGATAAACGGGATATCAAATCCCTGACCGAAATCATAGGGCTGATCAGCGCCCGCGCCTACGACAAAGCCGCCGAATGCCTGCAGCTGTTTTTCTCCATAGACGAATATATTTCTCTTCTGCCCCTGATTGACGACCTGCAGGGCTGGATCATCGCCCATAAAGACCGCATCGACGCCGGGGCGTTGTATGAATTTTCCCAGACGCTGCTCAAAGAGAGTCAGCATATCGAAAGCGTCAAGTTTGCCCTGTGCTGCCTGGAATTGCTCAACATCGAGCACGACACCCAGGTGCGCAATCTGGTGCGGGTTTTGGCCCTGTCGGATGAATTCACCTTGTACGCCTTGTTTCTCATGCGCCGCTGGGCCGACGGCAACGACGCCGTGTGGGAAGCGGCACAGCATGTGTCCGGCTGGGGACGCATCCATGCCGTGGCCCAGCTGGAACCCGGCAGCGATGCTATCCGCCGCTGGCTGCTGCTGGAGGGTTGGCGCAATAACGTGGCGCCGGATTATTCCGCCCTGACCTGCGTGGAAAAATCCGGCTTGGCGGAAGCCCTGCACAGCGGCGCCCTGCACAGCGCCGAATTCACCGCTGCAGGAGAACTGCTTCCTTATCTGCTGAGCGAAGGGCCCGTGGCCGGCATCAGCGCGCTGGAGAGCAGCGGCGTTTTTCTGCAGGATTACCTTACCCTGGCCGAAGCCCGCGCCGCTGCCGCGTCGGATTTTGAGGCCGTGCAGTCCCTGCGGGACTACTGGGCCGCTCAGAAAACGCCGGACGAAACTCTGCTGCGCCGCTGCGACGCCGTGCTGCAGCGTTTTCAATGCGATCCCGGCCAAGTGCACTCCGGCGCGCAAGATTCCATGCCTGATACTCCGTGCAAAAAACAAAAATAAATAAAAGGATGAACCGACCCATGCAAGAACTGATCTTACTGAAACTCGGAGAGCTGGTGCTCAAAGGACTCAACCGTCACGTGTTTGAAGAACGCCTGTGCGCCAACATTCGCCGCCGCATTAAGCACTGCGGCAAATTTCAGATCACCTCCAAGCAGAGCACGATCTATATTGAACCGCTCAACGAAGAGGCCGACCTGGACGCTGCCTTCGAAGCATGCAAATGCATTTTCGGCATCGTAGCCCTTTCCAAAGCCCACCCCTGTGAAAAAACCAAAGAAGCAATTTTAGATACGGCCAAAACGTATCTGCACGGCCAGCTTTCTGCTGCCACAACCTTCAAAGTGGAATCCAAACGGGCCGATAAAAATTTCCCCATGACTTCCATTCAGCTTTCCCAGTGGGTGGGCGGCGATTGGACGATTGTTTCCCCAACCTGACCGTCGACGTGCACCACCCGGAACTGACGGTGCACGTGGAGGTGCGGGAACGAGCCGCTTATGTGCACGGCAACCCCGAACCGGGGGCCGGCGGCCTGCCCGTTTCCATCAACGGCGCGGGTGTGTCACTGCTCTCGGGCGGTATCGACTCCCCCGTATCCTCCTATATGATGGCCAAACGCGGTCTGGCGCTGGACATGGTGCATTTCTTTTTCGCCGCCGTACACCTCGGAGCAGGCCAGGGAAAAGGTGATTGAGCTGGCCCGGCTGCTCACCCCCTACACCGGCCACACGATCCTCCACATTGTCCCTTTACCGAAATCCAGGAGGAAATCCGCAAAAACTGCCCGGAGGAATACTTCACCCTGATCATGCGCCGCTTTATGATGCGCATTGCCAATCGCGTGGCAGAGCGCATCGGCGCAGGCTGCATTGTCACCGGCGAGTGTCTGGGCCAGGTGGCCAGCCAGACCATGGAGGCTATGCGTTCCACGGAAGACGCGTGCGATTACCCCGTGTTCCGTCCTCTGGTAGGTATGGACAAAGAAGAGATCGTGTCCATTTCCCGCAAAATCGGCACCTTCGGCACCTCCATCCTTCCTTACGAGGACTGCTGCACCGTGTTTACGCCCCGACACCCAAAAAAACGCACCCGAATCTCAGCGAAGTGCGTGAAGCCGAGGCCGCACTGCCCATCAGCGAATTGGTGGAACGCGCCCTGGCCGGAGAAGAAAAGCTGAAACTGAGTTGGTAAAAGGAGGGCAGGCAGTATGGCAAAACACTGCAGCAAAAAGTGGTTTCCGCACTGAGCAAAGCCGATCTGACGCTGTCCTGCGCCGAGTCCTGTACCGGAGGACTGATCGCCAAGCGCATCACCGACGTCTCCGGCGCCTCCGCAGTGTTCCACGGCGGTGTGGTATCTTATGTAAACGCAGTAAAGCAAAACGTTCTTGGCGTGTCCGCCCGGGATCTGGAGCAATATGGCGCCGTGCCCCAGTGGGGCGGCAGATGGCCTCCGGCGCAGCGCGTCTGCTGGGCACGGATCTGGCCGTATCCACCACAGGCGTAGCCGGTCCCAATCCGGACGACCGCGGCAATGCCGTGGGCACCGTATATGTTTCTCTGTCTGCGCAGGGGAAAACGTGGTGCTATCTGTGCCACTTCGACGGCAATCGCGCTCAGGTCCGCCGCGCCGCCGCAGAGTTTGCCCTGAGCCTCGTGCTCCGCTACCTCAGCGGCGCAGATATGGCAGAGGGGGCACTGTCATGAGCTATACCCAGGCCAGACTATGACATCCTGCTCGAACGGCTGCGCAGGGAGGCGATGAGCGCTACCGCGTGTTCAACGAAAGCCTTATCCCCGGCACAGAGCGCACCTACGGCGTGCGTGCTCCCGCGCTGCGTAAAATTGCAAAAAAGAGCTGCTCCAGGGCGACTGGCGGGCCTTTCTCTCTCTTGTCCGCGCCGGCAGCCACGAAGAGCGTCTGCTTCAGGGGCATGGTGTGTGCCGGGGCAAAATGCTCCCTCGATGAAAAAGCTCACACTGCTGCACACTTTCCTTCCCCGCATCAACAATTGGGCCGTATGCGACACGACTGCCGGAGCCTGCAAGTGGAAGGAAGCAGATCTGCCCGCTGTATGGGATTTTTCGCCCCCTGCCTCCAGAGCCAGCAGGAATTTGAAGTGCGCTTTGCCGTGGTGCAGCTGATGGACTATTTCTGGCGCGCGGAATGGATCGACCGTTCCCTGGCTGCTTACCGCACCGTCCAGCACCAGGGCTACTATGTCACCATGGCCCTGGCCTGGGGATTGAGCGTCTTTTTTGTCAAGCAGCGCGCCAAGACGCTGCCCTTTTGGAGCAGGGCGTATTCCCTGCAGCCGTGCACAATAAAGCCATCCAGAAATGCCGGGAAAGCTATCGCGTCAGCGCCGAGGACAAAAGCATATTTGAACACACTGAAAAAGAAATAGGAGAAGGGACAGACTTTTGCACGTCTGTCCCTTTTACCTATAGGCTATAGCAAGATACTGTTTTGACTCCACGTTTCCCTGTCCCGTCATATCACATCCCGCCGGTCGACGCCCGTCAGGGTGGCCGCCGCACATATGACACCGGCCGCACTGAGCACCAAAGGGCACCGCAGCATGATCGGCCAGAGAAAACGGCCCCACCGTCCCGTTCATCAGCACCAGAAGCAGCAGCGAGGCGATAATCGTAGCTTTGGCCGAGCGGAACACCTGTCCCGCCAGCATGGCAATCAGGCTGACCGTGGCAATCACAACGGCTTTCAGTACAATCTGCAGATAAAGGTCCGGCGCAAAAAGGGTATAGTCCATCGGAAAATCCGGCTCCAGAATCTGCCCTGCGGCGAACAGCATCCCATACAGCAGAAGCTTTGCCAATGCCAGCGCAGCGGCCGAGAAAATCCATACCGCCAAGATCTGCGCCAGCATCAGTTTTTTCCGCGGGATGGGATAGGTATACATCACCAGCATTGTTTTGCGCCGCTGCGCCGATGTGACGCAGCCCGCCAGCATAACGCAGGTGAAAACCAAAAACGTCACGTTGCTGACCAGTTCCACCTGCGAGGAGATATTGAAAGTGCCCGGCGCAGCATCCGGCACACCAGTAACCGGGTCGTTGGCGATGCCCAGGTACACCTGGGCAAACAGGAACAGCGCCAGCGCCGCCGTCAGTATCGCTGCTGCCAGACCATAGCGCCCAGCTCGGTTTTTCTTCCACTCCAGCACAATCAGCTTGCCCATATTAATTTTCCTCCCCTGTCAGGCGCAGATAATAATCCTCCAAGGGTGTCGGCATGTTTCTGAAACGAGGCAATGGCCACATTTTGAAGGGCCAGCGCACGGGACAGTTCTTCCGGCGCCATAGGCGCCTCGTAAATGCGCACCACACCCTCCTGCAGCACTTTGAACCGGCGCACCCCCAGCTCTTCCAGCACCCGCGCCGCCGCGCGCACGTCGGGCGTCACCAATTCAATATAGGTCAAGCTCTGTGCAGCCAGCTCGCTCAAAGAAATCTCCCGCAGCAGCCTTCCCCGATGCAGAATGCCCACTGTATCGGCTATCTGCTCCACTTCGGAGAGCAGATGACTGGATAAAAACACCGTGGTACCCCAGTCCCGACACAAAGTGCGCAGCAGATCGCGCACCTGCTTCATACCGGCAGCATCCAGGGCGTTGGCCGGTTCGTCCAGCACCAGCAGTTCTGGATGGGTCAGCACCGCCCGGGCCAACCCCAGCCGCTGGCGCATGCCCAGCGAGTAATGTTTCACCTTTTTGTTCCCGGCCGCGCCCAGGCCCAACCGCTCCAGCGCTTCCTCCGCCGCACCCGGGCGATGATACCCCATATAGGCACAATGCAGGCGCAGATTTTCCAGGCCGTTCAGCATTTCGAAAAAGGCCGGAAATTCAATAATACTGCCCATGCGCCCCAGCGGCGCGCAATCCCCCGGCCGCAGCGGTGCGCCGAACAGCTCCACCTCCCCGCTGGTGGGTTTCCACAGATTCAGCACCAGGCGCATCAGTGTGGTTTTGCCCGCGCCGTTCGGCCCCAGCAGAGCATAAACCCGCCCCTGGGGCACGTGCACTTCCACATCGCTCAGGAGGTTTTTTTCACCCAGACGTTTGCACAACCGCCGGCTCTGAATGAGATACGACATGTTTGTTCCCTCTCCTTTCGTCGTGTTCTGTTTCCCATACTACACCCACCGTTTTGCAATGGTCTTTCGTAAATCTTACGATTTTCTTTCGGGGCCATCTTGCACCGGTTCCGTCCAGAGCAGCTTCAGCACAAACGTCGTTCCTTTTCCCATCGTGCTCTCAGCCCACAGCGTGCCGCCCATGCCTTCCGCTAGACCCTTTGCGATGGCCAGTCCCAGACCGCTGCCGCCCAGAGCACGGCTGCGGGAGTCCTCCGGTGTGTAGAGCCGGTCGAAAATATGGCTCAGCGCCTCCGGGGCAATGCCCTGTCCCCGGTCCTGCACGCGCACACAGGCGCCGTCCTTCTGCTGCTCCAGCACAATGCCCAAATAGCGTCCCGCCGCACCGTAGCGCACGGCATTGGAAATCAGGTTGGATAAAATGCGGCGGATAGATTCCTCGTGCCCCCAAACGGGACACGCCTCCTCCGGGACGATGAATTTCCACCTCAAACCGCTGCTGTGTCAGAAAATCGTAATATTCCAGCGCGGCAGCACGGCACAGCTCACTCAGATCCACCGCAGCACAAGGCAGTTTCGTGTCTCCCGCTTCCAGCTTGGAAAGTGTAAAAAACGCTTCGCTCAAAGCCAGCACTTCTTCGGCTTTGGCCTGCACCCGGCGCAGCGTTTCACTCTCTTCACCCCGCAGCCGTGCGATTTCCAACTGCCCCAGAAGTACGGTCAGCGGCGTGCGCAGGTCATGGGCCATGTTGGCAAGCATACGCCGCTGCGCCAAACGGGCGCGCCGCTGCTGCACACACAGTTTTTTCTTTTCCAGCAGCAGCCGGTCGATCTGCCCCAACAGCGGCGTCAAAGCGTCGTCGCACAGCGGCACGAGCAACGCTTCGTCGCTCCCGCCGTCTAAAATAACCGCCAATTGCTGTGCCGCCTGCGAAAGCTGCCGCCGCAGCCTCCGCTGCCGCAGAGCAAAATGGAGCGCTGCAAAAGCCAAGTACGGCAGCCAAAAGCAGCAGCACACCGTTACCGCCCATCGCCATCCCCCAGCTTGTAACCAATGCCCCAAACCGTGCAGATGCAGCGGGGCTTTTTGGGGTCGTCTTCCACTTTGGAGCGCAGGCGGCTGATGTGAACGTTGACCGCGTTCTCATCGCCCAGATACGCCTCGCCCCACACCGCAGCATAAAGCTGCGCCTTGGGTAGAACCCGCCTGGGATTGCGCAGCAACAGCTCCAAAATCGAGTATTCCTTGGCCGTCAGCTCCACTGGAATGCCGTCCTTTTCCACCGGTGGGCCGCGCAGTCCATCGCCAGCGCTCCGGCGCGCAGCACCTCCGCCGGCGCCTCCGCGCCCTCTGCCCACACGGTGGAGCGGCGCAAGTTTGCCTTGATGCGGGCCAGCACCTGGCTGACGGAAAGGGTTTAACCACATAATCATCGGCTCCCAGCCCCAGGCCCAGTGTAACATCCGAATCGCTGTCCCGGGCAGACAGGATAATCACCGGAACAGTGCTCCCGCTTTTTCGAATGGCGCGCAGCACATCCAGGCCACTGCGCCGGGGCAGCATCAGATCCAGCAGCACCAGATCGTACTGCGCTGCGCTAAAGCGGGCGCAGCCTGCCTCCCCGTCGGCAGCCGTATCTACCGAAAACCTTCGCTTTCCAAAAATCCCCGAGCATGGCGCTGATCTCCTCATCGTCCTCCACCAGCAGCAAACGCACACGACATTCCCCTTTCTCCTCCGGAATGGTTTCCGGTCCCATTGTAGCACGGCCAGATGGAAAAAGAAATCCCTGGCCACTGCCCCCGGCCGGGCCAATTTTTGCCGCTTCGGCGCAAAAAAGATTGTGCCGGCACGCAAAACGCGCTATACTGTATTAGTTAAAGTATAATTTGGCAGGATTTGCCTCCCGGTCTTTTGCGGCCGGGGAGACAGGAGAATGTTTTTTGAAGCGAGAAGAAGTCGTTGTATCCCCCCAGCAGCTGGCGCGGCAGCGGGAGATCATGCAGGAGATCCGCACGCATTTGCAGGAAACCCTGGATCATGCGCCCTGGCCTGCGTAGACACTTTTGGATGCCAGCAAAACGTGGCCGACAGCGAACATATTATGGGCATGCTCCGCGAAATGGGCTTCAGCTTTTACCGAGGATCCTCATCAGGCCGATGTGGTCATCCTCAACACCTGCGCCGTGCGGGAGCACGCCGAGCAGCGGGTCTATAAATCTCGGCGCCCTGACCCATACCAAAGGCCAATCCCCGGCAGATAATCTGCCTGTGCGGCTGTATGGCCCAGCAAAAACAGGTGGCCGACAAGGTGCGCGCTTCCTACCGCCACGTGGATCTGGTATTCGGCCCCCATGCCCTGTGGCGTTTTCCGGAGCTGCTGCAGAAGGTCTATCATCAGCACGGCCGTGTGTTTTCCATTGACGACTCCCACGGCTCCATCGCCGAAGGGCTGCCCATCGTCCGCGAAGGCGGCGCCAAAGCTTGGGTTTCAGTAATGTATGGGTGCAACAATTTCTGCACCTACTGCATCGTCCCCTATGTCCGGGGTCGGGAGCGCAGCCGGGACAAAGCCTGCATTGTTGCCGATGTAAAAAGTCTGATTGCCGAGGGTTATAAAGAGATCACCCTGCTGGGACAAAATGTGAACTCCTACGGAAAGGATTTGCCCGAGGCGTGCGACTTTGCCGACCTTTTGGACGAGCTGGCCCGCCTGGACGGCGATTTCCTGCTGCGTTTTATGACCAGCCACCCCAAGGATGCCTCCCACAAGCTCCTCGACACCATGGCCCGTCATGAGAAAATCGCCCGTCATCTCCACCTGCCCTTCCAATCCGGTTCCACCCGCATCCTCCAGGCCATGAACCGGGGCTACAGCCGCGAGGAATATCTTGCGCTGGTGGACTACGCCCGCACCGTTATGCCGGATATTGTGCTCACCTCCGACGTCATCGTGGGTTTCCCCGGCGAAACAAAGGAAGCGTTTGAAGAAACCCTCTCTCTGGTGCAGCAGGTGCGCTTTGACGCGCTGTTCACCTTTATTTATTCCCCCCGTCCCGGCACTCCGGCAGCAAAACTGCCCGACCCGGTGCCCCGCGCGGAAAAGCAGCAGTGGTTCGACGCCCTGCTGCAGGGTTCAGAACGCCAACTCTGCGCAAAAACACGCCGCCTATGTCGGCACGGTGCAGCGGGTGCTGGTGGACGGCAAAGCGGTGATTCCCGCTGGCCGCTCTCGGCCCGCACAGCAGGCGGGCGCCTGGTGCATCTGGTGGGTGATGAAGCGTCCATCGGCCGCTTCAAAACCGCAAAAATTACCGACAGCAACACCTGGGCGCTCTTTTGGCGAACTGACGGGTAATGCCCAGGCGCACAGACCACAGCGATATTTGATTTCAAAAAAATTCAACAGAAAAGGCCAATCACCATGGAATGTATCAAATGCGGAATGGAAATGAAAAAAGTAAATCTGTTCGGCCTGCCCGGCGTGAATATGACGCTCTCCCAGGGCGTGCCCAACTGGCAGGGTATGGAAATCCGCAGCGCTGTGCGCTGCCATGTCTGTCCCGGCTGCGGCTATGTAGAACTGCAGGCCGTTGAACCTTACAAATTCCGGTAAATTTCTCCCCACCGACCAGAAAGAGAACACATACGAGGTGAAAGCATGGCTGAACTCACGCCGATGATGCAGCAATACGTAAAACTGAAAGAGGCCAACCCCGGCGCCCTTCTTTTCTTCCGTCTGGGCGATTTCTATGAGATGTTTGGGGAGGACGCCAAAACTGCCTCGCGGGAACTGGATCTCACCCTGACCACCCGGGACCGGGGGGCAAGGACAAGGCCGAGCAGACCCCATGTGCGGCGTGCCCTACCACTCCTGCGAGGGGCTACATTGCCCGCCCTGATTGCCAAGGGCTACAAAGTGGCCATCTGTGAGCAGATGGAGGATCCGGCCACGGCCAAGGGGTTGGTGGAGCGGGACATCATCCGCGTAGTCACCCCCGGCACCGTAACCGACAGTTCTATGCTGGAGGACGGCCGCAGCAACTACATCAGCGCCGTGTTTCTCAGCGACAACGGCACCGGCGTGTGCTTTGTCGACGTATCCACCGGCCGGACCATGGCTACCGCCTTTTCCGGAGCGGAATCGGTGGGCCACCTCATCAACGAACTGGGCCGTTTCTCCCCCGCGGAGGTGGTGCTGGGCGGCGCAGCCGCCGATCATCCGGCTTTGAACGAATTCCTCCGCGACAGGCTCCACTGCCACCGCGAACGGGGTAAGGACGCCGCCTTCGATTTGGCCGCCGCCGAGCGCACCGTACGCCGGCAGTTCGGCGAAGAGGCGCTCAAGGCCCTCCCCCAGAGTATTCCCGCCGTGACTATGGCGTTGGGCGGCCTGCTCAGCTACCTTTATGAGACGCAAAAAACAGACCTTTCTTACATAAACGATCTGGATTACTATGAGCAGGGCGAATTTATGGAGCTGGACGTGGCCGCCCGGCGCAACCTGGAACTGACGGAAACCCTGCGCAGCAAGGAAAGCGCGGGAGCCTTCTGTGGTGCTGGACAAAACGAAAACGCCCATGGGATCCCGGTGCCTGCGCGGCTTTCTGGAGCGTCCCCTGCTTTCCCCCACCGCCATCGGAAAGCGCCAGCGCGCTGTGGCCGCCCTGGTGGAAGATACTATGGCCCGCGAAGAGCTGATCCTGACCCTGACCGGCATCGGGGACATCGAGCGCCTTATCGGCCGCATTGTATACGGCACCGCCGGCGGGCGGGATATGGCCTCGCTGCGCAGCGCTATTGAAAAACTGCCCGCCGTGGCCGCACAGCTCTCCCATTTCTCTTCCGGCCGGCTGGGCGAGCTGGCCCGGAATTTGGACACTCTGTCTGATTTGGGTGCGCGCATTGCGCAGACGCTGGTGGACGAACCGCCCTTCTCCGTGCGCGAGGGCGGCTTCATCCGCCCAGGCTTCCATGCTGAAGTGGACCGGCCGGGACATCCTCAGCGGCGGCAAGGGCACCATTGCCGGCATTGAGGCCAGTGAAAAAAAAAAACCGGCATCCGTACGCTGAAAATCAAATACAACCGGGTATTCGGCTATTACATCGAAGTATCAATTCCTTTAAAGATCAGGTGCCGGAGCACTACATCCGCAAGCAGACTCTGGCCAATGCCGAGCGCTATGTGACCCAGGAGCTGAAAGATCTGGAACACACCATCCTCACCGCCTCCGATCGGGTATCGGCACTGGAATATGAGCTGTTTTCAGCTCTGCGTCAGGAAATCGCCGACGCCGCCGGCCGCATTCAGAAAACTGCCGCCGAGGTGGCCGAGCTGGACGCTTATGCTTCTCTGGCCGCTGTAGCCGTACGCAATGGCTACGCCTGTCCCACTGTGGACGAAAGCGGCGTCATCGAGATCCACGACGGCCGGCACCCGGTGGTGGAAAAGTACTCAGGGACTCCCTGTTTGTTCCCAACGATACCTTCATGGGTGAAAAAGAGGACCGCACCGCCATCATTACCGGGCCGAATATGGCCGGCAAGTCCACTTATATGCGCCAGGTTGCCCTGATTGTCCTGCTGGCTCAGATCGGTTCCTTTGTTCCGCAAAATCCGCCCGCATCGGCATCGTGGACCGTATTTTCACCCGTATCGGCGCCAGCGACGACCTGTCCTCCGGCCAATCCACTTTCATGGTGGAAATGAACGAGGTAGCCTCCATCCTGCGGCAGGCCACCTCCCGCTCGCTGCTGATTCTCGACGAGATCGGCCGCGGCACCTCCACTTTCGACGGTATGAGCATCGCCCGGGCTGTGCTGGAATACTGCGCCGACAAAAGAAGCTGGGCGCCAAAACCCTCTTTGCCACCCATTATCATGAACTGACGGAAATGGAGCAGGCTCTGCCCGGCGTGAAAAACTACAACATAGCCGTGAAGGCTCACGGAGACGAAATTTCTTTCCTGCGCAAGATCATCCCCGGCGGCGCCGACCGCAGCTACGGTATTGAGGTAGCCAAACTGGCGGGCTTGCCCGACGGCGTCATTCGCCGCGCCCGGGAGATTTTGTCCGAACTGGAACAGGACAGCGGCGCGCCAAAACCCACTGCCACCACTCCCGGCAGCGGACAGATCTCCCTGACGGCCTTGGGCGAGGCGAAGTTCTGGACACGCTGCGCCGCACCCAGGTGGATATGCTCACTCCGCTGGAGGCCATGAATCTTTTTATACGAATTCAAAAGAAGCTACAATAATGACCAAAGGACGACATTTTCTATGGCAAAAACAACAAAAAAACAAACCCGCGACTCTCATTTAACCGATCTGGAAAAGCTGGGCGGCGTAATTCTTCTGCTCATCTACCTGGCCCTGATCCCTTTAGTGCGGCGCAGCGATCCTGAACTGGGCCGGCGGCCTTCTGGGGGTTTTCCATCGGTCCGGCACTGCGGCAGACCATCTGGTTTTATCTGCTCTTCGCCGCCGTGGCTCTGGTGTTCCATCGCTTTCTGTTTGTATGTGCCGGCACGTTCACCGGCTCTGCCGGGCGCAGTTTTCAAACACTGGGGACCGCCCTGATTTTCTTTTTACGGGCTGAATGAGATCCTGTTTCGTGTAACGCATCTCCTGTGGGGACATACCGTCAACCTGAACGATACGGCCCTCGTCAGTCTTGATCTGCTGAATGCCGCCCGGCGGCCACCGTGCTGGCCCTGGTCGCTGGCCCCTTTTATTGAAGAGGTGCTGCTGCGGGGCTTCCTTTTTGGGTGGCTACGCCAGCACAGCCGTGCTGCGGCGTATCTTGTCACCTGCATTCTCTTTGCCCTTCTGCACACCTGGGCCATGGCGGGCGACCATTTTACGCTTTTTACTATCTTCTTATTGCGCTGCAGTACGCCGTACCCGGCCTGATTTTCGCCTGGGCCTACGACCGCTCGGACAGCATCTGATTCCCATTGCCGCCCACGCCGCAGTCAATGCTTTGGCTGTGTGGACGTTTTACGCCTGAGATGGCATGCCGGGCGCACAGAGAAAATGGACCTGATGTTTGAAAAGGAATTGGAATGCTTCCAAAAACGAGGAATGAACTATGCCTTTGATTCAACAATTACCATCCCATCTTGCCGACATGATCGCAGCCGGCGAAGTCGTGGAACGGCCCGCCAGCGTGGTCAAGGAACTGCTGGAAAACACTATTGACGCGGGAGCCAGCGCAGTGAGCGTAGAACTGCGCGGCGGCGGCATGAGTCTCATTCGGGTCAGCGACAACGGCTGCGGCATCGCTCCGGAAGAACTGCCCACCGCCTTTTTGCGCCACGCCACCTCCAAACTGCGCACCGAAAAGGATCTTTCCTGTATCGGTACCCTGGGCTTTCGCGGTGAAGCCCTGGCCGCTATCGCCGCAGTGAGCCGCATTGAGATCACCTCCGCCGCGGCGCGGCGCGGGGTGCGCGCATGTCGCTGGAGGGCGGCACTGCCGGCGCTGTGGAGGAATGCGTTGCCCTGAGGGTACCACAATTTCCGTCCACAACCTGTTTTTCAACACCCCTGCCCGCATGAAATTTATGAAAAGGACAGCGCGGAAGCTTCTGCTGCCGCTGCGGTAGTGCAGCATGAGGCCCTTTCCCACGCCCGTATTTCTTTCAGCTGACCCGCGACGGCACCGAGCAGCTTTTTACACCCCGGAGACGGAAAACTGCTTTCGGCCATCTATTCCGCTCTGGGGCGGAGTTCGCCCTGTCGCTTCTGGCTGTGGAGGGCAGCGGCAGCGCTGTGGCAGTAGATGGCTTTGCCACCCGCAGCCTGCAGGGCCGCGGTACCCGCGCCATGCAGCACTTCTTTGTCAATGGGCGCTATGTAAAATCCCCCCTGCTGTCCGCAGCCTTGGAAGAGGCCTACCGCAACCAGATCATGAAAGGGAAATTTCCCGGCTGCGTTCTGCACCTTTCGCTGCCGCTGGATGCAGTGGATGTCAACGTCCACCCGGCAAAACCGTGGTCAAATTCTTAAACGAGCGCGCCGTGTTCGACGCAGTGTATTACGCTGTGAAATCCGCTCTGGAACAGGGCGGCGAGCGTCCTGCCGCGCCAGCGCCCTCCCCCCGCCCGGCACAGCCGACCCCCGCCGATTCCCCTGCGCCGCCAAAACAGAATGCCTCTTTTTACCAGACCATGACGGCACAGGAATTCCGTGCCCGGACAGCGCCCGGCAAACCGCTGACCAGCTTTTCCCTGCAGCAGGGCGCAAATACCCCCGTCTCAGAATGGGGCGGCTCGGTCACGGTAGCCGATTCGGTTCAGCCCACCTCCAAAAGCGTCCCGCCGTCCCCTGCCACAGCGGCGCGTATTCCGCCTCTCGCACCGCAGGCCCATCCTGCGGCGGAAAATGCCGCGGATTGCCCGCCTGCTTCCATCTCCGCGGCCCCCCCGGCCTCCTTCACACCCGCTGTGGACGCGGACACGCCGCACACCGATCCGCTGGCTGGACAGGAACAGCTGGAACCGTCTGCCGAACCGCCCTGGCGCATCGCCGGGAGAGTGCTGCGCACCTATATCATTGCCGAAGACAATCAGGGCACCGTATGGCTCATTGATAAACACGCCGCCCACGAACGGGTCAATTTTGACCGCATGAAACGCAATGCCGAACCGATTATGGGACAGCAGCTGCTGATTTTGCAAAGCCGTCGCCTTGAGTGCCGATGCGCGCCGTGCTTCTGGAGCATCTGGACCTTCTGAACCAGTTTGGATTCGAAGCCGAGGATTTCGGCGACGGCACAATCCTATGCCGCACCTGTCCAGCAGAGATCGACGCCGGCGACATCGCTCCGGCGCTGGAAGAAATCGCCGACCAGCTGCTGCGTACCGGCCGCGCCGATCCCGATGGCGCCCGTGACGTCATGCTCCACACCATGGCCTGCAAGGCCGCCATCAAAGCCGGCATGGTCAGCGGCGAACAGGAGCTGCGGGTTTTAGTAGACAAGGTACAGAAAGGAGAAATCCAATTCTGTCCCCACGGACGGCCCGTAAAGGTCAAGCTGAGCCGGTATGAACTGGAAAAATGTTTAAGCGGGCATAACAGCCCCTGCGCGAAAGGAGAACCCCCCTATGAAACTTCTGTATATTGATTGCTGCATCACCGTCCACGGCAGCGCGTCCCGTACGGCAGCACTGGCGGAAACATTTTTATCGGCCTGGCGCGCCGCACACCCGGAAGCCGATATTGAAACATTGGACTTGAAAACACTCACACTAAATCCCCTGCTGGGCAACGCACTGCGCCTGCGCGAAACGCTGCAGGGCGAAGGGCGGACGGAAGGCGCATCCTTCGCCCTGGCCCGCCAGTTCGCCGCAGCGGACCGCATCGTGATTGCCGCACCATACTGGGAGCTGTCTTTCCCCGCTCAGCTGCGGCTGTACATCGAGCACATTGCCGCCCAGGGCATCACCTTCGACTATACGTCCCAAGGCCAGGTGGGCCTGTGCCGGGCGGAAAAACTGCTGTTCCTCACCACTGCCGGCGGTTCGCTGGAAGCCAACTGCGGCAGTGAGCACTGGCGCGCCCTGTGCCCTTCTTCGGCATCGGAGAATACCACTTTATCGGCGCGCCCATGCAGGATGTGAAAGAAATCGACCACGAAGCGCTTCTGCGGGATGCTCTGTCCCAAGCTAAAGCGCTGGCAGAGTCCTTCTGACTCCTCACCCCACACAATTGTTTGGCGGATTTATATTTACATTTGAAAAGGGGCCTGTTTATGAAATCCAAAGGCGAGATTCTTGGCATCGTCCTGCTGCTTTCTATCGGCGCGCTGCTGCTTGGCTGCACCATCCGGCCGCCCCATTTTTCTGGTCGTTCTGTACGGCCATGCATGGCGCATCGGCAGCGGGATTGTAGGGGATCTTTTTGTCTGCTTGCAGGTATTTTAAACCTGTTTCACAACCAAAAAAATAAGCTGCCCGCAAAACGCTTTACAGGGCCGGAAAGGAGTCTCTCCCAGTCTATGGAACACACAAACAAAATTGCCTGTGTAGTCGGTCCCACGGCTTGCGGCAAAACAACGCTGGGCATTCTCCTGGCTCAGCGCTTCGGCGGCGAGATTGTCTCCGCCGACTCCATGCAGATTTACCGCGGCATGGCCATCGGCACTGCTGCGCCCACAGCGGAGGGAGATGGCTGGCGCCCCACCACATGGTGGGGTGGCTGATCCGCAGTAAACATACTCTGCCGCCCGTTTTGTGGAAGACGCCTCCGCCTGTGTGGACGATATTCTTGCCCGGGGCAAACTTCCTATCGTAGTAGGCGGCACAGGGCTGTATCTTGATGCACTGGTGGCTGGCCGCAGCTTTGCCGCCGGCGGCAGTGAAACCCGGAGCCGGCAACGGCTGAACGAACGGCTGGCCCGGGAAGGCATCGAGCCGCTGTACCGGGAGCTTTCCATCATCGATCCCACCGCTTCGCTGCACGGCTGCATCTCCGGGATGAAAAACGCATTCTCCGCGCCCTGGAGATCTACTATGAAACCGGCCAGACCATCACTGAACACGACGCCCAAAAGCAAACTGCTTCCGCCGCGCTACGACGCCGTCTACATTGGTCTGACCTTGAAGACCGCGCCGACCCTGCGCGCTCTGATTGATGCACGGGTGGATGCCATGCCTTCAGGGTCTGGTGGAGGAAGTACGCGCATTACTGTCCGCTGGCGTTTCTCCCTCGTCCACCGCCCCACGCCATCGGCTGGCAAAGAACTGCTCGGCGCTTTGCGCGGCGAAAAAGCCTGCCGAAGCCACCGAAGAAATCAAACTCCGCTCCCGCCAGTACGCCAAGCGTCAGCTCACCTGGCTGCGGCGAAACAAAAAGCAATTCACTGGATCTTTTGGAAAAAAGAGCGGGGATTTTCCCCCGCGCCCTTCAGCTTTCGACAGAAATCCTCTCCGCCCATGGATTAGGGATAAGCCTGACGGGCGAGGAACGCGCACACGCACATCGCCTGTACATAGAAAAAGGCCCTTTGGGCAAAAGGAGACAGAGCGATATGCAAAAAGCACCCATCAATTTTCAGGACACCTTTCTGGCCAAAACCCGCCGCGCCGGTACCCTGGTCACCGTTTTTTTGATGAACGGCTTCCAGATGCACGGCGTGATCAGCGGTTACGACAGCTTTGTCGTCGTGCTCGACAGCGACGGCAAACAGCAAATGATTTACAAGCACGCCATTTCCACCATTATCCCCATGCGCCCCATCGACTTTAACGCCACCGGCGACTGAGCCGGCCCGAAGGGCGCGGCCGGGAAAACCCAAAAGAGGATCCTTTTATGAGCAATTGATCAAGCCCCCCAAAACCGGCCCCTCCGCCGCCACCACGCTGATTTTGGCATTGCTGAGCATCATGGTGCTCTGCTATGTGCTCTTCCGCGTCTTCAGCGGCCTTGAACGCGCCCTACGAGCTTTCCAGCGCCTATACCTACGAGGCCGACGACGAAACCACCGTTTCTGGCTATGTCGTCCGCGAGGAATCGCTGCTGCCCAGCCAGAACGGCGGTGTACTGGACATCACTCTGGCCGAGGGGGAGCGCGTGGCTGCAGGCGGGCGCGTGGCCACCGTATACACCGACAGCGCCGCCATGGAAACCGAAGGCCAGCTCGACACCCTGCGCGCCCAACTGGATCAGCTGACCTACGCTATGGGCGAGTGAAAGCCCCACTGCCGTCGTCAAACTGGACAGCAGCATCCAGTCCGCTATATTTGCCATGCAGAAAAATCTGCACACGCGGCAGTACACCGCCCTGGAGGGCAGTGTTTCCGAGCTGCGCTCCTGGTGATCCGCCGGGATTATTCCTCCGGCGGCGAAAGCACAGCGGAACTGGAAGCCCAAGCGGAGTCCCTGCGTGCGCAGATCAAAACGCTGGAAGCCCAGCAGCAGCATAGTGCCCGCGCTGTCACCGCCCCTTCCGCAGGGTTGTTTTCCGCCGTGGTGGACGGGTACGAAGCCGTCCTGACCCCTGCGGCCCTGGAAACCATGACGCCTTCCCAGCTTTCCGCTGTCGCCCCTGATCCCGCTCTCACCTCCAACGTGGGCAATTGATTTACGGCAGCATCTGGTATTATGCAGCCAATATGAGCGAAAAAGACGCCGCTTCCTACAAAGTGGGCCACACCGTACAGCTGCGCTTTGTCAAAGAACTGGACCGGGATCTTACCATGACCATCGAGCGCATCAGCGACACAGAAAACGGGCGAAAACTGGTAGTATTTTCCAGCGATGAATATCTGCCCGAGGTTACGCTGCTGCGCCGCCAAAGCGCCAGCCTGATCCATGAATCCTATTCCGGCATCCGGGTTCCCACCGAGGCGCTGCGCGTGGAAGACGGCGTCACCGGCGTCTACTGCCTGGTGGGCATGCAGGCAGTATTTAAGCCTGTGGATGTGGTGTATCAGGGCAGCGGTTATTACCTGGTGGAACCTTCCAAGAAAGAGGACGATACGGAAAACACCTCCTCTTCCCGCCTGCGCGTGGGCGACAGCATTATTATCACCGCCGAAGAACTTTACAACGGAAAAGTCATCAACTGAAGAAAGGACTCTTCCTCCCAGAGAAAGAGAGAATACACACTTATGTCTACGATTGCAGAAAACATTGCCTCCGTGCGCGTCCGGATGGCCGAAGCCGCCCGGGCGGCAGGGCGCAGTCCGCAGGAGATTCTCCTGTGCGGAGCCAGCAAAATGAATGATGCCGCAGCCTGTCGGGAAGCCATCTCCGCAGGCATTGACTGCCTGGGTGAAAACCGAGTCCAGGAAATGGTGCAAAAGCGTTCCGAGCACGCCTATGTCGGCGCGCCGCTGCACTTTATCGGCGTGCTGCAGAAGAACAAGGTACGACAGGTCGTGGGGCAGGTGGACCTGATCCATTCTGTGGACTCCATGGGCCTGCTCGACGAGATCGACAAGCGCGCCGCCATGAACGGATTGACTCAAAATATCCTGCTGGAAGTGAACATCGGCGGCGAAGACAGCAAGAGCGGTTTTCGGCCCGAGGAAGTGGAATCTGCCATCAAAGCCGTCCTTGCCCGGCCGGAGCGCCATGTGCGCATCCAGGGCCTGATGGCGATTCCCCATTGCGGAAAAAAAAGGGCGAAAATATGCCGTATTTCTTGGAAATGCGCCACTTATTTGTTGACAGTACCCCGCTTTTGCTTCATAATAGTGATGAATTATACCTTTCCATGGGGATGAGCAGCGACTTTGAAGATGCCATTGCTGCCGGTTCCACCATGGTCCGCGTGGGCACCGCCATTTTCGGCGCGCGCCATTACGGCGCCCCTGCAGAAAATTTATCATAAAACGGAGGCTGTGTTATGGGATTGTTCGATGAGCTGAAAAAGCTGACCCATACGTATGAAGATGAAGACGAGGAATATGAAGACGATTACCCGGACGTGAAAAAGCCCGACAACACGGCTGCCCTGTTTGACGACCGGCGCAGCGCCCGTGCCGAGGAGCGGCGCAGCAATAAGGTGGTCAATATTCACGCCACCACGCAGCTCAAGGTCGTTCTGGTCAGCCCCCAGCATTTTGAGGACGCTTCCGAGATTGCCGACCAGCTCAAGAGCAACGCACCGTGGTCATGAACCCGAAGCCACCAACAAAGATGTGGCCCGCCGCCTGGTGGACTTCCTCTCCGGCGTGGCCTATGCCGGAGAAGGCAAGATCAAGCGCGTGGCCAACAGCACCTATATCATCACCCCCTACCATGTGGATATCGAGGGCGATCTGATCAATGAATTGGAAAACAACGGGCTTTATTTCTAAGGAAAGGCGGACGAAATACATATGCTGACACCGCAGGAAGTTTCCACCCATGTATTCTCCAAAGCACGCATGGGCGGCTATAATATGGCCATGGTGGACGAGTTCCTGGACACCCTGACCGAGGACTACACCACGCTTTACAAAGGAAAACGCCGCGCTGAAGGCAAAGCTGAAGGTGCTGGTGGACAAGGTGGAAGAATATCGTGCCACCGAGGACTCCATGCGCGCAACGCTCCTGACCGCCCAGAAGATGGCCAGTCAGATGGTGCAGGAGGCCGAAAAGGAAAAGGCCGACCTGCTCGCCGCCGCCGAAAGCGAAATGGGCTCACGCAAAGCTGCTCTGGAAGCGGGAGATCGCCGCCGAAAGCGAGCGGCTGCGTCTGGCAAAGGAAGAAAGCGCCGCATTTATTGCCAATATGCGCCGCCTGTGCAGCAGCGAGTTGGAATTTCTCGACGGTGTACCCGAAATCCAGGTAAGCGCTCCCTCGGCCCAGGCCGTGCAGGACGCCAGCGTGGATGAGCAGGTGCACTCCATTGAATCCTCCGTCCTGTCTTCTTTCGCCGAACCGGAGGCGCCGGCTGAAACGCAGGCCGAAACCGAACCGGAACCGGCAGAGATCCCTGCCGGGGACGCCCTTGCATCGGAAGAAGCGGACGCTCCCCATCCGGATGCCTCCGAGGATCTGGAGGCCACCCGCCGCATCGATTTCGGCGACCTGAAATTCGGCCGCAATTACAAATCCAAACCCAACTCATAATGCCTAAGACGGCGGCGCCTGCCGCCGTCTTATCGGTTTCACGGCCCGGAAAGGAGTGGTTCCCATGGCGCCGCAGCCCATTATCGCCTTGATGTATGACTTCGACAATACCCTCAGCACCGAAGACATGCAGGATTATTCTTTTATTCCCTCCCTCGGCTTGTCCGTGCCTGCGTTCTGGCAGCTGGCCAATGAGTTCGGCCGCCGGGAACGCATGGACGATATTCTGGCTTACATGTTCACCATGATTCGCGAAGCGCATCGCTGCGGCCGTCCGCTGACCCGGCATCAGCTCACGGAAGCAGGACGGGACATCCGGCTCTTCCCCGGCGTAGAGGGGTGGTTTGGGCGCATTAACGCCTTTGGCGCCTCCCTCGGCGTCACAGTAGAGCATTATATCATTTCCTCCGGACTCAAGGAGATTCTGGAGGGGTGCTCCATTGGTGCGGAATTTAAAGAGATCTTCGCCAGCGAGTTTTATTACGGCGAGGACGGTGAGGCCGCCTGGCCCAAGCTGGCTGTCAACTACACCTCGAAAACCCAGTTCGTCTACCGCATCAACAAAGGCGTGCTGGACGTGTCCGACGACAAAACACTCAACGACTCCATGCCTGACGACAGCAAACGCGTCCCCTTTACCAATATGATCTATTTGGGCGATGGGCTCTCCGACGTACCCTGCATGAAAATGATGCAGTCCTACGGCGGCGCCAGCATCGCCGTTTATAAGGAGATGGGCCAGAGTGTCAAGGACCTGCTTGAGCGCGGACGGGTAGATTACATCTATCCTGCCGACTACCGCGAAGGCACAGGGCTGGATCGGACGGTTAAAAACATTATCCGGAAAATGGCCACCGCCGACGCGCTCAGCGAAGAAAACGCCCGCCAGCTGCAGATGATCCGGCGCTCCGAGGAGCTTTCCGGACAGATCACATTGGAACAGATGGACCGCTGAACCAAAAGCGCGCCCCCGAAATAAGACGGGGGGCGCTTTCTGTTCCTGTTTTGCACCCGTGGGCGGGGCCGTCACGCCCGCCGCGCAGGATCTTTCCATGGGTTTGCCTTTGGCCAACTCGTCAATCAGCTTGTCCAGGCGGCGGATCTCCTGCAGCAGCGGTTCTTGAATCTCTTCCACCCGCACGCCGCACACGCCGCCTCGGATCTCCTCTCGGCGCTCATTCAGATGAGGCGCCTGCCGGAAAAAATCACCGTAGGAGATTGCCCCTTGCGCAAAGCACACAACTCCTCACGGGAATACCCGGTCAGCCAGCAGATGACGGTATCCACCTCTGCCTGTGTCCGCCCTTTTCGCACCGCCTTTTGCACCAACAGGGGGATATATTTTCCCCAGCTTCATTTGGTAAATGCTCTCTTTCTCCACAGGTTCCCCTCCTTCCCCCGCGAACAGCGCCGCGGCAGTTTTTTTCTATTATACCCGCCGTCAACAGCAACACGCAACCAAAAATTTCGCTTTGTTGTGCCCATTTAGATTCCGTGCGGGTTTTACCGCATGCCCAGAACGGTGATTTTGCTGCCGGCATTCATCGTATAACTTTCATGACTGGGCCGCAGATGCAGAGTCTCCAGGGCATCGTAAGAAATGCCGTCGGCGCTGGCAGTGATACACTGATAGGGGCACACTGTCTGCAGCGTATGCGCCCCGCAGCCGAAAATTTGAAATTCCACCCGTGTGAGCGCCGTACTATGAAAATCACAGGACAGCATCCCGCCCAAAGATTTACTGGAATTGGATGTTACATAACCGCGGCTGGTGGCGGCCTCGGGATCCCGTTGGGGTAAAGCACGCATATAGCCGCTGCCCTGGAGCTGAAAATCTGCAAAGATATACTGCCCGCGCCCCAGTCGATGCCGCTCACGTCCATATCGAACACCGCTGCGCCTGTAATCGGCCGGTCCACCGTAAGGTATTCAGCTTTGTGATCGTCGGGCGCTCCGTCAGCGTCTGCAGCGCTGCGTCAGTCTGGCGTTGTCCGCATTGAAATCCTCCATCAGCACCCGGTCCGGCTTTTCCATTGGTTCAGTTGAAAATGATCTGTCTTATACAATTGAACATACCTCCTCAGAAAAGAATACAGGACGGCAAAGGAGAAAAAAACCGCCCTGCACATAAAGTGCAGGGCGGGGGAAAAGTTGTATGTTTCAGTGCAACTTTTTTTAATTTCAATCTGCAATCAGATTAGGGCAGGCGTATAGCTTACCACATAGATGTAGGATGCAGTCATATCGTCCTCATTGATGATCATCTTGACCTTCAAGTTGGTGACATCCTTCATCTCGGTAGAGCTGCCGATATCGTCGCTATTGTCGCTGATATCTACGATAGTAGCATTGCTGATATCGTAATCCTTGTTGTTGACAGTCAAAACATCATCCACAACTTTGGCAACTGCGTCGTCAGTAACAACGGCCAGTTTGCCCTCAGTGGTGTTATATTCGTTACCGGTCAGAACATACGCATTGGAATCATTGTCGATCTCAACAGTATAGAAGCCGGAGGTCACTGTCTTTTGTCCGTGTAGAAGTTCTCTACTTCTTCGCCATTAATATAAGCATCATAGGTGTAGAACTCTTCTTTTCGCCATCCACGATCACAGAAACAACACCAGTGTATGCAGTGCCGCTTGTCTGAGCCTGGACATAAACCAGATCGTCGCTGGTCGCAGTGGTGTTGGAAGCAGTGCCCATAACATAAACTGCGGTAGCATAAACGGATCCGTGCTTTCATCCTGGCTCAGTGCCACATAGACAGTCTTGTTGTTGACCTTCTGCACGCCATCCAGAACAGTAGCCTTGCCCTCATTCACAAAGATAAACTTCACATCAGAGGCAAAGTAGACCTTCTCGCCACTCAGCGTCATGCTCTTGGCCGTCTTAGTAATGCTCACGTTAGCCGCCGAAACAGTGTTGTTATCTGCCACAGAGCTGTTAACACCGCTCAGAGTATAAACGTTATCCTCTTCAGTGTAAATACGAACTTTGTTCTCAGCGTCATTATAGAGCTTATCCGTTTCCCAGTTCACGGTCTCACCGTCAGAAGTGACGCCCTTGATCATGGGAACCAGCTCGCCGTCCTTGTTCAGGGTCTGATAAGCTTTCAGAACTGCCACAGACTTGTCGCCGTCGTCGCTCTGGCTGGTTGCGTCCATCACATAGCCGTACTGATCCAAATACAGGGTAACATCGTCGGTATCTGCGGTGTAGTTTGTCACATTGCTGGTCTTGGCAATGCCATAGACTTCGCCGCCGGCAGTCAGTTCTTTATCCTTGTTATTGACCTTGGTAATGGCAGCTTCCACCGTCTCGGGGATCGCCACGTTCACAGCTGTCTTAGCAGCAGTGTTGTCGCCCACGGGGTCACCAACACTTTGTCGCCCACCTTCACGTTGTCATACACATCGTTGAAGCCCTTGGTATCGTCGTCAGTCAGCGTCAGAGAAACGGCCTTTCCAGTCGTGTTATCCTTCCACTCAACCTTCAGCTCGCGCTCATCGGCCTTGGTGGAGTCCCTTGTCCTTCTTGATAGACTTCACTTCGCCCAGATAGGTTGCTACAACAACGATTGTAGTAACTTCGTCCTTATCGTTGGCGTAGAACTCAATGGCCACACCGTTACCGGTGCCGTCAATCGCCTTACTGTCCTTCAACAGGGTCTGGAGTTCAGTATCACCCATAGTGATGCCCACGCCACCATTGCGAACAACAGTCACATCATTGTACTTGCCATTTTCCTTGGCAAACTCGCAGCCGGCATCATCGATGTCATCTGCCAGCTCGGTGCCCTTGAACTCAGTGGTGTAGGACAGAACGGCCTTGTCGGCATAGGTGCCGACCTTGTCGTTGTCATAGCTCCACTTGTGCGGGACGGCCGAAGGAATCTGCGGTAGCTGCCGTTTCATTCAGCTCCAGATCGCGGCAGTACTGCTCGGCAAACTGGACAATGTAACCATTTCCGCCATCTTTGGCTTCATCATCGTAGATGTTCTTGCCCCAGTCTCTGCTGGTGGTCACGTTGTAGGCCTTTTTTGTTGCCGATCACGATGGAGCTGCCGCCGCCAATATCGATATTGGTCTGAGTATCATACTCACGATGTTGGCCTTCATGGCGTTGAACGCCATCTGAGCAGCCTCTTCACGGGTCAGCTCCTTGGACAGGGAAATATCCTCCATGTCTTCATCCAGATCGGTGTTCAGCGCCAGCTTGGCCGTGTTGATAGCCCAGCTGTTGCCCACCAGCTTCTCGATTTCAGCATCATAGCCCAGAGCCACCAGCAGCATCTTGCCGAACTGCAGGCCCGTCACGCTCGCGGCGGGGTTGAAACGGCCGTTGCCGTCGCCGGCAATGATGCCCTCGTTGGTGCAGTAGGCAATGGAGCCTGCGCTCCAGCGGGTAGCCGCCACATCGCTGTAGGGGGGCAATGGTGGTGGTCAGCTTGTCAGCCTGGAGTCTGGCCCACCAGCATGTAGGTGATGATCTTCGCAGCCTGCTCACGGGTCAGGGTTGCGTCAGGGGTTGAATTATTGCCGTCGCCGCCATTGAAAATGCCGGCGGCAGTCATAACATCGACCGCCTCTTTGTAAGTGACTTTGGAATAATCCTTGTAGTCACTCGCGTCCGCGGCGAAGGCGGCGGTCATCAGGCTCAATGCCATGGCCAGCGCCAGCACCAGGGACAGAACCTTTTTCAGATTCTTCATGGTTCGGTAGTCCTCCTTTTTGATCGTTTTGCTCCAAAAAGTGATCCAATTCGGCACAAATAACCCGTTTTCCTCCAAAACACCGGTTCACAAATACCGCATAGCACCTCTTTGACCGCAAAGCAAAATCCTCGGAAAGCCGCACCACAGCGGCCTTTCCGGGATTGCAAAACGTATGGATGTTCAATTTGGTAGACATTTCGCCGGCAGGCGCTGTCGTTGCTTTTCTTCTATCTCTTGTCCCCGGCTGTTTTCTTTCCCATTTGGGTAGACATTCGGTAGACATGGTAGACAGCGGCTGGAAAAAAACGGAACCTCCATCTCCTCTGAACAAAATTCGAGTCCTCTCCATCCTGCATTGTACACCTCGGTTCCGCTCCCTTCTCCACATACGAAAAGCATCTATCTTCCCTCCAAAAAACGACGGGAATCTCCTCAAAACGACGAAAAAGTTTTCGGTTTCTGATATTGACAGAGGATAAGTCTGTGTGGTTAACTTATTAAGATAAAGGTTTATTTACCGGTGTTGCCTCGTGATCCATCATCCATCATTTCGAATCTTGAGGGAATCGTTTATGCCGCTGAATCCAAAACTGAGAAAAGTTATGGTCATTGGTTCCGGTCCGATCGTTATCGGGCAGGCCGCTGAATTTGACTATGCCGGCACCCAGGCTTGCCGCGCCCTGCGGGAAGAGGGCCTTGAGGTGGTGCTGGTGAACTCCAACCCCGCCACCATTATGACCGACAACGCCATGGCGGATAAGATATATATCGAGCCGCTGACCCTGGAAACCGTGAAGCGGATCATCAAAAAAGAAAAGCCTGACAGCATTCTGTCCACTCTGGGCGGGCAGACCGGCCTGACCCTTTCCATGCAGCTGGCCAAATCCGGGTTCCTGGAGGAACATAATGTAATGCTGTTGGGCGCAGACCCGGATACGATCGACAAAGCAGAAGATCGCCAGATGTTCAAAGACACGATGGAATCCATCGGCCAGCCAGTGATTCCTTCCAAAGTCGTCAATACACTGGAGGACGCGCTGGCATTTGCCGAGGAAATCAGCTACCCTGTCATCGTGCGCCCCGCTTTTACTCTGGGCGGCAGCGGCGGCGGCATCTGCTACAACCGCGCCGATCTGGAACGTATCGGCGAAGCTGGCCTGCGGCTGAGTCCCATTACCCAGATTCTGGTGGAACGCTGCATCGCTGGTTGGAAAGAAGTGGAATTCGAGGTGATGCGCGACAGCCCCGGCAATGTGATCACGGTGTGCTCCATGGAAAACTTCGACCCTGTGGGCATCCATACCGGCGACTCCATCGTCATCGCCCCCACAGTAACTCTGGCGGATAAAGAGTATCAGATGCTCCGCTCTGCCGCACTGGACATCATTACCGCCATGGGCATCGAGGGGCGGCTGCAACTGCCAGTTCGCCCTGAACCTGACAGCTTTGAATATGCG
>VOFH01002286.1_pt1 | contig 26410 bp, 43 predicted proteins | sample 5384091 | NCBI WGS metagenome assembly VOFH01 (sample SAMN12384727, study PRJNA508395) | human gut metagenome | isolation source: healthy gut G | host: Homo sapiens
TGTTGCCTCCTCTTCCCTATTGTCCGGGCGCATCCGATCTCGGTAATGCCACACAACAACCAGACGATACAAAAAGATCAGCACTTCCGTGGCCGAAGTCAAAAGGCCCAAAGTAACCATGCTCACATGATTTGTGGCAAACAGGATCACCATCACCACAAGATAAAACACAGAGCCAACAATGGTAGAATAATTGCATGTTTGGCAAGCCCATGGGGGAAAGTGTCGGAAAGCCGAGATATAACTGGGCAGGATCACCACCACCACCGGCAGGATCACCCACATGCGGGCCGCGTCAGCAAACTCGGCCCGAAAAACCAGCTGCACAGCGGCCGGGCACAAAAATCCCAACCACAACACAGCCTACTAAAGGATCAGCGGCATCAGCAGCATCGCGATTTTCGAATCAGCCGAAAATCCCGGTTCTTGACCATGTAGAGGTCATGCTGTCGGATATGGGCGACATACCGCTTTTGGCTGTGGTAATCAGTTTGTCCGCCGAAGTATAATAACCCGTCACAGCGCCGGTGCCGCTGATGATGTTCAACACAATGGTATTGGTGGCGGTATACACGGTGGTTGCGATGGGAATAGAAAAGGGCAGCGAATCCCGCGGCGTAGAAACACTTCCGTAAAAGGTAACGACGAAGCCAATGCCCATTTTGCCGCTTCAGATGCAGATATACACCGAAAAAACACACCGTTCCGATGATATTCAGCAGCGGAATCAACCAGTACTAGGTTTCATCGCGCAGAAACACAAAAATCATCACTGTGAAAAACGCCTTGGTCACACTGCGCTTGCACCGTGATAATCTCCGCATCTGCTCCAACCCGCGGTACAGATAATCGGGCATCAGGAGCCGAGAAAAATGGAAATAAAGTAGAGAAAATAGAAGCCGGCATAATCCCCCATACAGCGATCAACTGGCACAGCACCGCCAGCACCACCGCACAGACAGCCGCCAACAACACTTTGCCCCCACCACCGCGGTGAACAGGTGAGAGATACTTTTTATCCTCCCTATGCAGCGCCACATCCCGCTGTCCCGGACAGGATAAAGCCGAAATCAATCACATTTTGAAAATAGATCATCGCCGCCATCGCAGCGCCCACCATACCATAAAGAACCGGCCCCAGGACGCGGGTCTCATAAGGAACGACAATAAAACCGAAAAATAGGTGGAAAATTGCAGGATATACAGCATCATGGTGTTTTCAGCAATACGCCGCGTTTTCCGTTCATTTTTGCACGCAGATTCAAACTGGTCGTCCTTTCTTCACTGGCCCTTGAACGGAACAGGGCCACAGCGCCCAGTATTGCCGCCTTTCCAGCAGGGAAAACGCCAGGCAGCGCGCTTTGCTCAATTCTTCCAAATAAAGGGTTCTCCCGGTAATCCGGAAAGTTTTGTTGCATATAGTCCGCAAATACACGCAGCAGCGGGTGTTTGCGATCGATCCGCAGCACACGCACCGAAGCGGCCAGATAGACATGGTCGATGGCCAGTCGGCACAATTCACTGCGATAGCGCGGATAAAGGCCGCATTGACGATAAAAAGAAAGCAAATCATCAAAAGCATCCAGGATCTCCCGGTTGCGGTCGGCCTTTGCATTGCGGGTGATGCTGCCCTGCCGCACCACATAATAATAAAGCGCCTCGGCACCGCCTCAATGCTCTGCGCCAAGGCAAAGAGCTTCATAGTGGTGCGGATGTCCTCAAACCAGACGCGGCCGGGATACCGCACGCCGCTGTCGAGGAAAAAAGGAACGCCGGTAAATACGATTCCAGGCGTTGGGCGACGCGAGCAGCAGATTTGGGGATACTCTGCCAGCGTGAACGGTATTCCACCGGCAGATCATCCAGATGCCGCTCGCTGGTATCACCATCTTTATCCACAAAAAGCCAAACGTATATACACATCGCAGTGCGTCGCCTCAATACGCTGGCGCAGCGTTTCCAGCATATGGGGCGCGAGGTAGTCATCGCTGTCGAGAAATACAAGATACTCGCCCCTGGCAGCCTCCATCCCGGTGTTCCGGGCGGTGCCCAGGCCGCCGTTTTCCTGATGGATCACCCGGAAACGGTCATCCCCCTGCCCCAGCACATCGCACAGTTTGCCGGTAACCCCGTCGGTGCTTCCGTCATCCACCAGAAGGACCTCCCAGTCCGCACAGGTCTGTGCACGCACGGATGCAACGCACTTTTCCAGATAATCTGCCACGTTATAAGCCGGGATCACCACACTGAATCTCATTTGGAAGATGCCTCCCTCTTGCCCCGTTTACCGCACGCAAGCCGCGAGGCCACTGTGGTTTCCCCCATCATATTTATGGATGCAAACCAGATAATAATCACCGCCAGCAACAGCGAAAGATAGAACGACGAATTGGGACGGCGCAGCATGCCGTGAAATAAGCATTGGCAATGGCAATGCAGAAAGAAATACCGAACGCGCCGGCAGCAGGCGTGAAATACTTCCGGGCGTCTTTTTTCAGCGCCCAGAGGATGAGCAGCACAAAATACCCCAAAAGGCGAGCATCAGGCCCAGCCCCACCGCGCCAAAGAAATAGACGCCGTGGAAATCGTTTTCCACGTCATAGTTTTCCCCATTCAGGTCATGCGGCCCAGCTCCATACCGAACCATTTACTGGCCTCAGGGTGCTCCTGCTGCAGGAGTTTACAATAGGTGATCTTATGATTGCGGGCATTGGTAGGTCGGACACCGCATAGGTGTAGTCATATGCCCTCAATTACAGTGTTCACCGTAAAGCGGCGGCCAGGTCGTTGCTGTAAAACGCATAGATCGGCGCCAAGACATAGCGCTTCTCCGCATCGGTCAACGTTTTGAACAGCTCCTTGAAATCGACTCCTTCTTCAGCTCCGGCATCTTTTCCATCATTTCCTCAGCTACATAGCCCTGCTGGGTCGAGGTATAATCGGAATAGTAATTTTGATTTTTTGTACATGGGGCCCGTATTTCATACACCCTGCAGCGATAACCAACGCCACAAACAGCGCCGCCACCCGTTTCCATTCCCATGCCCGTGACCAGAAACGTAAAGGCAAGGCCCACCGTCGTAGCCAGCATGGCGGCAAAAGGCCAATCGGGTTCCGATGTAGAACAGCGAAGGTACGCTGCAGCCACAGTGATCCATACCAGCCAGGTACGCTTACTCTCATAGGCCATCCATACCACTACAGGAGTCAGCATACTCACAATAGCGCTCTGGGCGTTGCTGGTGGAAAACCAGCCCATGAGGCCCAGCCAGCTCAAATCGTACGTGGGCCGGCAAGTTCAGTGAGCAGGCTCAGAATCAGCACGCCGGTGATGATGAGAAAGTTAACGGCAAAGCCGCGCTTAATCCCTCAAAGCAACGGTCGTTGCGCTTCATGAACGTGATAAAACACACAGCGAACAGCGGCATCTGGATCACGCGCACATAATTGATCCACATCGCTCAAAGGGCTGAGATAACCTTTCACTGCAGGCTGGCATAGGTGCCCCGCCCACAGGGCGGCGCAGACCACGCCTGCAAGAATATAAACTTTCTGCCGGGACAGGCAAAAACCCATCAACGCCACTACCGCCAGCACACCGAAGCGCAGCGCCAGCGTCAGCGTATTGTCCATGCCGAGCTCCGACTGCCAGAAGGACAGTACATCCATCAACGGCTGCAGAGCGCAGATCACCGTGACGAAAAGCGGCAGGTTCCGGAGCAGCCGGGATTGGCGGTTTTTCAAGCTTTGCAGCAGCAGTCATTGGGAAGCATCCTTTCTGTATGTGCCTGCGGGGAAACTTTCCCGCTTGTTTTCGTTTCTTCATAGCGGCGGGCTTTACGAGATAATAAATCACCGCCAGCACTACTGATAGATAAAATGAAGCATTTGGCCTGCGCAGAATCCCCGCTGTGGCAAACGCATGCAGCATTGCCATCACCAGTGCCACGCCCCAGGCCCCGGCCTCACTGGTATAATTTTTTTGCATTCCGGAGCAGGGCTTTCACGATCAACAGGAAAAGTACAGGAAAAATGCGCTCAGCAACCCCAGGCCCACAAGGCCGCAGAGCACATAAATACCGTAAAATCGTTTTCCACATCATAATTCCCGTGCGGTAGCGCATATCCCCCAATTCAGTCCGAACAGGCGGGACAACAGCGGTGAATCCTCAGCATCAGTTCACAGTAACTGCGTTTTGCGGCGCGCACGTTGGCCAACTCGGAAACGTCAGTGGTTCCGTCGTAAAAGATCGATCACGGCTGATGCCGTATTTCTCCACCAAGCCGCCCAAATAGAAATGGTAAGCCCCCACCAGGCGCTGGCGCTCCAGCGCTTCGCCTGTCAGCCCGTAATCCCCTGGCCCAAAGCCTCGTCGCCCGCCACCAGCGTGTCGATATAAGCCTGTTTCCGTACGGCGTTTTCCGCCACCGGGATTGGTTTTTCATACATGGGCGACTGAAACACTGTACCCCACACACCGCCGTGCAGACCAGCAACATGGCAATGGCACCTTTTTGTTTCCGGTTCGTTACAAACAATGTGAACGCCAGACCCACACCAGTGGCCCCGATTGCCGCAAAAGAGCCGCGTACCGAAACAATAAAGCACTGCAAACCCCAGTACGCAGATGCACAGCGGCTGGATCCACCGGCTTGTCCCTTTCGGATCGCCGCCATGATCGCCACAGGAACAATCATGCTGAGAATCGCACTCTGGGGTTGGCAAAATAAAACCAGCCCAGAATCCCAAGGCTTTTATTGGGATACGTATAGGGATTCGTTCCCGTGAGTACGCTGACCACTTCCACTGCCGCCACAATCAGCAGCACCAGCAAAAAGCTGCGCTCGATGGCTGCAAACCCTTTCTCCCCCACTGCGCTTCAAAAGGTGATAAAACACAGCGTAAAAACCGGAATCTGCGCCACGCGCACATAATTGGCAAAATCGCTCAGCAGCATCCAAAAGCCTGTGGCTTCCCGCTCACCGGGCAGTGTCTGCAAATCCACCTGAATCACCGCGGCGGCATGGCACAGGCCAAAGCCCAGCAGCACAAAGGCCAACGCCACATAGATCCGCTTGCGCCCGGACAGGCAAAAGCCCGCCAGTGCCACCACCAGCAACATGCCAAAACGCAGCGCCAGTGTCAGCGTATTGTCCGCCCCGGCGATCCTGCCAGAAAGAAAGAATATCCAGCACAGGCTGCAGGAGGATCAGGGCCATCATCAGCTGCGGAAGACGAAACCAGACTGCCGTTTGATTGTAGTGCTCTTTCGTTCATCCATTCCCTTTCCGCCGCAGATTCGCCGGGCTTAAACAATCCTAAAGGTTCAAAAGAAACGCACAGCGCTCCGCCCGGCACAGAATTCACCGGACGGAGCGTGATCGCTTGTTTTTACAGGAAGCTTTCAGTTTAGCTGCCATATCGGTATGCTCCCAGGGCAGATCCAGATCGGGCCGGCCGAAATGGCCGTAGGCCGCAGTCTGCTCATAAATAGGACGGCGCAGGTTCAGATAGGAAATGATTTTGCCGGGGCGCAGGTCAAAGTTGCATCCCACCAGCTCCGTCAGCTTGTCATCACTCACAGTGCCGGTACCGAACGTGTCCACCACAATGGAAACCGGCTCAGATACGCCAATGGCGTAAGCCAGCTCCACCTGACAGCGGCGAGCCAAGCCGGCAGCCACCAGGTTCTTGGCGACATAACGCGCCATATAAGCTGCACTGCGGTCCACCTTGGTGGGATCTTTTCCGGAGAAGCAGCCGCCGCCATGGGCCGCTGCACCGCCGTATGTATCCACAAATGATCTTGCGGCCGGTCAGACCGCTGTCGCCGGCAGGGACCGCCCACCACAAAAGCGGCCGGTAGGGTTGACAAAGAACTTGGTGCCCGCATCGATGTACCGGGCCGGGATGGTGGGTTTGATAACTGTTTCCACAATGGCCTCGCGCAGCTTTCTCAATGGAGATGTCAGGGGCTGTGCTGGGTGGACACCACAATAGCGGGGCAGCGCACCACGTTGCCGGCAGCGTCATATTCCACCGTAACCTGGCTCTTGCCATCGGGCCGCAGCCAGTTGGCTCGCCGCTCTTGCGCACAGCGGTCAGCCGGCGGGCAGGGCATGAGACAGGGCCAGGGGCGCAGGCATCAGTTCCGCCGTTTCATCGCAGGCGTAGCCAAACATCATGCCCTGATCGCCAGCACCGATCTTCTCATCGGCACTGGCATCATATGCGTTGTTAACGCCCTGTGCAATGTCGGGGCTTTGCTTGTCGATGGTCGTAAGCACCGCGCAGGTGTGGCCATCAAAGCCATAGGCAGGATCGTCATAGCCGATGCGGTTGACGGTGTTGCGCACAATGGAGGGAATATCGATCTTAGCGGTGGTGGTGATCTCACCATTACCATCACCATACCGGTAGTGGCCGTGGTCTCACAGGCCACGCGGCCCGCGGGATCCTGCGCCATAATGGCGTCCAGCACGGCGTCAGAGATCTGGTCGCAGATCTTGTCGGGATGTCCCTCCGTCACAGATTCCGATGTGAAAACTCTGTTTTCATAGCAACTTCTCCTTTATATGTACAGTCAATGATCTGGATTCTTTCTCTTATTGGTTCAAACGATTTTCCCGAGTCTGCAAACACTTCCGTTTGCCCGCAGTGTTAAGTTAGTATAACATATTTGTGTATTTTTGGGAAGCACAAAATATCCTTCGGCCAAAATTTTTCAAGAAAACCTCGCTTGTTTACAATTTTTTAATGACACGCAGCCTGTTTTCGTGTAAAATTAATCTGATTGAAAATCCGCATTTGCTGCGTCCATTTTCCGCAGTATTCGGAGGTGTATTTTTTGAACCGCATCAACCGCAAAATCGATGAATTTTTGCTATCAGCATCCCGGCTTCGGCATCCCCAATCTGATGAAGATTATTGTGATCGGCACGGTGGTCGTCTATCTGCTCTACCTGCTCACAGGATACAACGCCAGCTCCATCCAATTTTTGACCTTTAATCTCAACTCCCTTCTGCACGGCGAGATCTGGCGTCTGGTCACCTTCATTTTCGTACCGACGAATTTCAGCCCTTTCTGGCTGCTGATTTCGCTGTTTTCTATTACTTTATCGGCAGCTTACCCTGGAGCGGGAGTGGGGCACCGCCAAATTCAACATCTACTATTTCGGCGGCCTTGTGCTGACCCTGATCGCAGTTGTGGCCGCCTCCCTCATCACCGGCGTCAGCTGGACGTTAAGCAGCACATATTACATCAATATGTCCATGTTTTTTGCTTTTGCCATGCTCTACCCCGATGCCACGGTGCTGCTGCTCATTCTCCCGGTCAAAATCAAATGGCTGGCGTGGCTGGATGCGGCCTTGTTCGCCTTTGATATCGTTGCAGCCCTGGCGCAGCTGAATTTCGTCAGCGCGCTGCTCCCCATTGTCGCCCTGCTCAATTTCTTCCTCTTTTCGGCGAAGCACTTCTGGGCTGGCTGCGCCGCACCACCGGCCGGGCGGCACATCAGGCCTCTCCAAAACCATTCACTATAAAAAAAGCAGTCAAAGAACAAATGAAAGACAAGGGATACCACCACAAATGCGCTGTGTGCGGCAAAACCGATACCGAATATCCCAACCTTGAGTTCCGCTACTGCTCCAAATGCGCCGGCTATTACTGCTACTGTTCCGATCACATCAACAACCACGTCCACATCACAGAATAATTGGTTCGCAAAAAAAGATTCCACTGCCACAAAAGCCGCGCCCCGGAGACGAAACCTCCGGGGCGCGGCTTTGCACTTTTTCATTTCTCAGGAAATCCCCAGCAAAAGCCTGCCATAATCATTCAGGCAAGGGGCATATACACTCTGCGGGATTACAAAAGTCTGCGCTCCGGCCGCATAAGAAGCCAGATCATAGGCCGGAAAAATAATTTCCAGTTCGCCTGCGTCGTTAAAATAAGTACTATAGCCGTCCATCCATTCAGCCACATAGATCGCATAATCGTCCCAATAGCCGTACTGCATGTTCAGATCCTTTTCCTCAATCTGGCGCAGGATCTCATCTGTAACAGCCTGGGACAGCGTTTGCGCGTCGTCCGTCATATCGGCCAAAGTGACTTCCCGGCCTTCCTTCTGCGCAAAAAGATAACTTGTATAATAAGTATAACCATGAGCGCCGCCGGAGAATACATAGTGCTCGAAACGAAGGCTGACCAAGGTATCCGTCTGGCAGCTTTCATAGTGGATTTCATCGATCCAGTGCATGCCGCTCTTCCAACTGTCCGAACCGAAATCCGAATACAGTTCTTCCACTTCTTTCATTGCCTCGTCCCAGCTGCTGGATTCCTCCTCCAGTATGGAAGCCATATCGTCGTTGAACACATCAACGGCGGCGGCCGATGCGTCGTCATCGGCCGCCCCGGCCATGGCCGGGAGCGTGTAAGAATACTTCCCAAGAAGTACCTTCCCATCACCGCTTTTATATTCTTTTTCGTGAAGCTGGCTGGTGAGACGCACCGCAGCGCCGCCTTCACCCTCAGCGGCAGCCTTCATCATCTGTGTCTGCGGCGCTCCGCCGCAGGCGGACAGCGCACACAGACACAGGCTTGCAGCCAGCGTCGTCAAAATTGGTATTTTCTTCATATGATTCCCTCCCAGGGACAGTGTTGCTCGGCTATAGAATACGGCACTTCTGCGCAAAAAGAAAGTAAATCAGTGACGCAATGGTTACAAAATGGTTACAATTCCCTGAAATCCCCACTTGAACCTCAAAATTTTTCTTTTTTTACAGCGCTTTCACCACTACCGGCCCTGTGCGCCATTCTGCGCCGGGTTTTGCGCTGGAAAGATCCGGATACAGCAGCCCATAAAGCTCCCCAGCGCGCGCTTCCAGCAAAAACTGCCGCTGCGCATCCTCCGAAAGGCAGCGCACATCTGCACTCTTCACCAGCACCGGCAGCTGCGCCGTCCTGCGCATCTGCCCCAATGCTGCGCGCCCCCGCTCCGTGCAGCCCAAAAGGCGCAGATACTGAGGCATTTGAACGGCATCGCCCGCTTCCACACCTAGCCAGGCGCACAGCGCCATGCGCCGCAGGCGCGAAAGCGCATAACGTTTGGTCTTCACCTGCCCCAGCAGCTCTTCCAGGGAACATGCGCTGCGGACCGCGCGGAGAAAGCGGTATTCCAGCCCCTCTGTACAATCCGGCAGACGGGCAAACGCCGCTGCGTCCATAGTGCGCAGCCGGGCCAGGATCATGCGCTCTGCTGCCGCCGCAGTCACCGGGCCGCGGCCCGCGGCACATTCGGCACGGTAAAGGTCTGCAGCAGCAGGAGGCACGGCCTTTTCCATCCCCTTCCAGTCTCCCGCTGCCATAAGCCGGCGCACCGCCGAAGCGGAGCAGTATTCCGATGCGATGCTTCAGGGCTGTCATGGGCGGCACCGCGGCGTTTTACCGTCAGCACATTGCAGGACCATCCCAACTGCCGCACTGCCTTGAGATATTCTGCCCGCCGCGCTGCACAAAGTCGCCCGACATGACGCACACGACCGGGCACACCGCGCCGAGCTGCGCGCGCGACTGCTCGATGAGCCGCGCATGCCCGTTATGAAACGGGTTATATTCGGCCACAATACCGATGACATTGCCCATTTTTGCACCTTCTTTCGAAAAATACTTGCGTTTTCCTACGAAATGATTACAATAAGAGTGTTTGGTATCATAATACTTTGATTTTGCAGGAATTACAATATTTAATACGAGAAAGGAATCTAAGTATGAAAATTCTTGTCATCAATGCCGGCAGCTCGTCGCTGAAATATCAGCTGATCGACATGGAGACCGAGCACCTTCTGGCCAAGGGCCTTTGCGAGCGCATCGGTATCGACGGTCACCTGAAGCACACCCCGCTCATCGGCGGCAAGCCCGTCTTTGACGAAGACCTGCCGATGCCCACCCACTCCGAGGCCATTGCCGCGGTCATCGACAAGCTGACCAGCGCCGAGTACGGTGTGGTCACCTCCATGAAGGAGATCGACGCTGTCGGTCACCGCGTCGTCCACGGTGGTGAGAAGTTCGCCTGCTCCGTGAAGATCGACGACGCCGTCATGGCCGCACTCGAGGAGTGCACGCCGTTTGCGCCGCTGCACAACCCCGCCAACATCACCGGCATCAACGCCTGCCGCGCCGTCATGGGCGACGACGTGCCGATGGTCGCCGTGTTCGACACTGCGTTCCACCAGACCATGCCCGGCAAGGCCTATATGTACGCCATTCCTTATGAATACTACCAGAACGACGGCATCCGCCGCTACGGCTTCCACGGCACGAGCCACCGCTACGTGTCCGCCCGCTGCGCCGAGCTCATGGGCAAGCCCATCGAAGAGCTCAAGCTCATCTCCTGCCACATGGGCAACGGCAGCTCCATCTGCGCGATCGACGGCGGCAAGTGCGTCGACACGTCCATGGGCTTCACCCCGCTTGTCGGTCTGCCGATGGGCACGCGCTGCGGCGATCTCGATGCCGGCGTGATCCAGTTCATTATGAACAAGTACGGCATCAGCATCGACGAGATGCTCAACATCCTCAACAAGAAGTCCGGCGTGCTCGGCGTCTCCGGCGTCAGCTCCGACTTCCGCGATCTCGACAGCGCCGCTGCCGACGGCAACGACCGTGCCCAGCTCGCGCTCGATATGTTCCACTACTGGGTCGCCAAGGTCGTCGGCTCTTACGTCGCGGCCATATTTCATCGCGGAAATAGCGGACAATCTCGTCCACGGCGGTGGTCACTTCGGCCAACTCTCCGGTGATGATCAGTGTTCCGGAAAAGCGGTCAACAAAGCCCAAATAGATATCCGCCGCTTTTGTAGCAATATCCGCCGCAATGATCGAAGATTCATAGGGTACCACCGTCAAAATGCCGATGGCCGCACCATCATAATCGATATCGGGATTCAGACCCAACTTTTGATAAATGATCGGCTGCGGGCCGCCGATGATATGCGCCAGGGAAATCTGATTTCCGGGTGTCTGTTCCTGGATGATGCGAAGTCTTCCTCATCGTCCGACGGCAGCAGGTCTTTAATATCCACACCCATGATATACGCTGCCTCCTTTTGCAGAATTCGTACATGAAAGAACTTCCCGCCACATCATATCGTGCTTGTGGGAAGTAGCAAAAGCATGTAAGATTACATTTATATTTTAGTCCAAACGCCGGAGATGTCAATGCAGCTGCACATAATTTTCATATTTCGTCAAGAATCCGTCTCAAAATCCAAGAGTTTTTAAAAAATTGGACTTTTTCGCCTTAATAGGAGAAAGAAAACTTTTTTCTCCTGCATAACCAAACCGCCCGCCGCAGAAGAGGGGATCTTCCGCGGCGGGCCGGTTGCTTGGTATGGACCGGCGGCGACACACACAACACCGCCGGCAGTCTTTTGAAAAGAGAGAGAGTGGTCAAACGGGAAAGGGGATTTCCTGTTTGCATGATTAGAATACCATGCCGTCAAAGGGAAAGTGATGAAGAAATTTTTGAAAGAATCGTGAACAAAGTGAATTCACAGAAGATGCATTCAGGCGCGGCATGCCGCGCAACCGTTCCATAGCCTGCACCAGAACACGGCGTGGACAGGCAAGATTGATGCGCTCAAAGCCTGCGCCCTCCTGCCCGAACAAATACCCTTCGTCTAAGAAAAGCCCGTGGGCTGTCATGCGCGCCTCAAAGCATCCCGCTCCAATCCCAGCCCCCGGCAGTCCACCCACTGCAGGTACGTTCCTTCCAGCGCTACTGCGTGCAGCTGCGGCAGCTCACGCACAATGAACTCCTGCACAAAGCGGCGGTTCCCGTCAAGATAGGCCAGCAGGGCTTTCAGCCACGGCTCCGCCCGATCATAAGCCGCCTGACAGGCCCACATAGCCGAAGGGGTTCAGGCTGGGGTAGCATCGACGCGCAACTCCCGGCAAAAACGCTCTGTAGCGCCCGATCCCGGATTATGATATTGCTCAGGTTCATCCCCGCCAGATTGAAGGTCTTGCTGGGTGCGGTGCACAAAATAGTGCGCCCGGCAATCTCACCCTCCAGTGTGCCAAACGACGTGTGCGTATGCCCCGGGAATACCAAGTCGAAATGAATTTCATCGGCGATGACAAACAGGCCATATCGCTCTGCGATCTCAGCCATTGCCCGCACCTCGCAGGCTGTCCACACACGACCCACGGGGTTTGTGGGCTGCACAGCAGCAGCGCCTTGTTCTCCCTGCGGCTGGCCAGCGTCTCCAGCAGCGCAAAATCAATACTGTAGCGCCCCTCTTCATACCGCAGCGGACAGGGAACCGCCGTGCGTCCCGTATCGCGGATCACGCGGTAAAAAGGATAATAGACCGGCGTCAGAAGGATAATCCCCTCTCCCTCCTCTGTCATCGCCCGAATCGCCCGAGGCAAGGCATAGACCACACCAGGCGTCTGTACCAGCTCTTCCGGGGAAACAGACACTCCATGACGGCGGCGCAAAAAGAGCAGACGCTCTCACGGAATCCTTCCGGCGCCCCGGAATAACCGGGGATCTGCGCATCAATATACTGATGCAGAGCCGCCCGGATCTCGGGGGCCATGACAAACTCCATATCCGCCACAGAAAGCGGCACCGCATCCTCCGGTGCGTTCGGCTGCGCCTGGCGCATCAGGTCCCATTTCAGTGCACCGGCACGGCGCCGGTCCACCAGGGTTTCAAAATCATACTTCATACGGTATGCACACATCCTTTGTTCATTGGTTTTTCATTTTCAAAACTCCCCGCGGAGGTTACTCCACACCTTCCACAGTGAGATTGTCCGTGCCGTGGGCTTCAAACTCATCAAGGTAGGCGTCGATCCGCCGGTTCAGATCTACCATGCCCTCGGGCGTCTCCGCAGCGATACCTTCCAGTTCCATATCCCGCCGGGCAAGCTCTTCGGCCAGGATTTCATAAAACACCGTATCCTCATATGCCATGATCGCTCATGGATGCCGCCTTCGTTGAAGGCGCGGGAAGGCACCGCAATACCGCGAACCACATCCACCAGATCCGGCATATCGTGCAGCAGACACTGGGAAAACAGAAGGCTTTCCACTTGGTCATACACTCCGGATGCGGTCGCCGCCCCGGGCGGAGTTGAGTACCCAGTTGCCGATATATACCATGTCCAGCAGGCGGCGGAACTGCTTTTCACTCATCTTGATCTCCATGTCGATCCTTCTTTCCCTTCCTTCGCAGCAAATTGCTCCGTGTTTGCGGATGCTATTGTAGCAAATTGCGTGTCAAAATACCAGCGCCGTGCGGTACAAAGGAGAATTTTTTGAAAAAGGCAGTGAATTTGCCGGTTTTGACTTGCCGCAATCCGAAATATCAAGTATAATATATGATTGTTTATAATAAGGATCAAGCAACACCATGTGTTGAAGAGAGAGCGGAGCATATGGATCATCGGCCGATCGGCGTATTCGATTCCGGTCTGGGCGGGCTGACCGCCGTGCGGGAGCTGATGCAGCTGCTGCCGCGGGAGGATATCATTTACTTCGGCGATACCGCCCGGGTGCCTTACGGCGTGCGCTCCCCGGAAACCATCCTGAAATTTGCCCGCCAAGACATGAACTTCCTGTGCTCTTACGATCTCAAGGCAGTAGTAATCGCCTGCGGCACAGTGAGCACCACATCTTTGTCCACCCTGCGCAGGGAATACCATCTCCCTATCATCGGCGTGGTGGAACCGACAGCTGCACAGGCGGCCCGCGTCACCAGAAGCGGACGCATCGGCCTGATTGCCACCGCCGCTTCCATCCGTTCCGGCGCCTACGAAAAAGGATCGCCGCCCGGCGGCCCGGAGCAACGGTATATGGCAAGGCCTGCCCTCTGTTTGTACCTTTAGTTGAAAACGGGCGTTTTCAGATGGGCGACCCTGTCATCGAAACCATAGCCCGGGAATATCTGCAGAGCATGCAGGAGGCCGACGTGGACACCCTGATTCTGGGCTGCACCACTATCCGCTGCTCAGCGATGTTATCCGCCACATTATGGGGCCGGATGTGACACTCATCAATTCCGGCCGCGAAGCAGCCCGGGCATTGCAGGCCCTGCTCGTCAGCAGCGACCGCCTGAACGAAAGCCAGTCCAACGGCGACACTTCTTACTTTGTCAGTGATACGGTGGACGGCTTTGAAGAAATGGCGGGACTGTTCCTGCGCAGCAACCTCAAAGGCATGGTGCAGCAGATTAATATTGAAAAAATACTGAAAACGGATATCCTAACAGGGAAACAGGAGAACACAATGCAGCAACAGGTAATGATCTCCATTCGCGGAGAGCAGGAATACGAAGGCACCGAAAAAGATGTTACAGAATTTGTGACCGAGGGCACGCTGACTTCTACCGATTACGGCTATGCCCTGGAATACGACGAGAGCGCTCTGACGGGAATGGAAGGCACGCATACCGCTTTTTTGAGATTCATCCCAATTCCGTATCTCTGGTGCGCACCGGGCGCTTTCATTCCCAGATGATTTTTGAGCGGGATAAAAACATTGCTCCCTTTATGAGACCCCCTACGGCACCATGACCCTCGACATTGTGACCCGCACTCTGCGTGCCGATCTGGACGAAACGGGCGGCGAACTGGAAATCCGCTACGCCATCGAAATCGAGCACCAAATAACCGGCACAAGCCGCTTTTTTCATCCAAGTGCGTCAAAACACCGCGGCGGAGGCAGAAAAGCAGAACGTAAAAAACGGCAAAGGATGGTAAAAAAGATGACCAATATGATTCAAAATGCCAAAGACCAAGTTGCACAGCTGGTGGCCGCCAGCTATGCGCGCGCCATGGAAAAGGGCCTTCTCGGCACAGCGCAGGGTAAGATTCGCGGCAGTGTGGAAGTGCCCAAGGACAGTCGCAACGGCGATTACACCTCGAATTTCGCGCTGGCCGGCGCCAAGGCGCTGGGCATGCGCCCCCGGGATCTGGCACAGATTCTGTGCGACCATCTGGACTTGAGCGGCTCTTATTTTGAAAAGTAGAAATCGCCGGCCCCGGCTTTTTGAATTTCACCGTCAGCAACAGCTGGTACGGCGACGTTTTGGCCGCCGTAGAAGCGGAAGGCGCAAACTACGGTTCTTCCCAGGCGCTGGCGGGACAGAAGATTATGGTGGAATTCGTTTCCGCAAATCCCACCGGCCCCATGCATATGGGGCAACGCCCGCGGCGGCGTACTGGGCGACACGCTGGCTAATGTTCTCTCCCGCAGCGGCTGCGCGGCCTGGAAGGAATTTTACGTCAACGACGCCGGAAACCAGATCGCCAAATTCGCCCACTCCATCTACGCCCGCTGCATGCAGCTGACATTGGGCGAGGGAGAACTATCCCTTCCCCGAAGAGGGCTACCATGGAGAGGACATCAAAGAACTGGCCCGGGGCTTCTGGCCCAGGTCAGCGGCGCTTTCCCCGGCGAAACGGCGCAGGAAACCTGGGAGAGCGCCATGGCTGAATACGGACTGCGTATTAACATCCCAAAAATGCAGGAAGACCTGCGCAAATACGGCATTGAGTACGACCAGTGGTTCTTGGAATCGGAGCTGCACAACAGCGGCTATGTAGCGGAAACTGTGGCTGCACTGACAGAGAAAGGTTGGACCTATGAAAAGGACGGCGCGCTGTGGCTGAACACCACCGCGCTGCTGAAGGAAAAATTCCTGCGCGAAGGGAAAACCCAGGCTCAAGTGGACAAGCTGGAACTGAAGGATGATGTGCTCCGCCGTGCCAACGGATTTTACACCTATTTCGCGGCTGATATCGCCTATCACCGCAACAAATTTGAAAAACGCGGCTTCGATAAAGTCATCAATGTCTGGGGTGCCGACCATCACGGCCATGTGGCCCGCCTGCAAGCGGCGCTGGACGGCCTTGGTCTGGACGGCTCCGGCCGCTTGGTGATTGTGCTGATGCAGCTGGTGAACCTGCTTCAGGACGGCAAACCCGTGCGTATGTCCAAGCGCACCCGGCAAGGCCATTGCCCTGCACGATCTGCTCGATGAGATCAGCGTGGACGCCGCCCGCTACTATTTCAACAACCGTGTGCCCAACAGTCCCTTGGACTTTGATCTGGGGCTGGCCGTCCGCGAAGACAGCGAAAATCCCGTTTACTATGTACAGTATGCCCACGCCCGTATTTGCAGTCTGCGCAAAGCAATGCAGGAAGAGGGCGCGTCCCTGCCCGCCATGGCTGACACGGATGTCTCCCTGCTCAGCGACGAGGCGGCCCGGGATCTGATCAAGCAGATCTCCCAGTATCCCGAAGAGCTGCGCCTGGCCGCCCGGGATTACGCCCCCTCCTATATCAACCGGTATCTGGTCAATCTGGCCGCCCGCTTCCACAAGTTCTACCATGACGACCGCATCAAAGGCGAAGCTCCCGCCGTACGCGACGCCCGCTGGAAGCTGGCTGACACTGTGCGCACCGTGTTGGAAAACGGCTTGGAGGTCATTGGCGTAAGCGCACCGGAACGGATGTAATCCGATAAGCTGCTTGTCACAAAAGCGCCGTGTGAAAGAAATTCTTTCACACGGCGCTTTTCAATGTTCAGAGCCTGCACAGGCCGCGCAGAGCGGCCTGTGCTTTTTCTGCTTATTCCTTATCTGGGCGTTGCTACGATAATCCGCATCCGGCCACCGGAGGATTCCGGTTTATCATACCAGCCGGTAAGACTGTAATCGCCAGAATTGAGCTTATCCAGACTGGTGACATAATACTGCGTACCCACCCCGCTCTGGTTCTGCTTGAGGTAGATCTGCACACCGGTGCTGATGTCGAATTTCTGTCCGTTGACCGCCACAGCAGTACCGTTGGTGGTCGCTGCGGTCAACTTGACTTCCGTCAGATTATACATCTTATCCAGCGTCGTACCATCCATCATATAGCGCACGGCCTTGCCCTGGCTGACAGGGAAGGAAACACCCTCACAGGTCAGCGGACCAACCACGGAGCCGTTGCTCATCAGCGTATAGATATGACCGTTGGTCATGTTCGCGCCGCCAGGAATTTCATCATCTTTGGTCAGCATACCGAACGAATACATATCGCCGGTGACGTTCTTCAGGATCAGCGTTTCGATCTCGCCGGCGCTGTTCAGCTCATAGTACGCCACATCGCCGCTGTCAATCTTTACACCTGCCAAACGACTGGCCGCGATATTCGCCGAATGTCCATCCGCATAATCCATGATCCGCACACCGGAGGCCAGCGGCATGCTGCCCAGCTGGGTGGCCGCGCTGTTGACCGTTCAGAGAGGTTTTGGAAGAATTGTTCAGACGGCTCAGTTTGGCAACGCCGCTTTCGAAGGCCACCTTCACCAGATCCCCTCTTTGTAATAGCCGCTCTTGTCCGTCTGATACTGATACGTAACACCATCTACGCCCAGAATCTTCGTAGGGCGCCGTATAAGGCTTACCCTGCGCATCGGTATAGCTGTCAATACCGGTGGCAAGCACAATGCCGTAAGTATTGGTGCCGGCACTGGTCGGATCAATTACCGCAGCCACCGTATTGTTGCGGCCCAGCAGCAGCGTGACCGTATCGCCGATCTTGAACGTGCCCGTGGTGGACATGGCATAGGCTGCTGCAGAGCTTTCAAAGGAGTAGCTCACTCCAGATACCACAACCGAGGTAGGATTGCTCCGGTTCGGCTCAGCGCTCTCATACAAGCCAGTGACTTGATTATGATAGGCCCAAACTGTTTTGGTCTTTTCCAGATAATATACCACATCGTTCTGAGTAATAGCCGAAAGGGTGCTTTCCCCATCGTTGCGGTACACCACAGAGGGTGTAAAGCCCAGCTGCGACGTCAGCTGCCTTCGCCCACCACAATGGGCCCCTGCAGCTCTGCATTAATCACGCTCAGATAGTCGATCTTGCCCGCACCGTCTACACTGTAACCCAGTGTAGTGGCATAGACTTTCCATCCTTTGTGGTGGCATTCAGCGTATTGTAAACCAGCTTGGCACAGTCTCCGCGGGTCAGAACCTGCCCCTGTTTGGCGTTCAGCCCTGTGTTCAGCTTCAGATTCTGATACATAGCCAGCTGGGGATACGGATAGGTGCCAGTGGCAAAATCCTCATCGGTATAACCCAGCATTTTCAGGCAGATATTCACCGCCTGTTCCAGATAGACCGGGCTGTCCGGCCGGAATGTCCCATCCAGATAACCGTTGATCCAGCCTGCATCCACCGCGGTTTTGATACCCCGCCGCCCAATGCGTGTATTTTACATCCGAAAAAGGGTGAAACATGGGCTGTGGACGTAGCCATATCCCGATAAGTGGAAGCTGCCACTGCCATTTTGGTAAAAGGCCGCCCGCGTCACATTGGCGGACAGATCCAGATTGCCTTTCTCGTCGCCGTTCATCACGCCCATGGCTGCCAGAACCTGGAGTGCCTCGCCCTCGCCAGCCGTAGTGCCGGCGGCGGCAATGCCGAGGGCATCAGCAGCGACACGCACAGGGCCGCTGTACACAGCAGCGCAGTAAGTCGTTTCTTCATGTCTCTTCTCCTCCTATATCGCTTTTGCCGGCACTGCGGTTCTTTATTCATACCGCAGCGCGTCGATGGGATTCATCTTTGCCGCTTTGTTCGCCGGCAGATAACCAAACAGCACGCCGATGCCGACGGATACGCCAAAAGCTATGGCAACAGCTCCCCGGCGTGGGTACAGCCTGGAACGTTGTTCCGCTGCCCCCATCATACTGGTCATCATACCGCTGAGCACAACGCCCGCCACAAACGCCACCACCATGCCCAACACAACGCCAATCAGGCCGCCCAACGCACTGGTGGTGCCAGCTTCGATGATAAACTGCAGCCGGATATCCTTCCGCTTGGCTCCAAGAGATTTGCGGATACCGATTTCCCTAGTGCGTTCGGAAACAGATACCAGCATAATATTCATAATGCCGATACCGCCCACCAGTAACGAGATGGCTGCAATGGCCACCAGCACCATCATCAGGACGCTGATCATCATGTTCAGCGACTGTATCTGCTCGGCCGAAGTCATAACATAATAGGCGTCCGCCGTCTGATAAATACTATAGAGTTTGTTTTTCGATCAGCGCTTTGCCTGCGTTTGCCGAGTCCTGCCCTGCACAGGAAAACATGTACAGCGAAACTTCGGTCGAATCGGAAATTTTACCGGCATTGGTGTAAGGAATATACACATAATCACTGGGGCCGCCCTCTTCCAGGGCATAACTTCCACCGGAGAGAATCCCCACTACTGTGTACGGTACGCCGCCAATCTGAATCGACTTGCCCAGCCCGTCTCCGCCAAAAGCAGTCTGATTGATGTATTCCCCGATGACGCAAACCGTAGAGCGCCGTGTCACATCCAGATATTTGATATATCGCCCCTGTGCCAGCTCTTCGCCGAAAGCGGCGTCCATGTCGGCAAAAATCCTCGCTGACACCGTATACCTGTGTGCGCTTGAACTTCTCTGCGCCGCTGCGAACACTGGTGTTCACGCTGACATATGGGGTGACGCCAGAAAGCACATCGGGTACTGCTCCACAAGCTCCGCCATATCCTCCGGCTCTGCCGTGCGGGATGAGCCGGGGCCGCGGCCCATGACCATCACTTGCACCAGATTCGTCCCGATTTTTCAAACTGTTCGTTCATCATCGTCTGCATGCCATTTCCAAGGCTGGTGATGATGATCACCGCGGCCACGCCGATAATAATGCCCAGCATGGTGAGGATTGCCGGGCTTTGCTGCTCATCAGGGACTTAACCGCCAGCTTAAAATTCTGTTCCATTCCCATCAGAGCGTATCCCCTCTCCTGCCTCGGAAGGCTGAACCACAGCCCGTGGGTCGTCGGAGGGACCATCGTAAATAATGCGGCCATCCTGCAGCCGAATAATGCGCTGTGCGCGCACGGCAATCGAATTGTCATGGGTGATGAGGACAATGGTGTTGCCTCCCGGTTGAGCTGCTGCAGGAACGACAGCACCTCCTCCCGGCTGGTGCGGGAGTCCAGGGCTCCGGTAGGCTCATCCGCCAGAATGACGGAGGGCTCTCCGGCCAGGGCCCGGGCAATGGATACCCGCTGCTGCTGGCGGCCGGAGAGCTGGTTGGGCATATTCTTCGCCTTGGCCGCCAAGCCCACCTTTATTGAGAGAGCCGCCAATGCACGCTCTCGCCGTTCCGCCGCCGGAACCCCGGCATAGAGCAGTGAAAGCTCCACATTTTCCTGCACGGTCAGCTTGGGCAGAAGGTTGTACTGCGCTGAAAATAAAGCCCAGCATTTTGTTGCGGATCTCCGCCTGCGCATCGTCCCGCATGGTAGACACATCCACACCGCCCAGCAGATAGGTGCCCGATGTGGGAAAACATCCAGGCAGCCGATAATATTCATGGCAGTGGATTTGCCCGAACCGGACTGGCCGACAATCGCTACAAACTGGCCGCGGGGAATGGAAAAGACACACCATCCAGGGCATGCACCGCTGTGTCGCCCATCTGATAAATCTTATAAATGTTACGCAGTTCGATCAGTGTTTCATTCATCGGCGTCACTCACCCGATTCCATAACCGCCGCAGTGCCTGCATCGCCGGCGAGAACCTGATCCAGATCAGATTTCACCAGCACCAGGTCTCCTTCCTTCAGACCATCCTTGACTTCCACATAGCTGCTGTCGCTGACACCCAGCTCTACAGTACGTGTTTCAGCCTGTGCAGTATCGATGCTCCCCGTCTTTTTCGGAAATGGCGGAAGCCGGAATCACCTGCACAGTATTGCCGGTGTCTACCGCGCCCAGCGGAATGGTCAGCGCATCCTGGACTTCCTCGACCATAATGTCGGCACTGACATTCATGCCCGGCAGCAAAGACGGGTCAGGATTCTCTACCATCACGGTAACCCGGATAACTGGTAGCGCCGCCGGTGGTGGTGCCGTTGATGTTGATCTTGTCTATGTATCCGGAAAACTCCTGCCCGGGCAACGCATCCACCGTGATGCGGACCCGCTGGCCCACCTTCACTTTGGAAATATCCAGCTCGTCGATATTCATATCAAAGGTCAGGGCAGACAGATCACTGATGATGGCCAGCGTGGGAATTGCCCACCTGACCGATATTGTCGCCGGCACTCATGCTCTTCTGCGTCACAGTGCCGGAAATAGGCGCTTTATATTATACTCCTCCAGCGCATCCTGCGCAGAACGCAGGTTGAGCTGGGCGTTCTCCAGGCTCAGCTTCGCGTTTTGGACCTGGTCGGCCAAATCCGCGCCATCCAGATGAACCAGCTTCGTGCCGGGCGCCACCGTAGTGCCCTCGGAAACATAAATCGCGTCCACAGTACCGCCTGCCTTGGCCAGCACCTGGGTCTGCGTCGCATACTGAAAGTGCCGCCGCTCTGGCAGGCATAAGTGCCCACTCTGGCTGTGGCCGCCATACCGCCCGTGATGCCGCCGGGGTTGGTAACCTTCAGCTCTACGCTCTGCACCAACGTGCCGCCGGCGCCCACTGCCGTATAAGCGGACACATTGCTCACCGTAGCCGCCACGGTTTCTCCGGTGGAAGTAATGGTAACCGTCCCGCTTTGCCCAGCGCGGATATTTTTGGCGTCCGCACTGTTAAAATTGCACTTGATCGTCATGTTTTTATTGTCGGTCACTGTCACCACCGCCGTACCAGCGGAGACAGCGTCGCCTTTCTTCACTTCCACGCTGGACACCTGTCCGGAAACCGTGGAGGACACCGTCAAATCCTGGGCGGCGCGGGACGCCTGTTCATATGCAATCTGCGCCTGCTGCAATGCCAGCTGTGCCTGCTCCACGGCGGTTTGCGCCGCCTCGGCATCAATCGTGTAAAGCACCTGATCCTTTTCCACCGCGTCGCCGACTTCAAAGCTGTCGCTGAGAATATCTCCGGTAACCATACCCACGATCGTGCTGGAATGAATGGGCTGAATGGTGCCGGTACCGGAAACAGTCACGCTGAGGTCGCGGTGCGCGGCAGCCTCTGCCGTATAGTTGCCTCCCATGGGGATTCCACTGCCTCCGCCCAGCATCCGCGAGAGGAGAAACAGTACCACCACCACGATCACCAAGATCAGGATCAGTTTCTTTTTGCTTTTCTTTTGTTTCGGCAGTTCCGGTGCAGCTGCAACAGCGGGAATTTCCTCTTCCTCTGCCTCTGCCGGTGCCAGGTCTAACTTGTTTTCTGTGTTGTCGCTCTTCATAACTTGCTCCTTCCGGTCCTGTTCCAGGGTCCTGCTTTGTCATTATATGAGTTGTCCCACCTCAAATACAAGAGAGAATCCTTTAAGATTTCTTAAATATTATAAAGCCCGGCTCTTTCCGATCAGGCAAGCAGGCGATAATGCCCATTTTATGGAAAACTCTCCATAATCCCGCCCAGGCAGCTTGCTCCTCCACTGCCTGGCACACAGCGTTTTCCTCACGCAGTCTACCACACAGCCACAGGGCCAGCAGCAGGAGCAACGGAAAAGAAAGCGCCCGGAATGCGTGCAGAAAAGGCCACCACAGACATTGCCAACAGCAATCCGTTTCCGTCCGTTTTCCTGCGCCTTCAGCATAACACCAAGGGTCTTTCAGGAAAGCAGCACCGCACAGTCAAAACACCATCGCTCTGTGCCCTGGCTCTGAGAGCAGCCGGAAAGCCCCTCCCATAAGGATGCGGGAGGGGCTTTCCAATACAGTTATTTGTTTACACGCCGCACAGATCAGCCACAGCCTGCGCAAACATTTTACCCGAAACGATCAGGTCTTCGATGCGCACGAACTCATCCGGACCGTGCATATGGGTGTCTACCTCCGGGAATTCGCAGCCGAAACCGACACCGCCCTCGATATTGTGCACATAAGTGCCGCCGCCCATGGAAACGCAGCGGGCTTCCCGGGCCGGTATAGTCCGTATAGATCCGCTTCAGTGCTTCCACCAGGGGCATATCCTCCGGCGTATGGTGGGGCGGCTCATGGAGCATCAACTCCGCCTCCAGCCCCGGCAGCGGCAGCCTTGTCCTTCAAAATGGCAAATAACCGCTCTTCGCCGCCGCACAGAGGCACTCGGCTGTCAAAGCTGCCGCGAAACTCCGTTTCTGTGCAGTGGAAAATATCCAGCGAAATGGTCAGCGCCCCGCTGATCTCATCGGCGCAGGCAATACCGAAATTCGTTCCGTCCGTCTGGCCGTGAGGGGTCAGGGCATACAGCGCGCGCAGCTTTTCCACGCCTTCGCAAGGCACCAAGGGAGTTTGAGCAGCGCGCACAGCAACGCCGTAATGGCGTTGTTTCCCTCCGCAGGCGTCGAAGCATGGGCGTTTTTCCCTTGGCCGCGATCAGAACGCCGCCGGTGATATCCGTCGCGGCAAACGACGCGCCGGTTTCCAGGGCCGCTTCGTCGAGATAGGGCTGCACGTCTTCGGCATTCATCCCTTCCACCACTGCTTCAGCCTCCGGCGGTACGGCGTTAAGCACCAGGCCGCCGTCAATGGCGCGGATGCGGGGCATGGCCCCCGCAGGGGCAAAGTGGGCCGTCACATCCGGCCGCAGCTGCCCTTTTTCGGTGTTCAGAATCGGATAATCCCCATCGGGCGAGAATACCATGGGCGGCGTACTTTCTTTTTTCAAATAGTATTCGATATCGCTGCATCCGGTTTCCTCGGCAGTTCCCAGAATCAGCCGCACCTTGTGCTTCATCGGAAAGTTCAGCTCCCTCACGCAGCGCAGCGCATAGAGCGATGCCACAGCCGGCCCCTTGTCGTCGCTGCTGCCGCGGCCGTAAATCATTCCATCTTTGACCAGGGGCTCAAACGGCTCACATACGGTCCAGCCCTTGCCCGCAGGCACCACGTCCAGGTGCGCCAGCATGGCCAGCTGCACATCGCCTTCACCCATGGTGACGGTGCCCACATAGTTGTCCATATTCTTCACATCGGTAAAAAGCCGTATCGCTTCGCCAGCTGCAAAGCCGCGTCCAGCGCCGCGGCCGGGCCTTCGCCGTAGGGCTTGCCCGGCCGGGCCTCCCCCGTCGACACTGGGAATCGCCACCAGGTCCATGATATCCTTCACCATTTCTTCCCGGTGATCCTCGAACCATTGCTCAATCTGTTCTCTATACATAAAAAAGCATTCACTCCTTTCCAGAATCCGCTGCTTGTATCCTATCACATCGACGGAAAAGTATCAAGGCACATCCGCTGCAAAGCCCGGCGCGCTGCTCTTTCCTGTTTCCTTTGATGCTGCTGCACGCTCATTGTAAACGACTTCATCAATATAACCAAGCGTGCAGCCGTCCAAGCGGGGAAAACCGCCTGCTAAAATACGATAATACAATTTGTGAATTACCAATCTCTTTCCCGGATAGCTTCTTCTATATCAATGGAAATATCGAACCATTTCAGGATATAGGCCACGGTACCTCCGATGCAATCACGTGCCACAGTTTCAATCTCACTGTCGTTTTCGTCGAATTCCTCCTGCAAATCGTTAATGGCACAGACCACCCGATCCAGTTGCGCCTGCACCACCTCAATATCGGTTTCTCCGCTCTCCAGCAAGTCAATGACTTCCTGAAGCCAATTTCGTATCTTGTCCACCAGAAAGTTGGGATAATATTCGTCCCGATACATTTCGTTCAACAGTTTATAATTCTGATCAAATGGTTTCATCGTGCTTCTCCATTCATGTTCCAATTTACCAGTCTAATCTTATCACAGGTAACTCTATACTTCAATGTGCAATGAGCCAAAGGACCAAAGCCCAAGTCAACGGCGCGCAAAACAAAGGGAGCACAGCTCTGCCCGGTTGCCAAACCATAAGCTGCATAGTATAATAAAAAATATAGTGGGACACTTTTTAAAAAACTGCGAGGTATAGAATCAATGGAACCCATAATCCGAAAAGAAACGCCACACGACTACCGCGCCGTGGAAACCATGACGCGAAACGCATTTTTATAACATTTATGTGCCGGGCTGTATCGAACACTACCTGGTCCATACCATGCGCAGCCATGAAGATTTTATTCAGAGCTGGATTTTGTGCTGGAGCTGGACGGGCAGGTGATCGGCAATATTTATGTACACCAGAGCCGCACTGTTAGACGAACACGGCGGGCGGAAGGAAATCCCTTACATTCGGTCCGCTCTGCATTGCCCCGGCATACCAGCGCAGCGGCTATGGCAAACGGCTGATGGAATATTCCTTTGCACAGGCCGTCTCCATGGGATACGACGCCATTGTGATTTTCGGGGATCCCGCCAACTACATTAGCAGCGGCTTCCGGAGCTGTAAAAATACGGCGTCTGCACTGAAGATGGGCGTTATCCGTCCGCTATGCTGGTCAAAGAGCTGCAGCCCGGCGCATTTTCCGGAAAAAATGGCGGTACCGCGGCAGCGCTGCACTGAAATCGACGAAGCCGCAGCACAGCAATACGACGAAACTCTGGAGCCAAAATCAAATGCCATCAGCCCAGCCAGGAAACCTTTTATATCCTCAGTCAATCCTTTTGCCGGATGACTGACACACAAAACTCGGGCAACAGCACTGAGCGGCGGATACGCCCGCACAAAGGAGGCGCCTTTATGGATGCCGAATGGATCAATATAACACCCGAAAACCTGTCCGGGAGCACCTGTTCTGCATAATCCGCAGCCGGACATCTCATCCCGGCGTGGAAGCCAAGCGCCAATGGCTCCGCGGCGCTCATAAATAAGGACGGCTGGCTCAAGGCCCGCCGTCCTGTTTTCCGTTCAGCCCGTTTTTTCGCTTGTCTGTCCGCGGGAACCGTCGGTGTTGTCCCGGCTGATGGGTTGGCGGAGCAGTAAATGCTTCAGCGCTTTCCAGTTGAACGGATGGATCGGATAGGTAATGGCCCAAAGGTTTTAGTGGCGATCAGCACAGCCATCAGCACTAAGCCGCCGAGAAAGCCCCAAATGGAAAACAGTGCCGACAGGATCAGCAGCAGCACCCGCATCAGTTTAAAGCAGCATAACCCAGTTCAAAACTGGGCTGGGCAAAGCTGGCAATGGCCACAAAGGCGATATACACCGGCGCTTCCGGCACCAGCCATTCCGCCCGCACAGCAAAATCCACCCAAAAAATCAGTGCGCCCAGCATACTGAAAGAATTGCTCAGCACATCCGGCGTATTCCGGAAGCCAGTTTCAGCAGATCGATCAACTCCAACAACAACAGCTGCAGCAGAAGCGGCACGCCGTTGGGCTCCTCAATGCCGATAAAGGCCAGCCACGAGGGAATATGCTCCGGATTCATCATGGCCAAATACACGGTGCTGACGGCCAGCGAGGACAAGAAGCAAAAAAGCGTACCAGACGAAGATACATTTCCCCACCAGCGGAGAAATAGTAGTCGTTGGT
>VOFH01002323.1_pt1 | contig 26357 bp, 46 predicted proteins | sample 5384091 | NCBI WGS metagenome assembly VOFH01 (sample SAMN12384727, study PRJNA508395) | human gut metagenome | isolation source: healthy gut G | host: Homo sapiens
CCGGCTCATCTGCACCAACAACACGCAGCGCCGGTAAATCCTCCGAAACTGTTCCATTACAGTTTTAGAATCAAGGAAAGGCGGGGATCTGCTATGGCGTTTAAGACGAAGAAAGATTTAATTAAGTACTGTCTGACTTATCCGGATGTTTACGAGGACTATCTCGTTTCACGATACGGAATGGCTGTGATCCGGCACAGGAAGAATAAAAAGGTATTTGCATGGATCTATACGCGTGAGGAAAAGACCTGTGTGAATGTAAAATGTGATCCCTGAATGGATAGAATTCTGGAGAAATGCATTTCCGGCGTTCTGCCCGGGTACCATCTTAATAAGAAGTACTGGAATACGATTTTACTGGATGGTACGGTCCCGGATCCGGATATAAAAGAATGATTGGCGAGAGCTTTGATGTATGCAGTAGATTGGCCTTATATTTAGCGTCGGGGTTCGTATGTGAGTACCCTAATTTCTTTTTTGAAATTGGGGCGAAACATATTCTGTTTATTTTTGCCACGCGGGTTGAATCTTTAGAAAGTCGGTATATTTAACCGGGGACTTTGATTATCCGCCGGAAAGCTTTTCTGGGATATGGCGAAATTGACTGGGGAATGGACATTATGCACCGTGGATAATTAAAGGCGGAAACGTCCTGCTTGGTATACGTGGAATCGAGGTGAAGTACGGATATAGAAGATTCGACTTGGAGAATTAAAAACAGTTGTCTAGAGTTTTCAGAGTAGTGCCTCATAACCCATAGAAAAAATACTGCTGGGTTATGAGACTCTGCTCTTGTATTTGTTACCGGACAGCAGAATATACTATTCCGAAGTTAAGCATTTAAGACTAAATGTATCTGGAATGGTGTAAAAATTCTGAATAGGAATTAGGATCAAATAGTAATTTGTTTATTTTATTGTCGAACAGATGAGCAAAATAAATCTGAGGGTTTTGATCAGCTGCTGAAAATGCAGCGTAAGCAATATCTTTTTTTTCGCACAGCCAATTCTGGTGCTCCACAATTTGTTTATTTTCTAATTTGTAAAGATGAATTAAATCTACGGAGTTTCTATATTGTTGATATATGCTGTATGTAAAGTAAATACAGCTGGTTGTTAATCACTTTGGATACAACATGTAATATTCGTTGAGATTCCAGATTTGCAAGCTTTATCATATTAGAGCTACAGAAATCACCTATATAAATATCATTATTGATTAATAAAAATATTTTTCCCTGTGAGTCTATGAAATATGAATTGAGCCGATTGCATAGCCATCTGCGGATCTTTTGCTAATATCTATATGTTTGTAGATCTCAAGTCTTATTTCCTGATTAAAACTTAAGGCAGAGACTTCAACTAATTCTATTATGTTCGGTTCCACATTATCACTGTAAGAATGTAATCCTAACCATTCATACGCAGGTTCGGCTGTTGATAAATGAGTATTGACCATAAAAACATCATTTCTGCAGGAATACATGTAATTGGCTGTTCTTCTTTATACAGTTCCCAAATAAATATATTTCTTTCTACAAGTCCCATACAATATAATATGCTATTTATGGATCGATAGATTAAGTAATCAGATATTGGTTTAATAGATTTTATAATGTATATGGGCTCTCCATTGTTTAAATTAAGGTTCCAAAAGTATATCTGCCGAATCCCCTGCCTGTAATAATCACTTGATTGTCAAGTCTGTATATCTTTATATTGTTGACAGGTTCGAACAGGCCGCCTAAAGGCTGCTATGGGTTCACGTTTTTGTTTTCGATATCCCATATGAGAATTTTGTTTGATTCGCCATAAATACTTGCGGGCAAGCAATTTTTCCATAAGATGGACTTGGATATACATACGAATTTGAAAATTCAATATGATTGGTAAAAAATTAATGATCTTATTATAAGATCGTAATATCCGTTCAATTTGTTCGAATGTATAATAATCAAATAAATCATGGGATTTAATTTTCATTTCCTAATAAATCAGGATTACTCTTATATTTAAAAATAAAAGTTGAAAAAATTGTTTGCATATGGCAGAGCCTGTCCGGAGGATACCTGACAGGATTTTGATTCCAATATCACTTAAATATGTTAACTGTTCAGTGGTAAATGCTTTTACAAATAGAAAAATTTTGTATGAATTAATAAATGCGTCTTCGTTGTCCGTAAAAATATTCGGCTTTACACCATGTCTAAGAGAATTTATTGTTGTAATAGCATTTTCAACAGATGTTTCCTTATAAAATAGGAAGTCTTTAACTCATCTATAAGAGATTTTAAATTTTTGCATTGCAATAAAGTTATTTTGTATTTTCTGCATAAAATTTAAATTATTAGGTTTTCTAATAACATATTAAGAATTTCCTCTTGATTTTCATCTGCGGACATACTAAGTAATAATTCGATGCTATCCTTGGATTCTGCTCTTAATTGATCTTTTATACATGGTTTTTTAATGGAGGCAATTTCTTGAGGTAAATCCTGGTGAAAACGATCTATTGCGACCTCAGAGCATTCACTAATAAAAACGTTAATTTTATTTTTGTGAAATAATGTCAGTTAATATTTTGTTTTTAAATTTAAAATTTTTGTATATATATTTTGTCAATACATGAGGCATAATTATTATAGTCATTTTTGGTTTAAAAAGACAGTAACAGTTACTGCTGGAATCTTTTTATTATTGTTACCTTTTGTCCTGAATGTAAATACCAAAACACGGCATTTTCTGTTTTATATCCAAATGCGGCCATGGTTTCAATATGGACACGGATGCATCTATATCTAATTCATCAGCAAATCTCAACAATGCAAAGAACCAGTCTGGTTCGAATAGAGGTTAGCTTTGATTTTTCCGTACAATCGGATATTTGTAATTTCGAATGATATATGCATATTTTTATTAAGTCATCCAGGTATGATGGATCAATCATATTAACAAACGGTGATAATATAGTATTATTTTGTGAATATTCAATCCATGCACCAGTTAGTAAATGGTGATTACGCTGAATTTCATTTTGCTCTTCAGAGGAATATGAGTTTGCAGTGCCCTCTTGTAATTCAAGATTAAATGATGCAGAATAAGTATTTACTGCTAAATTTTTAATTTTTTATATATTTTTAATGTCACACTGCATACCAATGTCATGTAAATATGCCCCCAGTAATAAAAAAAATACAATTCAGTTTCTGTTAAAATTTGAGGATTCGGCTGTATTATTTCATATAATTTTTGAATTATTCTTTGAGAATGTTCATATCCATGGTCGGTGTATTTCTAACTATTCTGACTTCAGAGGTCCAGATCTTTTTTACTATTTCACAAGCGTTTTCCACTTCTAATTTGTGCCTCGGGTTGGTTATTAAATTAATTAGATATGTTTCTCTTTCTTTCGTTCTGACATAGAAATCTCCTTATGTAATATTTGCCGCATATTTTTGCCAACGTTCTTTCTCGTAATTCTGTGATGGATGCCGTGCTGACTGATAAGTTTGATCTTTTTTAATGATCTGTCATTATAAAACTTTCTTTCTCTATTATACTATAGAGAAAAACAAAGCACAAATGGGAAATCAGCACTATTGTAAATTTTAGTAGATATTTATTATCAGAATAAATAAAACTCTTTTGACTCTCACGCTGCGTCATACATTATAGTAAAAAAGAAGGCGGTGATAACTATGAGACTGACAGTAAGCGAGACAGCAAAAATTAACAAATATCAGTGTGCGCACACTCCATTACTATGATGAAATAGGGCTGCTCAAACCAACCGGCACGACGGAAGCGGGATACCGTTATTACGACGAAGAGGCGCTGGCAGTGCTGCAAAGAGATTTTTGTACCGGGAACTGGATTTTCCCTGAAGGAAATCAAGGACATGTTGTCGAAGCCTGACTATGACCGCCAGGAAGCACTTGCGGCCCACAAGTCGCTGCTCTTGCTGAAGATCGAGCGGCTCGCGCCGGCTGACCGGACTGGTGGACAGTATGATGAGAGGAGAAAATACCATGAGTTTTCAGGAATTTGATATGCACGAGATAGAAGAAGCAAAGAAAAAGTACGCCAATGAAGCGAAGAAACGCTGGGTGATACCCAAGCATACCGCGAACGCGAAAAGAAGACTTCCGGTTACAGTGAGGAAAATGGAAGGATTTAAACAGAGAGATGAGTGATATTTTCCGGGAATTTGCGGAGTGCGTCCAGGAGGGGAGACGCCGGATGGCAGCCGCGCGGCCGGACTGGTGGAACGATGGAGGGAACCATATTACCGAAAACTACTACGAATGCACCCTGAAATCCTGAGGGACTGGGAGAAAATGTACGTGGGGGACGGACGTTTTAAAGAAAAATATCGACCAGTTCGGCGAACACACAGCCGAATTTATGAGCCGGGCGATAGAAAGCTACTGCAAACGGTAAATAATGGAAAATGGGCTGAAAAGCACCGCAAACGTGGTAAAACACAAAAACGCAGGAAAATAACAAAAAATATACAAAAAACATGCGCAATATAACGGCGAATAATAGTGCATAATCACATGGCATAACGGACACCTAAAAAGTACAGTATGGTTACAAGAGTATATTTTCATAGTTTTCAGTTTAGAACCGCTTTTGTCAATTGTAATAAATTTTAAGAAATCGGTGACTTTTAATTAAGAAAAAAAAATCACAGAAAGAACATTGACTTTAAACGTTTGGAGTGATAAACTGACTCTCGACTTGAGGGCATAGGACAACCGAAGGTCATGACACAATTCTAAGACATAACAAAAAAGACACCTATGTAGTCGCAAGGAGGAGAACAATTATGAAACTGACAGCAAAGAAACTCGTACTTACAGGCATCGCAGTATTAACTATGGCATCTATCTCTGCATGTGGCAGCGGCACAACTGCTGAGACAACTGCAGCAACAGAAGCTGAAGTTACAACAGAAGCAACTACAGAAGCAGTAACAACAGAAGAAGCTGCAGATGAAACTACAGATGCAGAGTCTGCTGACGCAGAGTCTACAGAAGCAGTAGAATCTGAGGATGCTTCCGCAGAAGAGTCTTCTGAAGAAGTTGAAGAAGCATCTCTTGGAAGACGCAGAAGCAGTAACAGAAGAAGCTACAACAGCAGCGAACTAATCAGAACTGACATAAGTTACAGCAAAAAAGTTGTTTTATTTAAGTGAGAGTGTCTCCGCCCTTTCTGGATTATTATAAAGAAGAAAAAAAGTTGACAAACGCTTTCCGTTATAACAGAATAGGGATAACGGGAAAGGAGGCGTCATATGAAATTACTTATATCCACCACAGCTCTTTTTTAGTGGAACTGGAGTCGGTTTATCTGCTGTTTGATTATACAGAGGGAGTGATTCCCGGGCTGAAGGGGAAAAGCCGCTTCTGGTATTGGCAAGCCACAGGCACGGGGACCACTATTCACCGGTGATATTTGAGTTGATAAAGAAACATGAAAACGTTCGGTTTGTCCTGTCTGGTGATATCTGGAGGAAGCGCCTGCCGGAAGAGGCATTACCGGTCACGGATTCCATGAAGCCAGGAGAGACGGCGGAATACAGGCTGGAAAATGGCGGAATGTTAACCATACATACTTATAAATCAACGGATGAAGGTGTGGCGTTTCTGATTGAGGCGGAAGGCAGAACGATCTATCATGCGGGAGATTTAAATAACTGGAGATGGGAAGGCGAGCCGGATAACTGGAACGACTCCATGGCATAAAAAATACAGTGCTCAGATTGATAAAATGGCCGGAATGCACCTAGATGTGGCTTTTTTGCCGCTGGATCCGAGGCAGGAGGACGATTTTTATCTGGGAATGGACGAGTTTTTGAATAAAGTCGATGTAAAACATGTATTTCCCATGCATTGCTGGGGAGATTATTCTGTGATAGGGAAGATCCGGGCACTCGACTGCTCGGCCGGTTACAGAGACAGAATACAGGAGATTACTGGGGATGGGGAGGCCTTTACGGAGGAAGATGAGCGTTTCGTGTGAGTTAAACGGGGAGGAACAGCGGGAAATCTTGGATGCCGCGATGCAGGCGGGCCATATTCTGCTGGAAAATGGAGCCGAGATTTTCCGGGTGGAGGAGACGATCGACAGGATTTGCCACTATTACGGAATCGAGTCGGGGAACGCATTTGTGTTGAGCAATGGAATATTCATTACCTCCGGCAGCACGCAGGGGAGGAGATCTTCGCCCAAGGTTCAGCATATCCCGGTAAGCGGGGTCCATTTAAACCGGGTGGCTGCGGTGAACCAGCTGTCCAGGGAGATCGTGGAGGGGCGGTATACCATTGGGAAGTGAGGGGAACGGCTGATGAGATCCGCGTCATGCCGGGAAAGACGAAGACCATGCAGATCCTGGCCTCCGGTGTGGGAAGCGCTTGCTTCTGCATGCTGTTCAGGAGGTAATTTAACAGACAGTGCGGCGGCGTTTTGTGTCGGGCCTTCTGTATTTCTATGTGCTGTATATCAGCGGTCCTCATTTATCGAAAATCGTTGGAAATATCGGAGGCGGAGCACTGGTAACCTTTCTCTGCTCTGTGATGTATCTGTTTTTCCATAGGGCAGCATTTAAATTTCATGATTATTGGTTCTATTATGCCTCTGATACCGGGAGTCGCATTTACCAATGCCATCAGGGATATTGCGGATGGCGACTATATCTCCGGTTCTGTGCGGATGCTGGACGCTCTGCTGGTATTTTTCTGTATTGCCATGGGGGTTGGACTTGTGTTCAGCCTGTTCCGTGGGCTGACGGAGGTGTGATGCTGTGACACTGCTCATTTCTGTGGTGGCTGCCATTGGGGGACGGTTTCGTTTTCCCTTCTGTTCGGGGTTCCCACAAGGTATTATCCATACTGCGGATGATCGGCGGAGCCGGCTGGGGTGTTTACTCCATTTTGATTCAGAGCTGTACCGCACCGACTGCGGCGCTGCTTGCCACAATCGTAGTGATCCTGCTGTCGCGGCTGTTTGCGGTCAGGGAGCGGTGCCCCGGTTACCATATTTCTGATTTCCGGTATATTTCCGCTGGTACCGGGAGCGGGGTATATTGGACCGCCTATTATATTGTGACAAATGAGCTGGACAAGGCGTCTCAGACTGGCTTTATGGTCTTAAGGTGGCAGTGGCCATCGTCCTGGGGATTGTGTTTGTGTTTGAACTGCCGCAGGGGATTTTTAAGGTGTTTTCGAAAAAGAAGAGAAACAGGGCAGTCTGTGAAGCCGGTAAAGGCTGGGCGGAGTGCTCATGATAAGGAGGTACGGCATGAGGATGCTGATAAAAAATGTCCGGATTGTGAGTCCGGGAAATGGACTCGACAGGATTGGGACATCGTGTTTCGGACGGAACCATTCTTCGCGTTGGAGAGTGCGCGGAGCCGGAGGACAAATTTGATACGGTCATCGACGGCCGGGGACTTGTTGCGGCGCCGGGACTTGTGGATGTACACGTCCATTTCCGGGATCCGGGGACTTACGTATAAAGAAGATATTCATACCGGCGCTGCCGCTGCGGCAAAAAGGCGGTTTTACGACGGTTGTCTGTATGGCGAATACGAAGCCGCCGGTGGATAATGTGGAGACGCTCCGGTACGTTCTCGAGGAGGAAGAAGACCGGGATTCATGTGCTTCAGGCCGCTGCGGTGACAGTGGGACTCGCCGGGAAGGAACTGACTGACATGGAGGCGCTGAAAGCCCATGGCGCTGCGGGCTTCACTGACGACGGGATACCGATTATGGATGAAAAGCTTTTAAAGACAGCCATGGAGGAAGCGGCGCGTCTGGATCTGCCGCTAAGCTTCCATGAGGAAGACCCGGCGTTTATTGTCAATAATGGAATCAATCACGGGGCTGTCTCGGACGAGCTGGGGATCTATGGCTCGCCCGCACTGGCGGAGGATTCTCTGGTGGCCCGCGACTGCATGATCGCCCTGCACACAGGGGCCGAGGTGGATATTCAGCATATCAGCTCCGAGGGCGCGTGCGGATGGTGAAGCTGGCGAAGGAGCTGGGAGCGCGTGTATACGCGGAAGTTACGCCGCACCATTTTACACTGACGGAAAAAGCCGTTCTGGAGCATGGGACTCTGGCGAAGATGAACCCGCCTCTCCGGACGGAAAGGGACCGCCAGGCTATAATAGAGGGATTAAAAAATGGCAGCATTGATATGATTGCCACGGACCACGCCCCGCACAGTGAGGAAGAGAAGGCCAGACCGCTTCAGCAGGCGCCCAGCGGGATCATCGGGCTTGAGACGGCGCTGGGACTGGCAATTACAAATCTGGTTCGGCCGGGCCATTTAAGCCTGCTTCAGCTGATGGAGAAGATGAGCCTTAATCCGGCGAAGCTCTATCATCTGGATTCCGGTTCTGTGGAAGAAGGAAAGGCGGCGGACCTGGTGCTCTTTGATCCGGAGGAAGAGTGGACCGTAGGGGAATTTGCATCAAAATCTTCTAATTCACCGTTTACCGGAAGCAGACTGTATGGAAAAGTAAAATATACAATTTGTGACGGGAAAATCGTGTATCAGGGATGGAGAATAAGGCCGGAGGGGGAAACTTTCATGAAACAATATACGACCATCCTTTTCGACGTGGACGGAACGCTTCTCGATTTTGATTCCGCGGAGGAACGCGGGCTTGCCAGTGTGTTCAAAGAGTATGAAGAAAGCGGGGTATGCCGGACGGCGGATTTAATCGGGACGTACCGCAGGGTGAACCGCGCTTGTGGGATGCCTATGAGAAAGGTCTCATTACGAAAGACCATATCACGGATACCAGATTCGGCGCCGTGTTTGAGGCCCATGGCATGCCGACGGATACAGACCGAGCACAATTACAGGGAAAATCCGTGGTTTGTCATGCCGGAGGCCGGAGGTGCTGGGCATCAGGACCGTATGACCATGTGGTGACAAACGGTTTTATCGGAGACTCAGAAGATGCGGATGGCGGATTCCGGTCTGACCGGTACTTTAAGAAATCCTTTATTTCCGGAGGAAGTCGGGCATCGTAGCCCAGAAAGAGTTTTTTGACCGCTGCTTTGAGGCCATGCCGGGAGCGGAGAGAGAACGGAAGACTCCTTAAACTCGGTAAAAGGTGGAAATACAGCGGGAATTGACACCTGCTGGTTTAATCCGCAGGGGCTGTTCTTACCGCCGGTGTCAAGGTTGACAGGATCCGGTCGCTTAAAGAGCTGAAGGAATTTTTGTAGTCAGCAGGTGAACTGCCTGATAGACGGTCTGATTTGTACAAAGGGACGTGCATGGGGATAAATCAGAAACGGAATGTTTGCGGATGACCACAGCATTGTGAGTCTGATTCATTATGGGGCAGAATATCACCTGGACCGATGGATGAGCTTTTCAGCAGAAATCGTGGTGATTATGCTGTTTGATGGCCTGGGGATGGAGGTGCTCCGGGCCGCCATCTGCCTGAAAACAGCTTTTAAGGAGCCACGCGCAGGGGAACTGTCCTCGGTCTTTCCGCCGACAACCACGGCCGCGACGACTTCCATCGAGAGCGGCTTAACACCGGCGGAACCGGATATTTCGGCTGGAATCTGTATTTCCCTGAACTGGGCGATATCGTTTCGCTCTTCCCCAACACCCGGGTACGCAGGAGCAGGCTGCAAAGTTCCATGCGGCGAGACAGTATCTGTGGTACCTGAACGGTCTATGAGAAAAAATAGGGAGACGGGGAATGCAAAAGCATAACGGCTCCGCCAGAATTACCAAATATGAGGAGCTGTTTGACACGGTAAAAGGCCTGTGCCGGAAAGAAGAAAGAAACTATATTTATGCATACTGGGGTGAACCGGATTTACGATGCACAACGTCGGATGCTGTCAGCGAGTCGGTTACTGAAATCATCAGAGACATTGATCAGCGCGTTGAGCGGCTCTGCCGCGATCTCGAGGATACGCTTCTCATCGTGACGGCCGATCACGGTCACGGTGATACCGGGATCGGGATTATCCCGAACTGGACCGGATGCTGGAGCGCCCGCCTGAGAAGCCAGGGCGGCGTCCTTCTATAGCCGAATACCTGGCGCAGGATTTGTTTAAACGGCTCTTTGGGGATCAGTTTTACTGCTGTCCAAAGACGCGGTTCTGAGGCAGAATATATTCGGAGGCGGTGTTCCCCATCCAAGATTGCCTGGCAAATATCTGGCGGTGGCGGTAAGCGGCATGGGGATCAATTACGAAGACAGCGACAGTAAATGGATATCCAAAGGCTTTACGGAACGGGAGATGGAGGTTCCGTTTATCGCGGTGGAAAAAGATAACGAAATGAATCATTATGAGCAAATAATGAGCAAATAAGGAGGTACAAAATATGGCAGGAACAAAAGCACCAGATTTTACATTGAATGATAAAGACGGCAATCCCGTAACACTTTCCTCCTTTCTGGGGAAGAAGGTCGTTCTCTATTTTTATCCGAGGGAAACACGCCGGGCTGCACCCGTGAGGCGTGTGCCTTTGCCGGCGCATATGCGGGATATCAGCAGAGGCGTGGAAGTCATGGAGTGAGCAAAGACAGTGTAAAGAGCCACAGTAACTTTGCCCAAAAACACGAACTTCCCTTCATTCTGGTTTCCGATCCGGAGCTGGAGGCCATAAAGGCGTATGACGTCTGGCAGGAGAAAAAGCTTTATGGAAAAGTATCCATGGGTGTTGTCAGAAGCACCTTTGTGATCGATGAGAACGGTGTGATCGAAAAGGTCTTCGAGAAAGTAAAACCGGATACGAATGCACAGGAGATTCTGGAGTATCTGGATGAAAGGGCAAATGCATAAAAAAGAGACACCAAAGTCGGATCGGGGCCGAAGCGAGAAAAGACGCGTTGGGCCGGTTTTTTTTACTGTTTACAGGCTGACACTCTGCAAATAAGAGTAAAAGATTAAAATTCTGCTTTACAGAAGTACTTTAGTATGCTACCATGGTAGCACATGAAAATGCAGAGGAGGAAACAACAATTATGAAGAAGAGAGCAATCTTAATGGCGGCAGCCTCTGGGAATGATGGCGGTGGTGTCGGATGTTCGGACAGGCAGCCGGGCAATACGGCGGCGGAGACCGCTGGAAGAAACGACTGGAAAAGCGGCGGAGACGACGGCAGCGGAGGCTGCTGCAGATACCGATACAGATACGAAGGCGCCGGAGACAGAGGCTTCTGAGGCGGGAGCCGCGGGCGGTACGTTTACGGTAGGATTTGATCAGGAATTTCCGCCTATGGGGTATGTGGGCGATGACGGAGAGTATACCGGTTTTGATCTGGAGGTGGCAGAAGAGGTCGCCAAACGTCTCGGAATGGAGTTCGTTCCGCAGCCGGTTGACTGGGCAGCTAAGGACATGGAGCTGGAATCCGGCAATATTGACTGTATCTGGAACGGATTTACCATGACGGGCCGTGAGGACGATTATACATGGTCAGGAAGCCTATATGGCGAACCAGCAGGTATTTGTGGTGACAGCAGAGTCCGGCATCAAGACTCTGGCAGATTTGGCCGGAAAGGTAGTGGAGGTTCAGGCAGAGTCCTCCGCGGAAGCGGCGTTAAAGATGACCCGGACCTGACCGGTACGTTTGGAACACTTCAGACCACGCCGGATTATAATACGGCTTTTATGGATTTACAGATGGGCGCGGTTGACGCGATTGCCATGGACGAGGTAGTAGCGCGTTTCCAGATCGAGCAGAGACAGGTTGATTTTATCGTATTGGATGAAACGCTTGCCGCGGAAAACTATGCGGTCGGCTTCAAGAAGGGGAATGACGCCTTAAAGGATCAGGTGCAGGCACAGCTGGAAGCGCTGGCAGCAGACGGCACCCTGGCGAAGATTTCCGAAGAAATGGTTCGATAAGGATATTACAACGATCGGTAAATAGAGACAGGGGCTTAAGACCATGACTTTAACAAAGATTTTTTCACAGCTGACAGGAGGCATGTGGATCAGCATCCAGATCTTTTTTGTGACGCTTATTTTTTCACTTCCTCTGGGACTTTTCATATCCTTTGGCAGGATGTCGAAAAATCCTGTAATCAGAACCATTGTAAAATTTTATATTTCAGTCATGAGGGGAACCCCTCTGATGCTGCAGCTGATGGTGGTCTATTTCGGCCCGTACTATCTGTTTAAAATTAAAGTGGGCAACAATTACCGCCTATGGGCGGCCTTTATCGGTTTTGTCATCAACTATGCGGCATATTTTGCGGAGATATACCGAAGCGGAATCCAGTCCATGCCGGTTGGCCAGTATGAGGCGGCGAAGCTGCTGGGGTATTCGAAGACACAGACGTTTTTCCGGATCATATTTCCTCAGGTGATGAAGCGGATTCTCCCCTCGGTAACGAACGAGGTCATCACGCTGGTCAAGGACACCTCCCTGGCATTTACCATCAGCGTGCTGGAGATGTTTGCAGTGGCAAAGGCGCTGGCGTCTTCCCAGACGAGTCTGATTCCCTTTGTGGCGGCCGGACTGTTCTATTACATATTTAATCTGCTGGTAGCCGTTATTATGGAATACGCGGAAAAACGGCTGGATTACTACCAATAAGGAGGAGAACCCATATGTATCTGCTGGAAATGAACCATATCAAAAATCATTTGACGGACAGGGCGTGCTGAAGGATATCTCCTTATCTGTGGAGGAAGGCGAGATTGTCTCTATTATCGGTCCGTCCGGATCGGGCAAGTCCACGCTGCTTCGCTGTGCGACGATGCTGGAAAAGATGGACAGCGGCGAGCTGCTGTACTTGGGCGAGAAGGCGGCCTGGAACGGCCCTGACGGAACGGCCGTCTATGCCGGAAAAGGAAAAGCTTAAAGGAGATCCAGGAAAATTACGGACTCGTTTTCCAGAATTTTAACTTATTTCCCCATTACAATGTGCTGAAAAACATCATTGACGCGCCGATTCATGTGCAGAAGCGAAAGGCGGATGAGGCCATCCGCGAGGCGTATGATCTGCTTCGCAAGATGGGGCTGGAGGACAAGGCGGAGGCGTATCCCCTGCCAGCTCTCCGGGCGGCCAGTGCCAGCGTGTTGCCATCGCAAGGGCTCTCGCCTTAAATCCCAAGATCCTGTTCTTTGACGAGCCCACCTCCGCGCTGGACCCGGAGCTTACGGGCGAGGTGCTGAAAGTGATACGTTCTCTGGCCGATTTACAGATCACCATGGTAATCGTGACTCATGAGATGGCATTTGCCAGAGACATCTCCGACCGCGTCATCTTCATGGCAGATGGACTGATCGTGGAAGAGGGGACGCCGGAGGAGGTTTTCGCCTCCAATAATGAGCGCACGCAGAACTTTCTGGGCCGGTACGGGGATGGCTACGGTTCTCTCAAAAATTAAGAAAAAAGCAAAGCAATATTCACAATCGGATGATATACTATGAGCACTCAATAAGATCATGACAGTATATAACAGAGAGAAGAGATGCAAATGAAACGAACCCTGATTGTGATAATGGCGGTCTGCGCGGCCCTTGCTTTTACGGCCTGCGGAAAATCTTCCAGTAATACAGAGACGACACCGGCACCCACCACAGCGGAACCGGAGACGAAGGAACCGGCGACGACACCGGCCGCGACGCTGGAGGCGCCGGGCGATACCGCAGAGTTTAAGATATTGACGTGTGATGTGGTATCGGTATCGGATACGCTGGAGGACATGACGGTCAAAAACGGCGATACGGAAGTTAAATTTAACTTAAATGGCGTGGTGATCGAGACCACCTATGAGCTGAAGGGGGAATTCCGGTTTCCATCATTTATAAGGGAGATCTCCGGAGATGACGCCGCTAATGCAGCGATCGTGCTGGTGCTGGATGCCCGGGAGGACATGGAAGTGAAGACCATGACCGGAAGCGTAACGTGGATCAGGCCATGAGCAGCTTTACGATCCGGAATGAAAAAGGGGAAGATACGGGCTTCTTAAAAGATAACTGCGAAGGCCTTAATACAGGTGTACTGGGGCAGGCCACAGATGACAGCAACGGCAGCGGCGCCATGGTAAAAGTGACGTATGTAACAGTGAACTATGACGCGGGCAGCGAGGCTAATTTCCCGCTGAAAGTAGAGTCCGCCAAATAGAATATGAAGATCCAGCTGAAAATCACCGGATTTACAGGCTTTTTTTGATAAAAGGCTTGCAAATTCGGGATTTTCATGTAAAATAAGAGAGATGAGAGACGGGGCCGTATGAGCCCTGTTTTGTGTGAGCGGAAACTCCGCAGAGGGTGCCTGCTCACGAGTGCCGCCGGGCGGCACTGAAATATTGACAGAGCGAGCGGCATTTGAAGAAAGGAATTTATTGGGAATGATTAGTGCGAATAATGTAACCTTACGTATTGGCAAGAAGGCATTGTTTGAAGATGTAAATATTAAGTTTACAGAGGGCAACTGCTACGGCATGATCGGTGCCAACGGAGCCGGAAAATCTACATTTTTGAAGATTTTATCAGGACAGCTGGAGCCAACGAGCGGCGATATCGTGATGACGGCTGGCCAGAGGCTTTCCTTCCTCCAGCAGGACCATTTTAAATATGACGAGTTCCAGGTTCTGGACACGGTTATTATGGGAAATGCCAGACTGTATGAGATTATGAAAGAAAAAGATGCCATCTATATGAAGGAAGACTTCACGGATGAGGACGGCATCAAAGCAGCTGAGCTGGAAGGCGAATTTGCTTCCATGAACGGCTGGGAAGCAGAGTCTGACGCGGCCAACTTATTAAACGGCCTCGGTATCGAGACGGAGTATCACTACAAATACATGAAGGAATTAAACGGCGCCCAGAAGGTAAAGGTACTGCTTGCCCAGGCGTTATTCGGCAACCCGGATATCCTGCTTCTTGACGAGCCGACGAACCACCTGGATCTCGATGCCATCGCATGGCTGGAGGAGTTCCTGATTAATTTTGAAAATACGGTAATCGTGGTATCCCATGACCGTTATTTCTTAAATAAAGTCTGCACCCAGATCGCGGATATCGACTACGGCAAGATTCAGCTGTATGCCGGCAACTATGATTTCTGGTATGAGTCCAGCCAGCTGATGGTGAAGCAGATGAAAGAGGCGAACCGGAAGAAGGAAGAGAAGATCAAGGAGCTGCAGGAATTTATCCAACGTTTCAGCGCCAACGCTTCCAAGTCCAAACAGGCTACTTCCAGAAAAAGGGCCCTGGAAAAAATCGAACTGGACGACATCCGGCCCTCCAGCCGTAAATATCCTTATATTGATTTCCGCCCGGCCCGTGAGATCGGAAACGAAGTGCTGACCGTACAGAATTTATCCAAGACGATCGACGGCGTGAAGGTGCTCGACAATATCTCCTTTATCTTAAACAGAGAAGATAAGGTAGCCCTGGTTGGCCCCAACGAGCAGGCGAAGACGGTTCTGTTCAAGATTCTTCCGGCGAGATGGAACCGGATGAAGGCGATTATAAGTGGGGACTTACCACGAGCCAGTGCTATTTCCCGAAGGACAACAGTGCGGAGTTCAACAACGATGATACCATCGTGGACTGGCTGACGCAGTACTCTCCTGAGAAGGAGGCGACCTATGTCCGCGGATTCCTGGGACGTATGCTGTTTGCGGGCGAGGATGGCGTGAAGAAGGTCCGTGTCTTATCCGGTGGTGAGAAAGTGCGCTGTATGCTTTCCAAGCTGATGATCTCCGGTGCCAACGTGCTGATGCTCGACGAGCCGACCGACCATCTGGACATGGAGTCCATTACGGCGTTAAACAACGGCCTGGTGAAGTTCCAGGGCGTGCTGATCTTTTCCTCCCGTGACCATCAGATCGTGGAGACGACCGCTAACCGTATTATGGAAATCGTGAACGGCCAGCTGATCGATAAGATCACCACGTACGACGAGTACCTGGCAAGCGATGAGATGGCACGTAAGAGACAGGTATTTACACTGACTGATGAGCAGATGCAGGAAAATGAATAAATAAAACATGGCAGTGCCTGCCGGGATCGATGGCAGACAGGCAGGAAAGCCTCCACTGAAAAGTGGATTTCTTTAAGGAATCCGGAGTTTGAAACATTACGGTTTGCACGGCGGAATTGTCTTTGACAATTGCATTTGGATAAATCCATTCCATCCTCTTATCCGGGAAATGGTCATCCAGAAAGTAATCAATGGAATTGGCCGCTTCTTTGCCTGTCTGACGGTCTGAGTAGCGTGCCAGTGCCATGGCCGAGATTATGATGTTAACAGTCATAAAGACGATCATGAGCCAGCTTTAGAATCTTTCCGGTCTTTACCGGGACCCGTTCGATGAGCGCTGAGATGCGCGGATAGAGAAGCTTAATCCAGACAACAGCGGCGAGTCCCCAGAAAAAGCAGTACAGAAGGTTGATTCTTCCTCCCAGGTTGAAGGGGAGTTTGCTGTAATCCCAGAATACGGTGCCGAAGGCGATCTCCGTGAACACGCTGCAGATGTACTCATAGGCGCCGCCAACCACAGTACCGAATAGGAAAATATACCGGTCGTCACGGTCCTTATACTTATGAAGCATCATGGTGAGGACCACAACACCCAGTCCCCACACGACGCTGAAGGGTCCATAGACAACACTGCTGCGGCTCATCAGGATTCCGGAGGTGGCGTAGCAGAAGATGGTCTCGGTGATATCCCCTGAGGAATGCTCCGATAAAGAACAGCCATACGAGCTTATGGAACGAAGCAGCCGTCGGCGAAGACGGCTGGAGCTGCCTCGCAGGAACGGGTTTTACGCGGGAACCGGTATCTGCCTCAGCGGGTGTTCCTCCGCCGCTCCGGGATGGGCCTTTGCCATACGTTTTCGATCCGGGTAAAAATGGAGCGCGCCAGTCTGTTGGAAATCTGCTGCATTCCCTCGGCCAGCTCTTCCACGCGGGTGTTGTATTTCTGCACCTGGAAGACCACACCGAGTACGCTGATAAAATCCATGGCCAGGATGACGAGACCGGCGATGAGGATAATCTGTCCGGCCAGTGCGGGAACCCGGCTGATCATCATATGGATCAATGGATGGATAAACCGTAGTGTAAGGGCAGCGCCCACGCCCCAGAGGGCTGAAAATGGAATACAGACGTAACCGCCCAGATTGTATTTATAATCGGAGTAGTCCCACCACCGCTTCTTAAACAGCTTTTCCATCAGCGCTCCGGTAAAAAAACTCCAGAAGGGTGGCGATGACAGCGCTTCCGATGGCAAGAAAGACGAGACTCTCTTTTAGAGAACTGAAAAAGGTCAGAATCAGGATCATACCGATTCCGTAAACCGGGCAGAGAGGGCCATTTAAGACGCCGCGGTTATAGAAATGCTTCTTTTCAGAGCTGCATAGGCAATTTCATGCACCAGCCCAGAAATGAGTAGATGAAAAAATAAGAGATCAGTTGAAAAAGTGCTTCATTCATATGTACAGGTCCTTTCCGGCGCCAAGTAAGGGGCTTATGGCATATGATACCATAAGCCCCATAGCGTTGCAAAGAGAAAAAGAGCGCTGTATAGAGATGACGGAGGTCTACTTTCCTCATTAGAATTTCAATATAGGCAAGAATGAGAGGCGCGATGCCTTTTGCTTCATTTTTCACAATTGGCTCCCGCATATAATATTCAAAGGTTCCCTCCCGGTTCTCGGTGTTGCCGAGGCCGGCCACGAGGCAGATGCCATCCAGCTGCAATTCGCCGTTTTCTTCGGAGAGATACTTGTCACAGATGCCCTGGAATGCCTTCTCGCCAAATGGAAGATACGTGTCCGGCAATAGCCCAGGCGGACGCTTTTCATGATGGCGTAGGCGAAAATGGCGGAACCGGAAGTCTCAAGGTAGTTGGGACAAATACCGCCCCGGTTCACGACCTGATACCACATGCCGGTCTCTTCGTCCTGGTAAGGAAGCATGGCGTCAATCAGTTCCCGGTAGATGGTGTTTAATTCGGTGCGCTGCTCCATTAAGGAATCCGGCATGATTTCCATGGTGTCTATGAGAGCCATGGAGAACCAGCCCAGCGCGCGGAGCCAGAAGTTATCGGAGCGCCCGGTTACCCTTGTCGCACCAGAACATCTTCCGGGAATCATCAAATGCGTGGTAGTACAGGCCGTTCAGCGGTTCCCTCATCAGCCTCCTGACGTTTCTGAACTGATCAATAATATCGGTACAGTTTTTGCAGTTGTTGTATTCCACCTCATACTGCATATAGAAAGGGAAGGGCCATATAGAGTCCATCCAGCCAGATTTGATTGGGATAAATCTTTTGTGCCAGAAGTTGCCCGTAGAGGTGCGGGGCTGGCCGAGGATCTGGCTGTGCACGGTGTCGATTCCCTTCCGGTATTTCTCTTTCCGGTCAGCTTATATAAATCGAACAGGGTCTTGCCTGCATTTACATTGTCCAGATTATATTCTTCCGGGTCGTAGGAAACAATGGAGCCGTCCTCGCGGACAAAGTGATCGATGAAATGATCGGCGAATTCTAAGTATCTGCTGTTTTGTGTAATATGATAGAGCTCCAGAATCGCTTTGATCATGCAGCCATCCATATAGTTCCATTTGGCCGGAGCCGATGCATCGCTTTCTTCCTTATACCAGATCGGTGATTCCGGGGTACTCTGATCTAATAATTGATGAATATAGCGGTCCAGTATTTCCATATTGAATGCTCCTTTTCTATCTATAGAAAATAAAATAAGATTGAAAATTCAAACGTTTGCAGTTTCTATTATAATATCATATATTTTAAAAAATAAAATTAGTAAATATACATAAAAAGATAAAAAAATGATGTGCATAATATACAATTGACATGGGAAAAGAATGGTGTTAAGATAAAAACATCAACGAGACAATGTATATTTGCTGGCAAAAAGACACAAACGAGGGGCTGGGATGTAGCAGATATGCATATTTTTAAAAACGGGACTGCAAACCTTTGCAAAATCGAAGCAATGAGAACTGCACCCAGGAAAGAAAGGGAGACTGTCTTATGAGAAAGAACTGGAAAAAAGCTTTAACACTGGTAATGGCGGCTGCGATGGCAGCTGGACTGGCTGGCTGCGGCAATGGAGCAAAGCAGACAGAGGAGACAACGGCGGCACAGACAGAGGCTGCCAAGACAGAGGCCAGCAACGGAGGCTGAAACTACAGCGGAACCGGCGGAGGCGGAAGGCCTGACGGTGAACACCACAGATCCCATCGAGATTTCCTTCAGCTGGTGGGCGGCGATTCAAGGCACGAAGCTACTCTGGCCGCAGTCGATGCGTTTATGAAGAAGTATCCGAACATTACGGTAAAGACTTCTTATTCTGCATGGGACGGCTGGGAAGACAAGATGTCATCTCAGTTTGCCACAGGAACAGCGCCTGATGTGAACCAGATTAACTGGAACTGGATTACTTCCTTCAGTTCAGACGGAAGCGCTTTCTATGATCTGAACAAGTTATCCGATATTCTGGATCTGTCACAGTTTTCTGAAGATTACCTGGCTCAGTGTACGGTTGCAGGCAAGCTGCAGGGCGTTCCGATCTCCATGACAGGCAGAATCTTCTACTGGAACAAGACTACATACGATCAGGCCGGAATTGAGACACCGAAGACCTTAGCCGACTTAAGAGCAGCAGGAAAGGTATTCCAGGAAAAGCTTGGCGACGATTACTATCCTCTGGCTATGAACGAGTATGACAGAACCATCTTCATGGTTTACTACTTAGAGTCCAAGTATGGAAAAGCCTGGGTAGAAAACAATGAACTTCAGTATTCCGAAGATGAGATCAAAGACGGACTGGAATTCATCCAGTCTCTGGAAGCGGATCATGTAATTCCGTCCATCGCCACCATCGCAGGCGACGGCGCAGCTTCCTTCGACAAGAACCCGAAATGGATGGAAGGCAAATACGCAGGCATCTTCAGTGGGATTCTGCGGCAACCAAGCAGCAGGGCGCATTAAATGAAGGCCAGGAATTCGTAGTAGGCGAGGAATTTGCCGACATGGGCGACCATAAGGGCGGCTTTGCGAAGGTTTCCATGTGCTTTGGTATTTCTGAAAATACAAAGTATCCGGCTGAGTGTGCGGCACTGGTCAACTTCCTGTTAAATGAAGAAGAGGGTGTTAAGATCCTTGGTTCTGAAAGAGGAATCCCATGTTCCGCAGAAGGCCTTAAGATCTGTGAAGACAACGGCCTGTTAAATGAATTAGCGGCAGAAGCAAACTCCAAGGTTTTAAGCTATGTCTCCTTCCCGCTGGATCCAAAATTTGAGGCGAGTGCGTTAAAGGCAACAAACGAGGGCGTTTACTGGGATGTCATGGCAGGCTTAAGCTACGGCGATTACGATATTGATGAAGCTGCAGAAGTACTGATTGACGGTGTAAATAAAGTGTTAAGTAAATAATGAGGACAGTCAGCGGCCGCCGGTAACGGAGGAGGCCGCTGCGCAGGAAAGAGGAGGTAACGGTATGAAGCAACCAGCGGCTCAGAGTGCAACCGCAGAAAGAAGGAGCTTTAAAAGGATCGTAAAAGAAAACAAAGGCTTTTTCTTCATACTGCCGTGGCTGATCGGATTTCTTATCTTTAAGGTATATCCGTTTGGATCATCACTTGTATACAGTTTTACGGACTATCATTTGTTTGACGGAGTTTCCAAAGTTGGCCTGATGAACTATGATGAGATTATCCATACCAAGAAAATTGTAAAAGCCTTTGTGGTTACGATGAAGTATGCGTTCATGACCGTACCGCTGAAACTGGTTTTTGCGTTATTTATTGCATATATTCTGAACTTTAAGCTAAAGGAGTCAATCTCTTCCGTACGGCTTACTATATTCCGTCGATTCTGGGCGGCTCCATCGCCATCGCTGTACTGTGGAAAGCAGTATTTAAGGATGACGGTATTATCAACATGCTGCTGAGCTACATGGGCATCGAGGGCCCTAACTGGCTGGCAAGCCCCTCTCACGCGCTGTTTGTAATCTGCCTGCTGAGAGTCTGGCAGTTTGGTTCGGCCATGGTGATTTTCCTGGCGGCCTTAAAGGGTGTGCCGGAAGATCTATACGAGGCGGCCTCCATCGACGGAGCCGGAAAATGGAGACAGTTCTTCAGCATTACGGTTCCGCTTATTACCCCCGTTATCTTCTACAACCTCGTTACCCAGATTGCTCAGGCGTTCCAGGAATTCAACGGACCGTTCATCATTACCCAGGGCGGACCGCGTAATTCGACCATGCTGATCTCCATGCTGATTTATAACAATGCGTTCAAGAGCTACGAAATGGGTCTGGCAAGCGCCCAGGCATGGCTGCTGTTCCTGATTGTTATGACCTTTACGGCGGTTGCATTCTTCAGCCAGAAGCATTGGGTCTACTATTCAGATGAGGACGGGAGGTAAAAAAAGATGACGAGAGAGACAAGAAAGACTGTCAATACAATCGTGCGCTACGTAGTGCTGATTGTAGTAGGCTTCATCATGATTTATCCGTTGATCTGGATGGTTGGGGCTACATTTTAAAACAAATAATGAGATATTCAGCGGAATTGGATTTATACCGAAGAATCCGACTCTGGACGGCTATAAAAAATGCGTTGAAAAGCTATGGCGGTGATATTGACATTTTTAAGGCCATGATCAATACATACTCTATCGTATTGCCGAAGGTGGTATTCACGATTGTATCCGCCACTGTAACGGCGTATGGATTTGCCAGGTTTGAGTTTAAGGGAAAAAAGTTACTCTTTGCAGTCCTGATGTCCACGCTGTTCCTTCCTCAGGTCGTACTCAATGTGCCGCAGTTCGTTCTGTTCAATAAATTTGGATGGATCGATTCCCCCATTTATCTGGCGCTGATCGTACCGACTCTGTTTGCGACGGATACCTATTTCGTATTCATGCTGATTCAGTTCTTAAGAAATATTCCCAAGGAGCTGGAGGAAGCGGCTACCATCGACGGCTGCGGTTCTATCAAGACCTTATGGTATGTGATCGTGCCAATGCTAAAGCCATCTATTGTTTCGTGTGCATTATTTCAGTTTATGTGGTCTTCCAATGACTTTATGGGACCGTTGCTTTACGTCAACACACCGGCCCGTTACCCGGCCTCCATCTTTGTGAAGATGTCTATGGACGCGGATACCGGTTTCGAGTGGAACCGTGTGCTGGCCATGTCCCTGATTTCCATTATACCGTCTCTGATCGTGTTCCTGCTGGCTCAGGATCAGTTTATCGACGGTATCGCGGCAGGCGGCGTAAAGGGTTAAGTGAATGGCGGAGGTTGCTGTACCTCCGCCTGTTTTTTTTGTTTTCCTCTGAGTAAAACTGAGAGAATTAAGGTGTTGCAATCTTCGGACGTCAAAGGTATACTAAATCTATTACGTATTTATGGCAGGGGAGTGTGGGATATGGCAGTTACAATTAAGGATGTGGCAAAAAAAAAAGCAGGGGTGTCTTACTCTACGGTATCCAGAGCCTTAAACGATCCGAATGCGGACAAATCCGATAAAAAGAAACGTATTTTAAAAATTGCAGAAGAGATGGGATATGTGCCGAATCAGGCGGCGATTCAGCTGAAGATGTCGCGGTCCTATGTGATTGGACTTTATTTCTCTACCATCAGCAAGATGAGTTCCCCTTTGTTCTTCACGATGTGCTGACCGGGGTTTACAGCGTGGTGGGAAGCAAATATAATGTCATTGTCAAAGGTATCGATATGCATGAGCCGGGGACGCTGAATCCCTCTCTTTTTGGACGGAATTATCGTGCTTACGCAGAAGGACGACGATCTGGAATTCATGGATGAAGTACTGAATAAGGAGATTCCCATGGTGGCGATCTGCCGGACGGTATTTTGGACGTGCCCAACGTTACCACAGATGAGGCCGGAGCGATGGAAAAGGCCATGGATTATCTTCTGGAAAACGGGCACCGCAGAATCGGAATTATCGAAGGCAATTCGAATCTGGATTCCACCAGGCTGCGTCACCGCGGCTGGCGCGCCTCCATGACAAAACACGGTCTGGATCCAGACAGTCTGCCGGTGGAACACGGTACATACCGCTATGCCAGCGGATATCAGGCGGCTAAGAGGCTTCTGGAGCAGGACCAGACTGCTATTTTGAGCTTTAACGACGAGATGGCATTCGGAGCCCGTGAGGCGATTAATGAGGTTGGGTTAAAGGTGCCGGACGATATATCGCTGGTCGGCTTCGATAACTGGGACCTGTCGGGGTACGCGAATATGAAGCTGACTACCGTGGAGCGGAACATGGGTGAGATCGCCCGGGAAGGGACGCGGATTCTGCTGCGCCGTCTGGAGGACGGAATCATCGATAACCGGCGGGTCTATCTGGAAAACAGACTGATAATACGGGAAACTGTAAAAAATCTGAATATTTAGCTGTATCATATGAGGTACGCCTCTCCGGCGCGAAGCTGATTCGCGGGAGAGGCGTTTTTGATCGTACTTGACAATTGCCTGAAATATGGTATAACTTAATAGTTAGGAACCGAACTATATAATGCATAAGGTCAGTAAAACCTGGAGGAATACAATGGACACAGGAAAACTTATCAATAAAATATCCATACGCTTAAGGCGCAGATCAGAAAAAATGGGAAAAAATTTTGGAATTACAGAGATTCAGGGAAGGATTCTGGATTTTCATACTGGTTGACGGCAGGGACAGGCCGCTGTACCAGAAGGACATTGAAAAGAATTTGGACTGCGTCCGTCTACGGCTACGGAGCTTCTGAAAACACTTGAGAGCAGAAAGATGATCCAGAGGGTCAGCAGTGAGGAAGACGGGAGATACAAAAAAATTCAGTTTACGGAGGCGGCGGATGAAATCAGAACTGCGCTGCAGCAGGAGATCCAAAAGACGGAGGAGCTGCTCATAGAGGGGATCCCCCAGGAGGATTTAAATACATTTATGAGGGTCGCGGAAACCATGCTTGCGAACCTGGAACGATAAAAAAGGAGGAAAATGATGTCAAAGAATAACTCGTTATCAGATGATTTTACACAGGAAGTATCGTGGGAAAGCTTGTTAAATTTATGATCCCTGTGCTTGGAGCCCTGATCCTGCAGGCGATGTACGGCGCGGTTGATCTGCTCGTTGTGGGACAGTTTGGAACGGACGCGGGCATCTCGGCAGTAGCCACGGGAAGCAATGTCATTAACCTGGTTACATTCGTTATAACCGCCCTGGTCATGGGCGTGACGGTTTGATCAGCCGGTATCTGGGAGAGAAGCGGAATGAACGGATCGGCGGTGTTATTGGCGGAACGGTCTGTTTTTTGTAATTTCACCGTGGTGATTATGGCCCTGCTTCTGCTTATGGCCCCAGTGTTTGCATCGCTTCTCAATGCCCCGGAGCAGGCCTATGAGCTGACGGTTCAGTATGTAAGAATCTGCGGTGTGGGAATTGTATTCGTAGTGGCATATAACGTGATCAGCGGTATTTTCCGTGGACTTGGCAACTCAAAGCTTCCTCTGATCTTTGTATTGATTGCCTGTATCGTCAATGTTATTGGAGATCTGCTTTTTGTAGCAGTCTTTTCATATGAATGTAGCGGGCGCCGCGCTGGCCACGATTCTGGCCCAGGCTGTCAGCGTGGTCCTGTCCCTCTGATTATCCGCAGACAGAACTCCCGTTTACGGTAAAAAAAGCGATATCCGGTTTAACCGCGAGATTCCGATCTTTCTGAAGCTGGGAATACCGTTGGCGCTTCAGGAATTGCTGACAAATATATCATTTTTAATTCTCTGTGCCATCGTAAACGGTATTGGTCTCGAGGCATCTTCCGGCTATGGAATCGCTCAGAAGGTTATCTCCTTTGTCATGCTGATTCCTTCCGCTCTGATGCAGTCCATGTCGGCCTTTGTGGCCCAGAATGTGGGCGCAGGAAAAGAGGAGCGGGCCAGGAAGGCGATGCTCACAGGCATGGGGCTTGGCGTCTGTGTCGGAGTGCTTATCTTTGGGGTTACATTTTTCAGAGGGGATCTTCCGGCGTCGCTGTTCACCGCCAATGAGGCATATATTATGCGTGCGGCGGAGTACTTAAAGGGCTTCAGCTTTGAGGCGGTTCTTACCTGTATTGTATTCACTACATCGGTTACTTTAACGGTCACGGCATGTCGCTCCCTGTTATGCTGCAGGGAATAACCGCGTCATTTCTGTGAGAGCGCCGCTGTCATATGTGTTCAGCCTGAAGGAAGGCGCCAGCCTGTTTGATATCGGACTGGCGGTACCGCTGGCGTCGGTGTATGGGATTGTGTTTTTACGATATTTCTGTTCAAATACTATTATAAAAACCATGAAAACAGTTTCTTAACGTATGGGCAAGCAGAATGCTGCCACGGCAGTCTTTAGAAGGTTTCAGCAAATGCAGTACATTGGAGTTCTATAAAACAGCCGTCCCCTTCGAAAGCGTTACGGTCTTTCCTTGATATGATATTCGACGGTACCTCTGTACATAAATTAACAATTTCATCATGCAATATAAGCAGAATATCCCCCGGATACTTATCCATCTCGACATAGCAGCAAATATAGGGAAAGTCAGGGGTCATGTGAAGAATCTTTTTCCTCAAGATTTTCATTCAAGTTGAATATGGGATAAATCATAAAAATCCTTTCTGTGGCTTCAATATAAAAGAAAAACAAATATATTGTACAAAGTATGGGATATTTATAATAATACAATATAGTTGTTTAATTATTATAATATCATTATAATTTTTTAGTATGTAAATAAGTACAAAATAACAAATGTACTAAAAACGTCACAGGTGAAAAGGAGAGGATGAGGGAAAATGGAATGCATTTGGAAAGATTGGACTAAAAATGGAAGAAGGAAAATCTTGTCTGCGGTGTATGTTTCTTTGAATGATCCGGCTGTCCAGTGGAGTGGTTGGAATGGCAGGATATGATTTTGTATGGTCGAAGGGGAGCATGTGGTGCTATGGGAAGAACGGAGATGCAGAACCTGATGATCGGTGCCCCATGAACTGCAGCCATGGTCAGGGCACATACGGATACCACAGCATTGGTCCGTCGGTGATGGATATGGGACCCGGATATCATCGGTTTTCCGTTTATTAACACTGCAGAAGATGCAAAAAAGCGGTGGCTTGCACTATCTCCGAAAGGCGTGAGGCTGGAATCCTCAGAGAGCTGGTCGTACATTATGGACAAATGGGGCAGAGTGCATATGTGGACAAAGGCTGATCAGGGAAACTTACTTAAGATGATGTTGTAGAACAAGAAGAGGGATTTCATAATATTGAGGAGATTGTAAAAGGTAGACGGTGTAGGATTTAATTGTTTTGGGACCTGGAGATT
>VOFH01003936.1_pt1 | contig 26347 bp, 38 predicted proteins | sample 5384091 | NCBI WGS metagenome assembly VOFH01 (sample SAMN12384727, study PRJNA508395) | human gut metagenome | isolation source: healthy gut G | host: Homo sapiens
TCTTTCTTTTAAAGAAATTCTAGATGTTTTTTATCTGTTGAGAATCAGTGTTTTACGGACTGGCCCTAAACACGGGTCAATAAATGGTTATCATTCTTATAACTGCGTGGCATTAAAAGATTGAAGTATAATTTGTGCTTTTAGTCTTTAGAATGTTCTTCTATTATTAAGGATGGAATGATAATTGGCTATGATATTGAATCAATCCTTCCATCGGACTTTGGAGAATCTACCTATCTGAATACCTGTTTGTCGGGCAAGCATCCTGTAGAATCTCTTTGTAAACAGTAGGCTATCGATCCGATGAAGTAAAAAAAAAATTGATATTGCTTGTAATCATACTGCATCACATTCCTGCGAAAGAAAGCTATAAAGCTGTTCATAACTAATTGGCGGATAGCCGGTTCTTCCAAATGCTGTGCGATAAAAGGGAGAGACTGGCAAAAAACGATTGGGAAAGGGCTGGCGATAAACCCGGTCGATGATTTCGAGGCGTCAGATCGAACTGTCTTCAGAAATCTTCTTTCAAGGTGGCAGGAAGTTGATTTGTCAGAATATCTCCTACCAGCAGTTTTCCAAGTACGGCACCGCTACCTTCATCTCCCAAAATAAATCCTGGAGAGGGAGATGTTACTGACGATCTCTTTTCCATTGTAAAAACAAGAATTGGACCCCTGTCCCCAAAAATACAGGCGATACCAGCCTTCTGGCCACATAGCCCGTGGGCGGCAGCCAGCATATCCGAATTAGCTTTAATATTCCCGATAACGGGCAGACTGTTGCAATAGCCCGTCGGAGGACGGGAGCTTTTCGGGGAGTGCATCCTGCACCAGAAAAAAACTGGTTGAATTTCCTTCCGGCAGTTGTGGCAAAGGAATGTGTCAGCTTTGTTGATTTTTCTTCCGACTGGAAGAAAGGGTTGATCCCTTTCGTTCCAAGTCGCTTGATAACTGCGCCGTTCATACGACACACCAGTCTGTTTTGTAGAACCACTGTCTGCAATGAGTATCATATCTTAATGTATATTTTCTTTTTGTATAATATATAGCCTATTGACCAGTTAAGTAAGACAAAAAGGATAGCATAGGCAAAGAGAACCTCCTTCATCCCCGAAAACAGGTTGGAGGGCACATCTGTAGACGACTTGTTGGATGGGGACACTTTCTCCCTGATAAGTGACGGTGATAGCGCCTACCAAAACGGCGATGACGCCTGCCATTACATAAATAAAGAGGATTCACTCGAAAGATTCAAAGAAACGGCTCCATTTTTACATCCTTTGATATCGATAATCCAGACGAGTAAAGCTAATAGGCTGGAGCCTAATCCGCAAGTGACCAGCACAAAGGTGGGCGACCATATCTTTTTGTTGAATGGCCAACCATAGCTAAATAGGAAACCTGCAAAAGTCAGGATAGTACCGATAAGGAAAAGCCGTTCCAATTTTTCATGTATATCTTTTACTTCCATGAGTAGTTTGCCGACGCAAAATCCGATCAATACGTGTGCGATAGAAGGAATAGTGCTAAGAAGTCCTTCCGGGTCGATGTGGTTGTCTTGATACATATGAGCGTCTCCCAAGATGCTGCGGTCGACGATGGAAAGAATATTCGTTTCGTTGTAGGCAAAACCATTACCGGTAATGAGAATAATGCAAAATAACCTACTAATAATACCACAATCAGATAAGGTATATACTTGTGTTTCAATAGTAAAGCGAACTATGGCTGAACTCCATATCCCAAAGCAAGCCGTTGCATGACTCCCAAGAATGCGAATTTGCTCAAATGGGAGAGGATTGTGGGTGTAACACAGTAAGGCAAACCAGTTGAGGCTATTCCGATAAGGAAAATAACAATGGTTCTTTTGATTATTTTCAGGGCAGCCGGAGTACTGAATGTAAATTATACTTTTTAAGTGAGATGTACGTGGAGATTCCCATAATGAACATAAAGAAAGGGAAAACTAGGTCTGTGGGGGTAAGACCGTTCCATTGGCATGTTTTAGGGGAGCGTATGCATGTCCCCAAGAGCCCGGATTATTAACCAGAATCATTCCTGCGATAATAATGCCTCGTATTACATCGAGTGCCAATAGGCGTTTGTTACTTGTTGTATTCATGACTGTCACTTTTTAATGTGTTAAGTTAATAAGTAAGTTTATTGTTTCTTTCCGAAAGAATCTTCCAGTCGGTTGCGGATCATTAATGAGGCGACGATACCGGGGTAGGGTACAAATACAAACCCAGATAAAGAAGTTTGTGTATCCGAGATGTTCCTGTATCCATCCGGCCGGCATACCGGGAATCATCATGCCTAGTGCCATAAATCCTGTTCCAATGGCATAATGAGCTGTTTTGTGTTCACCATCTGCTATATAAATCAGATAAAGCATATAAGCAGTGAAACCGAAACCATACCCCAACTGTTCGATCGCTACACAAATGGCTATAAATATAGGATTGTCCGGGGTGGCGGCAGCCATCCATACATATAATAGATCAGGAATGTTGATGGCTAATGCCATGGGTAATATCCATTTCTGAATCCGTCGCGGGAAACGAGGAAACCACTAATGATTCCACCGACTAATAAAGCTATGACACCTATCGTACCGTAGATCATTCCGACAGTTGCTGTGGATAAACCCAGTCCACCTTTATCGGTCGTGTCGAGCAGGAAAGGAGAAGCTATTTTGGCTAACTGTGATTCTCCCAACCGGTAAGTGAGGAGGAAAAAGAACATGAGACCGAGGTTCTTCTTCTCTGAAGAAGGTGACAAAGGTCAGGAGGAAATCTCCCAACAACTTACCCGGTGTGAGTCCGGGACGTTTAATGTCCGAATCAGGATGGGGGAGGATAAGCCGATGATAGATAGTAAGAGCCAGAAACAATCCGGCAAGGAGGTAGAATGTAATACTCCATGCCAAGGGAATATTGTTTTGTGATGTTTCCAACCATCCTGCCAGCATGACAAGAATTCCCTGCCCGAAAATGTTGGCAAGCCGATAGAAGGTATTCCGGATACCGACAAAGAAAGATTGTTCCTTATTATTGAGTCCGAGCATATAGAAACCATCTGCAGCGATGTCATGTGTAGCGGAACTGAACGCCAACAGCCAGAAAAAAGCAAGAGTCAACTGTACATAATGAGCAGTCGGAATAAAGAAGGCTATCCCTGCAAATCCGGCGGCGATGAAACCTTGCATGGCAATAATCCAAGCCCGCTTTGTTTTCACCAGATCGACGAATGGACTCCATAGCGGTTTGATAGTCCAGGGAAGATAGAGCCAGGAAGTGTATAAGGCTATTTCCGTATTGGATAATCCCAAACGCTTGTACATGATAACAGCAATCGTCATTACCGCTACGTATGGCAGCCCTTCTGCGAAGTAGAGGGTTGGTATCCAGCTCCAGGGATTTCTTTTTATAGTGGGTGTTGTCATGGCATTGTTCTTTTTTTCATTGATATTGTTTTTCGAGCGTACTGCCGGGGTAATAGTGAGACAGTATTTCTTCATACTTATAACCTTGCTCTCCCATTACGGCAGCACCAATCTGGCAAAGTCCTACTCCATGCCCCCATCCGGCTCCAGTAAGGATGAATCGTGAAGGGATTTTATCCTCTTTATGTCCTTTTTCCTCATATTCCTTGTCTACTACGAAGGCGGAACTATACAGATGGGAAGTAGATAAGGTACGGCGTATTTCCAGTTCTTTCCCGATAATAAGCGTTCGCAAGGTTCCTATAATTTTCAATCGGACAAGACGTCCCGACGTTCCACGTTCTATAGGAATTAAATCCAGAATTTGTCCGAAGTCAATCCCCGAACGTTGATGAATCAGGGTTGAAAGTTCTTGTTGGGATAACTGACTTTCCAACGATAGAAGTCTGTCGTTTCCTGGTCATAGTTGTTTAAAACCTGGCTTAGAATCTTTTTGTCCTGCGTGTGGCAGAATGCGACAGGAGAAGTACGAATCCATTTATCAGCCTCCGTCTCTATTGTCAAATCGGGTAGTTGGTCTTCGATCTTACAATCCCGTTGACCGATGAGATAGGGGTGCTTTACGTTTTCCCAACAATTCTGGAACTCTTCAAAAGCCCCGCCGCAACATTTAGAGAAACGGGCATCACAAATCGTTCCTGCATACATCAATACTTCGCCCCGGGTAGCAGTGACTGCTTCGATAGCTTGTGGTGTTGAGGCACGTGTGATTCCTTGATACCGTTGGCAGTGATCGTCTGCGCATACGTCAAAGTTTTTGTGCGCTTCGTGGTCATACCATTTGATAAATTGAGAATCCGAAACGAAAGATGGAGAACAGGTTGCGCTATCCTTCTGTATAGACTTTTCCTGTTTTCTCGTTCTTCATTTCCTGTTTTCTACTCTCTGTCTTACACTTATTCAACAGCCAGCTTCTGGAAATGACAGCATGTGCTTTCAGTAGTTCCAAAGAGGCGGTGGCACTCATTTCTGATGAGATGACACTGGTAAGATATTCTTCGATGGAAATAATATTGATAGCAGTAAGTTGTTCCCCTTCGACGATGATCTTTAACTCCCCTTTGAATTTCTGGACTTCTTTGCGTTTCCAATGGAAGTTGATTCCGATGGTCACATCTTTCAGTTCAAAGAAAGCAGGTGCACCTTGTTGGGGGTGAAAGATAATTCATTATATTCTTTCCCTTGCCAATGAATCTTCCCATCCCGGTAAATAGCCTTTTGCATACCGGAGCTTTCCGTTCCGTCGGAGGAGATAAATTTTATAGGGAAAGAAAATTCAATCTCTTTCCGGAAAGAATACCAACTGTTATTTGAGGTTCTTCCATTTACTTTTTACTACGTTTTGAATAATTTTTGCAGTTTTAATTGTTGGGGAGATAAACTTATCTCCTTGTAAATCTCTGTGAGTTTTTTGGCGTGTTAATTTATCCAAATCTTCTTCTCTTACAATGGGGAATATGCCACCCATTTCTGCAACAGCCGGGCTTATCAATAGCCTTTTTTCCCTTGGGGTATAATAACAATCCGGCCGATGTTTAGAACGTAGGAAAATGATGCAATTCCATACTTCTATTTCGTCACCTCCAGAAATGGCTTATTTTATCGAGACCATACCAGGTTATCATGTTGATTAAAGGTTCCTTATCGTCGAATAAATGATGGAAAATTTTCGTAAAGATTTTCAAAATTTTCGACATTGATTTTCTTATTTTTCAGACCTGATGAAATGCCTATGCAAGTGGTGAAACATTCGTTACACTAGTTGTTACACCGTTTGTCATTATCTTCAGAATTCCATGTCCGATATGAAAGTCATCCCAAAAGGATTGGCACTTTTCCTCTTTTCCTGCTGCCTGAAATGCATGTGGTCAGGGGCGGAAGCACCGCATTCCGGTCCGTTATATAAGATATAGAACTCGTTCAGGTTTTCAAGGAAAAGCATCATATCTTTCAAAACGTTTTTCATGGTTTGCGGGGTGTGTTCCTTTCGATGATTGTCAAGATGACGTTTGAAAATCGGATAAGGATTGAGGCATATCTCATAATGTCCGAGTGATCAAAGACGTTTGTTCTGCCGGGCGGATTGTTTGCACAAAAACAAGGTCTTTCTTGTATGACTGAGAGTCGGTCTGGGCCATGGTCGAGAGATTGCGTTTGGATTTGGGAAAATTCTAAACTTTCATCCCCCCTACCTTTGAGTTCCAGTTTCGTCTTTTTTTTCTTTTTAAGATTCTGTTCCAATTCCTTATAATTCTTTTTTGCCAGTTCCCAGTCTTTTTTCTGTTTTCTATCATCTCGTTGACGATTTTCTTGAAACTTTCATCGATGTTTATGCATCTGGATTCTGCCCTTAATTTCCCATGTTGCGGATTCGGTCTTTGTAGAAGTTGTTCCGATTGACTTTTTCTGTGCTTAATGCGGCGTCAGAGTTACCTTCCCAACGGCGACAGAGGTAATTACATCATATAATACGACCGATCGTATATTCACGAGAAATACTCAACCTATGGCATAATCTTCTCCATAACTGGTATTGGGCAATTTGATCTTGCGAAGGATAGGAGTGTAGAAAGCTCGTGGGGCACCCAACCCATTGATACGTAAAGCATTGTTGGTACCATCCTCTACTGTCCACTCTTTGTGGTCAATGACACCGGGAGCTATCTCGTTCATCTGAAAATCCGTCATTAGGTAAGTCCCTATCACCATTGCACAGTTCTGCTGATAGAAGGTATCGACGATTTTTGTAAGGTATGCTCATCCTTATACAGGTCATCGCTATCCAGTTGCACGGCAAATTTACCGCATTTTTCGTGACGTGTACCCTACATTCCAGCAACCTCCTATACCTAAATCATTCTTGGGGAATGATATGTATTAGTCTATTGTCCGCACTAAATTCCTGGAGGGCTTCGGTGGTACCGTCCGTTGAGTGATTGTCGATCACAATCACATTAAAGGGAAAAGTCGTTTGGGCTCAAAGCAGAATTTACGGCGTCACGAATGGTCCGGATACGATTACGGACAGGTATGATGACAGATGCTTCAAACTCAAAAGTTTTCTCTGAAAGGTTTACTGGCCGGAAGAAGAAGGATAAAGATAGGCGCCAATTTCTTTCAAATGGTTGGTGCATGCCTGTTCCATTTCGATTTGTACTTCCCGATTTTTGGGATTTACGTAGTCGAATTGTTTTTCTCCGCTTTTTCTGGTATCTGTTTCAATTTCTGTGTAAAGGAACTCATTGATATGGATGATTTGAAATAGATTGGGATGCATCAGACGCAATTTCATAAAGTCCTGCATATTGATAAACTCTTCCGTAAAGAATACTTCCCTTGAAGGTGAAAATTTGGAATTGAACAAAGCATGGAACCGAAATCAAAATCATCCCGGAGGCTTCCTTGTTGATAATCAATAACGGGAGCTTGTTTGAGAACTCCGTCTAACCAGTTGGTAATGATCTGCATATACCATGCCATTTTGGGTCAGTTCCATGTATAATCTTGAACCATGCGTTCCAAGAGCGAACATCCTATTTTTAGTGCAGTTTGTTTGGTATAAAGCAAAAGTATATTTTTATCAGAATTTCTGCAATTGTTTTCATTGTGTCTTGTGGAATAGAATTTTTAACAGAGAGATATTCACAACCCGGAAACAGACTTTGTTGGGCTCGAACCAATAAATAGATTTTGTTACCAGCGTCTGACACTTGTAGTTCTTTTTTACTGTTTGCATGGTATCTTCCGGGGATTGCTGAAAGGTATGAAGCAATTGATTTTCTTTCATTCATTTTAATTTTTTTTATTAAAGAACTGTTGTATTGTTTCTTTGTCTTGTCTTTTGATGAACAAACAGAGCCCCAGAAATGTGAACGCGGCATTCATTATCAGCAACTCGTAACTGATTTGATAACCGTTGAACCATGCTTCCGAATTCTGTTGCAGGATGAAGCAAAGAACAGGGGAAGCGATAGCTACCGGCGGGATATATTTATCATAAATTTGTTTCTTGGTGAAGATACCGAAGGCGAACAACCCGAAAATAGGGCCATACGTGTAACTGGCTAATGTGTAAATCGCATCAATGACGCTCGTATTATTCAGCAGGTTGAAAACGAAAATAATGCTCCCATAACGATTGCCATGCCGATATGTACGTGCTTGCGTATCTGGCTAAGTGCCGCCTCTCCTTTTTTCTGTGCATGTAAAATATCTACAGTAAAGGAAGTGGTCAGTGCCGTCAAGGCAGAACCCGCTGCAGAATAGGCGGAGGCTATCAGTCCGATAATGAATAATATTCCGACTATGCCGGGAAAATAATTTCCGGTAGCGATCATCGGAAACAACTCGTCGCTTTTTTCCGGATTCCCAATGCCTTGCTGTGCTGTAAACGTATATAACAGTACTCCCAGCATCAGAAAAAGCAGAATCACAAAGAACTGTGAGATTCCACTGGTAATCATATTTTTCTGTGAATCCCGGAAATTCTTGCAACTAAGATTACGCTGCATCATATCCTGGTCGAGTCCGTTCATAGCAATGACAGTGAACACTCCTGCCAGGAATTGCTTGAAGAAATAGCGCTTGTCATTAACATCGTCGAAGAAGAATGTCTTGGAGAAGTCACTATCTGAAATCGTACTAACCAGACCGCTGAAATTCAGATGCAGGCTGGAAGCAATATAATAGATGCATAGTATCACCGACACTACCAGGCAGAATGTTTTCAATACATCCGTCCATATCAATGATTTCACTCCGCCGCGGAAAGTGTAGAGCCATACGATAAATACCGTAAGGATCACGTTCAACAGGAATGGGAGATGGAAAGGATCGAAAATAAGAAACTGCAGGGTCAGACAAACCAGGAAGAGTCGAACGGCAGCTCCCAACATCTTTGAGATAAAGAAAAACCATGCTCCTGTTTTATAGGATGAAGCTCCGAATCTGTTCTCCAGATATTCGTAGATAGATACCAAGTTCATGCGGTAGAACAGGGGGACGAGTACAAACGCTATAATAAACTGCCCGACGATGAATCCCAACACCATCTGTAGATAGGAAAAACTGCTAGCTTGCACCATGCCCGGAACAGAAACGAAAGTGACTCCGGAGATGGTGGAGCCGATCATGGCAAAAGCGACGATATACCAGGCTGATTTACGGTTTCCTACAAAGAACCCTTCATTGTCAGCTTTGCGTCCTGCTATATAAGAGATAGTGAACAGGATTATAAAGTATGCCACAATAGTGATAGATATAACGGCTGGACTCATATCTGCTATTTAAATTCGTTTGAGGATAATGATCCGAAACAAGTTTACTTTGCCTACAAAAGTAGGGAATTTATCATAGATATGTATACTCTTACCTATTTTTTATTCCCGGTGTACCTCCGGTGGCGTGTTTGGAGGAGCGCCAGTTTTTGTTGAGCGAGGACAACTCCGGAGATTTCTTTTCAAGCGAAATGCCGGTTATTTGTTATCAGTGGTGTGCATCTCATCTCTAAAACGACAAGTGTCAAAAGTATGTCCTGGTGCAGTCTCTTTACTACTTGAAAGTGCCAGATAGCCCCCGCCATTATTGTTCAGTGCCGGGAAGTTCGGTATTTATTATATTTTCTCCACCGACTTTATGTTTCTGAACGACTTCTGTTGAAGTATTTCGTGAAGCAAAGATATGCTTTGGAGGAATGGTTAGGGGAGTAGAAGGACTTTCATTTTGAAGGATGGTAGTATTGTATATTGCCCCGTCTTTATACATCTTATATAGATAAAGTACCGGTAAGATGATAGCCTGTTCAGTCGGATTGTAGATTTCTACATATTCTGCACCGTCAGTAGCATTATTATACATGATTTCATTGAAAAGAAGCATACCTCTCACATCTTCCGGTAATTCGGGAGTGTCGGGATTATCTGGAATGTCTGTATCCGGGATGATCGGGTGTTTCATCAGGTGTGCAGTGTCCGTTTCTACGTTATTAGATAGCTGTATGTGATGAAATGTAAATCCTTTACAACGGGTTTTGGTGTAAATGCAGTATATACCGCAGTAGCGGGAAGTCTGTATATCGGTATCTTTTATTTGTTTTCTTTTACGTATTCATTCTCGGATTCACGTCGTGTCCAAAAAGTCCAGTAACCATTATTGTCACGTTCTACTTTTATATATAGTTTCGGTGATGAGTCGCCTTTCATCAGTTCTCTTCCCGAAGCCAGTAGTTTAGACTGCTCTCCGTTTTGACGATAAAGAGCTACATTATCTTTGGCTCCTCCAATCTGAATATAATAACCGTTTAAATTACCGGAAAGAATGTTTGAGGAAGAAGTCAGATAAAATCGTGCATAATTGTTGGCGGAGGGGTTGAATGTAAGGTGAACTCCAAACTCCCAACGGGTATTTTTTATAGAGGTAGAAGGAATGGTGACATAAGCTGTTCCGGCGTCTTCCTGTGGATCATTCAGATGGATTCCTTCTTTAGAGTTGATGGTGAATTTGTCCATCTCTCCTTCCCAGGGAAGTTCGGGTGTGATAGTGTCTCCTCCTCCTAATTCTCCCTTTTTTTCGTCATCAGCAGGGAGCGAACAATTATAGAACAATATGATGAAGATACTTAGGAAAGCAAATGCTTGGTAAACTTTCATACGGTTTTTAATTTGAGTTTTTTCGTTTTACCGTATTTGTTTGAGTATAATGCAGAAGCAATTGCGGTTTAAATATTTGAATGAGTCGGCAAAGGTAAACCTTTTTTGCTGGAAAAAACATACTTATTGAAGAAATAATTGTAAATCCTTTTGTTTTCTCTAAATGCGTGGAAAGGAAACAGTGAGGGTTATCAAAAGTCAATAAATTAAATGATTGACTTTTGATAACCCTCACCCATGTTACATTCAATTATTGAAACATTATTCGAAACGTGGCATTACATATTTATCAGTGTAAGATGTGAAAGTAATACCTGGCATGGAATGAACGTTCGATTCGTTCTCTAATTTTTTAATCAGCGAATAATCGTCGGCATCCAATGCGTAATAGTTATCAGAGGTCGGAGTAGTCACACGTACTGTCCAATCGAACATATTACCGATGATGGTTAATGCATCCGTTTCCGGATTGAATACCGGGATTCCTGTTTTTACGATTTCATACGTCCGATTCTGCAACACATAGAAGGCGTTGTTGACATCGGTCATAAAAGCAAGCGTCTTTTTGTTTCTGAACTCGGTCAGATAAAGGTGCTTTAACGTTAGTCCTTCAGGCAAAGTGATGGCACGAACGTAGGGACGCCCTTTCACCTGTTTCAGATGGAACAGACGACGGTCGGCATCCAACAGAAGGTATCCTTCGTCGTACTCCTTCTTCACCGTCGGGTTTCCTACGATTTCAATGGCCGGAAAGCGGAAATTTTTCTTGGTCATAGCTTCTGTAAACAGAAGGCTTTTTATCTTCCTTCACGCTGTTGGTAGCCATGTCGATGAATTCGATCCCTTTGGAGGTGATACGGAATACATCATCCGGCATCTTTAAATCTACACGCCCGGACATCGATTCCAACAGTGGATAAAGACCGATGGAAGGAGCATTGATATCCGTAGGAACGCTGCGGAAATTGAAATTCTCTGTCTGCACGATCTTAGGAGTGACTGCGATCCCTTGAATGGTATCCGGAAAACGTTCATCGGACATCAACTGACGGAAATAAAACATAGGCAGGATGCTGTCGAAAGCAGCTTCCGAATAAATGTTTCCTGCCAAGTCGCGACGCACGCTTCCTTTTCCCTCTTCCTGTCCCATCAAGGCGAAATCGCCAATGACGAAACTATACAGGGTAAAAGGAGTCTTCTCTGGCTTTACGACAAAGAAGTTGTAACACCAGGGCAACTGCCAGAGAAGCAGAAAGCGATGGTTACATATAATAGTATGGTACTGAAACGTCTCATTTCTCAATCTTTTAATTTTTAATCTTTAATTTTTTTATTGGTTAATCCTGCTTTCCCGCCTTGAACCGTACGATAGAAAGCCACGAGAAAGAAGCTGTCAACAAAGTATAGACCACTAAATAAGGGAGGAACTTGTTGTATGCTTCCGGTGTGGGCGATAGAAAGAAGATCCGTAGTAACAATACTGCGATAATGAGATTGATAATTCTACGTTTCCATGCCGGTTCGAGGCAGATCCATGCGATGAGCAGGTAGCCGGAAATCCCGGCAAGATACCACGTTAAAGCGGTGAGCAATATGTGGTTCTTGAGTTCATGGGCAAGTATTCCGTTCAGGTATACTTCCATCAACAAGAAATTAGAAGCAAAACAGACAAGAATCAATATGAGTCCGGAGAGTAACATATTGCCGGTCATTTTTAGTTCCGGATAAGGCAGATGGAGAGTCAGTTTCAAACATTTGCGTTGCATCTCGGGGACAAACTGCACGATGGCCATCAGCACTCCGGCAATCAGGGGGATGTATTGTAACATATCGATGAATATGGCATCCCGCTGCATCATGACTTCCCATACATGCGCGGCGCCTTTCATTTCTATCACCCGGTTGATGCGGAGCATACAATAGCCTGTAAAACCGAGTGTGGTGACTACGGCAAGCAGAAAATACCACCGTGTCTTTATCCATTCTTTATAAAATATAGCGTACATTTTTGAGGATTTATGATTTATGAATTATGATTTGTGGGTTACGAGTAGCCAACTCTTATTCTTAATTTAATCAGTATTTCCCGGTCAGGCCGATAAAGGCATCTTCCAAATTGACTTGCTCACAGTGCAAGTCTGTATAGGGCACTGACATTGATTTCAGTTTTGCTTCTGTCTCTGCCGGTTGCAGGAAGGAGAAAGTCTCCAACTGGTTCCGCATGACGGAAGGATGGTAGAAATCATCGGATGCGGGCAGCTCGTAACCTTCGGGAACAGTACAGGTATAGCGGCGTCCTTCTTTCAGTAATTCGACGATTGGTTTCTGAATCAGTATCTTTCCGTAGTCCATGATAATGCAGTCATCTACCAGACGCTCCATATCCTGAATGATATGTGAAGTCAGGAAGACAGTCTTCCCTTCCGAGCGTGCATAATCACGGAGATAGTCTACAAACAGGCGGCGATAACCGGGGTCGAGTCCGAGGGAGAAGTCATCTAATACAAGAAGTTCGGGATTCTGAGCGAGAATCAGTCCGAGTGCTACTTGTGAACGTTGTCCGCAAGACATACGGGAGATGCGCTGTCCGGGAGCTACTTTCAGCTTGTTCATCAGTTCATAGTACGCTTCTTTTTTCCACTGACCGGGGTAGAAAGCTGCGTAGAATTTCTCTATTTCGGTGATGGTCATGAATTGGTACTGTACGTGCCCTTCTATCAGCAGCCCGATGTTGCGACGCAGAGCCGGAGCCATTGTCTGTATCTCTTGTCCGAAGATGCGACATTCTCCCGAACGGGGTTTCAGGTAACCGCTCAAGATATTGATAGTGGTGGTTTTGCCCGTACCGTTCTTGCCCAGCAGTCCGAGGATGCGGCCTTTGGGACTGTGAAACTAAGATTTTCGTAAATCAACCGTTTGCCGTAATAGTGCGTCAGATTGTTACATTCTATGATATGTTCCATTTTATTTTATCAGTTATTTCGATTCAAAAGAAGAAAAGAAAAAGGACGGGAATCACGATTCCGACTATCATTTCAATTCCTCCTCTGCCGATAATACCTTATTTGCCTTTCAGCATGATGACTCCGGAGAGGGTGATGATGATGAGACCGACGGCGAAAATATCAGCAAAGTAAGTCCACCATTGTCCCGGGTTGTAATGTAAACGGGACATTGCTCCGATAAGCGGGCGGCGGGTGACAGATTCATATACCGCTTCTCCTGTCTTCACGTTTACCAGGAGATTGGAGCCGCCTTTCAGGAAGACTTTCATTACGTCCGTTTTCGGGAAGTAAAATTTGGTATAGTTGCCGGTTTCTCCCAAAGGTTCCAGTAGAGTAAGTACTTTCTCTTTACTCATTCCTGCTTTGTCCGGTAGCTTTTCCGCTATTTTATATTCTTTCCGCGTGATGGAGAAGTTCGGGTTGATGGTGTCACGGTGATTCATCACAATGCCGGAAATGGCATAAATCAAGACCATTCCGGCAAAGAAAAATGACAGGTCACGGTGTATGAGCCGGCTCCATTTACGAACAGTACTACTCCACTTCATACGAGTTGGCTTCCATAAAATAGAAAGATAAATACTCTTTTCCTGTTTCTGCTTTTCGGTCGGCTATTCTTCGCGCGGAAGTCTGCGATACGGGCTTCGGGCCTGTTGGCTGTTTCGCCGCGTGCTTTCTTTTCAGAATCGCATCCGGCTTCACCGGTTCCGTGTTTTTCGGCAGCTTGTGCTTTGAGTTGTGCTTCCCAGTTCTGGAGGTAGGCTTCGTCGATGCGTTGTTCTTTCAGTGTTCCGGTGACGCGAACAATAGAGTTCACGCATTTCGGGTCGAATGCTCCCAAGGTTCCCGCTTCTACGCGGATCACTTGGGTATCGTCGCTACCCATCAGGAAGATTTTCTTTGCACCATGTTTGCAGGTATGTGTGCAGACGCCTTCAATGGTCACTTCTTGTCCTGCAAGGCTTTCGGCATTGGCAAGGAGAGAATCAATTTCCAAGGCGGAAGATGCAGACTGTTCTGTAGTCGCTTCTGATGCGCTTTTCTGTTGTTTGTTACCACATGAAGTTCCGATAAAAGTCATTGCCACGATGGCAATTGCGATTGTTAGCTTTTTGTTTTCATTGTTATTGCTTCGTTTTTATATAGTTTGTAATCTGTTTTTCGTTTGTTTATAGCTTTTAATAGTTCGCCTTTTAGTTTCCCGGGCTTTAGTTTCTTGAAACCATGTTTCTTGAAACAAATACATGAAACTCCTTTAGTTGCCGGCTTGATCCCTTATGCAACGAACTTGCATACCGGCTTTAATGCTAACATAAGATAATGATAATCTGCCTTCCGGATACTTGGTTGCATTGATTGTACTCATTAATCCAAAGAACTGTATATTGGTTAGTAGGCCGATGGTACTATTGTATATGGGTTTGTAGGCGGTCGAAGTCATGAGATAATTCATTGCCGGTTTTCCATGCCACGCAGCTTGAATCTTGGCGTCATCTGCTATTGCAGTTTTTTGGTAGCTGCCGGCGCCTGTAAGGCTTGTTGCCATACGAACACCGGAGAATTGGTAATTGAATCCTGCATCCATCAGTGATGATATTTTGGCGCCATCATAAGCTGTATCATAAAAAAGAGCTTTATCACCATCAGCCGGTACCTTGCCGTCGGCATCATTCGTTGTTTTTCCTACCAGATTAAAGTACTCCAGACGTGTCGGTATGTGCCATCCTTTCGGGCAGATTCCTTGTGCTCCTTCAAAGGAGGTCAGATTACTATCAGTAATTTCCTTACCGCCCAGTGCAACTTGGAAATCATATAGATAACCTAATTCTTTTATGGCACTTTCCTTCTGTTGTGGCTACGGTTGCACCGTCAGCTTTGATTTCATACGGGTACCAAACATGGCTATCAGCAGTTGGATCACTAGAAGGAGTATATCCTTTCGGAAATAAATAAGCGGTTCAGCCATCCATGTAGTACCGTTTGCCAAAGTTACCGTGTTATATTTTACATTATCATACAGGAAATAGTTCTCATCGAGATGTTCCTCGAAAGGAATCTCATTGTCTGCTCCGATTTCACCCTCATCTGTCCAGTTTTCGATGTCACCGATAAGTTTGACCTCTATATCGTCAGGCAATACACGGATGTTTACGCTGTATTGTCCTCCTTGCGCTAAAGTAGTAGATGTGAGTTTCTGTGACAAGGTCTTGCCATCAGAAGTTGCTACTTCAAGCGTCAAAGCTACTGTTTGGGGAACGATGAGGGCGCGGTAAGTTTTGTTCGCTTTAACGGCTTGTGCAACAATGCTTGTTGCGGAGGCGTTTGCATCAGCAGTCACTGTGAGAGCACTCAAATCAAGAGTTGCAGTCGGGATGGAACCTTTCAATGCGATAGACGAGATGTTAGCTTCTACTTCCTTTGTTACATTAATGACTAATTTAGTAAACATGTGTTTGAAGTTCATGCTTATAACGTTGACAGTCGGAAGTACATCCGATTTATTTGCTGCCATAAAATCTGACGCTCCATATCCACTAGTCTGATCGGCTTCTACAGAAAAAGAAGTAGGAGTATTACCTTCTCTATAAGGATAATATGCTACTATTTGCGATTTGTCATTTCCTTCCGGGTACCAGAGCAATCGCCTGCAAATACTCCGTCATTGTATGTCATTAGTTTATTCTCTGCATATACGAAGTCACCGTTTTGGATGATTGTAACGCCAATTTTATCTCCGGTCTCAAAGTTAACTTCCGTAGCGCGTGTAATAACAGGCGAGATAGTAATACGACTGTCTGCAGGAGTCGTAGCTTCGTTCTCTTCCTGTTGGCAAGATACCAAAAGCGCTGCTGCGAAGATAAATGTTAAACTCTTTTTCATTGCTTAATAATTTAGTTTATATATATATTCATTGTTTTCAAAAAGCATATCCTAACTTGATAGTCTCATTCCAACGGCTCGAACCATCTATATAGTGCAGGTTGAAACCGCGTGTATAACTTCCTTGTACTTCAGCATAGATCCCATGGTTGAAATGATAGCGCAAACCGAGACGAAATGTTGCTTGTGGAGCGGTAGCATATTCATTTTTCAGATTATAATAATCTGTCAGCCGATAGGGCGGATCACCCGGCTCCGTATCTGTTGCCGTAATCCTGTTTTTCTCAGTAGAGTTTCCTATGGCAAAGGAAGCAGCCGCCTTCAGGTCGAGTTTCCCTATATGAAACACGCTGGATACATACGTCTGGCTACAAAGCATCTTTTCCGACGCTACATACGGATACATCTGGGTAGTCAGTCGTTTGAAAGTTGAAATATGTGTTCCCAGGCGAAGTTCCGTGCGGGGACTTATAAATTCATATTCGGGATGGACCGAGAAAGCATCCTTTCGAAAATGCGGTTGGAGCCGTTGATATAAGTCGTCGTTATCCCGTTAACAGTCTCCTTATTAATCACATTCTCGTTGTTGACCAAATGTGACCATTGCAGGTTCAATCGTAGAAAATGCTCTTTCTTTCCCTGTTTGAAATGATAACTCAAATGAGAGGTAATTCGGTGGGTGTGGAAATTTGAACCAGATAGCATCTCTTTCACCGGCAGAACCTGAAGAATATGTGTATTCTGCATCTCCGTAAAATCCTTTCCATTGAAGTTGCACGGCTCCCCCGTTCGACATTCTTTGATCGGAAAGCCGTTGATTCCCGATTCGCTTAGATGAATCCCGCTGCCGTCCCATGCTTCATAAGCTCCATACATCAGTCCTTTGTCCAAGAAGGCGTTGTAGGAGTTTTCGGTAGTCCCGATTACTTCCGCCTTGACCGATTCGCTGTTTTTGCCGAGAATATAGGAAAAGCCGATCGCTAGATCGCCCGAATGATACATGATGCTGGGGGCTACTTTTCAAATCCAGTCGGTAATTGGTATGCCGCAAGTCCTTTCGTTTGGAATAGTTGGAGGCGGCAAAGTCAATCTTTCCTCCTAATCGCCAGTTGGGTGAAATATCAGTTGCAATACCACCCATGAAAGCGTAAGTTTGCAAGTCTTTACGTCCGGGAGTGAACTCTAGGATGTCTACGGGATAAAATCCCGGGTGGATAAACATGGAACCACTCATGTCCTTACCTGAAGTATGATCGAATGAGAAAGAACCCGTCAGTGAATAACCTTTCAGATGAGTGATAGACTTTGCTACCGCTCCGGCACTCCATGATTTACCGGCTTCGTAAGAGTGGCGGAAATCACCATGGTTATTCTTTCCATACAGTTCGGCATAGGAAGCAGAAATACTGTCCATCCTGATACCTGTGACATTTGTCCCGGCATTCCAGGAATTACGCCGTTCTATGATGTCATAAGTCTGTGCCGAAAACTCCGCACCGTACACTATACATAGTAACCAAAGGCCTGTTATATATATTTTTTCATCTCACTCATGCAAGGATTGTTTTTCTCTTTCATAAAAATCGGCGGAAGAGTTGTTCGTGTCTACCAGTACTTCATAACCCGCTTCCTGCGTATGCTTCTTCGTCCACATGTCGATATAAGCTGCGTCCGTTGTATGTGGCACTTTGAGTGACATATCCCGCATCGATGGATGGAGATATACGCTTCTTATTGTTGGAAGAACCACCGTAATATACTTCCGTGCCATCAATCATCCAGTCGAGCGGTACTCGCTATCACCCGGTCGGTGGTACTTCCCGGTTTTTGTATAACGCTTCCCTCTTTTAGAACGAAGTCCTGTATCGTGGTATCCTTGGCTTTAAAAATAACCGTAGCAGGAGAAAATATCGAGAATGAATAGGCGTTCGCCTGACCAGTCTTCAACACTACGTTCAGGTAATGATCCGGTGTGATCTGATCGCCCGGAGCCGGATGATACTGTGTGTTCGGAAAATAAACGTTATTATAGCATACAAAGTATCCGGGTTTGTTCAGGTTGACAGATTGCGGATATTGTGCCGCATGGTCAACCGCTCCGTTGATGGCAATCACTGCATCTTCTCCCGGCTGAAGCGGGAACGTTTTACCGGTACCGCCAAATTGCCAGATACACTGAACGATGGGAGCAAAGTCCTTGAAGATGGTTGCTCCGGTTGCTTCATCCTGTGTCACCCATACATTAGTAGCTTGTGAATTGTAAGGGTCGAGTGCTCCGAAGCATAAACTATCCAGATATTGCACTTCCGAGTCGTTATTATGCAGGATAATGTACTTGTCGGACTGATAATTTCCCTCCAGCGGTAACTTTGTGCATCCTCCGCAGTAAATCTCTTTAATAATGATCGTCCCGGCCTTGGAATGAATGAGCGGGAGATTAAGAGATATGTCTCCGCTGGTTAGTTTGACATTATCAGCTAATCCGTTGAAAATATCCTTTCCGCCTTTGTCGCTGACTTGCACGCGGTATATACCTTTGGTCAAAGAGAATTGCGCCACTCCATTCTTGTCGGTTTTAGCCTTGTAAGAATTTCCACGATCGACATCTTCAATCTTTACGGTCACTCCTTCCCGGAGATGATCCGTGTATCCGTCCGGGTATACGGCAGTAACTTGCAGGCTGTGCAACTGATCGTCATACGGATTCTCTTTATCAATATCTGTGCATCCCGCAAAGATCCCAGTCACTGTTAGTAATAATATGTAGATGAATTGCTTCATATAGTTAGAATTTGATACGGCAAGTAAGTCCATAATAGAAATCCGGGGTGAAGAGAGCGCTTACACCCGTTGCATGAGATTTCACATACGCCCGTGAGTTCGTGAAATTAATAGCGTTGAACGACAGCGAAACATGATCGCCTATCTCCTTGGTAATGCTGATATTGGCAGAAAAATACGGATCATATCCGTCTGCTGCGAATGTGTAGGCATTGCCCGATTTGCGTATCAGGTAGGAGAATTCCGGATTCGCGGCTTCCGCTGATGTGAAAGGATGCATCTCATTATTCAGGTCGAGATATGCTACCGGCCAGATAGCGGTATAAGAGTTACCGTCATAAATGCTTCCACCCGTTTGGGCATTGCTGCTTTCACTTACGTTGAACGCGTATTCTTTTCCCTTATATTCGGAGATATTCTGCGAACGCTTCACAAGCGAAGCCTCCAGTCGGCACGAGATAATCAGTCTGGCTTTCGGAATACGGGTGATGGCTGTGATATTGGCATCCAGCGAGTGGGTACGTTTGCCGTTGGCAGTAGTCGATAAGTTGTCACCGTTGGCGTAGATACCTACATATTGGTAAGAACGATTGGCAAGGCTGGTGTGCGACCATCCATTCTGATAATAATACGATAAAGAGTTGTCGATATATTTCGTATAAGTATAAGAGGCATCTAACCGGAATTGCGTACGGATAGGAGTTATTTCCGGGAAATCAACAATCATTTCCGCTCCGCGACGAATCACGTCCATTCCATTGTCGGGAGAAGTTGACTTTACAAAAGTCTGGTCGGTCACCTTTGACATCCATAGGAGTCCAGTAGCTGGATGCATTGTCGCGTATGTAAACCATACCTGTCTGGTTATCCACATTGATTTGCGGGTTAGTCGGCATAGTGAATCCCTCCGGTAATTGGAGCACATCGTAGGAGAACGGGTATAAGTACTTGTGTACTTATACGGCAACTTGGTACGGTTGAAATAACCGACTAGCGAAATCCGGGTCCGGGCTATGTGGACGTCAATGCCCAATTCCGAATTCTGATTCCGTTGCCAGCGTAGGTTCTCATTGTGCAGTAATGTGTAGGGCTGGCTATAATATATATAAGATGATTCATTGTTATTATAGGAAAAGCCGAAAGTCTGTATGTCCCGATATTCCTGTTTGAGGTACAAGGTGTAGAAAGAGGGCAGCTTTTCGGTAATTCCCCAGCCGCCACGGATAGCGATATATTCGTTCAACTGCCATCTGGCATTGAAACGCGGTGAAAGAGTATTCAGATTTTTATAGTTCGTTCCCTTGATAAACAAATGTTCCCAACGCACCCCTGCCATCAGTCTAAGCAGGGTGTTTCCCACAGGTAACGAGAGACTTTCTTCGGCATAAAGCGAAACGTTATGCATATATGGATAAGCGGTGTAAGGGCGGGGGCGATAACCGTTCGGAGCCAATGCTGGGTCTTTGTAATATTCTCCTTCACCCACATTGCCTGTTGCTTTCCATTGAACACCCGCTTTCAGGTTGCTGTTTACAGTCTTAAACCGTCTGTTCCATTCATATTTTAACGATGCGGCATAATCCAGTTCTTTGGAGTCGATGATTTGGTCGGCAAAGTAAGTATATGGCAGTTTGTTTGCCATAAAATATCCTTCCCTTGCGTGGCATGAACAGCCGGCTGCTCCGATGCATAGGAGTAGAAAGTATGTGCATGGGAGTTATTATCATTGTAGTATACCGATGCGTCGAACTTGAGGTTGGTGACCCACGATTTATTGAGCAGCCAGGCCAGTGAAGTGTTTGCCCGGAATACGTTATCCCTCACTTTGTTGTATTCTCCCGAATAGGCATCCGGGTCATCTTTGGTATTCATTCCTCCGATATTACCTGTAACACCGATATCGAATCTGAACACGTTGCTGAAAGTGTTGCTATATCCGGCAGAGAATCCCCTTCTTGTATAAGACGAATAGGGAGATACCAACTTTTGGGTAGCCTTTGTCCATTCTCCCGTTTATGTTGATGACGACCTTTGTTGTTTCCTAAATCCAATCCTTTGGAGAAGGAAACCTGTTCGGTGATGGAGGATGAAACCTGTTGAGCGTGGTGTTCAGCTCATTGATAGACAACGATTATGTCGTTCAGGGGTGTTTTCCTTTCCGGGTGTGAATCTTGACCATACCACTATTCAAGTTCCATATTCTGCCGAAACCGGCACTCCGGTGAACTTCAACCGATTCAATATCCGCCACGGTGATAACGGGTATCTGCTCCGTTCATATTTCCAAATGAGCCATTATTGCCAATACGTACCCCATCCACTTCAACCTTTGTTCCAAATGGATGGCATTACCGACTGTCGACCCTCCGTCGCGATAATGAGAAGATAGAATTATTAGTGGTAAGATCCGGCACTTTGTCTTTCCTCCCGGAAGGAGAGCGGAGATATCGCTCACGTTGGACATACCTGCATAGGTGTTCCAGCGCATGATTTCCGATAGTGAGCGTAGTGTTTAATTCATTTTGGGCGCTTGTGCAGTAACGACTACATCATCCAGTGCAAGGTATTTTTTCTTAGAGTATTTGATAGAAGGTTTTTGATATTAACTGCGGTACATTTACGGAATTATTCATCGTGGTACATAACCAAGAAAAAGAAACTTCCAGATTATATTTTCCCTCCTGCATCATGGACTTAACTCGTTTGTTTAAATTATCCTTTTGATTGGATACAGCCCATGTGTCAAATAGGTGCCTTTAATGAGAATGGAAGCACCTGAGAAGGGAATTGTTTTTGCCTCGGTCACACGTCCCGAGATTGTATAGATGTTTGAATTAGCTGCGGCCTCAAATAAATTGAAAAATAGCAGCCCCCAGAATGCTATGTTAAAAAGACAATATTTCATAGATAAGTTTTGCAAAATTGATAAAAGTACCAAGTTTCTATCAATCACTATAAATAGTTATTTTGGTAAATGCTGATACCTTTTGTAACTAGTGCATCTTTTACCTAATAATGGGTACCTTTTCTTTAATAGGTAATTTAGAAAATAAAAAAAAACGGCTTGCATTGCGATCACTATCACATTGCAAGCCGGCTGATTTATTGGGCTTATCTGTCATAGTTGTCCGGATATTATATCCAGTCTATTATATTAGATATTTTTTACTTTAATCAAATATTCGGCAATCTGCACAGCATTCAGTGCAGCGCCTTTCTTGATCTGGTCACCAACAATCCAGAAAGTCAATCCGTTTTCATTTGTAAGGTCTTTGCGGATACGTCCTACGTACACAGGGTCTTTGCCTGCAAGGAACAGCGGCATCGGGTATTCTTTTTCTGCCGGATTGTCCTGCAGAACCAGCCCTTCACCGTTAGCGAATGCTTCACGAGCCTCTTCTACGGAAATCGGACGTTCAGTTTCTATCCAAATACTTTCAGAGTGAGCGCGTAGTGCAGGAACACGTACACAAGTTGCACTGACCTTCACGTCAGAATGCATGATCTTACGTGTTTCGTTGTACATTTTCATCTCCTCTTTCGTATAACCGTTTTCTGTGAATACGTCAATCTGCGGAATCAGGTTGAAAGCCAACTGATATGCAAACTTCTCTACTGTCACAGGCTCGTTTGCCAATACTTGGCGATATTGCTCGTACAATTCGTCCATAGCAGCGGCACCCGCACCACTTGCTGCCTGATAGGTAGATACGTGCACGGTTTTTATATGAGAAAGCTGTTCGATGGCTTTCAGTGCGACAACCATCTGGATTGTTGTACAGTTAGGGTTGGCGATGACACCGCGTGGACGCTCCAATGCGTCCTCTGCATTTACCTCAGGCACCACCAAAGGTACATCCGCATCCATACGGAAAGCGCTTGAATTGTCAATCATCACAGCGCCATGCTTGGTAATGGTTTTCTCGAACTCCTTAGATGTTCCTGCACCGGCAGAAGTGAAAGCAATGTCTACCCCTTTAAAGTCATCGTTGTGTTGTAAGAGTTTCACCTCGATCTGTTTACCGCGGAAAGTATAAGTTGTTCCGGCACTGCGTTTAGAACCGAACAAAACTAACTCGTCCATCGGGAAATTTCTCTCATCGAGCACGCGCAGGAACTCCTGTCCTACGGCTCCGCTTACGCCAACAATAGCTACTTTCATCTTTTCTTTGTCGCAATTGAACATTTTCGGGTCGCGTTCCAGGCTTTCTTCTGCGAAACAGTAATTATTATACCACGGTTTCATCTCCCGGATCATTGCTTCGATGTCCGCGTCGATCGGGAGCTGTCCGGCATCCTTATAATATTGGAACATGGTGCGCACGTCCGTTTCGCTGAATCCCAGCATCATGTTGAACTGGTAGTCGGTACTGATATTCCAGCCGATGTTGAATCCGCTGGTCAGGTCGTCCAAGGTGACGGGGCTGACGCCGGTCATGAAGATGCGCTCGAACATGCCTTTGAATTTCTTGAATATTTCACGGTAGAATCCGCTGGCATGGGTCAGGGCATGATAAATGTCTTTTCCCTGCTCGTTCAGAACGATGTTGGTAAAGTTATCGTATTCGTCGATGATGAGGTAAAGTCTCATTCCGGATTCAGCCGCATGCAGGTTCAGGTAGTTCAACTTGCTGACAAAGTCGGGCTGTTCTTCCATCTTTTGTGCAAATCCGGGAAAATAATAAGGCTCATACACTTTGCCGAACAGGTCCATCACCATGCCGCAATAGTTATTGAAATTTTCTTCCAGTGAACCGCTTCCGCCACTGGCGCGCGAGAAATCAAGATACACCACCTGAAATTTTCCTTTCTGGGGCGCCTTCATATACCCTCATATTATCGGTATGATTTTGGCCGGTGTGCTGATCGGCGAACACGGATTCCATGTGCTCGACCGTGACAGCAGCTTCGAACTGTTTGTAAAGTGGGGCTTTACTATATCATGTTCCTTGCCGGACTCGAAATGGACATGGAGGCCTTCAAGAAAACCGGATGAAGAGCGTTGTCTTCGGCTTGCTTACTTTCCTGATTCCTATGGCGCTGGGTATATGGAGCAGTATGCATGCTGGGATACGGTTTCCTTACCGCAGTGCTGCTTTGCCAGTATGTATGCTTCTCACACTTTGATTGCTTATCCTATTATCAGCCGTTACGGATTATCCCGTCTGCGCAGTGTCAATATTACTATCGGTGGTACGGCCATTACGGTCACTCTTGCCCTTATCATCCTTGCCGTTATTGGCGGAATGTTTAAAGGCACCGTCGATGGTCTGTTCTGGGTGTTCCTCGTTGCGAAAGTAGCCTTCCTTGGTTTCCTTATCATCTTCTTTTTCCCCCGCATCGGCCGCTGGTTTTTCCGGAAGTATGACGACAGCGTGATGCAGTTCGTGTTCGTGCTGGCGATGGTCTTCCTCGGAGGCGGACTGATGGAGTTTGTAGGAATGGAAGGAATTTTGGGAGCTTTCCTGCCGGATTGGTCCTGAACCGCTTGATTCCTCATGTCTCCGCTGATGAACCGTCTGAATTTGTGGGAAATGCCTTGTTCATTCCTTACTTTCTGATCGGTGTCGGTATGATTATCGATGTCAGAAGCCTGTTTACGGGGGGCGAAGCATTGAAAGTGGCGGTAGTCATGACAGTGGTAGCTACTTTCAGCAAATGGCTTGCCGCATGGATCACGCAGAAGATTTACCGTATGCAGCCCAATGAACGCAGCATGATCTTCGGACTCAGCACAGGCGGCGGCTACGCTGGCAGCGGTGCTGATCGGGCACGAAATTATCATGGAAAACGGAGAGCGTCTGCTCACGATGACGTACTGAACGGTACGGTCGTGATGATCCTTTTCACCTGTGTCATCAGTTCGCTGGTAACGGAACGTTCCGCCCGCCGGTTTGCACTGAACGAAGATGCGCAGCCCGAAGATAAGGGAGCGAAGAAAGCGATGGAGCAGATTCTGATTCCGGTAGCTAATCCGAAACGATTGAGAACCTGGTGAATCTCGCCCTGGGATCAAGGATGCCAAGCAGAAGAATGGCATGATTGCCCTGAATGTGATTAATGACAATAACAGCTCGGAGAATAAGGAGCTGCAAGGCAAGCGGAATCTCGAAAAAGCCGCAATGATTGCCGCTGCCGCCGATGTACCGGTGACGATGGTAAGCCGCTACGATCTGAACATTGCTTCGGGGATTATACATACGATTAAGGAATATGAGGCTACGGATGTAGTGATCGGTCTGCACCGCAAGGCGAACATTGTCGATTCCTTCTTTGGCAACCTTGCCGAAAGCCTGCTGAAAGGTACTCACCGCGAAGTGATGATAGCCAAATTCCTGATGCCGGTCAATACGCTCCGCCGCATCATCATCGCCGTTCCGCCCAAAGCCGAATTTGAAACCGGTTTTTCCAAATGGGTAGAGCATTTCTGCCGGATGGGAAGCATTCTCGGCTGCCGTGTGCACTTCTTTGCCAACGAACGTACACTGATGCGTCTGCAAACAACTGGTGAAGAAGAAATTCAGCGGTACCCCGACCGAATTTCTCTGCTCGAAGAGTGGGGCGACCTTCTGCTGCTGACCGGACAGGTGAACTACGATCATTTATTCGTTGTCATTCTGCCCGTCGGGGTTCTATCTCGTATGATCCGTCCTTTGAACGTCTGCCGGCACAGCTGAGCAAGTATTTCTCCAACAACAGTCTGATTATCCTGTACCCCGACCAGTTCGGCGATCCGGCAGGAGATTGTGTCTTTTCTCCGACCCGCGTGGTTACAACGAATCGCAGCATTATGAAAAGGTGGGCAAATGGTTTTATAAATGGTTTAAGAAAGCTGATGGGAAGAAAATAACTGGCAACAACGGACAGAACTCCTGTTGGGAGAGAAGAGAAAATGAAGCGTATCCGTGCTTCGCATGTATTGGTTGTCGGGCTGGGAGGCGTGGGGGCGTATGCTGCCGAAATGCTTTGCCGGGCTGGGTAGGCAGGATGACGATTGTAGACGCGGATACCGTGCAGCCTACCAATATGAACCGTCAGCTTCCTGCCATGCACTCCACCCTGGGGATGCCGAAAGCGGAAGTGTTGGCGGCACGCTACCAAGACATCAATCCGGATATTGAACTGACCGTTTTACCCGTCTATCTGAAAGACGAGAACATCCCCGAACTGTTGGACTCCGCTAAGTTTGACTTCATAGTGGATGCCATCGATACGATCAGCCCCAAATGCTTTCTGATTTGATGAAGCGATGAAGCGTCATATAAAGATTGTTTCCAGCATGGGGGCGCAGGCGCGAAGAGCGATATTACGCAGATTTGCTTTGCCGATCTTTTGGGATACCTATCACTGCGGACTCAGCAAAGCGGTGCGGAAGCGTTTGCAGAAAATGGGAGTAAAGCGTAAACTCCCGTCGTATTCAGTACCGAACAGGCGGACCGAAAGCGGTATTGCCTTCACGGATGACGAACGGAATAAGAAATCGACCTGCGGAACGGTCAGCTATAGCAATACACCGAACGAAGCAATACT
>VOFH01001098.1_pt1 | contig 26331 bp, 36 predicted proteins | sample 5384091 | NCBI WGS metagenome assembly VOFH01 (sample SAMN12384727, study PRJNA508395) | human gut metagenome | isolation source: healthy gut G | host: Homo sapiens
GGGGGAACCCACCTCTCCGCCTCTGTCCTGTGGAAAACTCGCTCATGTTTGTAAAGTCAATTCTACCCAAAAAGTAAAAATCATGCTACGATAGTAATGTCTAACCTATTATAATTTTACGCAATTATGCGACGCCTATCAAACGGCACCGCATAACATGAAGGCATTTGCTTGAGTGTAAAGGTTAGACACCCATGCGGTGTCGTTTTTTATCAATAGCACCGCAGCACTAAGAAATAGGAGGTAGCGGTGTTAAGGATACACGGAAATAAGTTCAGCCTGAGAAAATCAGTCTAGGCAAGCTCAACTTCGGCAAGTTTCGCATAGATAAAACAAGCCCAAGTAAGCTTAGTCAGATGTCCCAGCTGGGCATAGCCGGAATTATTAGTAGCTGTGCGGTAGTCCTAGTGCTTGGTCTAATGCTATTTCCTTCACTTCCCCGAGATGCCCAAGCCGTAGAAGGCGATACCGCCGCAACCACGCAATCCGATGACGCCCCCGTTGCCCAGAACGATACTAGCATTACTCCTCGTGCCACCTCAGTTGGTATTAACCTCGCCTCATCCGTAGCTTTTGCCGAAGTGACGCCCACCGAGACTGGCGCTACCACTACCGCGACGACCGATCTCACTGTAACTACCGCAAACAGCGAGAGTTACAGCCTTTATTTATACTCCGATGGCGATAGCAGCCTGAAGAGTTCTGATTCCGCCAACATCTCCTCGATTATCGCAACCCAAGGAGATGTTGGCATAACCTTAAGTAGTCTCAAGCCGAACACTTGGGGCTACAACCTTGGCACAACCACACCTGATACCAATTCCACCTACCTAGGTGTCCCCACTAGCTCCGATGTGCCCATCCTTTCTGCCGTTTCTACTCCTACTGGTCAAGCCAATGATGCTTATAAACTCTCCTTTGGAGCCAAGGTAGACACCACGCTTCCAGCTGGCGAATATGCTACCACCCTCACCGTAGCCGTAGTCGCTCAACCCCGTACCGTCACCATCACTTTTGACGGCAATGGTGCCGATGACGGCTCCATGCTGCAACAAACCATCATCGCCGGTGATACGGAAAACCTCACCGCCAACGCCTTTACTCGGACTGGCTACGAGTTTACCGGCTGGAATACGGACGCAGATGGTAACGGCACGGCTTATGCCGATGAGGCAGCCTTCACCGCTTCCAGCGATGAGCAGCGGGTTACTCTTTATGCCCAGTGGAAGAAGCTGACCTTTGCTTGTACCGCCAGATACAAGCTCCAGAATGCCGACGGCAAAGTTATCCCGACGAATTCACTACGGTAACCGTAAGCGATGCCATCGAATACGGCGAAATTTGTTCCCACACTACCACCCAAGACTCCAGCCAATATACCAACCAATCCGCTTCTGCAACGGTCACGGAGCCGACGGTTCTGACGGTGGGTACGGACGGACAGGTACCCCGAAGGACCTATACACTGACTGTCACGGCTGGTTCCAATACCCGGGGCCACCGGCTCCGGCACCTATCGTTGGGGACAGACCGTAACCGCTTCTGTTACCAAGGCCAGCAATGTTACCTGTACTTCCTACGCCACCCCCAACCTGGACGAGAAACCCGGTGCAACCGGGACACTAACTCCACCTCCGGCACCAGCGTCACCTATACGATGGGTACCAGCAACGACACCATCACTGCCACCTCCACCGCCAGCAACGTCAACCAGACGATCACGTTCCGCACTTCCGGCGGTGCCAGCAGTATTACACTTTAACGGCACCAGCAGAACTAACGGACAGACTATGAGCATTGCCTGCGGCACCTATAACCTTACTGGCCCCTTTAGCTCTGGTTATGGGTTCTCGTCCTGGTCTGCCACAGCAGGCACAATTGGCAGCACCAGTACGCTTAGCACCACTTACCGCGTTACCGGCCCCGCAACAATAACGCTGACTGGGAAACAACTCGTAAACTATCTCGACGATGTTACCTATATGCAAGACCTTACCGCTACCCAATGTTCTGGTAGTTATGATGGTGCTACTGCTACTCTAAGAGACCGAAGAGACAATAATGCTTATACTATCGCCAAAATCAATGGTAACTGCTGGATGACACAAAATCTAAGACTCTCTGGTGGCAGAACCCTTACTTCTGCAGATTCTAATGTAGCTTCTAGCTGGTACTTCCCAAATACAAGTCTGACTTCTGGCGACACCTATACCGAAGCTCGCTCTACCATCAGCAGCAACACTTCCTACGGCGGCTACTACAACTATTGTGCGGCTTCAGCGGGATCAGTCTGCGCCCGAACCGAGATGGACGCCACTCAATCCATCTGCCCGAAGGGCTGGCGGCTACCGACCCTTAACGAGATGAGCGGTATTAGCTACGGCTCCGCCTCTCGCCTGTCCTTAGTGGGTACTACAACGGTGGCTCGCTCAGCGAGACCGGCTCCTTCGGCGCCTGGTGGTCGGCTACCGCGTTCATTAGCAGCAACCAGTCCAGCCTGAGCTACAATGGTAGTAGCTTGACTACCAGCTACACCCTCAGCAAGCTCTACGGGTACTCGGTGCGGTGTATCCGCTCTAGTTAGGTAGCTCCCCAGGCTTCTCTCCCGACCTCCACGGAGAGCGCGCGCCGCGACCTGGGGGAGGTGGTGTCTGGGGGCGGGGGCGGGGAAAGCTAAGAGCAACGCCCTCGGGCGTTGCTCTTAGCCGCGGCCAATATTGAGAGGTCTCACCTTTCTGCTTTCATTTGTTTCCGCAGTTTCTGGAGAGCCCGGTTCTTCCTTTGATGCACTCCATTTTGTGACATCCCTACGATGGAAGCTGCCTGACGCTCTGTGTAGTCACAGAAGAAAATCAGCTGGATGACCTCCCGGCTGAGATTGTCTAAGGTCTGGAGCGCAGAGTAGAGAGCCCAGCTTTCTAATCGTTTCTCTACATCTTTTTCTAGGGAACAACCACTGGCAAGCGGGACTCCGGCATTGGTTAAGGCTTCTATGGACATGGGTTTGCCAGAGCAGCTTTTATCGCAGACGCTGCACTTTCCGTGGCAGCGCACACCATGGGCATCCCGGCAGCGTTCTTCCCGACGCTCCCGGTGTTCCTGCGCCCAGAGCATCCGCAGATACTCACGCACAATCTGTGGATCGGTGGCATCTATCATGGCCTTCGTAATAATAAGGTCTTCTCCATCCAGATGGACAATATAGCTGCCATCCGGCCTTTTCCGGTTTCTGTACATCTTCGGCTCCTTTCGCGGGATCCGCGAGGAGCCGTCAAATGATCCGTAAAACAGAACTGACGGCGGCACAGGACACTGGACTTTGTCCAATGTTCCCGTGCTGCCGTCAGAGCGGTCTCGCGGATCGGTTGTTTAGGTGGTTTGATTAATGGGCGGCATCACCACCTTCAGCTGCTGTAGTTTTGGAATGGATCAGATACTAACAGGTCTTATCACTCATCCCCCTTTGTGGTGGATCAGGGCAGCCGCTTATGCGGCTCGCTCGGATGGATGATCTCGATCTCGCCGTTCGGGAAGACGCGGATAATGGTCACCTCCCCTTTATGCACGATCTCGAACTCCCTGTCCTTCTGGTTGTACTTGGCGAGCAGATGCTGCTCGGCGCTGCGGATGTCGATGGTTTTAGGCTTTTCCATAACGAAACCCTCCTATGATTGGATTAGCATTTCTGCTTGTCCACAGTCTATCATAGGCTTAGAGAAAAACATTGTCGGCGGACACCTCGATGTCCGCCGACAATCACCTTCCACCATGGAGCAGCCTTCGGAGTCCGCACCTGCGGTTTTTCTTGCGATCAAGATCGCAATCCAGTATAATCATAATGAGAATTGTCGCAGAAAAGGAGGGGGTGTCATGGCTAAATCGCAAGATGAAGTGCTTAGTCAACTTCAAAAGCAGTTCCGGAAGCTGCGATCTGTAAGCGACTACGATGCATATCTCATAACCTTAGCCTGCGGTTTGGGTTTGCCAGATTCAACCTCTCCCATTGCCATGAAGGCCCTCATTATCAGGGCTACCAAAGACACTTTCCCTGACACAATCAATGCCGATATGGTGTTAGTCGCGCTGGGGCTTTTTGCGGGGTTATAACAACCAGTATGGAGCAGAGACAGGAAAAGTGGCAAGAAACCGGCTGACGGAGCGCCGGAAGATGTTTCTTCAAGAGAGCAGCTATAAACCTACTGACATAATCAGCAATGACACAGGGAAAACAATCCTCAGTACTCTCGGAAGCACAGATGGCAGAAGCATTGATCTAGTTGTTGAAAATCTATACAGAAACACCCAGCCTCAATGCTTATCTGCAAAAGAGCATAAACGATTATGGAGTTTTCAACGATGATCAGCTTATTGATGTTAAACTGCCCGTACTCAGGTATCCCAGAACCGTCAACATAACGACCACCAATGAGGATGCCGCCACTCAGCCGACTTCAGAAACGACCAAAACATCTGATACCACTTCCAACCAGGAATCAGAACAGGCGGAAGCTGCCAGTGCTAAAGCAACCGCAGATCAAGATACGGCCACCCCTGCCCCGATTCGGACTCTCAATCCCAGCTAGGTACGCAGCCGCCCGATCCGGCACCGCAATCGCAGCCTGCTTCAATCCCTAACACAGTTACAGAAAATGCGGTTCAGCAGAATGCATTTTAGTGCGAGCCTTGGGTGTGGTCAGTATTATTGCTGTAGCCTGCCTTGCTTTTTGTGCTTATTTGGCAGAGCCTATCCCAACGGGCAGCATACAACTCCCTGTCGGACACCATGACCCTGCCGGAGATTGAGTCCATCAACTTTGCAGAGCTTGACGAGCCTCCCACACTAGCTCCGGGAGAAAGTGTGGTTCTGGAACTGGAAATTGAGCCCAAGGTCTATCTCCCGGAAGATCTGGACTATTACAGCGATAAGGTCTGGGCCGCTTACACGAACAAGAACGAAGTCATAGCCAATCGAGCTGGCTTCCACCGTTGACGAAGTGGTCGCCATTACTGCTCAGAAAGGCCCCGTTGAGGATACGATCAATGTCTTGGTGCGGGGAACGGACGCAGCAGAATCAGGCGGCATAGGAAACGGAGCAAATGAGCCGGACAGTTCCATGGAAGGGGGCGAATGAGATGGCCAAAAACAATCTGCTTTTATATTGACACTCATGCTCGCCTTTGTCCTGCTCATGCCCATGCCAGCCTATGCTTGGGGTGACAACATCGGCGGCAGGGACACCTACTCGCTCCAAGAGGTCAATGAAGGCGCTCTCGGCGACACCATTGCCTTCAACTCAATTTCCATCCAAGATGCCGATTACACTTGGTACAAGGAGGCCACAGGCGAAGACCTGCCCTCCGGCATCATCACCGAGGAAGTCAACTTCGTGGGCGCTCGCATGGTGGGAGAAAATCAGGGGGCGCAGAATGTCTGGAACGGCAATGGGATCAAGGCGATAGATGGCGAGTTTTATTACATCCGGCTCTACGCCCACAACAATAGCCTTGGCGGATATGACGCTGTGGCTGAGGACACGAAGGTCTCCTTCAACATCCCGCAGGAATCCGCCAGCAGCATCGGGTCAACGGCTATCTCACTTCTTCCAACGCCTACCCTTCCGAGTATGTAGACTATGTGGATTTTGTGGCGGAGCAGCCGTTCCATCTGGAGTATGTCTATGGCTCCGCTCTGTTAGAGAATAATGGGGTCGGCGCGGATGGCGGCATCCAGCTGAGTGACGATATCGCAGCGTCAGAGTCTGGCGGCGTCCTCATCGGTTATGACGAACTCGACGGCAGAGTGCCGGGCTGCTATCAGTATGCCAACTACATCACGATCATGGTAAAAAGTGGTTTATGACGGCCAGTTTACCATAGATCAGCAGGTTCGCCTCAAGGGCAACGAGGATGGGGCTTGGCAAGACTCAGTTGAGGCCGAGATCGGCGATGAGGTCGGAGTTCAAGATCACCTACACCAACACCAGTGCGCCAGATGTCGAACAGCACCCAGTGCTGCGCGATGTGCTGCCTGTCAACCTAGAGTATGTGCCGGGAACCACCATGATCTATAATGCCACATACCCCAACGGCGCAACGCTTGATGACGGCCAGCTCACCTCAGAAGGCGGCGTCAAGCTCGGTTACTACAGCGGCCAGTCAGGAATGTGATCGTGGTGTTCACCGCCAAGGTGGTGGACGAGGATCTCGCATGGGGCTCCAACACGCTGGTAAACTGGGGCCGCGCTTCTGTGGGGAAACCCTACAGCAAGGCGCCGCCAGCGTGATTGTCCAAAACAATACGCCCTTCCATATCCTGATCGTTATCTTTTGGGTATCGCAATCACTGAGCGGCAGCGCGTTTATCATCCTGCGGATCAAGATCCATAAGAAAAAGCGTTATCTATAATATCTCTCCATAAACATTTTTGGCACCTCTTCGGAGGTGCCTTTTTATTGCCCGGAAATAATTTTATAGAAAATTGTCAGGATCAGGTGTCAAGCGGGCGGAATGTGTCTTTTTGGCGGTAGAGGGGCAAAACAAACTACACTCTACCCCCCTCAGAAAGGAGCACATTCCCATGAGCAGAAAACTACATCAACCCCGGGGAATCCTACACCGCCGAAGTGGTGGAGATGGTTCCCACCGCCCCAAGGTACAGCCTCCGGGCGCAGCGGCAGGCCGTCCAGCTGATGGAGGACGCCTACCTCGCCTGTGGCCGTGACCGCTGTTCCGCCGTCCTGCACCGCTGTGCGCTGGAGAACCTCGGTTCACTATCCGTCACGGCAGAGAAGCTGGCCCAGCTCACCCCAGAGGCATCGGAAGCATACTGGCGGATCGTCAGGTCTTATGCCGATCAAGCCATCCGGCACCTAGAAAGCTGGTGATCCCGATGGTAATCGTGATTCTCATCCTCTCGGTCATTCTGGCGGTGGTGCTGCTGGTTGCGGCAGTTGTGTCCTTTGTAGAGTACCGCAGCCGAAGCCGCCCGCGGGGACGCCTGCCGCCTGCTGGACAAGCAGCTGCGGCTGGAAGAACAGGCGCTGGATGCTGAGCGTCAGATGCTTCGCACCTACTATGGTCAGCAAAAATCCCGCAAATAGCCGATTTTACGCCACAAAACGGACTTTTTACAAGATTTTTCGGCGTGTTCGTTTGACAAAACGGCCACCGCCCTTCTCTGTAAGCCGTCAGAAAAAGTGTCCTATCGGTCAATTTAAGGGCATTTTGGGCCTCAGAAAACCCCTTGACGGTCTGTCAATGTGTGGTGTAATCGGAGTATAAGCCAACTAATTTTTACAAGAAAGGACGCCATGGAATATGGATAAATTAAAAAATAACAAATATAAGACCATCCTCGCTGACCCGCCTTGGGATATCAACCAGAAGGGCAAGCGCGGAGCCGCACGTCACTATCCGCTCATGACCTTAGACCAGATCAAGGCCATGCCGGTTAAAGACCTCTCAGAAGAGAGAATGCCCACCTTACCTCTGGATTCCTAATGGGCTCTTGCAGGAGGGGCTGGACGTGATCAAGGCGTGGGGGTTTACCTACCGCAGTATGTTGACCTGGGGAAGTCAAGGCTCGGGCTTGGATATTACATCCGCAGTTCATCTGAGACAATTTTGTTCGCCACCCGTGGACACGCACCCGTCAAGTTCCACGGCCAGGGCAGCTGGCTGTTCGCGCCCGTGCAGGAGCATTCCCACAAGCCGGAGGAACAGTTCGCCATCATTGAGCGGCTCTCGGACGGGCCATATCTGGAACTGTTTGCCCGCAGGCGGCAGCCCGGCTGGGACGTCTGGGGCAACGAGATCGACAGCGACCTTGTGATCCCCGGCTACCCGGTGCCGCGCTACAGCGACAAGGTACAGGACGGCGGCAAAGCCGCTGCGCCGGAGACTGGGCAAAGGCCAAAGGAGGGAGCGTGATGCGGTATGGAACCAAGACGCAGTTTGCTCGCCAGACTGCTGGAGGCCGCCGTTATCATCGCCCCTCAGCGGGTTCCTCATCAAGCTGGGTATCGGCTTCCTCGCCGACGCCTGGGTCGGACTGGTGATCGTAGCCGCGGCCATCTGCCTCGGGGTCGCCGGATACCGCATCTATAAGTTCTGGCGGGACACCCGCCCATAAGCAATATAAAAAGCAGTTTAACAACCACAAAGAAAGGATTCGTATGAGCAGACCATATGACACGCTTGCCTGGCAAGCCGTCGATTGGCAGCGCCCATTTACGGTGGAAGAGGTGTGGGAGATGCTCTCACACCTCGCCACCTTGAAGCGCCGTTCCCCCATCATCTGGGAGGCACGGGGCAGGAATGGCCAGATCCGCTACCAGATCGGCGCATACAGCCAGTCTATAGGAAGCATTACGGATGCCATCCGTGCCCACGGAGACATCCGCACCCACGCTATACCGCCCTCCAGCCGTAAGAAGGTGGAGGTCGTGCAGACCATCAAAGTGTCGCACCCGGTATTGTCCCTAACACCTCTGTCACCATGTCGGCCATCCGGGCGGCGCTGGCCGCGATGTCAGCGGCGCATGGTGAGGAAGAAACCGTCGTCCAAGTAATCTTGGGCCGAGCGTTTCCACCCGCCAACGTGCCGCAGGAGTTCCCAAGCCCCGAGGCCAAGTGGTATAACGCCGTCCTTGGCAACATCCGGCCAGCCACACCGGAGCACCGCAAGTCCGCCAAGGAAAAGGCAGAACAACATCAATTTAACGTCATCATCCGTCTGGGGGCGTCCGGCAAGGATGCGGAGTACCATGTAAACTCCATCCTGTCGGCGCTCCAGACCTTAGAGGCCGCTGGAGTCAAAATCCGGGCTGAAGCAGAACCCGCCGATAGGCTCAACAATGTACATCTTCCAAAACATATCTTGCTGCGCCTGTCCGTTAAGGAGCTTGGCAGTTTTCTGCTTCTTCCCGCAGGAGAGGAACCTCTCCGGGAACCCCGGAACTGCACCGCGAGAGCTGCCGCCGCCCAAGTGGTATTACCACCCGGCTGGACGAGCAGGCAGCCGCAGCTTCGGTGTGAGCCTTGATCCCGTAAGTCCGCAGGAGCTGGTGATCTCCCCGGGGACAGCCTGCTGCATACCTTGCTGGTTGGCCCTACCGGAAGCGGCAAGAGTACCGCCATGGAAAAACTTATCCTTGCAGACATCAGGGCCGGGCGCAGTGTCCTAGTTATAGACCCAAAGGCTGATCTTGTCAACAGTATCCTTGCCCGTATCCCGGAGGAACGGGTGGACGATGGTAGTGATCGACCCCTCCGATTCCTGCCCGGTAGGCTTCAACCCGCTGGCCTTTCCCAGCTACGAGAACCCGCCCCTGATCGCTGACGCCATTCTCTCTGTCCTCAAGGAGCTCTGGGCAGACAACTGGGGGCGTCAGGATCCAAGACGTGCTCTCTGCCGCACTGTTGACACTGGTGGAGGTGGACGGAGCGTCCCTGCTCTGGCTTCCTGCCTTCCTCACCGATGAGCAGTTCCGGCAGCGGATCACAAAGAACATCAAGGACAAGGTGGCCTTGAAGCCCTTCTGGGATAACTTCGACGCCCTCAAAGACTTTACCCGCCAGCAGCAGATCGAGCCGGTGTTAAACAAGCTCCGCCAGTTTACCCTGCGCCCGGGACTCCGCAATGTACTGGGACAGCCAAGCCTAAGTTCTCCTTACCGACCTGTTCTACCAGCGGAAGATCATCTTAGTGCCGCTTAACAAAAGGCATTATCGGCGGCGAGTGCGCGAGGCTCCTTGGCCCCTGATCGTCGGCCTGACTTGGACGCTGGCGCTCTCCCGTGCCAAGCTGCCCCGGAGAAGCGGCACATTGTAGCTGTCTATATTGACGAGTTGCAGGACTATCTGTCCCTGCCCACCGACCTCTCCGATGCCCTGGCACAGGCCAGAGGACTGGGGCTGTCCCTCACGCTGGCCCACCAATACCGTGACCAGCTGCCAGTGAGTATCCGGGCGGGAATCGACGCCAACGCCCTCAACAAGATTGTGTTTGGCCTTAACGCCACTGGATGCCAAAGCCATGGCGGCCATGGCACCCGAGCTTACTCCAGAAGACTTTATGCGACTTCCTCGCTACCAAGTCTATGCCTCTCCAAGCCGGGGGACGGGCTACCGGCTGGATCCGGGGAAGACCCTGCCGCCGGAGAAGGCCATCCGGATGCCAGCGGAACTGAAGGCAGTCAGTCAGAAGCGGTTCGGGAAACCCGCCGCCGAGGTGGAGCAGGAGTACCTGAGCGTCGTAAACAGAGCCGCTGCGGCACCGCCAGAGGCACCGGACGCCCCCATCGGAAGGAGGAAGCGATGCTAGGTAATCCGTCAGAACGCAACCTCAAACAAACCATAAACTGCGGAGAAAATCCAATGCACACCCCAGTAGATAACCATAACCGGGCAGAAGACTCGGTGACCCATCGGGTGACCTGCCGCCAAACGAACACCACCGAGCAAAGGCCGGAAGCAGCGCCCTTCATCACGCTTATGGGAAGCGACTCTATGGATACCTCCATAGAACATAACCATAATGCGCCCGGCGCGGAGCCGGTGCGGCGCAGACATTCCCGCAGGCAGCTGGAGGAACTTTTGCCCTCGCTGAAGGAGCGGGATCTCCAGATCCGCCGCTATCCGCCAGTGCCGGTTCTTCACCAGCCAGCAGGTCTGCCGACTGATCTTCCTAGGGCAAGCACCCTCTACCGCCAACACCCGTGCTGCTAACCGCAACCTGAAGAAGCTGCGGGAACTCAGCCTAATTGCCGTGGTGGAGCACAGCCGGGGCGGCGCCAAGGGTGGATCCAGCACCATCGTGTGGTATCTCACCGAGGCGGGAGAACGGCTGCTCCGGCTCGCCGACCATGACAAATCTGAGCGCCGGGCACGGGTGGTTGACCCTTCCAAACGCTTTATCCGGCACACCCTTGCGGTGGCGGAGTGCTCCATGCAGATCCGTGAGATCTGTGCGCGGCACGACGGCCTCACGCTGGAAGCACTGGAACTGGAGCCTGCCTGCTGGCGGCCATACACCCACATTGGGAAGGTAGTGTCCTTAAAGCCCGATCTCTACGCCCAGAACCTCTGCGGCGAATATGAGGATCGGTGGTTTATAGAGGTGGATCTGGCCACAGAATCCTCTCCGCCATCATCGACCAGTGCCGCCGCTACCATGAGTATTACCGCCCGGGCTGGAGCAGGAGGAGTTTGGGGTATTCCCGCTCACGGTGTGGATCGTCCCCAGCAACGCCCGCCGGGGACGCACTAAAAGATGCCATCCGCAAGACCTTCGATAAACTCGCCCCGCTCTTTGCGGTGATCACGCCGGAGGAACTGGAGCCGCTGCTTACGCAGGAGCTTAGCCGGGATGCGCTATGTTGACACAATCGTAATACGAACCCAATAACAAAAATCTGCGGCTGGCGGGTGGCAGTCATTGCTGCCGCCAGCCGAACTTACCAACCAATATGCCCCGCAAGGGGCACCACGACAATACCAACTCTAACCAAGAAAGGAGGAAAATCTACCCTGCGGCAGATGCCGCACCGTCCGGTCAGGCCCGGAAGCACATTAGAACAATCACAAAACCATGAGGCCGCGATGTACGGAGTTTTCTGCGTACATCGCAGAGCCTGTACAAAGGGCCTCCATCACACAGGAGGTGACGAGAAAATGGTAAAGCACAGTTTGACCCGCAAACGGCAGCGCCACTGCTTGGGAACACGAAGGGGTGCCGGGCATGAAACACCCCGTAACCCCATTCGCCAGACAGGTCAATCCCGCGATTGACCGTAACGATCCCACGGCGGCGGTGACTGCCATTGAGCTCCGGTTTCCCGACAGCTTTAGTAATAAAGCGTGGCGGGTGATCCGGTACATGGAGGGCGCTATGTTCCTCTATGCCTACAAGGGCAAGTTCGTCGCAACCGACGAATCGCTGGAGCTCACCGAGTACGGCGACGGCTCCCCAGAAAAGCCTTTTGGCGCACCGCGCTGGACAGGCGGCTCTCTGGAAGAGCTGGAGCACTGGCTGGAACAGATCGCAGACGAATACGATGCGGCGGCTACTATCATCCCCGGCTGGGAAAAAGAACAGCCCGCCGAGCGTATCCCTGCCGATCCCAAACCTACTAACAAGGAGGAGTTTGCTATGACCGAGAAAATCCGGGAGCAGATTTTGGCGATCCGCAACAGCGGGGAGGCCAATATGCTGGACACCCGCACGGTACAGTACATCGCTAACCGCGAAGGCTACTACGAACTGGTCATCTATCTGGAGGAACACCGGAAGGAATACTGGAACTTCATTATGACCGGCTCCGAGCACTAAAGCGTTAGAACACGCACGATTTACACGACAAGAAATGGAGGTTCAAGAACATGACTGTTAGTTTTAACGTGACGGGAAAAGAGCGCAAGGCGCTGGTGCAGGCACTCTCTGAGATTGTTTTCTCTGAGGCCGTCTATGCCGGAGCGCCGAGCTTTGACTACCAAGTGGGTGACTACACCATCGATAAAAACGGTGTTCTGTCTTACCCGATACGCTGTCCAAGGAAGCAGTTGCCTTAGTGGTTGAGAAACTGAGTGAGCGCGGCTTTGCCCCGGCGGACGAGGATGAAGCGGAGACTCCGAGAAGGATGCCCCGCCCAAACCCCGGCAGAAATGCCCGACGTGGCAGCAGGAAGGCTGCACCCGCCGATCAACCGCGAGGCGGAGGCCATGGAGGCCGCAGACGGCGCAGAAACGCCCGACGTGGCGGAAACACCTGATGCGGCTCCCGCTGACCCCAATGAGGCTGCTGCCCCGGAAGGATCTGAGGACTCTGCCGACTCCAATGCTGGTCACAAGTTCGCTGTCAGCATTCCACGCAGCACCCTCACGGATGATGCGCTGGAACGCCTGAAGCTGATCGTTGCCAACAAAGAAGTGCTGTTTAGACGCGCTGTGCTGGCCGACGCCCTGCCGGTTGAGGTCACGGAGGAAGAGATCGCTTTCCCGTGGTTCACCCTCACCGGGGCGGATGGCGAGGCCGCAGCTTACACGCAGTTTAGCACGGCTCTCTGCCAGATGGCCCGTGAGCAGACCCGCGTTCTGGACAAGCCCTATGATGGCGACAATGACCGCTTTGCGATGCGTATCTTTATGGTGCGTCTTGGCATGAAGGGCGCTCAGTATGCGCTGGCCAGGAAGCTGATGCTAAACCATCTCACCGGCAACAGCGGCTGGCGCTACGGCGCACCGCCGAAAAAGGAGGCTGTGCCTACTGCATCGGAACCTGCTCCTGCTTTCTCTCCCGAGGAACCGGACGGTGCCGCTGATGCAGAGGACGCCGCTACCGGAAACTCTGAGGAGGCCAGCGATGAAGTGGTTTGAGGTTACGCTAATTAAGCGGACATCCACTACCGTGGAGCTTGCGGCAAACTCTGCCGAAGAAGCGCAGTATGAGGCCATCTACCGCCTGATGCGGGGGAAGATCGAGCTGGACGGCGGAAGGGACTTTGACGATATTGAGACCACCGCCGTGGAAATCGAAGCCCCCAGCAGCATCCCTATCTATTGGGAGGATCTCACTCCGCAAAAGCAAGCCGAGATTTTTGCCGCGTTCGGCGATAACTGCAACTACGACGCATTTCCCATTGCGGAGATCCCCTCGCGGAAGAAACGGAGGAAGAACCATGAGAAACAGTTTCCCCAGTCGTGAGATCGTAGAGCAGCTGCGCCGGACATATCCCTGCAGGTACGCGAGTGGAACTCGTCTCCATGCGCGATCCCTACACCACGCTAAAACCCGGTGACCGGGGGACAGTTGTGATGGTGGACAGTATCGGTACGGTGTTTGTCGATTGGGACTGCGGTTCCGGCCTTGGCGTTGCCTATGGCGAAGACCGCATCCGTAAAAATCTGAGTGGGCGCACATTACAGGATCCCCGGCTCGTTTCGGGCCGGGGATTTTTCTAAAGGAGACACAAAAATGCAGAACAAATGCCTGAGCGAGAAAAAACTCATAGCTGCAGTCTATTGCCGGGTGGCAACAGACGCACAGATCAACAAGAATACTAACGATATTACCAAGGATTGAGGAAAACCATGACTGCAAAACAATTAGAACAGATTGCCGCCTTACGGCGAGAAAACTACCCCTACAGCTTTATTGGCCGGGAACTGGGGCTTTCCCCAATACCGTGAAGTCTATCTGTAGGCGCAAAGGACTGGAAGCCGCTGGCTCCCGGAAGACGAAGGCCGAGAAAACAGAACGCACCCCTCTGCCGGTATTGCCATAAACCGCTGCGGGGGAATGGTGCGGCGGGGAGCACTGTTTTGCTCGGATTACTGCCGCACCAAATGGCGCCGAGAGCACCGGAAGATTATCGAGATCAAGCCTTGACTCTCCCGGGCAACAGAGTGATGAATACTATCAGGAGGTAAGAACCATGCGTATTGAAGAAATACCGGCCAAGCCGAAGGAACAGAAGATCATCCGTGTCGCCGCCTATGCCCGCGTCTCGTCCGATAAGGACGCCGCCTTCCACTCGCTGGAGGCCCAGACAGAATACTACCGTGATTACGCTGCGGCCCACCCGGAGTGGGGAGCTGGTTTCTATCTACTCGGACAACGGATCTCCGGCACAACGATCAACCGCCCGGAGTTCCAGCGGATGCTGCAAGACTGCCGGGAAGGCAAATTGACCTGGTCGTCACCAAATCGGTGACTCGCTTTGCCCGGAACACTGTGATCCTGCTAGAAACAATCCGTGAGCTCAAGAAGCTGGGCATAGACTGTTACTTTGAGAAAGAAGATATGCACAGTATCAGCCCGGACGGAGAACTGCTCTTGACCCTGCTTGCTATGTATGCCGAAGAGGAAGCCCGCTCCGCCAGTGAGAACCAGAAGTGGCGCATCCAGAAGTTGTACGACCAAGGCAAACCCGCCGGAGGCCATATCTTTGGGTATCGCTTTTTTGGTGGAAGAGAAGTTCGAGATTGTGCCAGAGAAGCGGAGGTTGTTAAAGAGATTTTCCGCCTCTATCTGTCCGGTATGGGCTACGGCAGGATCGCCAGAACGCTCATCGAGCTGGGCGCCCCTGCCCGCTTTGGCGGCACATGGCCTAGTACATCCATACGGGATATGTTGAGTTAATGAGAAGTATGCTGGTGATCTATTACTGCAAAAGTTTTTTCCATGAGGATTTCCGTACCAAAAGAAGCGGAAAAACACTGGTGAGCTTCGTAAGGTCTACGTCAAGAACAGCCACGATGCGATCATAGATAAGCTGAAAACCTTCAAGGCTGTGCAGCAGGGAGATCCAGCGCCGCAGCCTCCGACAAGCGGAGATCATGGCGCACCGGAATGCTGCCCATGACAACAACAAACTGTTTACTGGGCTGATCTCATGCGGCTGTTGCGGAGGTGCCTACGTCAGGAAATACACCAATGCCAAAAGCGGCGACCAAGCGATCTGGATCTGTAGTCAATACTTCAAGTACGGAAAAAGCGCCTGTCAGTCCCAAAGGATATCCGAGAATATCCTGATCAATAAGACCAAAGGAGATTTTGGATGCCCCTGAGCTAAACAGGGCTCAGATATTGGAGAAGATTAAGCAAATCATTATCCCAGAACCTCACTGCTTGGTCTATGAGTTTACAGATGGTTCTTTTGCCACCGTACATTGGACACATCCCTCCAGAAGCCTCAGCTGGACGGAGGAGATGCGCGAAGCTGCCCGGCAAAAAGCATTAAGGCAACACAGGAAGGAGGCAAAACGTAATATGCCAGAAATAGAGATCATCGCTGCAACCAAGACGCTGCAACAGCAGCCGCTGTCATCCATAGCCCGTAAAAGCCGTGTTGCCGCTTATGCTCGTGTTTCCACGGGAGCAGGACGAGCAGCAATCCAGTTATGAGGCACAGGTGGATTTCTATACCCGCTATATTAAGAGCAATCCCGACTGGGAGTTTGTCGGTGTGTTCGCGGATCGCGGTATCACCGGCACGAACACCAAGAACCGGGAGAGCTTCAACCGGATGATTTGACCTCGCCCTGAACGGCGGTATCGACATCATCCTGACCAAGTCTATCTCCCGCTTTGCCCGGAATACGGTGGACACGCTCCAGACGGTGCGGGAGCTCAAGGCAGTGGGCGTGGAGGTGCGGTTCGAGAAAGAGAACCTGCATACCTTTGATCCCAAGTGCGAGATGATGCTCACCATCATGAGCTCTCTGGCCCAGGAGGAGAGCCGTTCCATCAGCGAAAACGTCCGCTGGGGCAAGCAGAAGAGTATGCGGGACGGGAAGGTCACATTGGCTTACTCACTTCCTCGGCTATAAAAGGGCAAGCGACGGCAGGCCGGAGATCGTGGAGGAAGAAGCTGTGATCATCCGACAGATCATGACCTTTTCTCAAAAGGCAAGACCATCAACGAGATCGCCGCGATTCTAACAGAAATGGGTATCCCAACACCGTCAGGCAAAACCAAGTGGAACGTCAGTACCGTCAAGAGCATCCTCAGCAATGAGAAATACAAGGGCGAGGCGCTGCTCCAGAAGACCTACACCGTAGATTATCTCACCAAGGAGGTGAGAAAGAACAACGGAGAGGTGATGTCTGTCCGGGTACGCAATTCCCATGAGCCAATCATCGAGCCGGAGGTGTTTGACCGGGTGCAGGAGATGCTGGCGGAGTACACCCAAACGCCGGGCCAAGGTGCGCACCAAGCATCCCTTTGCCGGAAAGCTCATCTGTGGCGATTGCGGTGAGTTCTACGGCCACAAGGTCTGGCGGTTACGCAGTACCGGCGAGCATTATGATGTTTGGTACTGTAACCACAAATACGACGGCGACAAGGTTTGCGATTCCCAAGGCTCCGGGAAACCGAGGTCAAGGAGGCGTTCGGGAAAAATGCTGCAAAAAGTGCGGCGATCCGAACCCCGTCTATACCGACAAGCGGTGGAGCGAGCTTGTGGAGTCCGTCAAAGTCTGTAGGGGCAGCCACCTGACCTTTACCTTAACGAGTGGCGAGATCGTAAAGATTACCCTCTAAGGCCGCTAGTACATTATAACCAACGCCGCAGGGCAACCTGCGGCGCTTTTCTGTCCCGAACATTATCCGTGTCAGTATGTATTTTGATTTCCGTGCCATTTACAGCAGATTTGAAAATACTATGGCCACCTTATGGGTCTATCTATTGGCCGGGATGTTCAAGAACATGGGGTTTGATACAATTGTAAAATAGAAAAGCAATGTGAAGGAGGTGTATGATACCTTACGATAAGTTCGCCGCGGAGTTAAGTAGAACCATAAAATATGATGTCGAGTTCTATCGGGATCTTCTAGAAAAAGTGATTGATAACCCCAAAGCTACACGGGTATCTTCCGAGTAAAGCAATGTGAGCACTAAACTAGTACAGAATGCTACACAAAGCCGCGAGATTAAATTTGGCGACTTTCTAGAAAACATCGTCACTAAATATATTGAGATCATGGGATACATCAATCTAGACAAAAGTATCGGTGTAGATGATGACGGTAATGCGTTAGAGGCCGATCAAGTATTCTGTTCAGGAGATACTATCTATTTGATTGAGCAAAAGTACGCGATGACCATGACAGCACCAAAAAGCGCGGACAATACGATAATTTTCGTAAGAAGTATCAATTGCTCCAAGCCACTTACCCAGACTATAAAATCAACGCCTCCATGTGGTTTATTGATGATGGATTAGTAAAGAACAAAAGATACTATGAGGGCATTGCCGCCTCAGAACAGGATGAGAGGGTTTCCAAACACGTCTATTATGGCGGCGCAATTTTGATGAAGTATTTGAAAGGCCAGATGTCTGGCAAGAACTATGTGCGCATCTCTCCCGCAGCAAGAAAGAACGCTCTCAAGAGATACTAAAAATTCCAGACTTTGATACCAGCGAGGAGATTTACCAAGCACTACGCTATATTAAAGAGTATAAACCGAGAAAATATAAGAAACTGCTTTCCGACAAACCTGCTTACGTGCAGCTCCGGGCAGAAGTATTCCCAACTGGAGCCAATCTCGCCCGTATAGCCTAGCATTGACATCTTTCTGAACAAGAGGTTAAATGACATAAAGCATAAAGAAAGATGACATGGAAAGAAATATAATCATCAACGGCGATTCTCTGCAGAAGATCAGAATGCTCCCTGACGAGAGTGTTGATTTAGTCTTCGCCGATCCTCCCTACTGGATGCGGGTCGAAGGCGTTCTGAACCGTACTGATGGCACAAAGTTTAATGGCTGTGAGGATCACTGGGATCAGTTTGACAGCCTAGATGATTATGAGCGTTTTACCCGGGCATGGCTCACAGAATGCCGACGCGTTCTAAAAAAAAAGATGGCTCAATTTGGGTAATCGGCGGGATGCAGTGTATTTACACTATTGGCGCCATTATGCAGGAACTTGGGTTCTGGCTTATTAACGATGTGATCTGGTACAAGAAGAACCCCACTCCCAATTTTATGGGGACCAGACTAAACAACAGCCATGAAACCCTTATCTGGGCGGCCAAGAGCAAGACATCTAAGTTCACCTTCCACTATAAAACAGCCAAAGAACTAAACACAGATACAGTAGACGAAGGCGACTACCAACGCGGCGTTAGAAAGCAACTGGGTTCGGTGTGGCGCATAGCAGTCTGCTCTGGCAATGAACGCATTAAAACTTCTGATGGTCAAAAGCTTCATAGTACACAAAAGCCAGAAGAATTACTAGAACGCATCATCACAATCTCTTCCAATAAAGGCGATCTCATCATGGATCCGTTTGGCGGAACGATGACTACGGCTGCAGTTGCTAAACGACTTGGTCGTAATTACATTATGATTGAGGAGAGAAAACCTACTGCGAATATGGTGCTACGCGCCTGAAAAAAATAGCGTACATAGATACCCCCTAGCCAATGCGGCCTATGATATTAAGCCACCTAAGGTCACCATGGATGAGATGATGAGGGCTGGATACTTCCATGTGGGAGAATCGTTTTATCTCAAGAAGGAGATGCAGTCGCTACTCTCAATCAAAGCGGTAAACTAAAATACCAGGGCTCCATCATGGATATGCACTCCTGTGCCGCCGCGGCAAAGGGTATCAAAGCAAAACGAGTCAATGGATTTGACTATTGGTATGTAATGCGAGATGAGCACCGCATACCAATCCGGGAAATTCGGGGAAGCGTACCGTAAATTTATCGCATAAACAGGCAAATTGAATTTAGCCCCTATCTTCAATAATTAGAAACTACTTTTTATGGGATTAAGCCACCTTTAGATTTTAGTATCTGAACCTTGCGAGCTAAGTTGAGTTACCCAAAAAATAATGCTATAATTTTGCTGAAATCAGTGAATCGTGGAGGAGCAAGCGTGTACATCAATAAAATTCACATTCAAATTATCGCAATTTCGATAATTTTACTATGGAATTCCATCAAGGACTAAATGTTATTATAGGCGCAAATAATTCTGGAAAGACCGGCCTCCTCTACGCGATAAAACTATTGAAATCTCCTTCTGATGTCTCAGTTGACGACTTTAACAAAAATAACTTTACAGAAATATCAAGAGCTGTACACAGAAGCAGCACCAAGCATTGTAATTGAATATAACATTCGGCATAGAATCTATGAAGATGATACAAGCGACGAAAGTATCACAAAACTGCTGCCATTTTTAGGAATTAAGAATTTTGAAGAAAATCGACAAGTCAACGATGGTGTTGCCGAGTATAACCTTGAAGCTCAGATCCGAGCTACCTACGCACTGGATGTTAAGTTTTTTGAGTGATTATAAAAAGCAGTAGCCGCAGAAGCAAAGGATTTTGATAGCTACTTGATTGTATTGAAACGTTTTGTCAATAGCCATTATTCTTGGAATTATACCAACGGGGTTAGTGATACGAAGATAGAACAGAAAGTTGCGACTGACGTCTTTGATATTCGCTTTATAGGAGCAGAGAGAACTAGCGATGAAGTGCGTAAGGAAACAAAACATGAGATAGAGGCTTTTTACAAAAGCTGCAGAGAACGCTGCAGAATTTGATCAGTTCAAGCACAAAGTATCAGAGGACTTAGGGACACTCTTATCACCTTCAATTACTAAACTCACCACGCTATTTGAGAATGAGAAAAATTCAATTGGACTAGAAAAGGGAATGTTTCAATTTCCTCAACTGTAAAGGCAAACATTTCTCTATCCGATGCATACATCACGGAAGTCCGAGATACAAAAACAGGGTATACATTACCGTTGCAAAATAATGGCCTTGGCTATAATAATCTGATAAATATTTATATGCTGATCAAACTGTCCGAAATACAGAAAGGTAAAGACTTTCGTATACTATGCCTGGAAGAACCAGAAGCGCACCTTCATCCAGCAATGCAATATAAATTATTTAAATATCTAAAGAAACTCGATGAGGATAATGATCTAAATCAACAAATATTCGTTACCACACATTCAAGCAATATATCCGCCGTTGCCGGTATAGATAATATGTTTATGTTGGCATACGAACGTGACAGAGAAAGTCCAGATTGTCGACAACAAAGCCTCGCTGAACAATTCAAAGACAACGATGACCAAACCACCGTTAAGGCCGAAGCTAAAGCTCATCTCACAAAGTTTTTAGATGTCACTCGCTCAGATATGCTGTTTGCAGATAAAATCATTTTAGTAGAAGGCATTGCTGAAAGGTTGTTAATGCCGCTTTTTATGGAATTATACGGATGCCCCTATGAAGATGAACATATCTCCATTGTCGAAATTGGCGGCAAACACTTCGGCTATTTTGTAGAATTATTTAATGGTAACGCTGTTAAGAAAAAAGTCCTCTGTGTTACTGACAACGATTTTAAGTGGATTGATTTTGATGGAGACGGTAAGCTAAGAAGCTATGCCGACTATGAGGCGCATGAACCTGCCCATATTGCTGATTTGGAAAAGCGATTTCAATCGACAATTTCCATATTTCTACTCAAAAGGCAGGGGAAAACTTTTGAGGATGAATTCTTCGTCACAAATTTGCAAAATAAGGATATCTTACAATAATGTTCAAAAGGCAATCAGTAATACTATGAGTGACTTTCTTGACGCATACGGTCTAGATATCGCGAAATGGGAAGCTAATTTCACAGAAATTGATGGCCGTTCTAGTAAGATAATCCGGAAGTATCTCGATGCATATAGGGAAAGAGCTGACTCAGCTCCAGAGAAAAACGATGAATATGCAAATATCATCTTTGCACAACTTTCCTGCACTACATCAAGAATAAAAAAAGGAGACTTTGCGCTAGACGTGTTAACCGACAAAGAATTGGTGAATGAGGACGGATCATCAAGGATTGTTGTTCCGAAATACATTGAGGAGGGGTTACAGTGGTTATTGAAATAACCTCCGAAGACATATTTACTCAGAACAGCTTAAAAGCCATTTTTAAGATCTATGCAGGGCCGGGGGCGGGAAAACACACTTTCTAGTTGAAATGTTAAAAATATTGTCGCTCACAACCCGGCCATTGCGAATAGTCGGTCTAGAAAAGTCTTATGTGTTACATATACAAACGCTGCAGTTGACGAAATTAAAAAGGCGACTTGATAAATTTACAGACTGCGTAGATGTCTGCACAATTCACGGTTTTATCATAGAGCACATTCTTCAGCCATTCCAACAAGATTTGATATCGCTCATGGAATCTGACTTTGGAATTTCCGTAAGAGCGAAAGGCAAGATTACTTCTCAAATTGAAGGATTAGGTATTCTTCACGGTGTCGATAAGAACGAAATATACGAATACGTTAAAAAATCAAATCCTTTGAAATGTTCGAACGACACTTTTGATTACAGCAAAAGACAATGGGAGACATCAAACTGATAACAATGGTTTGTAGACTCTGTAATTAAAAGGAGAAGTCCGGCAAGCAAGACTAAAAGCCCCTCCTGTTGTCGCCGAGCGACATATTGTTCCGATAAAACAATACATTTGGTCTGTGGTGAGGAAGTTAACTCATGACGAGGTGCTCTATTTTGGGTATAGAATTTTAGAAACAAACCCCACTGCCTTATATGCGATAAAGAGTAAAGTTCCCTTTATTTTTTGCTGACGAATTTCAAGATACAAGTCCAATTCAAACACTGCTTATAAAGTTGATTGGACAACGTTCAACCGTCATTGGTGTAATTGGTGACATTGCGCAGTCAATCTATAGCTTCCAAGGAGCTCGACCGACAGATTTTAGTACTTTCTCCATTGAAGGGCAACGCTCCATAGAGGAATACGTTATCAGCAGGGAACCGTCGTTCTACGGAGAATATAGTGAATTTTTGTAATTTCCTAAGACAATCTGATAAACAGGTGGTTCAAGTTAGCAAACGGACATATGATCTTGAAGACGAAAAGATTAGGGCAGAAGGCAAAAGATTCATTTTTTGATTGGATCTTCCCCAAATGTCCAGAGAATTATCCAAACTGTTATTCAGGAGGGGAGGCGTGGTACTAACCCGCGCATGGGCAGCAGCGTTTGACTATATACGTGATATAGATGATGAACAAAGTAAGCTGCTCAAAAGCATCTATAATTCCTTTGGCCATCTCCAATTCAACTGAGGACGAAATCGCAGAGCACAATAATGTGACTTGGGTGCGAGCATTTCGTTTTATCTTCATGCTCTGGGAAGGCTACCTCAATGGTTCCTTTATAGACATCTTACAGTCGTTACGACTATATGGAAACATAGATCCACAAAAATCACTCCCAAGGTTATATATCAGATTGGGAAAATATCTAAAGGCATATTTTCCAATATAGAAGAAGGAACTCATACCGTTGAAAAATCGAGGCATTTAACGCAAAAAATCAAGGAACAAGAATTTGTTGATCTCAGAAAAGCTGTGTTTGATGAGGATTTTGAAATTCCCTTATTTGAAGAATATGATGATTCCGTAGGGACGCAATTAGTAATCTGTATTGGGGAACTGCGTATAAGCTATTTAGTGAAGTGTTTTCAGAAAACAGTAAGTACATGACGGTTCATCAAGCAAAAGGACTAGAGTGGGACAAGGTTATTGTAAGTGTGACTCCAAATAGATATGATAAAATCGCACTTTCTAACCTATATCAACATCCTCAACTGGTTAACGAAACTCCCTCAGATGAATTTACAAGAATGTATTATGTTGCTTGCAGTCGAGCAAAAGAGGATCTATATATTCACATTCAAACAGGATGCTCTCCCCGATATAATAGAAAAGGCCATTACGGCTTTTCGTTGCACAAACAGAAATGCAAATTGGCTACGAAGTAATAAGCTAACTATAATGGGCAAGGCATATTTGTGGGTGAGAGCGTTACATAACATAATAGGCATTGCGATGATTGGGACGATGAGATTTGATCTAATATCTTATAGCTAGTACAGTTTTAATTGTCTGTGTCAGTTCTAATTTATCCGTGTCACTCTCAATGAAATTGGTCTATCCGTGCCAAAGTATGATATAATGCAAAGGCGAGGCCAGCGATATCCATTGTTGACGTCGCAACACAAAAGAAAAGCCTAAATTCACTATTTAAGCGAGTTTATAGGCTTTCTTTTTGCTAATAACACACTGAATAACACACTATTTTCTATTTCTGAAAAAAAAGAGATTCAAGAGCGATTCCTAAGTGATCGTTATCTGTGCTGACAAAATGTCCATATACTCCAAAAGTATCCATATTCGAAGAGTGCCCAACCTGTTCCTTCACAAGACCTGCGGGAAGCGTTTTTGCAAGGCTAACGAACGTATGACGCAATCCGTAAGGGGTTACAAAATGAGAAAACTGATGGTCAATGCAAAATCTTTTCAGGTGATAACGATACAAAAAACGACCCCGTCATGGTACGCATCGTTGAGAGGCGTGACGAGGTCTGTATCATCAAGGGTTCCCTTGCACTCTCATTATATGCACTTTTTTTCAATTTTGCAATATATCTTCGCAAAATTTACAAATTATCAAAATACCAATCAACGTCCAAATTACCATACGTATACCAGCAAAAGGTTTCACGCATGGTCTATGATCGTTGCCCTAAATGATGCGCTGGGGCTTGAGAGGAAAGGATCCTGAGAGTTCTTGAGCGGTATCCCGAACTGCTGGAAGAATACGGGGGATTTGAGGCGGACGACGTTGCTGATGAAATGCTGTCTCGACGGGTCAAACAGATTTTGCCGAAAAGCTTTACCAAGTTATACAGTGAATAAACCCGCTCGCAAAGCCAAAAGCTAAACCGGGAGGGAAAGCGGATGGTAGAGATGTGCGGAACTGCCAATATGGCGGGAACATTGTGGGATATGTGAAATACCAGCGGTTTCGGAGCAGTATCCCGTTTTGTATTGCGAGAAGCTGAAAAAACCAGTGCCAGGGGATTATCTGTGTTACAGATACACGTCACCATCGGGGGAAAAGACTGCATGGCGTGGAGGAAAGGGAGGTTTTGGATTGACCAAAAAAAGAATTGTCACAGCTTTTTATTTGAACAAAGAGATTGAGATGGAAAAGAACAGGCTAAAGGAATTAGAGGAAGCTGCCACAGATACATCGGTAAAGATCAGCGGTCTTCCTCACACAAGTGGAATATCAAATAAGACAGCTTTAGCCGCAGAAATAGCAGATACAAAGACCTTGATAGAAGCAAAAGAAAAAGAGGCTATTGCGGAATATAACCGGCTTACAAGGTATATTTGCACGGTTGAAGATTCGCTCATTCGACAAATATTAAGATATCGGTACATAGATGGGGAAATCATGGTTGGAAGTAGCCAATACTATTGGGGGTAATAACACCATGGATGGTGTAAGGATGATTGCATATAGATACATTGACAAAAAAAAAAACTTGTTCGTTTTGTTCGTTTCATCTGATGTAAAATGATAACATAGAATGATGGCCAAGATATGGACAAAGCATTCTAAACCTCCTTTGAATATCCCGAAGCCGGGCGGGCAACCCCGGCAAACATGCGGCAAAGAGAAGAACAGGTGCAACTCCTGTTGGCCGCAAAATGCGCATTTTCTGCCGCCTGCCGCGTGCGGGGTATAAGACAGCGGATGATACAGACCTGCATACGCCCTCAACGATGCGTACCATGTGCAGGTCACTTATCAGGGCTGCAAGTACCGCCGCACGATAGCGGACAGGGAAGCCAGCCTATTATGCGGGCGAGCGGGCGCGGGAGCCGAATGCCGGGTTTACTTTTTACCCTTCAGACAAGGCCAGCAATGCAGCTGGCCGGAATATTCAACCTGCGCAATGCGTGGGCTTTTTTCTTTTAGGTGCGCCGGTATAGAAAACGCTGGCGAGGTGGGCATGTGGGCAAAAGAAAACCGGGGTTTATTCCCAGCTTTGGTGGATTCTACGTACATCTCAAATGTACTGAGAAATAAATTTTTTATCTCTGTAGTCGGAGTTGTTCCATTCGCTTTACAAGCTTGACGAAAAGTAGCAAGAACATCAGGCTTTAAATCTAATGGGAAACGAACATAGTTTTTTTGAAGGTTCTTTTGCTGGCTTTCATATTTGGCGGACATTCATATCACCTGCTTTTATAGGCCTTAAATAGACGGCTGCTTACCTGAAAACAGTACGCCACCGGAAAATATGATCACGAAGAACTTACACCAGACAGGCCAATTAAGGGCCACGCCAAAATAAAAGAAACGGTTAACATCCAAAATAACATATCCGCTTAATCATTTGATATTTCCTCCATTCTGTTGTATAATAAGAATGCCCCCAAAGGGGGCTTGGGCTTCGCCCGGTGGGTTGGTGCTTTAGGATTTGAGCGCTGTTATCAGTGCGGCGTACCGCGACAATCGCTTTGATAACCAGCTCGAAAATTTCCCGAGGTTCCAGCCCTTTTTTTGTTTCTTGCTCATGTTGTTCACCCCTTTCACTGTCTACATTATAGCATACGTACGTATATAAGTCAACGGTTTCACGAAAAAGTTTTGCTTTTCAAAAGAACCGGGGTTTATTCTGGCCTTCGGTTCTCCATATTCACGGATCATTGCGGCTTTGGTAACTACCCATTGCTTGCCAAACTTTTGCAGTCAATATCCGGTATCAATTTGCCATAAGCGACAGCTTTTCGTAAGGTACTTTCATTCAAACCCCATAGACTGGTAGCTTCGCCAAAAGACAGAAGACCTTCAAAGGGCTTTGGCTAGCGGTCATGATGATTCCTCCTTAATACTTTTACGCATAAAACGATGGTACAGAGAGAAAGAATAATAGATATTATGGACAATACAATTTGAACAAT
>VOFH01000950.1_pt1 | contig 26288 bp, 27 predicted proteins | sample 5384091 | NCBI WGS metagenome assembly VOFH01 (sample SAMN12384727, study PRJNA508395) | human gut metagenome | isolation source: healthy gut G | host: Homo sapiens
TTACTCTCATTTACATCCGGTCCCAGTGTCTGGATACCCATCGCCTTACATTCGTCCATCAACTTCGTAATGTCGGTGATGTTCGACAAGCTTCGGCTCATGACAGCAGCCATATATTCAGACGGATAATTCGCTTTCAGATAGGCGGTCTGATAGGCCACCCAAGAATAACAGGTGGCATGAGACTTGTTGAACGCGTAAGATGCAAACTTCTCCCAGTCTGCCCAAATCTTTTCAAGTACTTTCGGGTCATGTCCATTCTTTCGTCCACCCTCTACAAACTTAGGCTTCATGTGATCCAGCTTGTCACGCAGCTTCTTACCCATCGCCTTACGGAGAGCATCAGACTCACCGCGCGTAAAGTCGGCCAATAGACGCGACAGAAGCATCACCTGTTCCTGATAGACCGTAATCCCATACGTATCCTTCAGGTACTTCTCCATTACAGGAATATCATACTCAATCGGCTTACGTCCATGTTTACGATCAATAAAGTCGGGGATATAATCCATCGGACCCGGACGGATAGAGAGCGTTCATCGCAATCAGATCTTCGAACGTAGAAGGCTGCAACTCGCGCAGGTACTTCTGCATGCCGGCAGACTCAAACTGGAAGGTACCGATAGTACGACCGTCACTGTAAAGTTTATAAGTAGCCGGATCCTCGATATGAAATGGAATCGATATCCAGTTCCATTCCTTTACTCAAACGAATATTTTCGACAGCCTCCTTTATGATAGACAATGTCTTCAACCCCAGAAAGTCCATCTTGATCAATCCGGTATCTTCGATGACCGAACCCTCGTACTGGGTAACGAGCATCTTCTCGCCCGTTTCCTTATCATCTGCCGTGCTCACAGGAACCCAATCGGTGATGTCGTCACGACAAATAATAGTGCCGCAGGCATGTACACCCGTTCCGCGCACGTTCCCCTCCAGCATCTTGGCATACTTCAGCGTATCGCTCACCAAAGGGTCGGGCGATGCTTCAGCCGCCTGCAATTCGGGCACATATGCTATCGCATTCTTCAGGTTCAGTTTCTTATCAGGAATTTTATCGGGAACTAATTTGGCCAGGCGATCCGATTCGGCCAACGGCAGCTTTTGTACACGGGCGACGTCCTTGATGGCCAGTTTGGTTGCCATAGTACCATACGTGATGATATGCGCCACCTTTTCCTGACCATACTTTTCCGTTACCCAGCGCAATACTTCACCGCGTCCGTCATCATCGAAGTCAATATCGATATCAGGCAAGGAAATACGATCGGGATTAAAGAAACGCTCAAACAGCAGGTCGTACTTGATCGGGTCTATCTTGGTTATCTGCAGGCAGTACGCTACAGCAGAACCGGCAGCCGAACCACGTCCCGGCCCCACCGAAACACCCAACTGCGTGCGGGCGGCATTGATAAAGTCTTGTACAATCAAGAAGTAACCGGGAAAACCCATAGTCTTCATGATATATAGCTCAAAATTCATGCGTTCCTTCACTTCTTCCGACAAAGGCTCGCCATATATCCGTTTCGCACCGTCGAAAGTCAGCTTTGCCAGATAGTCGGCTTCCAGTTTGATACGGTACAGTTTATCATAACCTCCCAAGCGTTTGATTTTATCTTTGGCTGCTTCCTCACTCAATACCACGTTACCATGCTCGTCTTGCGTGAACTCATCGAAAAGATCCTTCTCCGTATAACTTTGCTGATATCCTTCTTCCGTTCCAAAGTCCTCGGGGATTGCGAAAGTAGGCATAATCGGTGCGTGATCGATTGAATAATACTCTACTTTATCCAGAATCTCAAGTGTATTACTCAATGCTTCGGGCACATCGGCAAAGAGTTCATTCATCTCTGCCTTCGTCTTCATCCATTCCTGTTTCGTATAATACATCCGGCTCGGGTCGTCGAGATCTTTTCCCGTACTCAAACAGATCAGCCGATCGTGCGCCTCCGCATGCTCTTCGTTGACAAAGTGAACATCATTCGTACAAATCAGTTTGACATTGAACTTCTTAGCATATTCTATCAGATGTTTGTTCACATTCACCTGTAGCGGATAACATTCATGATTGGCACGGGAAACAGTTGCCTTATGACGCTGCATCTCCAGATAATAATCATCCCCAAAAAGATTCTTATACCAACGGATGGCTTCTTCGGCTTCTTCATATTTTCCATTATAATCTTTTTAGGAACCTCCCCACCGATACAGGCGGAACAGACTATCAGTCCTTCGTGATACTTCTCCAATTCATTGCGGTCGGTACGCGGACGCATATAGTACCCGCGCGTCCATGCGTGCGATACTAATTTAATAAGGTTATGATAACCTTTTTCATTCTTCGCCAATACAATCAGATGATAACCGCTCTGGTCGAGCTTACCCTCTCCTTGTCCATTGTACGGCGTGCCACATACATCTCACAACCGATGATGGGTTTGAACAGTTTTTGTTTTCCGCTTCTACTATTTTGGCTTTACAATCGGCAATCTCCGTCTCTTTATTATCACATTCCACCGTACCTTTTTCCAGTCCGCAATTCTTTTCTTCAGGTCCTTTTATCTCACTCCTTTGGGACCGCTATTCTTTTTATTAACGTAGTTCGTAAACTCTTTAATGGCGAACATGTTTCCATGATCCGTAACGGCAATGCCCTTCATCCCGTCCTTCATCGCCTTGTCGACCAGACGAGCTGGAACTAGCCTGACCATCCAAGGAAGAGAATATTGCGTATGGACGTGTAAATGAACGAAATCCTGCATAATCGATACTCTAGTAGTTAATTTGAAGGCATAAAAACCTCTCTAAAAAGATAAACAAAAATAATCTTTTTTATCTTAAAAAGTTATCAACATTCATTTCTACAACTTTTATTTGCAAGGATTTTTTAAAATAAGTATACTTTTGCAGGATAATTATCATTAAATAGCATTCATGAACCGACTAAAGAAATTAAAAAAGCTAAGAATTCACCGTGAAGGAACACATATTTTATGGGGTCAGTGCCATCCTGTTATTATTATTAATGCTGGCTCTTTACTGGGGAATCGATTGTAAGATACCATTCTATGTGGTGGCTTTAGTAAGTATAACAGTCTATCTGTTGATGGTGAACTTCTTTCGTTGTCCCATTCGTCTCTTCGAGACACGACACTGAAAAAATCGTAGTAGCCACCGGCAGACGGAAGAATCGTAGTTATAGAAGAAGTAGATGAACATGAATATTTTCATGACCGCCGGTTAATGATATCTATTTTTATGAGCATTGTGAATGTACATGCCAACTGGTATCCTGTAGACGGAGTAGTGAAACATGTAGACCATCATAACGGTAAATTTATGAAAGCATGGCTGCCTAAGGCCAGTACGGAAAATGAACGTTCTATGGTCGTTATTGAAACTCCCGAAGGACATACCGTCATGGCGCGCCAGATAGCAGGAGCAATAGCCCGTCGAATCGTGACCTATGCCGAAGTAGGAGAAGATTGCTACATTGATGAACACATGGGGTTTTATTAAATTCGGTTCGCGTGTAGATGTTTATCTTCCCTTAGGAACCGAAGTCTGTGTCAAGATGGGACAAGCGACTGTAGGTAACGAAACCGTCATTGCTAAACTAAAATAAGAAAATCACCAATGGCAAACTGTATCACACGCCACATTCCTAACGCAGTAACTTGCTGTAATCTATTCTCCGGCTGTATTGCCAGTGTCATGGCATTTAATGAAGACTATACCTTGGCCATCTCTTTTATTATACTAGGTGCTGTATTTGATTTCTTTGATGGCATGTTGGCACGTTTGTTCAAAGTATCAGGGCCTTTAGGAAAAGAATTAGACTCGTTGGCCGATGACATCACTTTTGGGTTCGCTCCTTCCGCCATTGTCTTTTCTTTATTTAAAGAGGTACACTATCCTGATTTTCTATTGCCTGTTGCCGATTATATGCCTTATACCGCATTCCTTATTTCCGTATTTTCAGCTTTGCGTTTAGGCAAGTTCAATATAGACCCACGTCAGAGCAGTAGTTTTATTGGTATGCCCACTCCGGCTAATGCTTTATTTTGGGGATCATTGACTGTAGGAGCACATTCTTTTCTTATATCCGATTCTTTTAATGCGGCATATCTTTTCATTTTGGTAGTTATTATGTCATTATTGCTGGTGGCAGAAATTCCAATGTTCTCATTAAAATTCAAGAGTCTTGCCTGGAAACAGAACAAAGTCAGCTATATTTTCCTCATTGTATGTATTCCCCTGTTGGCTTTCTTCAAAATCAGCAGTTTTGCAGCTATCATCCTGTGGTATATCATTCTATCTCTTTTAACTAAAAAAAGAGCGTAAACAATAAACGTGGCACGCTTGTTGTACGTGATATATAAAAAAAGAAATTACTATGTTTGGATTTTTAGGCTTTCTACTTATTATTTTTCTGCTGATTGTTTTTATCGGCTTCACTATATTAGGTAACATTTTGCGTGTATTGTTCGGGATCGGCAAACGTCCCCCCTATCAAAATCGAACTTCCACCCACCAGAAACAAAATACATATACTCAGAATCAAGCGAATGACGAGAATGAGAATTTTGCAGAATCCTCTTCTTCAAATAGACGTTCTCATTCGTCGGGAAACAGAAAAAAAATCTTTGATGACGATGAGGGAGAGTATGTAGATTATGAAGAGGTGAAATAAGAATCATCGTTTTTTCTTAAAGAAATCTTTCATCAATCGGGCACATTCATCGGCAAGTATTCCTTTCACCACGATCGTCTTTGGGTGCAAGGCATCGGGAGCATATTTTTGATATCCCCTTTTGGGATCTTCAGCACCAAAGACAAGTTTTCCTGTCTGTGCCCAGGCTATAGCACCGGCACACATCACACACGGTTCCACTGTGACATACAAAGTACATTCATTCAGGTATTTCCCCCCAAGGTATTAGCCGCAGCTGTGACAGCCTGCATTTCGGCATGAGCTGTAACATCATTCAATGTTTCTGTCAGATTATGCCCACGGCCAATGATGCGGTCACGACAGACTACCACCGCCCCCACCGGAACTTCTCCCTGTTCAGCCGCTTTTACAGCCTCCATCAAGGCTTGTTTCATATAATAGGTATCATCTGCCATCTTATCTTCTCATATCATGTTCACCAAAAAGGGTAGGATAATCTTCTTCCATATTTTTATGGATAAACATGAGAATTGTTTCACGAAGCCAGCGTGACTTGTTCGTTATCTTGTATTTTTCCAGATAACGATCTACAATCAGCTGCTCGTCTTCGCTCAATAAAATGCTCATACGTCGTTCGCTTTTCGTACACTCGACGTGCATTTTCAGGCACTTCTTACTTCTTTTTCTCATATCTTCTGCAAAATTACTTTTACTTCTGTAAAAACAAAGAATAAAAGCTGTAAATTTGCAAAAAAAGATGGCTGAACACAATGATTAGGGAAATCCGGAGAAAATGCCGCAGTAGCCTATCTTGAGCAGAAAGGTTATCTTATTCGTGACCGGAATTGGAGAAGAGGACATTTCGAACTGGACATTGTAGCAGCAAAGGATAATGAACTGATTGTAGTAGAAGTGAAGACTCGCAGTAATACCCTATTTGCAGAGCCGGAAGATGCTGTAGATTTACCTAAAATAAGACGTACGGTACGCGCAGCGGATACCTATATCAGATTGTTTCAGATTGACTCTCCTGTACGCTTTGATATCATTACTGTAGTAGGCAACGACGGGCATTTCAAGGTTGAACACATAGAGGAAGCGTTTTATCCTCCTTTATATTAAAGAATGCTTTGGCTTTACATATTCATCATTATAAGAGCCGTGAAATGCGTGCAATCTGCGCTTAAAATTATGATATAACCAATTATGAAAACATACTATAATTATTAATTCATTATGAATGTAGAAACTATCAGAGAATACTGCTTAAGCAAGAGAGGAGTCACCGAATCTTTCCCTTTCGATGATGTATCACTGGTTATGAAGGTAATGAACAAGATGTTTCTCTCATTGACCTGGAAGAAGCTAATCACATCGCACTAAAATGTGATCCGGAAAAAGCAATCGAATTGCGTGAACATTATTCAGGAATTGAAGGAGCTTATCATTTTAATAAAAAATACTGGAACAGTGTTCGTTTTGACAGTGACGTAGATGATAAATTGATGAAAGAACTTATCGATCACTCTTATGATGAGGTAATCAAGAAATTTACTAAAAAGTTACGCGCAGAATATGATGCTCTCCCCTGATATATTCCCGGTTTCATTGATTCATATCAGCGAGACGAACTCTACCAACAATTATCTGCAATCTCTCTGTTCTGAACAGAAAGTGGAGGAACTAACTGTCATTGTCGCCGATTTTCAAACTTCCGGTCGGGGACAGCGTGGAAATTCGTGGGAATCAGATCCTGGCAAGAATCTTCTTTTCAGCACCGTTATCTTCCCCGAGTTTTTGGAAGCACGACGTCAGTTTCTTATTTCACAGATTATATCTTTAGCTATTAAAGAAGAATTGGATACTTATACCTCCGATATTTCTATCAAATGGCCGAACGATATTTATTGGAAAGAGAAGAAGATTTGTGGAATATTAATCGAAAACGATTTGATGGGACGGAACATCTATCAAAGTATTGCAGGCATCGGAATTAATATTAATCAGGAGATATTTCACAGTTCTGCTCCTAACCCCGTTTCACTACTACAAATCACAGAAGAAGAGCATGACCTATTCAAAATACTGAAAAATATCATGCTGCGTATCCAATCTTATTATAGCTTGCTCAAAAAAGGCGATACAACATCAATAGCCTGTCAATATGGAGAATCTCTTTTCAGAAGGGAAGGAATGCATCAATATAAAGATGCTAATGGAGAATTTCTTGCACGAATCGTTTGTGTAGAACCTGAAGGAAGATTAATATTAGAAGATGAGAAGCTGACTAAAAGAGGGTACATGTTTAAGGAAGTAGAATATTTACTGAAATAAGCTATTCTATTTCAGATCAAAACATTATCTTTGGAACGTGCGTTTTTATATAAAACTCTTTCATTTATGAAAACAAAATTAATTTTCCTCCTTCCATTGTTATGGGTATTAATAGGATGCGATGATTCAGATTCTGCAACATTGAATATATCAGAATCGAAGTTTGATAACATCAGCGCAAGCGGTGAATCATTAACGATAGATATTACTTGTAGTTCCTCATGGACTGTTACAAGTAATAAACAATGGTGCATCCCCAGTACACAAAAAGGAGAAAACGATGGAAAGTTAATCTTATCTATTAATGCAAATCTGGAATCCAATTCCAGAACAGCAACTGTCACTATCATAAGTCATAAGGTTAGCAAAACTGTTCAAATCATCCAAAATGGCTCTACCAATACGGCTGAAGAATACCATTATGAACTCCCTGTAATCTTTCATGTATTGTATAAAGAAGATGAGAATTCTCTACAAAAAGTAAATTCAAGCCGTTTATCCCATATACTAGACAAAGTGAACAATCTGTATAAAAGCAAGAATAACAGTGTAGACATGAATCTTACTTTTACATTGGCAACAACAGATAAAAATGGAGAAACATTACCCAATCCTGGCGTAGAATATATCCAATGGTCAGAGTCATACCCTATCGATTGTGAAGCTTTTATGAAGGATAATTCGGGAAAATAGTAAAATACTTATGGGATCCGAACTCATATATCAACATCATTGTTTATAATTTTACAACTGAACCGAATTCAAATTCAGTAACATTAGGTATCTCTCATATTCCTTTTTTTCTACTACAGGCGAGCATTATTTAGAAGGGCTTGGTGAAACAGACCGCTCTCATCTAACATTAGCAAATTTACAATTCCCACTATGTGTCTCCATTAATAGCCTATATATTAATGAAGAGTCTACTCCAACAGAATATAGTACAGCAGACATTGTTGTCACGCTAGCTCATGAATTAGGACATTACCTAGGACTACATCATGTCTTTGCCGAAACCGATAATGGCACGTGTGAAGATACGGATTATTGCAAAGATACCAAAAGCTATAATAAACAAGAGTATGAGAGCAATTGTGATTACATATATGAGAATGAGAGAGAAAAATACACATTTAAAAATTTGGTAAAACGAACAGGATGTGATGGTATAGAGTTTATCTCTTATAATATCATGGATTATGCTATTAGTTATTCAAACCAATTCACTCAAAATCAACGTGAACGTATCAGACATGTCTTATCCTATAGTCCTCTGATACCCGGACCGAAGAAAGGAGACATTGATACCCGAGCGCTTAATGAAGGGCCTTTGGATTTACCAATACGAACTATAAAATAACAAATTGAATATAATTGAAAAGAGGTGAATCGCTTAGCGATTCACCTCTTTTTCTATCCTCAATATCTTATCCAATGTCTTTTGAGCTTCTGTTGATGGAAAACGCAAAATCACTTTCTGCAAAGAGTTACGCGCTTTCTCATACCGGGTAGTAAATAACTTCGATAATCCATCCCGGTAGCGGGCATACTGCATTTTAGTAGGGGAGAAGAAAGTTTTTTATAATCCGTCTCTAACTTTTTTTTCTCCTGTTCTGCTGTCAAATAATAATAGTTTCCTAAAAAGATATTAGCCGCCAGATTATCCGCCTCAAGTTGCAATATTTTTTCGTACATACGCAAAGCATCTTTCTCCTGCCCGCGACATACCTGCATTTCTGCGCAAGCTTCCAAACAATCTACATTATTAGGAGCCTTTTGCAGTAATTCCTTGTAAAATAAATAGGCTTTGTCGTAATTCCGATTCTTTTTATAGGCAAGCGCTAATTCTGTAGCCAGTTTGGAGCTAATTTCACTGTTCTTGTCTACATTCGTCCAATAATACATTTCCGTACGGTCTATATTCAGAGCGATAGTCTGCCGGAAATAGCTCACAGCCTGCCCATTCTGCCCTGCCTCAATGGCAGCAGACACTTTTTGTAACATCTCATCAACCGACTGCGCATTCAGTACCAGCGGCAATGAAAATAAAGAGATAAGAAAAATAGTTAAGGTCCTCATAATCCATCTGATTGCTATTTAGTTCGTGACACACAAAGATACAATAAAAAAAATAAAAGATGTACCTTTGCGGACGAAAAGAACAATCAATTTGATAAAAGTGTTTTTATACAATGACAGATAAAAAAAAATCCTCCGTAAACAGACGAATATTACAGATAGCCATCCCATCGATTATATCGAATATTACCGTTCCGCTACTGGGACTTATCGATGTCACCATTGTAGGTCATCTCGGTTCTCCGGCGTACATTGGAGCCATTGCAGTAGGGGAATGTTATTCAATATTATCTACTGGATTTTTGGATTCCTGCGCATGGGAACAAGCGGAATGACTTCACAAGCGTACGGTCAGCATGATTTAAACGAAATCACCCGGTTACTACTACGTTCTGTTGGAGTAGGATTATTTATAGCACTTTGCCTGTTGATACTCCAATACCCTATCTTGAAACTGGCATTTACACTGATACAAACCACACCGGAGGTCAAGCAACTGGCAACAGCCTATTTCTACATTTGTATCTGGGGAGCCCCAGCCACATTAGGGCTTTATGGATTCGCCGGCTGGTTTATCGGGATGCAGAATTCACGTTTTCCCATGTATATCGCTATTACTCAAAATATTGTCAACATTGTAGCCAGCCTATGTTTTGTTTACCTATTGGATATGCAAGTGGCAGGAGTGGCCGCAGGTACTCTTATTGCCCAATATGCAGGCTTCTTTATGGCTATTCTGCTATACATGCGTTACTATAGTGCGCTTAAAAACGAATCGTATGGAAAGAAATCATACAGAAACAAGCCATGTACCGTTTCTTTCAAGTCAACCGGGACATATTCTTCCGTACACTTTGCTTGGTTATCGTCACTATATTTTTCACTTCAGCCGGAGCCGCACAAGGCGAGATCGTATTAGCCGTAAACACATTGCTCATGCAATTATTCACTCTCTTTTCTTATATCATGGACGGTTTTGCTTATGCCGGTGAAGCACTGACCGGCCGTTACATTGGTGCCAAAAACCAAACAGGCTTACGTAACACAGTGCATCACCTTTTCTATTGGGGATTCGGTCTTTCACTGGTATTCACGATTCTCTATACAGCTGGCGGAAAAGAATTCCTAGGATTACTAACCAATGACACTTCAGTAATAAACGCTTCAGACACTTATTTTTACTGGGCACTCGCTATTCCGTTGGCCGGTTTCTCCGCTTTCTTATGGGATGGCATTTTTATCGGTGCCACTGCTACCCGGCAGATGCTTTACTCCATGTTAGTTGCCTCTGCCAGCTTCTTTGGAGTCTATTACGCTTTCCATCCCCTTTTAGGAAATCACGCCCTGTGGCTCGCCTTTCTCGTTTATCTTTCATTGAGAGGAATTGTACAAACCCTTTTGGGAAGACAAATAATGAAAAAAGTAATCGTATCCCGGTGAGGCTATCCGATAAATTATCTCTATATTTGCGGCAAATAATAAAAAATAAAAGATATGGCAAAGTATAAAAGAATTCTACTAAAATTAAGCGGAGAGAGCCTGATGGGCGAAAAGCAATACGGCATTGACGAAAAAAGATTGGCAGAATATGCGGAACAAATCAAAGAAATCCACCAGCAAGGGGTACAGATTGGTATCGTTATCGGAGGCGGAAATATTTTTCGTGGCCTAAGCGGAGCCAGTAAAGGTTTCGACCGCGTGAAGGGTGATCAAATGGGAATGTTGGCTACGGTCATCAACAGCCTTGCCCTCAGTTCGGCTCTTGTCGCCACCGGAGTGAAGGCACGTGTATTGACAGCAGTACGGATGGAACCTATCGGTGAATTTTACAGTAAATGGAAAGCCATCGAATGTATGGAAAACGGTGAAGTAGTTATCATGTCCGCTGGAACGGGAAATCCCTTCTTCACCACAGATACCGGTTCTTCACTGAGAGGAATTGAAATCGAAGCAGACGTTATGCTGAAAGGTACTCGTGTAGACGGTATCTACACGGCTGACCCCGAAAAAGATCCTACCGCTACCAAATTCGACGATATTACATACGATGAAGTACTGAAACGTGGTTTGAAAGTCATGGATTTGACAGCGACTTGTATGTGTGTAAAGAAAACAATCTGCCAATCGTTGTATTTGATATGGATACGGTAGGCAACTTAAAGAAGGTAATCAGCGGAGAAGAAATAGGTACGTTAGTACATAACTAATTTTTCACTACCGATATTCATTTGTCTATCAGATGATACTCTACTCTGATAAGACATTGATTATTCATTTAGAAATAAGAAGTGCGAATTTTGCAGTATAGCTTTAACCAAAACTAATCCTGTAAAATTCGCACTTTGTTTTTCCTCTCAAATATTATATAGAAACAAACACCTATTTATCAAAATACTGAATCAAATCATACGCATTAAAATTCAATTCGCGGGCAAAGAAAGATAGATAAGGAAAGAGTTGATAAGAATTATCATAAAGACCTTTATTAGCAGGTTTCGACGAATTGTCCGTACCATCATCATCCTGGTATTTGAACCAATGCCAGCCAACACAATTCTTAGCTTCAAGCAATCCTAATGTAAAATGCTGATAAGCATAAGCTCTCTCGTTTTGTGTAGGGACAGAATATCCGGCTCCCGACTGGTTATTCAGATCAGAGTCCTCCACCCCTTTCGTATAAAACTCACTTACAAGAAACGGTTTGTCCGCCCAATTAGCCCAATCAGCAATCGCTGTTGTCAGTTCAGGACTCCAACGACTATAATAAGTTGATAGAAATAACATCACAATATTTTCCGGCAGCTCTCACTACTCCTTCCATGTATTTAGGAGTTCCATGTAATCTAGTTCCCAGATAAAGCAACTTATCATCTACTTTCTTCACTGCCTCTTTCACTGCTTTATAATATTTCTCTGCTACAATCCCGGCAAACTCATTATTCAAGTCATCCGTCACACTTTGCGTACCTTTAGAATCCATAAAAGCTTTCGCCGCAACATAAGCCGGATCACTTGAGTTACTGATAGCCAGAAAACGATCCAAAATCCGGGAACTGTTTGAAGAGAAGTTTATCTCATTATCAGAAAAGAAACCTAGCACATTAGGATCCCGCAAATAATCTGCGAAAGCACTACCTGCCAAATATGATTCACACCATTCAGCCCATCCATTATAAAACACAAGACCTGCCGCGTTATCATCGCTTCCTCCGGGATAATTATAAGACTTCGCACTCTTGAACTGGCTTAAAAAAGCAAATGAAGGCGCCAAAGTTAACGGACTGCTCGGATTGGAAACATTATGAGTCTGAATCAGTGAATAAGTTCCTGTGCAGAAAGCACCTGTACCGTGAAAGCCGATCTCACTCAATTCACGTTGAGTAGTAGATAACCATTTCTCGTCAGCTCCAAACCTGCTATTCCAGGCCGTTTTATTACGACTAGAAGTTCCCTTACGCAAAGAAGTCGCACTACGCTCCAGATGCAGACAACCTTCCGGATCAACCAACCACCAACGTCCGTCTATTTTCTTCGTATAAAATCTTCCCGTAGCCGCCTGTTTCGGAAGTGTAGTCGAACTTCCGTATTTATTAACCGACTCCTGATACGCTTTCAACGTTTTAATAGCCGGCTTATACCCGTCCATATACGCAATAATACGTGTATTCTCTGTTTTCCAACTAGATATAGGCGGATAAGCACTGGAATACTTAACACTGATAGGGACGATACATATTGGCATTTAATGACGGAGCATATACCACAGAGGCTCCAGGAACAGGCAAATCCTCCGGATATTCCGACTCTACATCTCCCCCTCCCATCACTATGTCAGGAGGCATAAAATTAGGATCTTTATCATCATCATCCGTACAAGACACCATAGGAATAGAACTTATAAACAGAAAAGTTCCCAATATAAATAGTTTTTTCATGGTATGTATTTTATTTATTATTAGTTGATTGTTGGTCGAACCAGTCAGCCAAACGATAAGCGTTGATATTCAATTCTTTCATAGCATCAGCCAACGGTTTATAAAGATTGTATTCATTATCTACCAGCCCCTTGTTAGAGTCCAGATTCGAAGGATCTACTGCTTTTGCCGTCGGATCATTATCCTGATAACGGAACCAATGCCATCCGACACAATTCCCACTTTCCAATAATCCCAAAACAAAATGCTGGTAGGCATATCCACGTTCCTGCTGGGTTTGAACGGTGAAACCTGCCCCTGTTGTGTTTGCCAGCCCTGAATCCATTCCTTTCGTATAAAATTCCGTGATGATGAAAGGTTTTTGAGCCCATTCGCCCCAATGCTTCATGGTCTTCTCACTCGGTGTCCATGCACCATAGTAGTTAATAGCAACGACATCACAATACCTGCCTGCCGCTTCCACAATCTGGCGGACAAACTTAGGTTTTCCATGTAGACGACTACCTAAATAAAGGTGATTGGGATCATACTTCCGAATCGCTTCCGACACCACTTTGTAGTATCGTTCCGCTACTACTCCCGCAAACTCTTCCCGATGTTCGTCCGTAATTTGCTGCAAAGTAATACCCTGCTGTTTCAACCAGGATTCTGCATACAATCTTCCCGGATCATTGGGATTCTTCAAAGTCAGATACCCCTCCAGATTCTTCGGCCCGAACGGCAATTCATTATCCGAAAAATAGCCGATGATATTTTTATCCGTTTTATTTGCGACCAGTTTTTGTGCCATCTCATCGCAATAGGTTTCGAACTCCGGGTCAAAAACGAAAATACACTGATTAGGATATCCCGTATTACCAGGTAACTGATAAGTTCCTCCTCGTTTCTTCCCATATCCACTCATCAGGTTCAGAATGATTGAGCGAGTCAGTACCTCCTTATGAGAGGCATTGTAAGAGGCAATAGCTTCTTCATTACTCCAGGAGCCGGCCCCGGAAAAGCCCAGCGAATGAATCATCCGTGCCGTTCCTTCGATCCATTTTTCCTCCGTACCGAATTTGTCCAGCATTGCTTGTTTATTGCGTTCGGAAGTACCTAAACGTACTCCTACCACCACTTTCTGCAAATGCCGATACCCATCGGGATCAATCATCCACCATCGATTTCCAATACGTTCTACCCTGAAAAATCCTGTAGCCCGATGCCTGGAGCATCCAAATCACTTCCATACTTATTCACACGTACTTTACCAGTAGGTTTGAACCCATCCAATTGGGCAATAGTACGGGTATCATACTCTTTCCAAGGCAGATTTTTCTGTCCTTTCACCCACGGACGGGCAGTGACCTTAAATGTACGTCCCTGGGCATAACCAAACTGGGATAACAGCAGTAAAAACAATATAACTATACTATTTTTCATCATCTAATATTCTTTTACGATTCGTATTGCATTTAAAATGGGCACAGACTCCACCGCTCCAAAACGAACAACAAGCCCCTTTCCTTGTGAAACCGGAACAATATATTTCTTAATAACCGCACGTTCGGAACCGTATTCTTCTGCAATATTCAGTTGCTTGGCAACAGATACTCCATTTATATCACAGAAAATACCCGGTTAATATAGTCCTCCCTCACCACATCATTTCCTAAATTATACACCAAAGCCTCTCTTTTATTTTCAGAAGTAAGTTCTGTCCAATACAAATATACAGCATAAACACCATCCGGTACATCTGCCTTAAAAGCTTCAATGCCTACTCGCTGTGTCTGGAAGACAGGATCCTGATCCGTCCCCAGTATATCTGTATCGCTGGCCGGCAAAGAACCGTAACGAGTTTTGTTCGGAGCCACTTCCCCACCAATATATCCCCATGAACCTTCTGCATAAGCCTGTTCGGGTATCCAGCACATCTCTGCTATCCGGTCCTCAAAATAGCGTCGAGCACCCAGTAGTACATTGATTTCCGTAAAGCCATTCTTCACATTGACACATTTAAAATCACAAACATACTGGTCACGATATTCACGTCCCTCCTTTTCAATCACAGCATCCACCACATTCTTTCCGTTTACAAAAGGAATGTCCACGGAAACCACCTTATCTGCTACCGGATATACTCCCAAACTTTTTCCATTCAAAAGACCTCCACCTTATCCGCGTTAGTATAAACTTTCAGCGGTTGCGTACAACTCTTTCCATCCCGACTGGCTCCTGCCCTATTCTTCCAAGATTTAGAAGCAATATGCAGGACAGGTGACTCTTTCAGATAAGCCTGATAAAGAAAATATCCGTCCTTACGTTCTCTATCCGTACTTACCAACCCTTTATTGTTCACATGAGGCATGGCATTTCTTCTGGCTTCGGAATAAAAATCATTCAAATTCCAGACCATAGCCCCCACGATATAATCCCTCTTTAGAATTTCAGGCAAATAATGTTCATGATAGACAGAGCCAAACTCACAACTAAAATCAAACCGCACAGGCGAAAAAGAATGAATACGAGTATCTACATCCGCCCCATATTCGGTAATAAGCAACGGTTTATGAGGAAACTCCTTGTGAAGTTCTTCCAGTTTCTCTTCAAATCCGTCCAAATTACCACCATACCATCCATTATAAAGATTAAATCCCAATAACATCGGCAATTCAGTAATCCCTGCTTCCTGATAGATTTGGGAAGCAGAATGACAAGGCAACATGGTATAGCGTTCCGAGTCCAGACTTCTGATCTGCGCCTCAACAGCCGAAGCTATTTGATGAAGAGACTTCATATATTCCGCCCGTTCTTTCTTGTTGTCAGGATTAAAGGGAGGACGCAAAAGCACTTCATTCATGTAAGCCCAAATGATGACAGACGGATAATTATAGTTCTGACAAACCATTTCCGTAGCCTGTTCCACACAGTTGTCCATAAACGCCCTACTTTGAGTAATGGCATTTACAATCGGAATTTCAACCGAAGTCAACAGTCCTAATTTATCACACATCTGCATCACAACCGGATCTTGCGGATAATGAGCCACTCGCAGGAAATTACTTCCCATATCCTTACTCAACTGTATATCCCGGATATGCATTTCATCCCGCAAGGCATTCCCATTCCTTTGTAATCCTGATGCCGGCTGGTACCAATCAATTTCCGATATTTTCCGTTCAGGAAAAACCTTTCTCCGCATCAAAATGATATTCACGGATTCCCAGCGGATTAACAACGCAATCGAGAACTTCTCCCTTTTTATTCTTCAAACGGCTATACACCTTATATAAATAAGGAGAATCAACATCCCACCGTTTGGGTTGCGCAATAGTCATCAACGCTTCAAAGGCTACATTCTTCTCTCCTGCCTTCACATTCACTTTCTTTGCGGAAAGTGCCACTCTATTGCCGTCTGCATCCAAAATCTCCGTTTCAAGAATCAATGCCTGATTACTTTTCAAAGCATTGGACAAGAATGTTTTTGCACACACTTCCGCTTGAGCGTCTGTTATTCCAACAGTTTTGAGATATACTCCACTGGAAGCATAATGGGTGGTAGACAGTTGCACGGGCGAAGTATACACCAGATAAACATCCCGATAAAGTCCGCCGAAGAAAGTAAAGTCTGCCGAAAGAGGAGCAATATCCGGATTATAAGAGTTGTCAACACTCACTGCTACCAGATTGCGTCCGGTATGAACATAGTCAGTCACATCAAACGTAAAAGCAGAATAACCACCTTTATGATTCCCTACCAACTTTCCATTCACAAATACATTTGTCTCCTGATTGGCTCCTTCAAAACAAAGATAAACTCTTTGACCTGCAATCAGTTCCTCCACTGTCACGGCTTTCCTGTACCAGCCTTTTCCCCGGAAATAACCGGGGATTTCATCTTCTGCATCTTTTGCATTCCAAGTATGAGGAATGGAAACGTCAGTCCAACCGGACACATCAAAGTCAGCAGTGGACGCGTCTCCCTCAAAAAGGGAGAACTTCCAACCATCGTTGATCGTTTGCGTCACACGCTGACCGCAGACCGTGCCGGCAACAATCAATAACAAGCAGGCTAAAATTATTTTTGGATATACCTTATACAAATTAATACCATTATTTCGAGATTGAACGGACTGCACGAATGTATCTTGCCTTCCAGACTTTTTTCCCATTTGCTTTATCCCAAGACAAGCGGTTTTCCAAAACGTACATAAAATGCGCTTGTACCCTCGATGTTTCACGACTAGCCCAATAGGAATCTCCGGTAGCAGATGCTGCTGCCGTATTCATGACAGTTCCTCCTACATTAGTAACTATCAGATCCCATGCTGCACGATTGGCTTTTTCAAAATCAGTAATCGCATTCGGATTATCATCTGTTGCATTTGCTACAGTGGTCCCATTATATGTTTCAAACATTTGTTCCAAATCCGTTCTCGTAGGCCAATACCATCCGGAACCTTTATCCATACAATATTTAAGAGCAGGCATTTCCGCTGCATTCGGCAATGCTGCCAAGGCAGTAGTATTTGCCAAACCGTTATCATTAGATAAAGTCAAACCAGTAGAAGCCGGAGAGCCTGCTGTAGACCATGCCAGATTCTCTCTGTCCAACGACATGATTTTCGCTTACCACGATTAGTTCCATCTACCCAGAACACAATGCCTCCTTTTAACGAACCATTATCCGCAATTACCTGTCCCACCGCAAACTCGGAACTTAAAAGTCCTCTCTGTGTAATCGTAACCTCTTGTTTAGGTGCATTCGCTCCGCTTCCGGCTGTTACCGTAGCAGTCGTTACCCGGTTAGAACTATTCAGATTGGGAGATAATGTCCAAAAATAAAGAGTTTTACTTGTTACATCAACATACGCTTTCACCCAAGATTCATCAGTGATATTTATTGCAAATTCCGTCTCATCAGAAATCATTGTGATTACCTCTGATTTTGCTACCGCATCAGGCGTAATAGTCACCGTATTGGTACTCAATTCGAGGGAAGCGTCTCCCTCGGCAGCTGCATTTTGATTCACTGTTACCTCCACTGCTTTTGCGGCTGCGCCAGTACCGGCTGTTATTGTAGCAATTGTCGTACGAATATTACCAGTGGTATTTTTTGATTTTGCCTTGAACGTAACTGTTGTGCCTGAAATAGTATATGAAAGCCAGGAATCATCTGCCAACACTACGCTGAATACACTCTTATTGGATGTCAACGTAACATTTGCTTCCGCTTCGTTATCACCTTCCAATGTCACAGGATTGGGAGCAACCGTCAAAGTTGCCGGCTCTTCAGGATAAGTATAATCACCAATTGTGCGCATACATCTCACAAAACGGTTGGTAGCTGTTTTATTTCCTGCATCAGCACCAGACTTTCCGAAACGTACCCAATAAGCCTTATCCCCTGCTGCATTTTCCGTACTCGACCAATAGCTTTCCCCATTGCCCGAACCGGCAGCCTCGTTTATTACATCACCCTGCAAATCGGTCAACATCTTATCAAATGCCGCACGTGCCGCTTTCTCAACTTCCGTCAACTTATCAGGTACAACCGAAGCAAAATCCGGATCAGCATGTCCAATACCGTTGTAAACATCAAACAACTCCCATAACTCATCACGTGCAGGCAGATACCATCCCTCACCCAACGACTGACAGTATGCCACTGCATCATTTGCAGCAGGAGCAGTAAACAAAGCCGTATTGGCATATCCATTCACTGTAGAAAGCGCATTATGAGACATCACAGAAGGCCTCAAAAGGATTTCCTCCCTGACGTTTTACAGATACAGCTTTTCCTACCATCTTGTCCGAAGGATCCACCCAGAAAATCATACCGATACCATCATCTACACTTTGTCCTACCTTCAAAGAAAGGTCCGGTTCTTTGGAATCCTGTGTAACCGTCACTTCCACTGTATATGAACCGCAAGTCAGTTTCACGACAGTACTCCTTGCATCCTCACCGTCATTCTGCGTCAAGGCAGTGTATATTACACTTTTTAGCGTTTACATCTACAGAAAGCCACTCCGCTTGATATTGAGCAACAACCTGACCGACATTAGTATATAATAGCGATGTGACGGAAGAACCCGCCGCTTTTGCCAGGTTTACTTTTGTATCTTTACAATTAAATTCAGGCATCACACGTACCGACGCATCATCGACACAGGAAAGCAGCCCCAGATTTAAAATCAATAACAGATATATTATTCTTTTCATACTCATTCATGTTTTACAGATAATCAATCGCTTAATACCAATTCTCATTCTGCGGAAAATTCTCTTTCCCCATCAAGTCAATCTGCTCCTGTGGGATAGGCCAACATTCGTGCTTTCCAACTACAAAACTGGTACGACATTCCGCATAATCTTTATCTAAATAAGGATTTTCAGCTTTCGTCTCGCCATAATGCGCTTTCACCCTTTCACCCAAAAGCCCCAAACGTTTTAGTAAAGGCCAGCGGACTCCCTCGAAGTTCAGTTCACGGGCATATTCATCCAAAAGAATATCTTGCGTCAGAGGTCCCGCAAATTTGTCATTCCCGGCACGTTCCCATGTTTTATTGTAACAGCGCAGAGCATCCGTGCTCATTCCTCCGTCACGGCGCATATACGCTTCTGCCGCCATTAAGTAAGTTTCAGCCAGTCGATAGACAATCAAATCCTTGAATCCCGTTGTCCGGTCCGGATTATCGGCCATAGTCCACTGATCAAAGTATTTTTTCGACATGAAATGCAACGTCTCACAATAACTGGAACTTTTCGTAAGGGGAATCAATTCTCCATATTTAGGAGAAGTAGGATCATTGTATTTGAAACGGTGTACGAACAATTCATTGTATCGTGTATCTTTAGCCTGATCATACAAACTCAATAAATAGGTATTCGGATAAATACGTCCCCAACCATATCCACCCTGATCGGCCGTATTGATACAACCTGCAATTTTATTGATTCGGGTAGTGGTCTGAATAGAGATACGATGTCCGGCAACCGGAGTTCCGGAACCTCCTCCACCCAAGTTTTGTGAATATTGGAAACTCCACAACACTTCCGGAGATTTCAAATCTGCGCTATTAAATACATTCTCGGCCTTCTTTTCCATTGAGTAAATGCCCTCCTGCTTAAAGATGTCTTCACATTCCTCAATGGCTGTATCCCAATCCGATTCCCACATGGCAACCTGTGCACGGACATGTTTGGCAGTCGCTTTCGTTACCCGTCCATACAATACATTTCCGTTATTTTGAGGAAGCGACCAGTCCAGACCTTTCATCGCATCATCCAAGTCAGTTGTCATCAGTGTCATCAGTTCTTCATGAGAAGCCGGTTTATACTCCCGTTTCAGATTATCGACAGTGGTTGGAGTGACATTCAGATAAAGGCGGTCAAAGCGTTTCCAAAGTTCAAAATAGCTCCGTCCTCTGAAGAATTTCGCTTCACTCCATGCGTGCAATACATCGCTGTCATCCAGTCCCAAGGCTTCTGCCGCTACAATAATTTCATTTGCTTTTCCGATAATCCCATAGTGATGTTTCCAGAACTTATTGACATCTCCAGTACTTGGAGTAAAACTTGTATTCAAACGTCCGATTGAGGTAGAAACACCTGCTCTAAGTATGGCAATATCCGTATTAAAGTCACACATGGTAACGATGTACAGATTAGATTCGTTATTATCCGCTCCACCCGGCAATTCACGTGCCAGGGAATACAATCCTGTAACGGCAGTATTCAATCCTTCGGGAGTAGTGAACAGATAATTATTCGTCACGTCTGTTTTTGATTCCAGATTTAATAAATCCGAGCAGGAAGCGGTCAACATTCCGCAAATGACAAAGGCTGTATATATTAACTTTTTCATAAGGATTCTTTATTTTAGAATGAAACATTGACACCAAACACATATTGTCTGGACTCCGGATAAGACCCCTGGAGTCAGTTCGGGACTATAAGATTTAAACTCCGTAAATGTCAGCAAGTTAGTAGCTGTTGCATACAATCGTAATTTATGAATCGGAGTATTCTTCAATAGTCGGGTGGGGAAAGTATATCCCAGTTGTAAGGTGCGTAAACGGATATAAGAAGCATCCTGAATGGCAATGGCACTCAAATATGCAGGGTCCGCACTATAAGAAGGACGTGGGAATTTGTTCGAAGGATTGAACGGAGTCCAATAATCCACCTTCACCCCATTCAATTTTCCACGTAAAGAACCACCGGAATTATACTCGTACAAATAACCGTTCTTAATCTTTCTGCCGGAAACTCCATACCAGTCCATGAACAGGTCAAATCCTTTCCAGTTCCATGTAGAAGAAAGGGAGAGTGTAAACTTCGGATCTTTACGGATAGGTACCCTGTCATCAGCTGTAATCTTTCCATCCCCGTTGTTATCACTCACCTTGACCATTCCCGGTTCAATAGCGCCACCGTAATTAATCGGACTGTCGGCCACACCGTCATTATCACTATCATAGGTATTTTTCAGTGTATAGACCAGATTTCCCGTACCATCACGAGTGATATCAAAATCATCATACTGAAAAAAATTCCATCTATCAGATAATCATAGTATACATTGATCGGTTCTCCGATAATCCACCCCTGGGCTACCTGACTTGCCGGTTTCCCGTTCTCATCGAGAGTATCGTCAATACGGACAATCTCATTCTTATACATGCTGAAATTAGTTCCGAGTGTCCAGGTAAACTTCTTTGTACGTACCACGTCACCATTTAAAGAAAGATCGATACCACTGGATTTCGTCTTTCCCAGATTATCTAGCATGGTAGTATATCCGAGTGACGCATTCAGGGAACGTTTCACCAACAAATCCTTCGTATGAGTATTGGAATACTCAACCGTACCATTCAGACGCCCATTGAAGAAACTAAAGTCAACACCAAAGTTAGCTGTTGCAGACTGTTCCCATTTCAAGTTTGGATTAGACAGTTCCTTGCCCGGCAAATATCCCATTTGAAAAACATCTCCAAACTCATACCCTTTATTATCAGCCAGTCCCAAGGTAGTATAATTACCGATACCGTTCTGATTACCTACAATACCATAACTCACACGCAGTTTCAGGTTATCAATCCACGACACATCTCTTAGGAAACTCTCCTGATTGACACGCCAGGCAAAAGCTGCCGACGGGAAAGTTCCCCATTTATTCTCTTTTTCCGAAACGGCTGGAACCGTCACGGCGGACAGCCACGTTCAACAAATAACGATCTAAAAGCGAATATTGCGCCCGGGCCATGAACGACACCAAGTTATTTTCATTAAACTGACGACGAGGCTTGCCTGTAAACTCACCTTGAGAAATGAAGTTCCAGTCTTTATCCACCGGAAGATTCTCAACCGAGTACCCGATAGACTTCGAACCATTATGGTCGACAGACTGAACGCCGGTCAATGTCAACTGGTGTTTCTTGTTCCGAATAGGCACTTTATAGGTCACAATGTTCTCAACCAGCCAGTTCTGTGTACGCGATTCGTCAAGAACGGCCGTTCCTCCGCCTCCCGGATATTGGGAATCTTTATAAGAACCGTCTTCAGACGTCTGATTATAAACAGAAGTATTCAGACGATAATTGAATCCCTTGAAAGGTTTCACATCCATAAAAAAGTTCAGGCGGTAATTATCACGGGTTACTTCACGTCCATAATGTTCGGCACGGTACAAAGGATTATAATTTCCTTCCGAGTTGATATATTTTGTATACTTGCCATCCGCATCATATATCTCCGCCAATGGAGAACTGGTAATAAAATCATTAAAGTTACCATCCTCACGGTCTTGTTTTGTCATCGCATAAGAAGAATTGATGCCAAAACTAATCCACTTTGATATTTCAAAGTCCAGATTCAACCTTAAAGAAAACTTCTGGTATCCCGATCCGGTAACCACCATTCCCTGTTGGTCAAAATAGTTGGCACCTGCCGATACTTTGATTTTCTCTGTTCCTCCACGTACACTGACATCATGATTATGGTAAATTGCATTTCTGAACATTTCTTTTTCCCAGTCGATAAACTTTCCGCTGGCCCATACCCGTTGCATCACCTCGTCTTCCAACGCTTCGGCTATCGAAATCTCACGTGCATCAATTATTCCTTTATCATGCGCCTTCGCTTCACGGCGAAGCTGCATATACTCTTCGGGAGAGTAGAAATCAAAATTCCTCCAGAGAGACTGGATACCCAGATAACCATTATAACTGACTTCCACCTTTCCGGCTTTACCGCGCTTGGTAGTTACCAATACCACACCGTCACTGGCACGTGCACCATAAATAGCCTGCGACGCAGCATCCTTCAGGATTTCAACCGACTCAATATCGTCCGCACTCAACGTACTAAACTCTGTTGCACTGGAAGGAGAACCATCTATGATATATAAAGGGCATTGTCCGCACTGATAGAACGGGAACCGCGAATAGTGATCGAAGGAGTCGATCCCGGCCGTCCGGAACTACTCGTTACATTCACACCTGCGGCACGTCCACGCAGCATATCAGCCACATTGCCGGCGGGAAATGTTTTCATTTCATCCGCTTTGACCGAGGCTACCGAAGTGGCTACATCACTCTTACGCTGAACTCCATAGCCGACAACGACTAATTCATCGAGCATTTTCGACTCTTCTACCATATCCACATTCAGTACCGTTTTCGTACCGACACGTATCTTCTGTTCCTTATATCCTATACAAGAGAAAACAAGGGTAGATTTAGCCGATACGCTGATTGAATATTTTCCATTTACATCCGTCACTGTACCGTTAGTAGTCCCCTCCTCCATAATATTAGCTCCGGGGATGGTCCAAGTGCGTCTGTCACCACTCCAGAAACTCTGACGTTTTGAGCACTAACCTCTAAAGAGATAAGAAAGGCTGTCAGGAACACAGCCCATTTAATTACGATGTTTTTCATACTATGTAATAATTTGAATGATTACAGTGCAAAATCCAATTATTAATGATTTCGAATAATAGAATCGTCCGTATAAAAGTTCAAATAGTACAATTCTCACCAGGGAGACAAATATATAAGACGCTATATATTAAGCGTTTGTGTATTTCCTCCGGTAAGCAGCCGGAGTAATATCATAAGCATTCTTAAAACACCGGATAAAATAACTTGGATTAGAAAAACCGTAATCAAATGCTATATCAGCAATCAGGGCATTGGGATCATTGATTAATTTTTCTGTTGCTTTTTTCAGTCTCAAAGATAAAATAAAGTCATTCGGGGTCTGTCCGGTCAATGCTTTCAATTTAGTGAAAAGCAACGTTCTGCTCATACACATTTCTCGTGCAAAAGTAGCTACGTCAAAGTCTGGGTTATCAATATAAGATTCCACAATCGCCGTAGCATCCATCAGCATCTTTTTATCGATCGGATTGAACGGAAGGTCTTCCACTTTAGGTTCGTCGTTTCGAACAAACCGCTGCTGGAGTAGTTTACGAGTCTGGATGATATTGTTACACCGGGCTACCAATATCTTGATATTGAAAGGTTTGGAGATATAATCATCCGCACCTGTCTGCAAGCCCTCTAAGGTATGTTCTTCCCGGTTACGGGCAGTCAGCAATACCACAGGAATATGGCTGGTCTGCAAATTGCTTTTCAACTTCTCGCACATCTCCAGGCCGGACATAACAGGCATCATAATGTCACTCACAATCATCTGCGGTTGTAGTGAAGAAGCCCGCTCCAATCCTTCCTGCCCGTCGGCAGCCGTATATACATCATATATTTGTTCAAAAATCTGTGCCAACACCTTACGCATCTCCGGGTTATCCTCCACAATCAGTATTTTCACCGTTTTATCCGGCTTCACCATTTCCGAGATTTCTTGAGGCTCTATTATATAATGTTCGGCAACGTGCTCGTCTGCGGAGGAAGAGCTTCCATATTCATATTCGCATCCCGGTGAAGAGTAACGATAAAAGACGTTACTCCATTCAGTTCACTTTCCACTCCGATAGTTCCCTGATGCAATTCCACAATTCCTTTCGCCATTGCCAACCCGATACCCGATCCTTTGACAGTTCGTGTGGTTGTTGCCGAATCATCCTGCCAAAACCGTTCAAATACATGTTTGATCTTGGATTTATCAATGCCTACCCCCAGGTTGTTGACTGAAATCACAATGTCATTCTCTCCTTCCGCTACCAGCTCTACAGAAATCCAGTCACCAGGCTTCGTATACTTAAAAGCGTTGGACAATAGATTATAGAAAACTTTCTCTATCTGCGTCTTGTCAATATACAAATCCAGCTTCTTTCAGAGTGGAAGAAAAGCGGAGATCGATCTTATTCAGCTGCGCATAACTATAGAAAGAACAACAAATCTCCTCTATCACCGCAACAATATTCTCTTTAGAAATTTTAGTTTCAAGATATCCCTGATCCTGCTTACGGATATCAATGACTTCATCCACCAGATTATTCATCCGGCGGGAATTTTTATAAATATCCAGAATCTTATTATATACTTCGAGGAATAATGTCCTTATGCATCAGGAGCATTTCGAGCTGGCTGGATATAAGCGTTAACGGAGTACGGAACTCATGCGATACATTGGTAAAGAAACGCAGTTTGGACTGATTCACACTTTCGATATACTCTTTTTCCCGTTTCTCGGCCAATAAAGAGTGCCGCAAGGTTTTTCGTATCCAGAACATACGGATAATATAGCCGGCAATAAGGATACCTGCCAATATCATCAGCAAAATAAACCATGCTCGTTGATAAACGGGCGCCTCCACTATCAGCTCAAAACTGGCAGAAGGTGCTTCCTGGTCGTGAATGCGCAACTGGTCGCCACGAACATGAAAAGTATAACGCCCCGGATGAAGATTGGTATAGGTAATCATCGTATTATCTCCCGCCTTCATATATTCGTTATCAAATCCTTCAAGTTTATATTCCAGGCCGATATTGGAAATATTATTCAGGGTATTACTCGCTATCTCAAAAGTGACGGAAGAATACCTGGGCGGCAATACTAACCGATGTTCATACAATACCGTTTCCTTGATAAGTCCCAACGAATCAAGCGGTTGTATTTCCGTATTATCCACAAGCACCCGTTTTACAAACACATCATAGTCCACAGACTGCTTGTTCAACTTTTCCTGGGCGATAGAGACAATACCCGCTAGACCACACACGTAAATATCGTGGTCGGACGTAATGTACAGCCCTCCATCATTTACATTATTCAAGGGAAAATCACTCTGCCTGTTATAGTTCTCGAATG
>VOFH01002174.1_pt1 | contig 26276 bp, 48 predicted proteins | sample 5384091 | NCBI WGS metagenome assembly VOFH01 (sample SAMN12384727, study PRJNA508395) | human gut metagenome | isolation source: healthy gut G | host: Homo sapiens
TGCTTTGCATCCTGCCCAAAAGCGAGAAAACCTGCATTCACATTTGGGCAGGAAATGTTGATCTCCATCATATCGATCGGCTCATCCGCCAGTCGTTCTACCACTTCCAGGTACTCTTCCGGTGCATGACCACAGACATTCACAATGATCTTTGTATCAAACTTCTTCAGATACGGGATATCCTTTTGCAGAACAGATCAATCCCCGGATTCTGCAATCCGATGGCATTCATCATGCCGCCGTACACTTCTGCCACACGCGGTGTCGGATTACCCGGCCATGGCACATTCGCTACCCCCTTGGTCGTTACTGCGCCCAGGCGGTTCAGATCTACAAATTCTGAAAACTCTTCTCCTGAGCCAAATGTTCCTGATGCAACTGTCACCGGATTCTTCCACTCTACTCCGGCTATCTTTACACTCATATTCATCAGATCTCCACCTCCGTCGCCAGGAATACCGGACCGTCTTTACAGATCCGTTTATTATTCACATTACTGTGGGCATCTTTTTTCTTTTGACCTGCATACACACGCAAGACAGGCACCGATTCCCACGCCATTCTTTCTTCCAGGGAAATGTAACATTCGATTCCCTGCTCTTCTGCATACTGCTTAATGGCACGCAGCATCGGCGTTGGTCCGCACGCATAAATCATGTCTGCTTTCAGTCCATTCTCGCGGATCGCATCCATAACATTTCCCTTTGTTCCGACACTTCCGTCTTCCGTGGAAATATACAGTTCTCCGTTTGCCTCAAACTCCTCTTTCAAAAAAGTCTGTGCATCCCGGTATCCTGCAAGGATCTGCTTCTTTTCACACTTCATCTGCTTCGCCAGCTCCAGAATCGGTGGTACACCGATTCCTCCTCCCATCAGAAATACTTTCTTTCCTTCAGCCTTCTCGTATGGGAATCCATTTCCAAGAGGTCCGATCACCGGGATCGTATCCCTGATTTCAGCTTTGAAAACTGCTCCGTTCCTGTATTTTCTCCTGTCACACGATAAACCACCCGAAGCATTCCCCGCGTACGGTCGATCTCACAAATGCTGATCGGGCGTGGCAGTAACTTGCTTCCATCTGTCGTATACATGGAAATGAACTGCCCCGGCTTTTGCCGTGTCTGCTGCCTGCGTCTGAATCCACATGCTGTAGATTCCGTCTGCCAGCTGCTCCTGAGATGCTACCACCGCATTCTCTTTCTGCTTTGCCATACTGTACTCCTCCTTTTACCTGAACTTCACTTATTTTGCTGCAAGTGCTCCGCTGATATCAGCTACCATTGCTTCAACTGCTGCTCTTGATGCATCACCGAAATTCTCCGGTCCAAACTTCGCATAAGCTTCCTGCTTATATGCTGCAATGATTCCTCTGGATGAGTTTACGATTGCTCCAAGTCCATCTTCATTGAAGAAATGAACCAGATCTTTTCCTTTTCCACCTTGTGCTCCATATCCCGGTACTAAAATATAAGACTTCGGCATGATCTTTCTGAGTACTTTTCCCATCTCCGGATAAGTTGCTCCGACTACTGCTCCGACGTAGCTATAATCATCACCCATGCAGTCAGCTCCCCACTCGGCAACCTTCTCACCAACCCACTCATAAAGCGGTCTTCCATCAATGATTCTGTCCTGGAACTCTCCACTGGACGGATTGGATGTCTTAACAAGAATGAAAAGTCCTTTCTTTTCTTCTTTGCATACATCAATAAACGGATTCACACCATCGGACCCCAGATATGGATTGACTGTTGCGAAATCTTCTCCAAACGGAACATACTCTTTACTTCCTACTTTTATCTTTCCAAGATGTCCGGTCGCATATGCTGCGGAAGTTGACCCGATATCTCCTCTTTTTACATCTCCGATAATAACCAGATCTTTTGACTTGCAGTAATCCACAGTCTTCTTAAATGCCTCCAGTCCCGGAAGACCAAACTGTTCATACATAGCGATCTGTGGCTTTACTGCCGGAATCAGATCATAAGTCTTGTCCACGATTTCTTTATTGAACTGCCAGACAGCTTCAGCCGCCCCTTCCAGAGTCTCTCCGTATTCTGCATATGCCTTATCTAAAATATGCTGTGGGATATAACTCAGCATCGGGTCAAGTCCGACTACGATCGGTGCTCCGGTTTTCTTGATCTTTTCTACCAGTTTGTTAATCATTGTTCATTCCTCCATCTTTCCTTCAGCCAGACGATCCGCCTTTTGAGTAGCGTCATTTACATTCAACCTATATAATACCATACTCCCCTGCATTTTCACAACCGACATCTTAGAATTTCTTTTTTCAGATCACAGGATTTCTTTGCTGAATTTTCTTAAAGCTTTTTTAAGGGCAAAAAAGTACTCTGAATTGCTTCAAAGTACTTTTTATCTTTCTCATTCAATTTTACATAAGAACTTCTGCCAGTCCTCCCGGCACTAACAGCCTGAACGGATAAAATGGAAGATTCCTAATCACCCGAAAATCAGAAGAAAAACTAAAATCCCTATAAGTATTTTAGGATTGATCTTTTTATCCACATGATTCTTTCCTGTCAATGCCCAGTCTGCTGCAACCGTCACAAAATAAATTCCGAGAAACGGCAGCAGAAAAACCATGACCGGATTGTAGCAGAAAGCAGTCAGAAAATTTCCATGCAGGATATTGTAGCTCGCTCTCCCTGCTCCACATCCCGGACAGTACAATCCCGTGATCACGTGAAAAAGGCATGGCAGCGGATATTTTAACGGATTGTGGAAATACAGATAGCCTGCTCCAATCCCTGCCATACACCCGATCACTGCCAGAAATAAAATCCGGTTTTTCCGGCTTTGTGCAAACCAGTTTCTTAATTTTATCACCCTTTGCATTTCGGCCTCTTAATAATAATTATCAATTCCTACTATTATTCCAAACATAAAGTATAAAATTCCTACAACCAGTCCGACTACAAAAGATACAATCGTCCATATTTTTGCCATCTTTGCATTCTGAGCTGCTTCTTCATAATTACCGGCATTCATTGCACTGTTGATCTTCACTGAAAATACAATACCTACGATACCGAACGGAAGACAGCAGCATACTGTGGAAATAATGGAAAGTACCAGATATGGTACATAATTAATTTCCGGTTTCTGCCCGTTATTCTGATAACCGGTCACGTTCTGATAACCACTGTTGTTCTGATAACCTGCTGCATCCTGATAGCCGCTGTTGTTCTGATAACCTGCTGCATCCTGATAGCCGCCGTTGTTCTGATAACCTGATACATCCTGATAACCGCTGTTGTTCTGATAACCTGCTGCATCCTGATAGCCACCGTTGTTCTGATAACCTGATACATCCTGGTAACCCGTTGCATTTTCAGTTGTCTTTGCTGCCCCCGTTGCCTGTACCGGATCATTCTTCACTGCATTTTCCTGTTCTGCATTGGGCTGTACTTCATTCTGCTTCGCACCGCAATGTGGACAGAACTTACTTCCATCAGGAATTTCCTGATAACAATTCTTACAATTCATATTTGCACCTCTCATTTTTTCTTTCATCATATCACTAAATCAACAAAATATATAGTTTTTTCTATTATTTTTTCATCCGTCCATATCATTGCGTACAGAGAACCTTTTCTCCCCGTCTGAAAGAACAACAGCTACCAGCCAGTATCCCCAGCATACCAAGACTGATTCCTGCCAGCCATCCTGCCGGATATTGAAATCTGAAATATGCAGCCTGCTTTTCCATATAAAGTCTGACAAGCCACAGGATGCCTGTTCCGACAGTCAGTACAAGCACTTCCACCAGGAGAAAATACCAGTTTCCTTCCCAGAAAAAACATCTTCCTTTTTTGCTTTTTTGTCATTCCGATGCTCTCCATCACATCCAGTTCCTGCTTTCTTGAATATCTTCCCATAATCATTACATTGAAATAATTGGTCAGTCCTGCAAATAGCAGCATCATTCCGATACTCCCGAGGATCATCTGATTTCCATGAATCCGGTCGGACATTCTTTTCAGCAGATCCGATCTGCAAAAAGCAGAATCCCATTTTCTCCCTGATCTGTCCTTCTTTGATTTTCTTCTGTGAGAATGGCTCTGATCGCTGATTTTACTTTCTGCTCCTGCCCCACCTTCACATTCACTTCCATATAAATGATCTCTTTTTCTATTCCCAGTCGTTCAAATCCTTTTTCACTTACAAGAAAGAACAACATATTTTCTCCATGCCAACCCAGCTTCAGTTCTGGAAAATCTTTTTGCTCTCCCGTCTAAATACCCATTTAAAGTAAAAATTTCCGCGGACTCTTTTTCATACTCGAACCGGAACTGCAAAAGCTCACCGGTTCTCCTTTTACTTCTTCTGTCATTTTTTCTGCTCCGGTGTGAAGCCATATTCCTGATAGATCAACACTCCACTCCCATCTTCTACTGAAGCCATATCCACTGACAGATTTTTTTTCTTCTGCATACTCTTTCAGGCTGTCCATCTCTTTTTCACTCAAAATATGTACTGTCTCCGGGAAACCGGATCTTTCCATTTCTGTATCTGATCTCTCTGCATCGGTCTCCGTTTCTCCTTCATCTGAGCTTTCTGCACTGACCGGAAATATTCATCAGAAAAAGGACTCCACTCTTTTTTCCGAAATCATTACGTTCATATAAAATCCCTCTGCACACTCTGTTCTGTCCTGATCCACACCTTTCAGAGCCAGGATCTTTTTCTCACTGATTCAGAAATGGGAGCAAAATCAGGAGCAAAGTCATCCGTTTTATTATTCCACAGCAAATCTGCTGTATTTGCATCCGTCACCAGTGGGTCCAGTGCCTCTTCATCCGGTTCACTTATGATCCCTTCTTTTGCCTCCTCGCAAAAGTCCCCCGCAAGGATAAAATCCGGTTTCTGCATATAGATATTCGTCGCATCACTTCCTCCCGTAACCACAGCCGTACAAAGAAGGGTTTCTACTCCTAAAAAGTGACAGCACCGTCAGCACAAATTCTGCCCCTCTCTTGTCACATTTCTCCATGCCAGTAATGGAAGCTCTGCTGGTATCTTTCGTCGCTTCCTCGCATTTTGCTTTTCTGTTTTTGCTTTTCTGTATTTCGTCTTTTCCGACTATGGTTCTGCTTTCCTGTATAATGCATGCTTTCTATACAGGAAAGTCGGATCATCCGATTCATATTTTTTGAATGGCAGCTTCAATGATCAGCAGGGTAAAACCAACTGCTGCGATCAGGATTTCAGGTCGAAATACGGAAAATTCTTTTGTGCCACCATATTCCCGCAGATATTCCTGCCCCAGCAGACCGGGAATACCAAAGAATAAAAAGAAGCACTGAAAACGCCACTCCGAGTCCACTTCCCACAAGCATACAGCCTGCCATCTGCCTGTGGCAGATTTTCCGCAACTGCTTTTTCGTTGTTCCGATCGTATAAAGCAATCCAAACTGACGGATATCCCCTGATCATGGAAATCTCGAGAATATTATGGATAAGAAACCAGACTCCGCCCAGAATCAAAATCACCCGAGAACTGCCATTTCATAACTTCCGGTCAGTTGATCTACCGCTGTCAGAAATGCAGGATCTGTCACGGTAATTCTTTGTCCTGTATCCGTCCGTTTTACATCTTTATATAATTGTTCTTCTGCCTCTTCACGGCTCATCCGGTCTGATGGACAGATCAGTATCTCCGAATTTTTCTCCGATATGATTCCCCACTCTGCCGCCTTTTTTTCAGAAATATATCCCTGCTGAGCTTTAGAACCCGAATCTGTATATGAGGTATACCACCCGCTCAGGTAAAATAGTTCTTCTTTTTTCTCCTGCCATCCGGTCACTACCGTCAGTTGGATTTTCATTCCTGCCGTCGGCTCAGTGATTCCCAGATCCTCCAGCATTTTTACAGAGACCATGATCTCCTGCTTTTCTTTTGGGTAATGCCCCTGAAGATCTGTATAAGCAGGACGGATGATTTTTCCCATGCAGATTGATCTAACAGACTGATCTCACCGAGCTTCTTTTCCCCGCTCTCTGCTCTTCCGGCTCTCACTCTTTTCCCTGCATTCTTTATATAACTCAGGGAGCAGATCTGCCGGTACTGGTCTTCTGTCGCATTTTTCCAGTACTGCTGATGCTGTTGAACCTACCCGGCGTACCGCTTTCGTATACTCTGCCTGGATCTTTCCGGCAGAAGTTCCGAAAATCAGTGTCAGTGTAACAATTCCGACCGCCACCGCACAGAGCAGTACCATATTACGCCCATGGTTCTTTTTCCTTAATTTCTCTGCCAGCATGGACAGAATCTCCTGATTATTGTTCGGAATCATTCTGCGATCCTCCCGTCCTCGATCCTTATGATCCGATCCGCCATCTGTGCGACTTCTTCCTGATGTGTCACAAGGATCACAGTCTGATGATATTTCTTTGCACAATTTTTCAAAAAGTCCCACAACTTCCATACTGGTCACAGAATCCAGATTGCCCGTCGGTTCATCTCCGAGGACAATCGCCGGCTTTGTCATTAAGGCTCTTGCTATCGCTGCTCTCTGCTGCTGACCGCCTGACAGCGTTTCCGGCAGTTGCCCGAGTTTTTCCTTCAGTCCCAGTGTTCCCGTCAGTTCTTCAAAAAACTCCTGATCGATCTCTGCACCGTCAAGGCGGAGGGGCAGCACGATATTTTCATAGACGCTGATCATCGGGATCAGATTATATTGTTGAAAAATAAACCCGATATTCCTTCGTCTGAAAATGGTCCGTTCCTCGCTTTCCATATCTTTCAGACTGCTTCCTCTGATCCATACTCCGCCCTCGTCCGGCACATCCAGGCCTCCCAGAAGATTGAGAAGTGAAGTTTTTCCACTCCCTGATGTTCCGACAACAGCCACAAACTCTCCTTCTTCTATCTCCAGTGTGACACCGTCCACTGCATGTACTTCGTAATTCTCTGTAACAAAATATTTTTTCAGATTCACCGCTTTTACGATTTTCATTGTCCTTCCTCTCCTCTGATCTGTTCTTTTTTTTCTCCTGCCATTATTTTAAAGAACAAATCTAACAAATTTCTAACAATGCAAAATCTTTTATTGCCGTGGCAAAGACAGTTTCATTTCTACTCCCGGTTCACACCGCTTTACCGTTAAAAAGTCCTTCATGTAAAAATAGGATTTCTCTTGCAAGATACAGACCTATTCCAAAGCCTTCCTCATCCGTCACCCGCTTTCCGCGGTAAAATCTCTGAAAGATCAGATTCTTTTCCTCCGGTTCGATTCCGATTCCGTAATCTCTGATACTGAAAGTTGTGAACATTTCATTTTCCTGCAGGCTAATCTTTATTTTTCCTTTTTTGCGGACTGTATTTCACCGCATTATCCAACAGATTAAAAAGTGCTTCTCCCAGCCAGTTTGCATCATGCATCACATGCATTTTCTCAGGAAGTTCAAACTCGAACCGGATCTCTTTCTTCTCTGCCTGATCCAAAAATCTGACCAAGTGCATTCCGCAAAGTCTTAAGAAGATCCCGCTCTTCTTTTCTGATCTGAATCAGACCATGCTCTAATCTTGAAATACGGATAAAATGCTCTGTCAGAAAATAAATTTTTCTTCACTGCTCTGAATGGCTTTCAGATAAGACAGTTCGGTTCTGTCCCTTTCTTTTCGATTTCTTCTGATAAAAAGTCAAGATAATTTTTCAGATTTGTCAATGGTGTCCGCATCTGATGTGCGATTTCCGAAATCAGTTCCTGAAGTTCTTTCCGTTCTTTCTGTGCATCTTGTTTCTGACTGACTAAAATTTCCTGCAGCCGCAGCAGTTGATGCCGGATTTTGGAATCCATTGTCTCTTCGCAGTCAGAAAAATCGGGGAGTTCTTTTCCGCTGGTCATTCGCTGCACAGTATCTGATATCTTCTTTAATTCCCGGCTTCGTTCTTTTCTCTGAACCCGGTACATTCCGGCGCCCCGGCAAGAATCCCCAAAAGAAACATCCCAGCACTCCACCACAAAATTTCTGTCAGATCCATTACTCTTCCTCCATCCGGTATCCCAGTCCAAATACGTTCTGAATATACGGCCGTTCTCCCGCGGCTTCAATCTTTTTTCCGCAGACGGCCGACCAGCACGCTGACACTGTTATCAACTACATATTGACCATCAATTCCCCATACATGCTCCAAAATATTTTCTTTGGTCAGAACCTGCCCCTGATTTTTTCATCAGATATTCCAGGAGCTGATACTCTTTTGCCGTAAGAGCTATCTCATTCTCCCCTGACACTGCCTTTTTCGCTGCGGATACAGAGTGAGATTTCTGCATTTCAGAATCTGTTCACCGGCATCTTCTCCCCGGTTTCGTCTGAAAGCTACTTCAATCCTTTTAATAACACTTTCATGGAAAATGGTTTCACAACATAATCTTCTGCTCCCAGGTCAAATGCTTTCAGCATTTCCTGCTCTTCATCCCTTGCCGTCAGAAAAATTGCGGGGATCTTTCTGTTCCATTTTTTCATCAGGGTATGATACAGTTCCATACCATTTCCGTCCGGGAGACCGATATCAACCAGTAAAGCTCCTCTGTTCCCTGCAGAATCTGCCCAGCATCTTTCTTTGTATAAACCTGCAAAGTCCGATAACCTTCCTTCTCAAGCACGACTTTCAAAGACCGGCTTAACAGGCGGTCATCTTCAATAATCCTGATTGTCATTTTTTATCCCGTCCATTCTTTCCTGCTTTCCCCAGTCGGACTTTTTTCCATCTCCTCTGCAGTCTCTTCATCCAGATAATCAAAAGATAATTTCCGACACTGCCCTTCTTTCCAAGATGCTCACCTCTGACTTCTGCCAGCGTCCTCTCAATTTCCTCTTTCAGTCCCGGAGCAGACATCCGGTTCGCACCCTGTCCTAAGATGATCACCTGCTCCAGTCCGTCTGAAGTTGCCACAGTTACAGCAGCATCCTTTGCGATCCGTCTTACAGTCTTTTCGATATACTGGTCTGCCGTCTCCGCCTCTTTGGTATAGACAATATAAATATTATGATATTTCATCACTTCACCCGGATTGCCTTCAACTTTATATGCATCATACACAAGGATCAGCGTACATTTTCTGTATCCCTGATAGTTGCTTAAGATATCCGCAAGTTTCCCGCGTGCCGCACCAATATCCTTTTCGGACAGCTCTCTTAGTTCCTCCCATGAGAAAATGATATTGTATCCATCCACCAGCAGATATTCCTGTCGGCCTTCCTTTTCCCGTCTGCGTCTTTCCCATTTCGGATCTGTATAGGCACTGCCCGGTTCTCTGTCCTTTTCCTTTGCACAGACTGTCACCGAACCATGATTCTGCTTCACCGGATCAGGAGTTCTTACATAAATTGCATCCAGTTCCTCCTGTGTCAGTTCAATACTGGAATGCCGCCGCTTCGGAAGTGTGACTTCCGCAAGTCCTTCTTCTCCTGTCTGATCCAGTGTGCGTTCCATGTGCATATATTCTTCGACTTCATCCCAGTCTACAACAAATCCTGCACCATGGGCACAAAAGACCGAACCGGTAGGATTCGCAAGATCCAGCTCTGAATCATACCCTCTCGCCGCTACAACTTCTTCCTGATTATGGCAGAGATCATACCCCTTCAGGGTCAGAGAAATTCTTCCTCTTCCACCTGTATATGCAATGACTTCTTTCTGATAACCGCTTAAAGTCGATACCGGTGCACTTCCCGTCAGCACAGTCATTTCTCCCAACGTTTCCGGTGCCTCAAATTTTCCGAAACGGTTCTGTATATCCGTCATGGCACGTCCCACATTTTCAGAAGGTAATTCGATCCTGAACTCATAATACGGTTCAAGCAGTACGCTTTCTGCTTTTTTCAGTCCCTGCCGCACAGCCCGGTAAGTTGCCTGTCGGAAATCCCCTCCCTCCGTATGCTTCAGATGGGCTTTTCCTGAAGTCAGTGTGATCTTCATATCTGTAATAACCGATCCCGTCAGAACTCCTTTATGTTCCTTTTCTTCCAGATGGGTCAGCACAAGGCGCTGCCAGTTCCGATCCAACACATCCTCACTGCATTCTGAATCAAACTGCATTCCTGATCCGCGTTCTCCCGGTTCTAACCGCAGATGTACCTCTGCATAATGGCGTAACGGTTCAAAATGCCCGACACCTTCCACCGGTGCTGCGATCGTCTCTTTATAGACAATGCTGCCTTCCCCGAACTCAACCAGTACTCCAAAGCGTTCTTTTATGATTCTCTGAAGGATTTCAATCTGCACATCGCCCATCAGTTGCACATGGATCTCCTGACTCTTTTCGATCCATACGACATGCAGTTCCGGCTCTTCTTCCTCCAAAAGCTTCAGATCTCTTAACATCGTATGAACATTACAGTCATCCGGCAAAATGATCCTGTACGTCAGCACCGGCTCAGGATCGGCAGCTCAGAATCTTTTTCTGCTCCAAGTCCCTGCCCCGGATATGTTTCCGCCAAACCGGTCACTGCACAGACTTTTCCCGCATCTGCCTCCGAAAAAGAAGCTCATACTTTTCACCGGAATATACACGGATCTGATTCACCTTATCACCATTTTCACCGATCACATCCTTCACCTTCAGCGTGCCGCCGGTCACTTTCAGGTAAGTCAGTCTATTTCCCTGACCGTCTCTCGCAATCTTATAAACCTTCGCTCCGAATGCTGCCGGATATTCTTTCTGCATCTGATATGTGCAGATCCCGTTCATCAGTTCTTCCACACCCTGCAAATGTAACGCCGAACCAAAATAGCATGGAAAAATCTTTCTTTCTGCGACCAGCCGGCGGATCGAGGCAGCAGCGACACTGCCTTTCTCAAGATATTCTTCCATCGTCTGTTCATCACACACTGCAATCTCTTCGATCACTTCTTCTGCTCCGGTTTCCACTCTGCCGAAATCAATACATCCTTCTGAAAACCGGGATTTCAGTTCTGCAAGAAGTTTTCCACAGTCCGTCCCTTCCTGATCCATTTTATTCACAAAAAAGGAACACCGGTATTCCGTATCTTGTTAAAAGTTTCCACAAAGTCTCCGTATGTCCCTGCACACCGTCTGCCCCGCTGATCACCAGCACCGCACAGTCCAGCACCTGCAGTACCCGCTCCATCTCCGCTGAAAAATCAACGTGTCCCGGTGTATCCAGCAATGTGATCTCCGTATCTTTCCAGGTAAGCACCGCCTGCTTGGAAAAAAATCGTGATTCCACGTTCCCGTTCCATTTCATCTGTATCCAGAAAAGCATCCTGATGATCGACCCTGCCTAAATTTCGTATTGCACCACTTTGATAAAGAATACTTTCCGAAAGGGTCGTCTTTCCTGCATCTACATGAGCCAGCAGGCCAACATTGAGTACTCTTTTTCCTGTATTTCTTTTCCTGTCCGCTCATAAATCTTTCTTTCTCCTTCTCCTTAATTATTCACCTGATGGTGTACAACCAGGCTTTTTCTGTCGATTGCTTTAAAAGAATAGCCGAGATTTTTATAATACTCCAGAACGGTCGGCAATGCCTCGATCGTTGTCTCTTTTGTTGCTGCATCATGAAACAGCAGCATTACCTGATGATACTTGTCTGTCTCCGACTGTGCAATGATTTCCTCTGTCGTAGCTGTTCCTCCATCCCCGCTGCTGACATTCCAGTCATAATACTGATATCCCAGCTCAAGTACTTTCGGCACAAGTACACTCATGATTCCCTCCATATAATTCCTTGAAACCGTATTGGACGAGCCACCCGGAAAACGGATAAAACACGGGACGAATCCGATCTGCTCCTTTGCGATCTCTCCCACTTCTTCCAGATCTTTCAGGTACGCTTCTTCTGAAGAATATACGATCTCATAATCATGACAGAAACTGTGCAGACCGATCGTATGCCCTGCATCATATGCTTTTTTATCATCGGACGGTACTCCGGTTTCTGCCCCGTAATAAAAAAGTTGCTTTGGCATCATACTGATCCAGTATATCCAGCACTTTCTGCGTATTCTCCGAAGGGCCGTCATCAAATGTCAGATATACGGTCTTTTCATCACTCGCTTCCGTTGTCCCCACTGCAACACCCGGCTGCACCGAAAGCTCTTTCTTCCGCTGCTCCTCTGCTTCTTTTTTTCTTTCTTCTTTTCTTCTTTTTCTGCCTTTTTCTTTTCTGCCTCTACCTCTTTTACAGCCTCAGCTTTTTCTGGCCTCCTGTCTTGCTTCTCTCGCATTCACTCCCATGCAGAAAATTGTACCGCAAAGTGCAAGAAATACAAGCCCACATAAAATCCTTCCATACCGGTTCTGACGATTTCTTCTGTGTTCTTCCATCTATTATCTGCTCCTCATTCGTAATAGGGTTTTCCCGGATCATGAATCAATCCATATAGAAAAAACATCAGCCGGGGAAAACTCCTGACTGATGCTTCTTACCCGACTGATGCCTATTATAAGATACAAATTTTAAAAGATGAACGCTTTCATTAAGAATTGTTACATTTCTTTCCTGCACTTTACAGAAATGTTCGGTGCCTCCGCCATAATTACCTCCGCCGCAGCAGAGACCGCTTCCGCCACAGCAAAGATTGCACATCAGATTTGCCACGCATAACTTCACGCAATAGCTGTTATCAAATGTACCCGGAAATCCATACATCGTCTGTCGTGTCTGATACCAGCTTCCACCGCCTTCCAGCCGCTGCAGCAGCATCTGATACTGCATATTCTGAGGATCAAGCCGGACAGCCTCCCTGGCATGCTCCAGTGCCGTCACGTTATTGCCCAGTCCCGAATTTGCAGAAGCACTCAGAAAATACCATAAGGCACTGTGGTTTGCAATTCCGTCAAGGACATTCAGTGCTTCCCTGAAATGTCCGCTTCTGATATAATTGGCTGCCGCCTGCAGATGTGCATCTTCCTCGCTCATACCTGCTGTTCTTCCGGAAGTCCCGTTTCCGTAGCCACCGAAATTCCTGTAACCTCCAAAACCGCCAAAGCCGCCAAACGGACCATAATCACCGTATCCGCTGCCCTGTGAACCGCCTCCTGCTCCTGACGAAGAGTAGCCTTTTTCCCGCTCATCCATGATCTGCTGATATGCCTGCTGGACTTCCTTGAACTTAGCCTCTGCCTCATCTTTATGAGGATTGTTGATATTGGCATCCGGATGATACTGACGGCTCAGTTTTCTGTATGCCTTCTTAATCTCCTCATCCGATGCACTCTGGTCTACTCCTAAAATCTGATATGGATCTGACATCTTTTTCTTAATTTCCTCTCATTCTCTTTTTTCCACTGTCCGCTTTCCCACATTCTGCCTGCACTTTCTCAGCTCTTTTAATGAACTTTGTGCCATATAACAACAGAAGCTAGTGACAAGTAATAACAAATACTTACTCAGCTCTTTTTCATGAACTTTGTGCCACACTTCGGGCAACGGATCTCGATCTTTCCTTTGCCTCGGAATCCGGATCTTCTGCTTGCAGGACGGGCATTTGTAAATATGATACTGCTTTTCTGCCGGAACAGATCTTTCTGCTTTGCAAAAAGCAACGGATCTTGTACGACTTTGCAAGATATGCCTGATTCTCCGCATAACGCTTTGATACATTCTTTGAGAACATCCTGAAATAACAGTAAATGATCAGGAACCATCCGACATAGTAAAAAATTGTCCCAATAAGACTTCCCTGAAAAACGAAGCCAGCAATACACTGATCAGACCGATCACCAGCAATGCTTTCGACAACTGATCCACACCGTATCTTCCCTGCATAAACCGCATAAACTTTTCTTTCATGATCTGCACTTCCTGTCTTAAATTAATATGGACTTTATTCTGATCCGTTTTTCAATCAAAGTCAATTAAATAAATCTAAAATTATTCCTGATTCAGAACATTTTTGCATACTTCGTCTGAAATCTGATAGACGATCTTCGATCCATCCAGCATCACATAACGGTTTCCGTTTCCATCTTCACTGCCGATATACATTTTCATCGTCTTTTCATCCTCATTCTTTGTATAAGTAGCCTCAACCGTGATCCGACTGGCTTCATCCAGTCCATAGCCTGCCAGGTCTGCATCTTCCACAGAATAATCAGCAACCGTTGTCAGTGACACCGCACCCAGTCCGCCTGCAACCGCAGCGATCTCTTCTTCCTGATCTTCATTTTCTGAATCATAGGTCGTAGTCGTTCCATTTTCCGTGATTACTTCTTTTTCAGATTGCCGCTTCCGATGCTCGGATATTCATCCAGTTGTGCAAAATCAGACAACTCCGTCTTGAAATCATCCAGCACGCTGGATGCGACCGTATAGACTGTACCGGTATCGCCCACCGTTACATAATAATCTGTTCCGGTAGAATCTCCAAAGCTGACCGTTGTTACTGTTCCGTCTTCTTCCGTGATCTCAATGGAATAATTCGGGTCATCCAGTCCATATGCGTCCAGGCTGTCTCCGTCTTCCAGTTTCCGGTCCGCGGTGATCTGGGCAGCCGCTTTACAATCGCCTCCGGCTTACTCTGCTTCAACGGGAAATCCTTATCTTCTGAATAATACCAGGTATCTCCTTCTTTTTCAAAAGACATTTCACCTGCTGCCACCTGATACTTGATCGCAGTGATCGTTGACTCATCTAGATCCGTCACTTTGACCGTTTCTTTTTCCTCTTTTTTATCCTGCTTTTTATTCCAGGAGCTTAGTCCAAAATAAACAATCAGAAGGATGACCAGCACTCCTGTTAAAATCAATGGTCCTTTTTTCTTTTCATACTGACACCTCAGGCCTTTCTTCTTCTGAACCATACGACAAAACCACCGATCAGAACCACTGCCGGAATACCAAATACAACGAGAATGCTGAATCCACCTGCATGCTGAACAGTATTGTACTCTGTTGTAAGGCTCTTTGCCTCAATAGAAAGATTGGTCACACCGTCAAAGTTTGCTGTCACTGCATTCATAAATACCTGCGTATTTTCAAGCTGTGAAAATGCATCCGTGATCTGCTGATCGATCAGGCTGCCTGCAGAGATAACCGTCAGTCTGCTCTCTTTGCTGTCGGAACTGATCGTTTCAGTTGCAACCACTCCCAGGTCATACGTTCCCTGCTTCTGATCTTCTTCTGTCACTGCATATGCCTGCTCAGAGGTTGTCATAAAGGCACTCGTTGTGATCGTATCTCTTGCCGGATCCGTTGTCGTCAGTCCACGGAATTCATCAGAAGTACCATCTGGGAACTGATTCCGTCTGCCATATCACCGGATAAATTCATTACCGGGAAGATATAATACGGCTGATTCTGATAGCATCTCTGTGGATCTGCGATATAACCGTCTGCTCCTTCAATTCCATAATCTTTCAGAAGTCCTGCAAGTTTCGGTAAAGAAGCAAGTCCGGTATCTCCCAGCAGACACATCACCTTGCCGCCTTCTCCAAGATATCCGCTTAAGAGGCTGACTTCATCATCAGAAAGATCATTGGTCGGACCATCCATTAACAGAAGGTCACAGTCATCCGGTATAGAATCTGTCATCAGAAGATTCAGCTCCTCGGTTGTATAATTATTCTTTGTCATCAGATCCGTGATCGTTGTAGAAAGGAGTCCTCTCCATGTCCTGTTACAGTATAGATCTTCTTCTGGACATCACTGGTCACATAGTTTACCGCACTGCTGAGCTGTCCCTCACCATCAAAGGAGGTATAACTCGATGAACCTGAATAGTAATAAGAAGAAGAATCTGATACCAGGATCTTATCAAAAGAAATGGTTGTCGACTTTCCTGTTGCCTCGCAGGATACATAGATCGTATTCTGTGAAGTATTGTATTCTGTCAAAGCTGACGGATGCAGAACCGGGTCGATCCATTCCACCTTGATCTTATCCGACAGTGCCGCATATTTACTGATAAATGTTGTGATCCTGTCATCTGTCTCATCTTTGACTGCCAGTACTTTCATATCAATCTTATCATCCAGACCTTTCAGCAGATCTTTCGATGTATCGGAAATGTCATAAATCTTTGTACTGCTGACATCAATATTTCTGTATGCTTCCGGAATCTGACCGACGACCAGATTCAATACGATAATGACTGCTACAACCAGCACCGTCATTCCTACACTGTAGGAACCATGCTTTGTTCCGGAAGTATGGAACATTCTTTTAAGTTTCCTTTTTACTTTTTTAATTTCTCCATGATCCAAACCTCCTAACTCCAACGTCTTTTCTGAATCGACTGCACTGTAAGAAATACAAAGACTGCGATCAGTGACAGATAAAGTGCGATTCCCGTCACGTCTACAATACTGTTGGATGTGATATCTGTAAATACATCCGACAGTGCCAGTCTTCCAAACATTTTGGAGAGAAGATTCTCAAATAAAGAAGATTTTACAAAATAAGCAATGACTGCCGCAGCAACTCCGATCACTTCCAGCCCTCCTGCAAGCATCAGGTTCGATGTCATATGGAAAATATAGAAAGCAACGATCGTAAGCACGATCAGAACTCCCACCAGCCCACTGACAGCCGAACTCGGAAGCAGTGTCAGGATTCCGTTCCATAAATACAGGATCAAAAGGATACCAAATGTACTGATAAATGCAATAATCTGACTTTCTGTCAGCGAAGACAGGAACATTCCGATCGCTGCAAATACGCATCCAAGCAGGAAAAATACCAGAATAGAAATATAGTCCACTCCAAGGTATGCTGTTCCCTGGGATTTGATGATCAGCGGATAAATGCAGAAGATCACACTCGGGATTCCGATCACTGTGATCATTGCAAGATACTTTCCAAGAACTACTTTCCACAGACTCACCGGTGCGGTCAGCAGAAGCTGATCCGTCTTATTTTTCCTTTCTTCTGAAAAGCTTCGCATCGTGATCAGCGGAATCCCGACAATAAATACGATCAGAGATCCTGCCAGCGAATAGGAAAAATACGGATATCCCGCAGACAGATTATATGCAACAAAATAAATGCCCGTAAATACCAGAAGGAATGCCACAAATACACATCCCACCATAGACTGGAAATAGGACTTCAATTCTCTTTTTATAAATCGCCAGCATTGCTTACTTCCCCTTTTCTGCCTCTTTTGCCTTTCTGGCAAATTCTTCTGCAGCCTTGTCGCTCTGGGTCAGTTCCATAAATACATCCTCCAGGCTGACCTGAACCGCATTCAGTTTCAGCAGCGGCATCTTCTTTTCTGCAAATGTCGTAAAGAGTTCTTCCCGGATATCCTGTCCTCTCTTCTCCCGGATCTGTCCGCTTGTTATGCCACTGGCATCTGTCTTCACCGAAACCTTTTCAATTCCAGGTACATTTTTCAGTACTTCTTTTTACTTTGGAAGCTTCTGTCCTGGTCTCAATCTCGATCAGCCCAGACTCACCCAGGTAACGTTCCAGATTCTCCGGTGTATCACTTGCCACCAGTTTCCCTTTGGAAATAATCATAATATAATCACACACTTCTCTTACTTCTGCCAGAATATGAGAACTTAAGATAACTGTATGCTTCTTCGCCAGTTTACGGATCAGTTCACGGATCTCAATAATCTGCTTCAGGTCAAGACCTACACTTGGCTCATCCAGAATAATGATCTCCGGGAATCCCAGCACAGCCTGTGCCAGTCCGACCCTCTGCCGGTATCCTTTGGACAGATTCTTGATCAGACGCTTTTCCACATCTTTGATCTTTACAAGCTTTTCCACATCCTCAATAGACTCAGCTCTCTTCTCCTTCGGAATTTTCTTCAGTTCTGCGGCAAATTCCATATATTCCTGACCGTCATATCCATATACAGCGGTGGAAGCTCCGGCAGATATCCGATCTGCTTTTTCGCCTCCTCTGGCTCTTTTAAAATATCATGCCCGTTGATCAGCACTTCACCTTCTGTAGCTCCGAGATATCCCGTCATGATATTCATGGTCGTAGACTTTCCGGCTCCGTTAGGACCTAAAAAGCCGTAGATATGCCCTTCTTCAATGGTAAAATTCAGGTGATCTACAGCTAAATGATTTCCGTACTTTTTCACCAGATTCTTTACTTCTATCAAAGTCTCCATCCTCCTATTTCTCTCCGCATAATACAGAGTTTCTTTTTTACCTGTCAACGTTATCAGAAGTTTGTGAATCTTTTGTGTATCAAATGTGACGGAAGTTTGCTCTATTTATTTTATTCATCAAATGGAATGGAAGTCTGCTCTATTTAAATTCTACAACTGCATATGGCCTTCCATTCTCCGCACATAGTTCAATAATCGTCCGTTCTTCCTCCCTGCTCCTTTTCGGATAAATGACATCTCCCAGCACCGCCGATTTCTTATACTCCACACGGATCTGTCTGAACTGGCGGTCAGCCGGAAGAAATTCCAGCGCCATCTGTACATATTGGCAGTTGTTGACATGCTCATTCGTATCAATATGATAACGACGTACCGGGAATGCCTCCAGGACTTCAGTTTCTTCCGGCAGGGAGATTTTTCTTCCCTCATAAGGCATATCCAGTGCCTCGCCCATGCCGTATGGCTTTATGTCTTTTCCTCCGGTCTTACCGGCCGTCCGGTCTCTGTATCAAGAAATACCCATACAGAATAAGCCTTTGCGATCATGTGTCCTCTTTCATCTTTTATGTAAAAATTACGATTTCCGAATAACCCCTTAAATTCTGTCGGAAATGTTCCGATCGTGATCCTTTCTCCCAATGCGGGATACCGTTCTGCGATCACCTGCCAGTAGGACAGGATCCAGGCACGCTTTTCTGCCTTCAGTACCTCCGTTCCAAGTCCCACATCTTCTGACTGGAACGTGCTGCAATCCTGAAAATAATTGATCAGTGCAGGAAGGGTCAGTGTTCCATGATGATCGATCTCACTGTAACGTACTCTGCTGTTAAATTCATACATTTTATTTATCCTCCGTTTTTTGCTACATAATCATAATCTACCGTAATCACACTCTCGTATCTGGAATCCACTCCCTTTAACCGCTCCATCAACTGTAACGGAAGGTCGTTTGTCGTTTTTTCATCATATTCGATCGGGATCACCATATCGAAAATCAGATTGATCCTCTCCGCTCCCCACACGACACGAAAATCGTGGATGCTGCATGCCGGATCCAGCTCTTTCAGAAGATGCTCTGTCTTTTTCCTGATACGAATCACCTTTTCATCTTTCATTTCCACCGGATCCATATGAATCACCAGCATCATCCCAAGTTCTTTTGCCGCATCCCGTTCGACACGGTCTATGATCTCATGCGACTTTTCAATCTCCTGGTCGTTGGGAACTTCTGCATGGATAGATGCCATACTTCTGCCCGGTCCGTAATTATGTACGATCAGATCATGAACTCCCTCGATCCCATCGTAGCCCTCTACAAATTTTTAATCTTCTCATAAACCTCCGGACTGACCGGTTCACCAATCAGAGTATTCAATGTATCTTTTGCAATCCCGAAACCGGCCCACATCACAACCAGTGCCACGCCAAGACCGACAAATCCATCAATATTGATCCCTGTTGCCGCAAAAAAAGAGAATCGAAAAGATTGTCGCTGAAGTCGTGATTACGTCTCCCATGGAGTCTGCAAAGACCGCCTTCATCACCTGAGAATCAATCCTTTCTCCCAGCTTTTTGTTGAATAGTCCAAGCCACAGCTTCACCGCGATCGAAAGACATAAAATCAACACCGAGACAGGAAGGAATTTCAGCTGCTCCGGATGAAGGATCTTTCCCACCGAATCCTTCAGAAAAGTAAATCCAACCTCCAGCACTAGAAAAGAGACGATCAGTGCTGCTATGTACTCGATCCGCCCATGCCCGAACGGATGATCTTTGTCCGCCGGCTTTCCTGCCATACGGACGCCCACAAAGCTGATCACCGATGAGCCTGCATCAGACAGGTTATTAAAGGCATCTGCCATAACAGATACACTGTTCAGTACCAGTCCGACAATCAATTTTGTCAGAAATAATATTACATTACAAAAGATGCCCACAATGCCGGACAGCATACCATATGCCGTCCGCACGGACACCTTTTCCACATCCTCATAATCTTTTACAAAATACCTGATAAGAAATTCTGTCATATTTATTTTTCCTTCCAGAAGAACCAGCGGATCTGAAACTTTGAACCTGCCGTCACTTCCGAATATTCTTCCTCCGTCAATACTTTCTTTAACTGTTGCTTTCCCTTTTCAGGAAGTACTGCATTCGTCGTATCCAGAAAACACAGATTCGGATAGAGCACGCACCACCAGTTATGCCCTGCTGCATCTCCCAGTTCGATCCTCAGGGTCTTGTAATTTCCTGCCGGAAATGTGACATCTCCATAGGTCCGGTCCGGGAAATAGCACGTCGTCACTGCCACACTGACTGTCTGCTGCATCTGCCAGGTCTGCCATTTTCTGCTCAGCCACCTGCCGGATCTCCTCCGTATGCCCCCTCATCCACCGGGTCGTCTCCTTTACATCCAGTTCCTCAGGAAGTACTTCTTTTAAATAGGATAAGACTGCATCCCGCACCTCCATCTTCACCGCCTGATCTGTCCTGCTGTCACTGTTCGCAGAACATGGAACCGCAACACTTCCTCCGCCAGATGCTCCTGTACTGCCCGTTCTTTCCTCTGCACATCTCCCAGCACTACTGCTGTTGTCACTACGGTTGCCACGATCAGTGCAAGGAAAATGCTGATCACACGAATCTTCCCCGGTACGATCTGCTCTTTTCTGACTGCTTCTCTGACTACTTCTTTCATATGTAATCCCTCCATATATCTATTGTCCGGTCAGGTTCTTCCTGATCTTTCTCATCTTTTTCCGGTCATCCGATCGGCTGATATATGGAGTATTACCTGAAAGCTGCACTCTATTCATTTTTATATGCTTTCTTCTTTTTCACGGATCGTGTCTACTACTGCCTCTGCCTGATTCTTGATATGCTGTCCTGTGATCTGGGTTGCACGCCCTTATCCCGGCTTTCGATTGAATCGATAATCGTCTGATGTTCTTCCAGCAACTGCGGATAACACTCTTTCTTTTTCAGATATTCAATCCTGTAGCGATACATCTGCTCCCGCAAATTGTTCAGAAGCTGGATCAGACGGCGGTTATCCGTGGCTGCATAAATGATATCATGAAATGCCACATCTGCCTGTGCGATCCGGGTAATATCATCGCTGTCCAACGTATTACAGAATTGTGCTGAAGCCTCCTTCATTGCTTTGATCCCGTCTTCATCCATGCGATCGCAGGCAAGCTGGACTGCCAGTTCCTCCAACGCACACCGCACTTCCAGTACATCTCTTAAATTCTTTTCCGTGATTTCTGCTACTTCTGCACCTTTCCTTGGAATCATCAGGACAAGACCTTCCAGCTCAAGCTTACGGATCGCCTCACGGATCGGCGTCCGGCTCACTCCGAGTTTGTTCGCAAGCTGGATCTCCATCAGTCTTTCTCCCGGCTTCAGTTCCCCTCTTAAGATCGCCTGCCGCAGCGTATTAAATACTACATCTCTCAGAGGCAGGTACTCGTTCATCGTTACTTCAAAATCTGTTCCCATATTATTTTCTCCTTACGTTATGCACATTCGTTACATAGACCTGCTTCGTCAGTCCGCTCTCACGAATCTTCCTCTGTGCCTCCCTTGCCGCAGCACGGTTTTCAAAAAGTCCGAAAACAGTAGGCCCACTGCCACTCATCATCGCACCAATTGCACCATTTTCTCTCATGACCTGCTTCAGTTCTTCGATCACCGGATGCATCGGGATGGTAACATCCTCCAACACATTCCCCATATTTTCTGAAATCCTGTGAAGATCCTTCTGCTTCAGTCCTTCGATCAGAGCATCTATATCCGGATGTTCTATGATCTCCTCTGAGTCCAGTGCCTCATAAACTACTTTGGTTGATACACTGACCGGTGGCTTTGCGATCAGTACCGTACATTTCGGCATGGCAGGGAGGACACTTAATTCCTCTCCAATCCCTTCTGCCAGCACCGTTCCTCTCATAATACAGTAAGGCACATCTGCTCCCAGCTTTACCCACGTTCCATCAGATCTTTTTTGCTGCAGATGGAGTCCGAACATCCGGTTCATCCCGAATAAGACAGCTGCTGCATCCGAACTGCCGCCTGCCAGTCCCGCTGCCACCGGAATATGCTTATTCAACACGATCTTCACACCCTCGCTGATCCCAAATTCTTCGATCAGGAGATTTGCTGCCTTATAAGCAATATTGGTATCTCCTGTTGGGAGAAATCCAAGATTCGTCGTAAGTTCGATCCCAGGTTCTTTCTTCTTCGTCAACTTTACTTCATCATACAGATAAATGGTCTGCATCACCATCCGCACCTCGTGATATCCATTCTCTCTTCTTCCCAGTACATCCAGTCCCAGGTTTATTTTTGCAAGTGCTTTCAGCTCGATCTGATTCATCCGTATCTTCCATCCTCTCAATCGCAAAACGCATGCTGTATCTTGTATACATTGTACTTACAGTATACTCATATTTTCTTTAAAAATCAATAATTTATCCCCCTCTTTCACATTTTCATTCTGCATTCCGTTCACTTCCATAATACCCTCTTTTGTCGTCATATACTGCTTTTGCAAGCTGCCACAGATCTTCTCCGCTCTGTACGATATGCCCCACGATCGACGGTCTTTTTTCAAGCTGTTCCAGGTCCAGCGGTTCTTCCCTGACATTCTCCATCGTCCACACTTTCACCGGTCTTCTTAAAAATGTATCAAATGTGAGGATTCCTTTGATCTCCACTGATTCACTTCCGACCAGTGTAATCTGTAACTGCTCGATATGCTGTTCCATATTGTAGACTGTTTCCTCCGGCATTTCTTTACACTCGATCTGATGTTCAAATGGGATCATTCCCTGCCAGCTTCCATATGGTTCTGCATCATCCCCACGCAAATAAAGGAACGAGAGGTGTAAAATTCCTTCCACCCGGATTCCCTCTCCGGTCCTATCTGCATGCTCCACCTGGATTGCTCCTCTGGCATGCAGGATCTGCAGAACATCTGTCTTCAGCTCCGGCAGTGACAGTCGTTCCGTCACCTTACATTTTGACTGATTCTGCATTAATAATTCTTCACATACCACCTCAGTCGTATCAAAAAGACACTGTTTCTGAAGTGAATACAGATCTTCCAGCAGTTCCACGCTTTCCTCCCGGTAAAAATTCATATGGAGTGCCAGCGTTCCTTCAATTCAAGAATCCGCATTTCCCCGTCTTCATCCATTCTGAGATCGGTCAGTGTATCCTCCATCGTATGGCGAATAGAAAAATACATCTCTTCACTGATTCCCTCACACGGAATCCTTCCCTCATAAGGGATCGTCTGCGAGATCCAGTCCGGCTTTTCATCCCCGGACAGATACATACAGAACAGGAACAGTTCTCCCCGCACGATCAATTCATCCTGTCCTGGACGCAGTTCCAGTTTCCGCTCACTGATATCGGTAAATAAGATCTGCCCTATACTTTCTTTCGTTCCCGGAATCGTAATTTCTTCTTTGATTCTGTATGTATCTTTTTGGTCACTTCCAGTTGCAGTAGCTGCACTTTTTTCATTTTTTATACAGCGGAACATCCCCTTCTGCATCCGTCACGGTCTCTTCATCTACCAGCTTTTCCCTGCCGACTTCCAGTTCCACCATCGCACGCAGACTCAGTTTTCTTGAATGGATCAGGGACGGGTAAACTCGATCCGCACATTCTGAACATAAAATTCTTCCCCCTCCTGATTTTCTGCATAAACCATCTCCTCAAACGGAAGTTTTCCTTCCAGCACCCCAGGTTTCGGATCTGAAGAAACATTCAGATAAAGAATCCTGAAATACAGCTTTCCTGTAATCCGGACATAATTTTCTACCGGACGGATCTCTTCGATCTTCAGCTCTGTTCCTGTATCAACAATTCTTCTGACATCCTCTTTTTGCCTCCGGTACATTATACTCTTCATCCACATAAAACTGGTCAAAGATCTTCTTTCCTTCTCTGACGTAATGAATCCTCTTTTTTATCAGTTCCATTTTTCTCCTCCTTATTCAAACCGGATATTTTTTTCTGTCTCTTCTAGTTCCACTACTACATAAGGATAAGTTGCAATCTCTTTTTTTTCTTCTCCTTTTTCCGGTCCGAGAAGACCGGTATGGATATAGACCGTTTCCTGTGTTTCACAGAGCCGGTCCACTTCCACACTGTATCCTGTTGTCTTCTGCTCTCCATATCCCTCGGCAAGATACAATTTCCCCTGATCCGCAAAAGTCAGCCGGAACGGGGTTTTCTTATTTTTCTCGATCAGGCTCATTAATTCTTCCGGAATCGCCTCCTCCGTAACTACTTTTATCTCCAGTTCGTGCTGTTCAGAATTTTTTTTCCTGCCGCACGCAGCCTCCGGCCTCAAAGACAGCAGCAGACAGAAAGCCAGTGCAAAAGTTTTCCACATACTCTGCTTTTTCTCTCCACTTTTCCACCTGTTGCGGCACATTTTCCCTATTATCCTATGACATTCCCCATACAGATATTCCTTTCCGGCCTGTCCTCCCCAGCCTTGTATTTTACGGGATGCTCCTGTATAATGGAAAGATATCAGGGCGTCTGGTTTCCGCACTGCAGGAGCCTGCTCACGAGTGAGTTCAAAGGCTTTTACCACGCTCCGATAGCATAAAATAAAAGAGAGGAATTTCTATGATTCGATTAATATGTATTGTTGTATTTCTGATTTTATACCTGATCCTGTCGATTCCGGTTTTTCTCGTGGAATGGCTGATCGGTAAGTTCAATCCACAGGCACGGGATATCAGTTCCTTAAGGATCGTCCAGTGGGGATTTAAAGTGATCCTGAAAATGACCGGAGTAAAGGTCACTGTGATCGGTGAAGAAAATATTCCTGATGAACCGGTTCTTTACGTGGGAAACCATCGCAGCTTCTTTGATATCCTGCTTACCTACAGCCGCTGCAAAAAGACTGACCGGATATATTGCCAAGAAAGAGATGGAAAAAGTTCCCCTGCTTTCGATCTGGATGCGTTTTGTCTATTGTCTTTTCCTTGACCGAGAGAATCCAAAAGAGGGACTTAAGACGATCCTGAAAGCCATCGAATATATCAAAAAGGGGATTTCGATCTGTATCTTCCCTGAGGGTACAAGAAATAAAGGAGAAGAACTTTCTCTTCTTCCTTTTAAAGAGGGAGCATTTAAAGTCGCAACCAAAACCGGTTGTGCTATTGTACCGATCTCCATGAATAATACCTGTGAGATTTTTGAAGCTCATTTTCCAAAGATCAGAAAGACCCACGTTGTCCTTGAATATGGAAAGCCGATCTACCCGGATGAGCTGGATAAGGATACGAAAAAAGCATATCAGTGAATATGTAAGAAATATCATTGATGAGACGATCCATAAAATGCTGAACTTATAGTTTAGCATTTTCAGAGAACTGAAGAAGACGACTGTGAATCATGAATACTCATCTTTCACGGTCGTCTTTTTTTATTCTTCAAACTGTTTCTTAGCTTTTATTCAATTCCTGTTACTGTGTAATCTTTCTCTTCCACAGCTTTTTTTTTTTTTTTCAGCACATCATCACTGATTTTGCTGTTCAGTGTCACTACGGCTGTTCCGGCCTCATGGCTTACTTCCGCTGTCTCTACCTGGTCCAGTGCTTCCAGTGCTTTCTTCACTGCTGCCTCACAATGTCCCACATCATACCTTCAATTTTGATCGTCTTTGTCATCATTTCTTCCTCCTGCTTTTTTCTTGCTTCTATTCGCCCTGACTTTTTTGTCATGACTTCCATCATACATTTTAAACCAGTTCAGTCTCAATGCATTTGTTACCACGCAGAAACTGGACAGGCTCATCGCCGCTGCCCCAAACATTGGGTTCAACTGCCATTCGAATAACGGAATCCATACTCCTGCTGCCAGCGGGATTCCGATTACATTATAAAAGAATGCCCAGAATAGATTTTCATGGATATTGCGGAGTGTCGCCCGGCTCATCCGGATTGCTGCCGGAACATCGCTCAGTCTGCTCTTCATCAGCACAACATCTGCAGCATCAATGGCAATATCTGTTCCCGCTCCAATCGCGATTCCTATATCTGCTCTCGTCAGAGCCGGAGCATCATTGATCCCATCTCCGACCATTGCCACCTTTCCTTTTTTTCTTCAGTGAACGGATCACTGCCTCTTTTCCTTCCGGCAGCACACCTGCAATGACTTCATCCACTCCTGC
>VOFH01003057.1_pt1 | contig 26275 bp, 13 predicted proteins | sample 5384091 | NCBI WGS metagenome assembly VOFH01 (sample SAMN12384727, study PRJNA508395) | human gut metagenome | isolation source: healthy gut G | host: Homo sapiens
TTTGAACAGTTCTGCAATGGGTAGATTTGACATACTCTTATCCAACGTATTTGGAATCAGAAGACGTATGGCAGTACATCATTTAATTGTGATTCTACATGCAATCGGTTACTCTGAACTTTAAGAGGGATAATGACAATTGCAAAGCAAAAGTACCCCATAATTCCATATTGCTAGTTTATATTCCTCTATAATAAACGTTATACCCTGCCCTTTTTCGATGCTAATATATTTCCCTATCCGTCAGGGCTGGCAAAGGGGGGTGTTAATACATACTCATCATCAGTGAGCCAAATTTTGCTGCTACAACATCATTTCTGTTAATATATCTCGCAAGGAATTGCCAAATATATTGGGGCAATAAAGTTAAAACCATATTCGCTATCACAATAATCAATTCTCTTCATGCTTGCTAAGGGTATTAGCATCATTAGTTATCTAATTCAGAAGACTCAATAATGGGTGCTATTCATCAATAAGGAAGAGTTCTTTCTATTTTTTAAAAATATGGAGGCATCGGGTTATACAATACCAAAAACAGTATTTTGCAAACTTATTGCTAGCAGTTTTACCGGGTTATGCTTGTTAAAACAATTAATAAACAAATGAACTGTCATATAATAAGGCTTTATGCCAACTATACCTCAGTCATCCCATGCCAGCTTAGTTGCTTCCATTCCACAGTGATCTACCTAAAACGTGGCCATACATCTCCGTAGCAATTGGCAGGCGCTGGGTAAACTGGTGTTAATCGATTGGCGCATGAGGCAACCAGGCCTGCACACTCAAATTTGGCATCAGGCAAAACCGTCATCAGGGCATTCCTGCCAGCTGGCATGCTTAGCGAAGCGCTCACAGCAACAGTGCCTCAACGCAAAAACCCCTCATGGGCCTGGAAGTTCAATGGTTATAGTCTATCTACTGCCAAGGCTAATTGTGTTGGCATGCCCTAAGCTAAGGCACCGTGGCGTGCAATTAAATCTACCCCTGCTCATTGCTACTAAGGCTGGCTATAACAAATTTTAGCTATTTGGTATTTTAAAGTGGTTTGTTACTCTGAAGAGTTATTCGTTGGTCTCCGCTAATTTATTGAGGTGTTAATCAATGAAGTTACTTACTAATAGCAGGCTTATATCTAGGGCAATTGAATTTTGGACAAAAAACTTTGGCAATAAGGTGCCAAAAAATAGGGGCGTTGCTTGGGGGTCAGCACATATGCCTTCTGCCACAGTACCAAAGGAGTTATAACCAAGTGGGGGCATATAAGTGTTATATCTGCAATCTTGGTCAATCAGAATTGTATTTAGCTATAATGTACCTGCATAAAAACGGTGGCTGCATCAAGCAAATAGGTGTTCAATAATGTTAGGCTATATTCACAAATCAAATAGTAATTGGGCTGCAGCCACCAATTTAGTTAGTTTAGCAAGTATTTCTACCTATTGGTGTTATTCAGGCATTTTCATTTGGTGGCTGGCATGGACCACAAACCACATTGGCGGAAAATTCCGCCAACCTTAGCTAACTGGCCAAAAAGCTAGGGTCACCAAAGTCAATATTCTGGCAGGTTTCAATTGGAGTTAGGCCTTGGCATTTTAAGTGAATGGGGGAAAAGGCTGCAGTGTTCTAGTCTACAATGTTAGTTGGCGGGCCAAGGGTTGTATTTAATCTGGGTTTAGCTTGTAGACAAATATGAAGAAGTACCGATATGAGAATTAATTTGGTAAACAATTGTTTGCTCCTCCGGGGTTTTATATATGTTATTTACTACTGTTAGGGGGCTTAGGATGGAGGATCTACTGCGTTGTGAAACATATCTTATATAGAGGTACCTCACTTTAGTATAGTTAAAATATAGCTATCAATTAGTTTTAAAAATGTAGTAAAATCATCCTAAATTACAAAATTATGGTACTAGAAAACAAGTTTAAGCAAATTGGTACTTTTTGGCTTATAATATTGAAGTTTACCAGTGAGTCTAAAATTCATTCAAATTCAAAAGTTTATAGCTTTCACTAAAGGCAGGAGCTTACAAAGGGGTCAGTTGAAGCTTTTTAACACCCAAAGTACTTGCCTGTTGGGAGGGTTCTCGTTCGGTTATGTATTACACCCAGCCATTTGTAATACCCCAGGGCATACCTAAACACAAACAAGTCAGCTTTGCTATTCGCTTAAATTTCACCTCGATTGTTGCAGCAAATACCAAACTCGGTTTATGTTCTGCTTTTTGCTACGATGAAGGGTACAAATTACCCATGGCAGTTACAAGAAAGCCTATGGTTCAGCATATATTCCCAAACCAAAGTAGGCAAATGATACAATAGTTATATGCCAATTTTGGGAATACACATAACCTGTTACTGTAAATACTTTTGCTTCCGTTTATGTGAGCAACTCCACAATGGCTTCAACAATTAGTTTCATGGTTAGGGAGTAATTCGCCTCTTCATGCCCAAGTAGGCCATACTAGAGCAAAACCAGGCTCTTGTTAGAATACATGGGGTCAAACATGGTCTTTACTGCAAAATTACAATTTTGAAATGTAGCTCACCAGGGTTGCTTTGTAACTATACAGTGCAACTACAAATATCAATTGTAATAAAAATCGAGGTGCTGTTAATATACCAGTTTAAATAATTACATAATCCAGTTACCAAAATTATACCAAATTTACTGTTAGTTAAATTAGTTAAACCCTATTATGGAAGGCAATGTTTATTTATCTAACTCCTTTAGTAAGAAGGGCTAAACGGTAACTTTATAGCCATAGTTTAGTTTGCTTCTATTTACATCCCTAACTTGAAACAATTATCCCTGTTGAGCTATAAAAAACAACCAGGCAATCTAGGAACATAATAATAGTTTTGTGGGTCAAGGAATTAGTGTTATGTGCATTCTACGGCCACAAGGACCAAGAATTGTAGTTCCCCCTAGTTAGGCTGGAGCTAAGGCATACTATAATTCGTTATATCAACTGGAATATTACATGCACAACAAGTTATACAAATACAAAACTGGTAATGTATATGGCTTCAAAACGGTTTCATTGCTATAATCAAATGCCCGAAATAGGTATTGTAATTTAACAGGGCAACAGTTAAACTTTGGCTTATAAAAATCGATTGGTATTTTAGCCACGCCCTACTGCAAAACCAATATAAAGATTCAGGTTCAGTCATCTACCACATTACGGTATACCAGCCTACAAACAATATAAATTTTATAATTACTACAACAATAGGGTGGGGTTGGCAATGCAAGTTAAATTAACCGCCCTTACTAAGGTTGGTTGCAGAAGCTTTAGTTATTCCCAAAACTACTTGTCACTTAAAGTAGCTTCAATCTGGAATAGTCAGTGCGTTACTTCAATCAATAAAGTACCAGTCTATCCTGTCACAAACCAATCTTACTACTTAGGGTTTTTGAAGTCAATGGTTTAAGGTGAAGGGTTTAAACCTGCTTTATGGTATGCCACCCATATTTATCAGTACTTAGCTACTAGCAATAATAATTACAACTCATGTAATTTGTACAATGGCTTTGTTGTTAAGGTTAATTCATAAATCTCTCTCACCTGCCCAGTGTCCTTTTATCAAATGGTTTGCCTGTCAACCAAGCAATAAGTTAGAATTTAGGGCAGTAGCCCAAAAACCTATTAGGTTTTATGAAGGCCACCAAAAACCAAAGGCTTAAATTTGGTGTTAAACTTATTAGTTGCCAAAAGTAATTATCTACTGATGAATATCATCAATTCCTCAGTTTCACAATCTCCTCTTAGCCATTGTTACTGCTCCCTGGGCAAATATAAAGTGGCTCAGTTAGCAAAAAGAGAGCTTATTCAAGCTGGCTTCATATTAAGGGTATGCTAAGGGGCTGGTCAATATGCCATCCCACTGGTACAAACCCAACAAATACCTTCATCACGGGGCATATTTAAAGCAAAAGCCAAATTGCTCACAACCAGAGCAGTTTAGGGGGAATACAATTGAACTACAATGTAATCTAAGGCTTAAGCAACCCAACTAAACAATTACCAACTTTAAAAACATTAGAATATGATTATTCACGGCATTTCTATCTCACCTCTACATTTAAATTTAATCATAATCACCATGCCCAACAAAACCGAAGTACTTATTTTATCTCCAAGTAATAACCAAACCAAACTGATGCTTATCCCAACAGCAGTAGTTCTCAGTTGGAGCAGAAGGTATTGGTAAATCATAAATACAAACCCAACAATTGGCTTCAAGCGTTAGTTGTAATAGCACCTAAGGGCTTTGCAAGTGCAAGTTAGCAACTTACTCAAACGGGGCCAAACCATCTCCTGCCTCAAACTTTTAAAAACGCTCATCATATTAGTTATGGAATCTGGGTTGAATTTTTTACTCAGAAATCACACCAAAACCAATCAATATGGGCAAGAAGGTAGCAGTTTCACCAGTTTCACAAAAGGGCTATTTGGCAAACAGTTTGTAATCTAAAACGGTATTGGTTATATCCAAAGGGTAAACCCTAGGAATTACAAATCTGTATCAAGGAATTGAATATCAAATTATTCAAATCTCACCTGAGCAATTTTATATTTCCTCATTTACTTATAACTCGCCCATCCGCGGAATATCATGGGATCAAAACCTCTGGCGGCGGCGGCTGGCAATCCCGCCAAGCACCTAATGCCAAGGGCGAGAGTTCATCGCTGGCTATCACTGTTCGGCGTGCAGAGAAGCTGGTTAGCCACGGGCGTTGGGGCAAGGCTTTGGCTCCTCGGCTCAGGCATACCAGGGCATCATACCCACATCTGGCGGCAGAAGAGGGTCACCCAAAAACTGGTTTATATATTGGCAGCAATGCGCCTGGCAACTAGCACCACTTATTCCATGCCATGCTCGCAAACCAAACTGTTTGGTAGTAAATATCAGGCTACCATACCTAATAGCTTCGCCTCAAATCAAACTTAGGAGGTATTTGGCTTCACAGTTATCCAAATGGTATCATGGGGGGGCTGGCGGGGGGGGCAAACCCAGGTGCTAGTTTCACAAAGGCTCAATACATGGTGGTGGTAACCTATGTGCAAAAATACAAATCGGGTATTTGGCTTATCAATGGCTTACCTGGTGTTGTAATTGGGCTCGTTCGCTATCACCTCTTTAGCCTTAGCACACACATTAAGGGCTAAACGGTATACTTTTAAAAGTACCAACAGTTAATGAAGTGGTTGGGGAATATGGAATATGGCTAAATTAGTTTGGTTAACTGCATCACTTAAGGCTACCATTCACTTTCTGCTTAACTACTTATTTAAGGTTATTCCTCATATGGGTTAAAATCGTTAGCTGCTGGAATCTCTCAAACTTTAGTCATTTTTTAACTCTGCTTGCTACCAACAAACTTAATTATATATGATGAAGCGTTAACAACCTATAATTCATGGAGCTAAAATCAATGAAGAATCCTGCGGGTTAACTGCTGCTTAATGTATACCAAGACAATATAGCCGTAATGCAGTAAGTAAGAAATAGCAATTCTATTTATGTCTCACCAACTCACAATGAACCATACCTTAGCAATCATTCCACTGTAGCCACTGGGCCGTTGGCGCAATATAGGCTGGTTAGGGGTTAAGGGTTATAAGTGTTAAAAAGGCTTTCTTTCAAATACCTTCGCATTGGGAAGCAATTAGCTCTGCCAAACTGAATATCTCAGTTTATACAACCAACATAACTGCTTGGATTGGGTTTGGGGGGCAACACAACAACTACATGGAAAGAGTTAATTTGGTTTCTTACTGGCTCAATCAGGTTTAGCCAGGGGTGTCTGCTACCACAAACAAAATGGGGGCGTTTAAACTGCTTCACCAATAGCTCTTTTAAAAACAAGCCTGCTCCTCCTCACCTGCCAAATCACAAAACGCCCCTGCCATAGTTCAAATCCCAAATCTACATGGGTTCAGGCAATAGGGCGCCATGCCTTTAGAGAAAGCATTATAGCGGGTCAAAGAGCATCAAAAACTACTGCTGAAGGCGTGGGGACAGCAAAACCTGCAGAAATTCCAAAAAGTTTTGGTAGGCTGATAACTCTCGCAAAAACTTTACGGGAAGTCGTTAAATACCATAGTTATTACCACAAACTGAAACATAAACAAAATCTGTTCCCTGTCAAAGTGATGAAGGGATATGGGCAAAAACCATTCAGTCTGTGTGTGTTGGTATCAAGTGGGGCTAGTAGTACTGGCAAATCAGCTGAAGCATCAAATATCAGACATTATACAAATACAAAAACAAATATGAAAAATAAAAATTACACATTAGCTGACGGCGAAAATATTTTGACACCAAAGCCTGCTGCTCACTTAAAATCTCATCACGAGCAAAACCTAGTTTACAATACCTGGGCTTTTCAAATTCCTGCCATTGCAAAGCATTCGCTGCAGCCAAATCAAGTGGGGCTTTTATATTTCATTTAGCAATACTCATTCACCAGTTATAGGCCAAGTTTACTGCCCACCAAGGCAAGCATAAAACATATTTCCAAGAATTACCAATCACGCAAAGTAGTAAAATTATATTATGGGAAACAAATGTGCTATAATTACCATATCTCATGTGCAAATCTAAAGTTATAGTGGGGTACTTAGTTACATACCCAAATTAAAAATTCCAACCAGGTGTAGGTACTTACATCATCACAGTACTTTAACCAGCCATCAACAACCTACAAATCCCAGGGGCAGGCGGCAGTGGGCAACCAAAGTAATTCGCTATCATTCCTCATAAACGGTTAGTTACCTGGCAATGGTTTGGGGCTCTTATATACCAGCTCCTGAAGGGTTTAGTTGGGTAAAATCTTATGGTCAATAATTGGAGTTTTGCTGCCCAGTTGGTGTGAATATTCTCAAAATATAAAGGATAACAGTCATCACCTTTTCTACTTTTTAGGTACATAACCATTGGTTACCAAATTGTCTGGTTTTGTTGAGGAATTGCATGTTATCAATACCTTTAACATCATTTTTACAATAATCTATAAACCACTAAAGACAATTATAGTTGGTAATTGTTTTGTTGAATTTCCACAGTAAAACTACTTAGTTTGCTGAGGCATGGTTTACCTTTACTCTAGCTGAGCTCAGGGCTTATTACCTGCCATTGGTTATCACATACGTAAATATCCGTCGCTATGCCATGTTAGGGCTTTCAAACTTTCAACAAACGGCAATAGTTTATTCTGGCAAGGCTCGTCATCTGGCAGTTTATGCAGGGCTTGGCATGCTTATTTTGGGTTGGCGGTCAAATCGGGTGATCCCTTTACCAGGGAGCAAATGCCATTTTTCTAGCCACGCAGGTACTTCAAATGGATACTGGTGGTGGTGCGAAGCCAAATCTTCTTACCACAAATCTAGGTACTCTGGCGTTACCAGTCAATGGTAGTGGCAATGTTGGTAATACTCTAACAGGGCTCTTCCAAGCTTCAGGGCAATCACCCTTTGCGGTATTTGGCGCAAAATTCAAATACCCACCACATTGCCATATCTAATAATGAAGACAGAACGTAACAAAATCCACCCCACCATCGAGTGAAGTGCGAGTGGTTGGCGAGTTAACAGCCTTTCAGGGGCCTCGCCAAGCAACCCATGAAGCTTAGCCTACGGGAACAATCACAAATTCCCGAATAGCTTTCAAGTGTGTCAATAAGGCCGAAATTGTTAGGGTGGCTCTAACGCTCTGCGCATTTTCTGTTGAGCTCTCATTTCCGGCAGCGACAAACAACAAATTGGCTACCATTAGCAAGAGCTATATATATAACCAATCATAGGGCTTTGAGGCATGCCACATTCAAATCATGGCATTATAAAATGTTTGCGGCCTATTACCACCCCTTTAGTTTGGCTTTCTTTTACGTTGGTTGTGCTATTATGGCATTAGCTGCGATAAAAACCCAAATCTCATCTTCTGCCACACAGGCATTAAGGGGTTACATGAAGCTCCCCATTGGGCAATACGCGAGCCTGTTAATACCTCAAAGAGTTGGAGCGAAATTAGGCGTGCCAAAAGTGCACACCCTTTACCACACACCACATCCCATGTGCAAGTAAGGCTACAGGGTTACATAGGTCTCCGTCACTTGGGCGTGGATTGCTCACGAGTCACGAAGCCATTGAGTTGCCATGCCACACAAAACCGTTACTACACAAGGAGGCTTCTTATATATATTAGCTCTCCCAACCACGAAATCCGTTGGTGGCACTGCAGCACACCCATAAGGCTTGCAGCTCTGGTTTTGCCACCTTACATTTCCCAAGCCTATCAAGCAGCTGGTAAGGGTCAATGGCGGCGGTTAAATTGGCCATACGTTGTCAAAAGTTTCAGCACGCAGCCTAACAACAAACACAGGTCATTGCCAACCTCTGTTGGTCTCAGTCAAGTAAGCACCTGGTAAAGGCTGGCGGCAGTGGCTAAAACCACTCACACTCAAACACCCTGCAAAAGTCAGCTTTAAACTATGTTTAACGCTCTCCAAACCTAGGTTAGGGTGGGCTTGGCCCAATAGAAATCCCTGCCATCTGCACACAAACCCCACTTGCAATTGGCCACCATACTTACCCCAAAACTGCACTCCGACCAGCCCTCTCGCCCTCGTTATGTAGCACATACATGAAAACCCAGCAGTTTGGGCCAAAACAATTTCGTTAAGTCAAGGCTCTGGGCAGTGTCACAAGGCACAATTGCGCCGCTGTCATACTGTCAGGAGCAGCCTCACGCCAATACAAGGCAGAAGCTTTAGAAAATCAAAAGTCTATGGCGGTGTTACTCTGAAGGGTCGCCAGCACAGCGCGCTCTGCATCTCCTGGGCAAGGGCAGCAAGTAAGGCGTGCTGGGTAGGCTGTGGGCTTTATGTAAAAACAGAGTAGTTTTCACTGGCATAGGCTCTGGCTTATGTAACTCAACCATGCGAATAGGCGGCGGGGGCAATTTCTGCGCTGCGCACCCACCTGGGCAAGTGTGCAGAGCCTGGCATATTTGGCGTAGCTTTCAAACCTTGGTGCCATGTACGTTGCGACGTAAAACAACTATATCTCAAATAAACGAAGGAGTATGTTCAAATGCTATAATTAGGCCACTGGGCAGCTTTACCAAGAGTGGTATCCTTCGTTAGCCATCAGCATGCAGGCTTCGAGTGCAGTTTCAAATAAGTTTCTACCACCACAAAACAAACTGGCAGTGGTTAGCGCTTGGCTTGGGCAGCATGCGGCTTACGGACCATGCCATAATTATATACCGGGCCGCCACTTTGGCGAAGTCATTAGCAATTAGTTGTTGTGAGGGTGGTACCACTGGGCAATTACGCGCATAACAAGGCGCCAAATGGACACAGCCGCTCTCACCTGGCAACACACGGGCAGAGTCATCAGGCTATTAGTGCTTTTGGGTAACTTAGTTAGCAAATGGCAAAGCTATGGGTACCAAAACCAGCTGTATGGCGGTTACTGCTTCTGGGCATTGCTTCTGGTGGCTGGTGCCTGGTCTGTCTCAAGCCATGTTTGGTACCATGCTTCCAAAGCCATAAAACAAAACCTATAGCTAGGGTAATTCTTGCCGGGTAAGCTATGGCGTACTTCGCCACAAATAAGTAGCCTTAGCGTAAATTACAACTGGCTTACCATTACCCAATAATAATAAATGGGGCTAAGGCTTATCTATTTATTCATCCCTTAGCTTCTAAACAAAATGCCTGTCATTCGGCTGTTAGGGCTTTAGCTGGGCTTGTATTGGCCTGGTCACTGCTAGCACTTTCGCTACTCTTGGTCGAGTAGGGTGGGCTGAGGTAGGCTGGCATGGTAACTATCAGAGGAAACACCACTGGGTGTGGTGTTAGCAATGGTTTCTTTTTGCATGGATGCTCAACCGCCTCTACAGTAATAGTAACCACATGGCTGAGTTATTTAATCACTGGTTTTCAGGGCAACATAGGGAAATAGCTACTTCCCTCAATACGTGCTACATATTCAGTAAAAACTCTTTATTCTCTAAGTAACCACTTAGGGCTCTTCCTCTAGTTAATACCAAAATTTTGCAAGTGGGGGTACCTGGCATTAGTTAATAATTACTATAATGTATATAAAAATACACCACACCACATATTATAACTCTATAATAGGCAATCACTGGGCAGAATGCTTGGGTTTTACAAACAAATTGGCACAAATTTGGGTAATATTAGAAGGCTTTGGTTATTCAAACAGTACCCACTCATTTAACCCTGCCATTATAAAGATGCCTGAAAGTAGCATCCATCAATGCAGTACTATAAAGAGGTTGTTTTAACATCTACCTTTTAGTTAACAAGGCGTATATACAAATTTAAATAAGTTTTCTGGTATGCAAAAAAAGATAAACAAAGCCTTTCCCATACTTACAGGAAGTAATTCAATGCCCCCTTGGTGAATTTTCAGTTTGGGGCAATTTCATCTTCCGCTATTCTATAAACCCCATTCATAAAAAGCTAACTATTATAAGTTACCGGTTACCGCAGCAGGGCTCTTTGTTATTCAAGGGCTTAGTGGCAAGGGTGTGACTAAGTTTGTAGCCACAAGTTGTTAAGCTTGCTTACCCCCAAAACCAGCTAACCCATGGGCGGTTACGCCCCATACCTGCTGCTAGCATTTTACCTGTGTTGCTGGCAAGTAAATCGACTGGGCAACTCAGCAAAAGCAGAGGGACCAAAACTCGGGCAAGGTCATGCTCTATAGGGCAACGTGCTATTGGCACTCGCCGCAGCAGGCTGGTGGCTAGGTTCGCGGGTTACCAGTTGGCTATTCACCAGAGTATTTTATGATAATGCCCACCAAAATTAGTTATTCTCGGCACTTTCTTTCACTCGTTTGCGAAGAAGCATCCAATAACTCGCTGAGCGCAATACTTCGCTAGCTAACGCACCTGGGGCAGCGCAGCGGCGGGACAATGCCAAATGCGGTACTTTGGCGCTTTCTTTAGTCGTACTTCAGCATAAAAGTGGTTGCGTTGGCTTCAAACGCGGCCAAGCAAATGTTGGTTTTCAAGTTGGGTGGCTTATCTACGCAAAACCGTGCTTAGTGTTGCAAGTATCCCTATGGCGTTAGCGCCAAGAGTTATTAGTCAAATTACCCTGCAAAGTAGCTGTAAGCCCTTGCGTACCCAGGGAAATGGGCGGTTATAGGGTTACCATTGGGGCCAACGCCATCTGGCAGCGTTATGGGCTTCAAAACCATGTACCCAGGGCAGTTTTTGGCGCCAATTCATAATATACCTCCCAAATCAGGGGCAACCAATGGTTAAATTGGCAGCTGGTAATGGTCAGTTGGTGACTTTGACGCTAGGGACGAGCCACCAGCTCTGAAGGCTTAATTGCGAGTCACAACAGCTCATTATTCCTTCACCATTCAGTTAAATCTTCATGCGAGTTTATAAATTCCCTTAAGCTATCTCATTACAGTCATCTTAAACTAGTATCGGCTCAGTACCCTTTTAGTTTATTCCTGGGCTTTTGAGGAAACACACTCTCATCTCACCACTAAGGCCCCTGCAGAACTCCAAGGCCATATGGGTGCTGAGTACAAAGAGGCCATGCCAGTTATATATACCACTCTACCACTACGATGCCAAAACCGGCTATATCATAATATAAGCTGGTAGCCTCTGGGCTGGCGTAATGGGGCATAGTACCTGGTACACTCTGGACTTTAAGCTGCCACACTAGGGACACCACGTGGGCGCCGCCAAACAGTTTTCCACGCAATAACAAAGTAGTCGCGCAAGGCAAGGCCATACAAAACATCTCCCCAATAATACCCACCATGCACTACCAAACTAAAGAGGCTTTTAGGGCATGTGCAAACCAGTTGTGTGCAAATACTGAATAGTTTGGGTCATCTGCCTCATACACTAAGGGCCATCTACCATTACCTCAGCCACCTAGGTGGTTGAAATTGAGTGAATGATGTAGGGTTTTCATGAAATGAAGAAATAGAAATATAGATTCAATATAAAATTCAAATATTATATTTATATTTGCTAAAAACCTTGGCTTTATAAAAAAGAGAATTTTTAAAATATTAAATATATGGCAAAAAAGAGAAAAGACCTGGAAAGCTCCCTCTCCAAAGAAATCGAATTTCCTTGGCATCAGGAGAAACATGACTTACAAGGATCTAAAGAGAAAGGTCTATCATACTTGGTTATGCCTTTCCATGCTTTTCTGCTGAAATATTTATCTACTTCATTTATAAATGTTTAGAAAAAACCAGCTAGGCCCCAATAGGGCAAAATGATGGGGCTGGGGTTAAATTAAATATTGCTTATTCAAAAGTATATCCACTGGCAATTCTCAATAATGAAGCTTTAGGGAGGCAGTAAAATGGCTGGGTTGGAAAACAAAAAACGAATACTGTAAATGGGGGCAAACCCTGGGGGCAAACCTTCCAGTAGTAATTCAATCTTTACCGGGTCACAAAAATCTTTGTTATTCACTAATGCAAAGGCTTTTAACTTGGCATTATTAGGGGATTTTAAAAAATTCCTTAAGGGTTAAATGAAATCACCAACCTTTATAGAATGGCAAAAAATATCAATGGTTAAAAACCAAAATAATCAATCATACCTGATAGTTCGATTATATTTAAATTTAAACAGGCACCACCAAACAAGTATATAAGCACCAAAAAGTTCTTATATAAAAACATTTAACATATCCCATATTTCACTAGCATCGTGCCAAAGCTTTTTAGCTTCATTCATGGGGCTGATGTTCTCAACATATCCCATAATATCTGGTAAACTAATACATGGGTACATCAGTAATTATTCATATGGGGTCACTCATATAAAATGGGGTATACCAAATTTTAATATATAATAAATTCTACATGTTATAAATTCATACAAATTATAATACTGTTATTGGCAAACACTGAGAGGCTTGTACTAAATGCAATCATTGAATTTTTGTTCTGGGTAAAAAAGAAGGTCTGAAAAAGTATACCACCAAAACTCTGTACAACGAATAATATACCCAAATACATCTCCACGCTTAGTTGCTAGCCTGCCTTTGCCATCTTGGCTAGGGCTTACAAACAGCCTCCAGGGGTAAGCATAGTTTCAATATATTTTCCTTGAAGTTACCCTCCATTGTTGTTTCTAATAGTTTTTATATTTGAAGGGCAAATAATATCCCAACAGAGGCTACTATTTAAAAGTTACGTAAGAGTGGTTGGGTATATTTATGAATATCCCTTAAATTTGTAATATCTAATAAAGTGGTTTACCAAGGGTCTTTTATTTAGGGTTTATATAATAAATACAAAACAAGTTTCATGCTTATATAAAGTAACCAACAAAGAAAATGGATATGGGTACCCACCAATTCATTATGGGCAACTATAAAACATGAAAAGGTAAAATATCTATCCTATACTGGTTATTTGGGGGTTTTATTATAACCAAAATCAAAAATATAGCAATGAACGATAAACTATCAAGGTTGAAGGTTTATTACATGGACTGTGTCTTTCATAGGTAAGATATTTAAAGTGAAACCATGATAAAAGCAAGGAGATTAATGAAGTGGTAAACTATAGAACTAAATAGGGTGGCTAAACTAAGATGAGATTCGCTAATTTAACAGTGATAACTGAAAGCCGGAAGCTGGTAATTATCGAAACTTATAACAGAGTGATATATTTATTAATTTGATAAACAAACAAAAATAATAGTAAATAAGAAGAAAAAAGTGGAAATGAAAGAAGTTTAAACAGAAATAATAGTTGCAATTATAAATAAGTATGAAGATGGTAGTAAAAAGCCCTTATTCATTAACCTAATGAGCCGTTGGAAAGAAAACTGAAAAATTGCAATTTAGACCCAAGGTTCAAGGGGAAGGGAAGAGGAAGGGAAGGGGGTGGCGGGGAGGAAGGGCGGGGCGGAGGGGCGGGCGGGAAGGGGCGGGGCGGGAAGAGGGGAGGGGAGGAAGGGGAACCACCGAGCAACTCGTCAAAACCGGGCTCGGCAACTGCGCCTGCGGCGGCCACCAAACTGGTCCAGGGCGGGCTTATGGCTAATGTAGCATCAAAGCTCGCCAAGTTACACCGCTGGCAACTTCACCTCAAAACTCCGGGTCAAAGCAGTTGGCAAAGCAAAAAGGGTGCTGCAAAAAGCAGATCTATGGTAAAATACACTGGTAATACCCGTTACCTCCCCAAAAACCATTTAGCAACACAACATTAAAAAATTGGGGCAAATGAGCAACAAAGCAAGTTTTCCACACCAAGTGTGCAAGGCATGGGGCAAGTAACAGCAAAAGCAGTTACAAAAACGTTAAAGCCATAATTTCTAAACAAATTCAACAACAACGGCCCCAACAGCCACAAAATTGACATTAGCTGCAAATCAACGGGCAAACTAAGTGTTGGACAACTTTATATGCCGTTAGCAACAAGGGTTTCAGAAGAAGAAGTTTAGTTTCTTTAGCATTGGCAAAAACCGTTATCTACTTGGTCAGTTTCGCCTGGCTAATCTTACGTTAAAAATCAGGTTAAAGCATGAATTATTTAAGCTCTCCAAAACAAGGAGTACAAAAAAAGTTCAAAACAGGGAGGCCAATTTTTACATCCTAAAAAAAATCTATCTGCCAAACTGTTTTAATCCCATAAAAGTGTGTGTTAAACAACCCTACACACTTAGCAGCCTCATCGCAAAGCTTGGGGGTTAGCCGGTTTTTACCTTGGCCACCCAAGGGCAAAAGAGAAATTAGTTAATTGGGTAATATTCAATACTCTGCATTAGGGTAACTTAACAAATCATTTCATACTGCGCACTAGGGCTGGCAAAGGATCAAACCTGAATAGGGCGGGGCAACTGCAAATCACATCACAAACGAAGCAAATGCTACTGAAAACCCAGGGGCTATCTAACTCAATAACCAGTACCCCAAATGGGTGTCATATAACTCCCTGTCATGCGAAGAGTTTATATATATACAGCCTTTACCCACATCGCAAGAATACATTCAAAAAGATATATGTTGAGGCTGCTCAAAGGCTAATAGTTTGAGTACATTTATCTCGTGTTGGTTTTAGCAATGGCAAACCAAAACCAAAACTAATAGTCATTATAACTCACTGCTCACTCATCAGCTTTGGGCAAAAACTCACAACAAACTTTTACCAATCTTACCTCAGTTATAAGAATAGGCATAGCTGGCAAATATACATTATAAAATGCACAGAAATCCTAGAAATCGCAAATCCCAACCCAAATTAGGTTATAACCATAATAATGATGCAAATTAAATTCAAATTATTCACCAAAATACAGTAAAATGGTTTAGTAGGCTAGAGTAGCAAAACCAATCTATACCCAACTCACCAAGGTTGTAAAGTTTTTAGCGCTACCTTATAAATTAAGCCTTTAAATTACTCTGGCATTAAATTGGCATAGGCAAACATGGGTTAGCCTATAGACTTACAGCAACAGCCAACAAGTATCGAGAGGCTGTTGACCTGCCACACCCAGGGAGGGTGGGCGAATCACCAGTAAATCACAAAAACCTCAGTCACAGTGCTATAGCAATCTCAAAACCGGGGTAAGGGAGTGGGCAACTGCCAGCTAAAACTGCTACTAAACACGGGCTACCCCTTTATGATAGACGGGCTTCTGTCAAAAGTAAATATCGCTATGTTAAAGTAAAGTTTTTGCCTCAGCTGGTACTTCCTGGCAACTCAGGGCAAAACCCGTAAAAAGAAAGGCGGGTGGCAGGCAAAAACCAGTTTTCAAAAGGGTCAAAGGCGTGCTGGGCAGCAGGCTGTACAGCAGTACTAATCCCTTTATAAGGGTTATATCAATACAAAAGTACTTGACACTATTATTTTAAGCCTCAGGCTTTTTACTACTCACAAACTAGTTATATAAATAAGTTGGTTACATAAACCAAAAACCAGAGTCACTACACCAACAATGGTACTCCCCTTGTCTAGAATGATAGCGCTTTCATACTAGTAACCTCGAATCTGTCAAGGTTGAAGATAAGAATCTCTCACAGTTAGAGTTAACTCCTCACAAACAAAACAAGGCATAGGCAACTTTGGGCACATACTTTAGTGAGTTTAACCACATTACCTGCTTGAGTACACCAACCGCTGTTAGGGTACCTGCACTACACCAAAAATCTAATCACCGCTAAGTATTCTGCAGAAAAATGGTTAAATGGGCTTAGCGCCAAAGCCACAATATACAAACACCCAGACTGGCATTTTGCTATTTATTCTCACAAATTTCTTTTATCACTCTCCTGGGCTTAGCCATGTGAGTTTGGGGTTAAATCATAAATAAGTTAAATATCCAAATTCATTCTCCCAAGGGTTATAGTATCAAACGAAGCTAGTACCCCAAAAGTAGGGCAACTCATCCAATGGCTTATCTTCGAGTGTTTACATCCTTTATAAATTATCAGGTACAAATGCCTGCTATCTTTAAAGAAGGTTGGTAAAACCATTAAAATAAGTTGGTAAGAATGTCATCTCTTTCTCTCAGGCAGAATTCACTAAACTTCCTAAATATATGAGAGGGAGACGAACGTTATTGTTTTCTTCTACAAGGCAATTACCAACCCAGGGGAAAAGCTCCCAAATTCTTTATGAGATGGGTAGATGGTTATTATTAGGCCCTATCAAGGAAAATATAGAGGAGAGGAAATAAGATTATTAACCTCACGTATTTATAAAAAGAAATATATTATATAAAATAATTTTAGTATATTTGCATAAGAAAAATTTAACTATGGACAAAGAAACAAAAGACATTAAAGCAATTAACTGGTATTAAATCAATCTCAACTCAATCAAGGAGGATGTCAAAAAGGGCAATAACATTGCCCAAGACCTAATCAAAAAATTCCTAGATTGGTTGGTATTATATGAGAGCATTAGATGAACATCTTGAATTATACGTAGAGATTGAGAATACTCCTCAGTTGATTAATATGTTAAGTGAATACCAAATGCTGGTATGCTCCCATATATTATTCAGGATGGAGGATGAATGGGTACATAACAATTTATTGTGTGGATGGAGGATGAAGTAACAGTAGCTGGGTAACTAGGCAGCCTAAAAGGGCAAACTCAAATTATTCAGGGTTCAACACTTTTAAAATTTTAATATATATATATACATGGAAAAGAACGAATAATAGAATAGTTAAAATGAGCTAATTACGAAATGATTATGAAATAATATTGAAATTTTGGTTATGGGCAATAAAACAACTTTGGGTTCTTAAAGGTAATGGTTTATAACTATGATGGTGTAACTTTATGAAGCCCGGCAAAGCAGTTTGCCATCAACAAAGGAAAAAGGTAAAAATGCAAAAACATTAAAAATAAATTCGAAACTACAGGTTATGAACTCCGGAACTAAAATAACTAAGGGTTTATTAATTGCCATAGGAGCAATGCTACTTTACTTAGGGAGTAAGAATAATGCCCCCAAGAGGAGCATGCTTAGAAAGCCCCCAAATTAGCTACAGATCTTCAGGGAATTAAAACCAAGGAAGAGGAAAATGGGCAATGGTATAAATATAGGGTAGAAATAGAAACGATTCCAGAAAATCAAATCTATAAGATTGAGAAGATCTGGACCAGCAATATGAAGTTTTAGGGGGTGAAAACTTATTCCTGTATTGCAACCTGGCAAAACTTGGTCTCAGCAGGCTAAGCTAAACCACAAACCAATAAATAAACATCCTGAAAGATGTACAAGGGTACCCAATACATCACAAGATAACCTCTATCGATAAATATAAGGATTGCATTGGTATTAACTTGGGCAAGTAGGGGGGTCAAATTAACTATCCTCCAAATTCACTTCCTAGTTTGATTGGGCAAATAGAAAAATAATATAGAAATATTTTTGTATTAAATATATTATTCTTATATTTGCATAGAGAAAGAAAAGAAATAAACTTTATTTTAACAATTTTAATATAGACGTTATGAAAAAGAATGAAACCAAGGTTACTAACCTCGTTGCAACTAAGGTTGCTGAACAACTTGAAGGAATTAAAAATTCTATACTACCAAGGTTTTCTGCCCTAAAAGAGCTAAAAAGGAATTAAAAATTAAAGCTGCCACTAAGTTTGCCAATGCTAAATTGGTAGAACTCTCTCCAAAAACCAAAACTTCCAAAAAAGAACAGGTTGTCAAGGAAGTAAAGGAACAACAAAAACCCTCTATCATCGTAGAACAAGGTCTCCAATCTGGTTAAATACGCTATATCCAAGAGTTGCTACCTTGCCTGGCAATGAAGCAACAAAACCAATCCCCTCATCACAACCCTGCAATGGCTGCTATCAAGGGCACCAACCTGGGGCACTTGTTATTGCCGCCAAAGCCTCTCATAGTTTTTATGTGTACTTCTCAAACGAAATTGCCTGTGCATAACCCTTTATTAACCCAGTGCCCGGAATAAATTACCCGGGCACTCTAATTCATACAAAATGGATTACACTATCTTCTGATAAGAGATGCCAAAACATATAGTATTTAGCCAATTACATAAATTGAAAGGTAAATCTTGGCTAATTCAACATTCACTTGTTATTCTAAAATTGAAATTCCTTTAGTTTGTGGTGGTATCAAATAATACACATAAGGTACTTTTTCAGTTTTGCTACACATCTTTTTTTAATTGTTATTAACCAACTTCAATATAATTAATAATATATGATTAACAAAAAATAAAAAGCACAAAAGTAAAGCAATCCGAAAGTATAATGCTTTACCTTAAAGGTAGTATAGTTACAAAATCAAAATATCCTCAGATTGATGCTAAACACAAAATTGTTTATGCAGAAATTTAAGAACCTATTATTTGGGATAATCTATCTGACATACTTCGAGTAGAAAAATTTGTAACTAGACTAATGAAAGTAAAGTTAGAGGAACGTTCACAGAACCAATTCTACTTCAAGAAAAATGGTATCACTCACATAATCATATACAGATGTTTGGGACAATAGTAAAAGACCTATATATAGGTAAATCGAAACTGATAATCAAGTGTAATCAAAGAGAATTACCACAAACCACCTTAGTAATGGATGTATTACAACCTACAGGTTTTACTGGTAATATGCCAGATTATGGTACCTATGGTAATTTACTCACTACTGGTGAATTTGAAATAACCCCTATGATGCCTAAGCATAGGCTTTATGTTACGGGCATACCGAAAGGGGCAATCCTTGATAATTTTCGGATTAGAAGGGTTTATTGGTCCTCATACTATGAGGATGATATAAGGGGATATTTATTTCAGATAACTGATGAACATCCCAAGTTAATAATCACAAAGTAAAGTTATATGGAAGCAATAGATTATGTCAAACTATTTAAACTCGACCAAGAGAACTATGATTTTAAAAGGGAAGAGTTTATATCCGAATTAGGTAAAGATTTTCTAGATTATTGCCAAAACACCACTATAGGTATAAATCCAAAGTACGGATATATCTATTATTATCGGTTTAAGGAAATAATAAAGAATTTCGAAACTAAATTCTGGGCAATTTCGAAACTTAAGGTAGGGGAACCATTTACTCAGAAATTATGGAATGTTATGCTGGTAGTAACAGGAAAAATTATTTGAGGTAGCAAAATTGTGAAACTTAGGGATATACAAAATGAGCTAAAACTAATATAATAACCCTTAGTGGCTTCAGTAAAAGCTTAAAGACTACGAGCCTAAAAGGTGGAAATGTGGCCAGGAAGCCCTAGGTCCCATGTGTAAATTTGGGTAGGAGATTTAAAAGCTTGTACCAAAAGCTAATAAACTGGGAGGTAATTTGTTATTATGGGGAACAACTAATTGAAGCTACACCTATTATCAGTGAATGAAAAAGTATAGGGATATTTATAAAACTTCTGCCCAATTTGTATGTAGATATGATTTGGGTATAAGAGGTTATGATGAAATTTGATAATGAAAACCCTCAGCCATGTAGAAAAGAAAGTAAAGATAGTAAAGATTTAAAATTTATAAGCTTCTTAAGCTTATGGCATTAGAATATAAAGAATGATAGTACACGGTGAAATATCAATTAATAATATGGCTGATGGGTAATGGTGTATTATGTGGTATTAAATGATGTGTAGCAACTCCCTCATGTAATGTGGGCATAGATATTAATTACTTCTTGATATTATTTATGAGGAATGAAACTATTAAAAATAGAATATGGGATAAAGATAGGGCAGAAGATTTATGGGAGGAAATTATATCAGGATATTGCATATTTAAAAAGAAAGAATTATATTTGCGAGAAAGAAAAGAAATAAACTTTATTTTAACAATTTTAATATAGACAAAATATGAAAACCTGAACAACAATGGCATCTTTGGGAAAGATTTTAAAACAGAGAGCTAAGCCCTGGAGGATTCCTCATTATTATCTGAATCTATTAAAATAAGGCTGTTTGATGACCTTTATCAATTGGATGCTTTTTATTTAGCTGCTAATAATCGGGTACACTTACTTATGACTAATCCTCAAGGAGAAGTAGTAAATGTAACCTTTTCTACTTTTATGAATATTTTTCCTAATACAAAGGAAAGTCCAGAAGAATACATATATGAAGCTTTAAGTCAAATAATCTTGAGGAAAATGGGAATACAGAAAGACTACAAGAAAACTAAGGTTAATAAGATTAATCAAGGTACTTACTTTAAATTAAAACCCACCGATACTGCACCAGTATGGGTAAGAGACCATTTTGATAGAGCTACTCAAACTTATGCCTGTCATAAATATGAAGACTCAAATCATGAGACATTCTTAAAGGGAAATCGAGACATATACATAAAAGGGGTACTAATATAGGCATGTGAGGGATGGCAATTGAATGAAATAATAAAAAGCAGTAGGAAGTAAAAGGTCCTTCCTTATAGATTTATATGGATGTCAATTGGGCATGCTATATGTGGGCTAGAGTAGAGAATAAAACTATAGTAAAGAATATAATCGAAAGAACTCCAAGATGAACTATAGATGCCTAAAATGATAGTATGGAAATAAAAAATTTGTACTTTTAGAAGGTAACACCCATAATGAGGATGTAGAAGTAGAGAGTTTACTTAAAACCAGCGGAGGCTAGAAAGTAGATGAGTTTAACTATTGGGCTTTTAAAGGATAAGATTAACAGATGGGTGAGACTTAACCCATGTTTGGCTCTTGCCAGAAACTTAGGCTAATATTACCCAAAACTCTAAGTTGTTAGTAGATGGGGAGCCTAGAGAATGAAGTTGAAGTTTTGGGTGTTTTAGTGGGCTAAAAGCCCAAAACAAGCAAAAGCAAATTGTTTATAGCAGCATAGACAAATAGATTGGATAGTGGTTAAAAATGGCCATAACTAAATGTAGCTTATAAGATGAAATGGGGTTAACAATACTGTAAAAGCAAAGGAATGCAACTGCTCCAATCCCAACTTTAAATTAAACTAAAACCAGAAACTTCCTTAAAAGCCAATGGATAATGAGAATTTTTTTAGGGAAGGAGGCTATGTATACCAACTTTGGTAGTTACCCAATTTAATGCAAATGCTGCTAAAAGATGTTACTCATTTTCGGCTATCTTTCAACAACAGGGCATACTTACATTCAGCTGTTAATCCAAAAATTACATTATAATTGGCACAACAAAAAGTTAATATGCAGGGTGAAGAGTTAACACTGGGCTAAGTGCTCTCATACAATTACTTTAAAATTGCTTATAGGGAATCTAGCTTTCCCCAAAGTAGCTAACGGCATCTAAGCTACCTTTGAAATTCAGGGACATTGGGGCTTAAGGTTACCAAACTCAATATAGGGTTTGTCAGTTTACCGAAGAGATAATTACAATAATTGGGTTTGGTACCTTGGGCAAATCCCAGGGATGGAATAGCTTGGGAGAATGTTTAACATCCTATTGGCGAGCCTCTGGGGTACCTTATCAACCAATTGAGGCCCACATTGCCAACTTGAGTTGCCCCAGAATTGGGGAGCCTCTTAAAATGGGCAATCAAAGAGGTAATTAAAAGAAAATCATGATTTAACCCAGTTTGTTTTGCTGCTTTTTGCCTTCTGCCCATATCCTGGGGCGTTTATGCAATGAATAATACCTGATTTAAATTGGGGCAAGACATTCTAATCCACTGCCTTTTATACATACACATCAACTTTAAAAAATAATATAGAAATATTTTTGTATTAAATATATTATTCTTATATTTGCATATCAATTTTATTTTAATATAGACAAAATATGAAAACCAACTCAGTAACTTACAATCAAGACGAACAATTAACTAGTATTAATTACAATTTCTTAGTTATAAATCTACATTCAACTTATTCTAGGGTCAAAAGTAAACCTTACAATCTTCTTATGGCTTCATTCAATCTATAAACATAATCTTTACTGCATATATCAATCAATTTAATAAGGAAATGCCATTATTACCATTCACTTTTGAATCAATGATAACAGTGGGCTCATTCACCCTGAAAAATAAAATTGCCGATGCTGCAATCAGTCATGGATTTATTTGTCACATCTAATGGGTTGAGTTTCACATCATTCAATCAACCATAAACCAAATGGGCTTTCCAACCAAATTTCTCAATAGTTATACAACTTTATAACCCATACCTTTAGCCTGTCACAACAACTAATTCACCGCTAGTTACCATCTTGTTGGTTACCTGCTAATGCAAATATACCATACGCAACTCTGCAATCACGCATATTGGTTTATTATGTTGGTACCTTCCTCGTTATAACTTGGCTTATTATAGCAACAAATCTTTTTACTTCTGGAGTTATCTAGTTGTTTTTGCCAATCTTATAAAACTTAAAGGGGTAACAACCGTTAAACAAATAATATATGCTTCATATATAAAACCATGTGCTACATTTAATATACACCTACAGGAAATGGGTTAAGCTCCAAAAGCTAAACCAAATGAAGGTTTCAAACACGTAATCGTTATTATTATGAGTTATACCAATCCCCAAACTGCTTAATATATCCCCAGAATTTAGTTACAAATCCCTATCAAAACCTAGAACCTGGACTCCTTTAAATTTATTTGCATAAAAAATATATTATTCTTATATTTGCATAGAGAAAGAAAAGAAATAAACTTTATTTTAACAATTTTAATATAGATGTTATGAATGATTTAAAAAATTTAAGCGAAATCCGCAACTTGCTTGTTGCCCACCCATTTTTTACTTATTACCACAAGTAAGGGTTTGGATTAACAAGGGCTCCAAAACATATTCAGTTTTACCATTGATCTGGATGATGATCTACTTGCTTCTTATATCTCTGGTTACATAATCGTATATTCTTTTGGTACTTATTTCAAAAAAATCTAGTAAAACATTATCTCCCACATGGGCCCAACAAAGGTTACATACCAATACTATACTATTCTCCATCGTTAGGTTGTTTATCATATTTTATTATTCCCACCAACTCCAGAACATCAGTTTATACTACCAAAAAAAACATCTCCAATTCATCCAGGGCTGAACAGGAAGAGTGGCATTCTCAACATACGAGCAAATATGGCAATGCTTCAAAAACAATCAAAAGTGCAACCAAACTCTTTGGCTCCCCTTACGGCACCGCAAACTTCATTAGACAAATCTCAATAAACAATCACCAAGGGTTAAACTTATATAAACTTTAAACGTATGAATAGGTTATGTTCCTGCCTCCAACTCAACAAATAAAACTGGTACATTCAATATCCCATTACTCATAACACAGTAATCAATAAATTGAATAGTTAAACCAATTTTATTTTATTCCAAATAAAATGCGTAATATCACATTCAACTTTCTAAATTATCCCTATAATCAAGGCTATTAGTTCTCTAAAAACCAATAAAATCTACCCATTACTTGCAAACATAATGCAAGTTCTTCTGCCCACAGAATCATCAATTATTCCATACTCAATATCCACAAGTGGGTCTGCTATCCACAATTAAGCTCTTATGGTTGGGTAACTCAAATCACAAACAAATATTCCTTGTAAACCAACCCATAATTCACCTCAAAGGGGGTCTCCCAATGGAATCCTATGGGTACAAAAAACTCAGTTCAATCAAACCAGTTTCTAATATAGTAACAACTTAATATCAACCTGGCAAACAGTTGACAAAACATGCCATTTTAAATTCTCTATAACTATTTTCTATCAGGGAATACGTATATCATACCATCATATGGCAACAAGGGTCAACTAACAATTTATTATTACCAAACATGGCACCACATATTCAACAACAACTTAAAAACATGTATAATCCAAATTATAATATGCTCATCCCCAAGGTTAAAACCCATAAATCAAAAGGGCTGGTTTTATCTATAACTACCTTCCTTATGCCACAACCAAATGGTTTACTAAAAACACTAGGGTAGCTTTTACATTCTTCAAGGAAGATAAAAACCAGCTTTTCTATTTTCAAATTCTTAAGTATCACTCATATCTTATACCAATCTCGGCGGTTAGCCGGTATCCCCACTGCCGCCTATTAAGCTCCAACCAAAACAACGCTTTAACCTCAACTCAATTAACATCATAACCAATCATAACAAAAAACTACCCAATCATGAATGGATGAAGAAGTTACCTCTAATCTTCAACTGGTTTAATCAAATATTCACTATACTGGTCATAATACTGCCATACTTATACTTTTATTTTTAGGTATTCAAAACCTTTACCCACATCATAAGTATGCTCAGGTTAGTTATATACTTAGTTTCAACTTCCCAAATATACCAGGTTTGCCAATCAGGTTATATCCATGGCTGGCCACTACATACATGCAAATGCCTTACATATCCCTGGTAATAATATATAATCAACCAAATCATAGTAATCCCAACTAATCAACTAGTTTCATGCCAACATCAGTTAAATTCCACTGTCTCGAACCACACCACTACTGGTACTTGCAGGGGTCAACGGCAGGCTACAATTCAACCATCACCCACTCCATAATTCCAAAACAACAAACCCATGACATAAAACACAATACCTATATGGGTTTAATGGGCAATCAAGTTAAACCTAACAGATATAACCATAATCGATATAATATCACTACCATGAACATCCTCTATCACATAATCCGAATAATCCTATCCAACTATCCCTCATCCTAACATTACCGGCATCTACCAAGCCTCAATAAACATACCCACCCAACAAAACAACAAGACATATCATCTCACACACAACCCCAACAATATACACCATAGTTTTGGCAATATTATCTCACACAACAGGTTACCCACAAAATACCGAATACCTCCCACACACCCAACACAAAAAATAAAACAAAATCATACTAATCACAACCATTATATAATACCCAACTAATACATAACATAAATACCTATCCCATCTATAAACCACCATACTATTTACAAATAATAAATACCTAACACATATATGATGCACCATTAGAATATTTGCCTTTATAACTAGTTATGGGTACCTACCCACTACTATACAACTACACCATAGTTTTACTCACAATGGGCCTCATTTCTTACCACCCCACACTTTAAAGAATCATGTGTTACTTTAAAAGGTTACACAAAAATTCACCCAATATTTCCCCCCCAAACCCCCCAATACTTTTTATTACCTTTTAACCATTACCCAACTAAGTTAATTTATTATATAATATACTAATTAAAAATAACAAGTGTTAATAAATAAGGTTAAAGAAGAGGCAAATACGAAAACCTATGATGAACTTATTAGGGAGTATAATATACCAATGGGTACTATAGGTTATTTATTAAAGAAAGGTAGGTCTTCAGATAATGGTAATATAGTTATTAATATTAATAGGGTAATAATTAGGAAATAGGTAATATGGTCCTAGAGCTTTTGCAGTTATTAGCTAAGTATTTATATTAGCATTAACTTTTGTATTCTAGGACAATTTTGTGATTTAGGGGTACCTTGATTGCCTAGAGCCATTAGTTATTATATATTAGTTATAGGTAAGGAAGGTAAATGGCCTTCATTATTAATGGCCCTAAATTTTAGGGGATAAAGGCAGCCCCTAAACACCAAAACCTTTAGGTACCTCATAAGGCAATTAGGGTTATTGCATATATAATATATTATTTTTATATTTGCATTGTAATAATAACATTTTAAATAATAAACGTATG
>VOFH01001523.1_pt1 | contig 26230 bp, 27 predicted proteins | sample 5384091 | NCBI WGS metagenome assembly VOFH01 (sample SAMN12384727, study PRJNA508395) | human gut metagenome | isolation source: healthy gut G | host: Homo sapiens
ATAGCCTTCCGCGCTGTGATGGGGACGCCGCATCGGAATGCCGTGGCGCTTGGTCAATGTCAGCCCCAGAAGGGAGGACGCATCGCTTGGCGTCCTCAAAAAACATCTCGTAAAAATCCCATGCGGAAGAACAGCAAAGACGTCTTCAGGTAGCCCGTTCTTCATGCGAAGATACTGCTCCATCATCGGGGTTGTGCTGGGTCCGGCCTTACTCATAAATAACACTGAAAGACTAATCCGATTCCACGTTCAACGCAAGGTTGGAATCTTGTTAGAAGCATTCCGTCCATCCCCGGAGGACAAAAAAAGCCGTGCCGCGGAACAACCGGCGGCACGGCGGAAAAACCTGCTTTCAGAATGGTCAGTATTCTACAAGGGGGGCGTCTTTCCACAGGGTGTCCATCCCGTAGAACTCGCGCGTTTCCTGCCCCATGATGTGGACCATCACGTCAATGTAGTCCACGACGGACCACAGGGCCACGGGCGTATCTTCCACGTAAGTGGGGACGGTTCCCGTCTTTTCCCTCACGGCTTCCTCCAGGTCCCGGATGACGGCGCGCAGATGGGGAACGGACAACCCCGTACACACCACCATGAAATCCGTCAGGGAAGACATGCCGCGCAGATCGTACACCCGCACATTCTCCGCCTTGGCGTCATCCGCGGCGCGGGCGCACATCTTGGCCAACTCCATAGCATCAATGGATACCATATTCGCTTGTTTCTATTCAGTTAATTTTTATCTTCGCGGTCACTGCCGTAATCCTCCACCGGATTATAGGAGAAGGGGTCCTGTTCCTTGCCCGGAGCCTTGTCTTCCCCCTCCCTGTCTTCCGCAGTCTTATCTTCCCGGTCTTCTTCGGAATTCTTTTTGTCCGCCGCGCCGGACTTGTCCTTCTTCCCTTCCTCTTCCACATCGGAAGGCATGGGCGGCGGCGTTACCTTTTCCGGGGGGTTCTTCATCACTCCGTACTCCAGAATATCCACGACCTGCGAGCCTTCCAGCGTTTCAAACTCAAGAAGGGCTTCCGTCAGAATATCAAGCTTGTCACGGTTTTCCGTCAGAATGGTCATGGCCCGCTCATAGGCGGTATCCACGAGAAGGCGGACTTCCGCGTCAATAAGCTCAGCCGTGGACTCGGAATAATTGCGGGAACGCGTGCCCAGATCGCGGGCAATGTAAACTTCTCCCTGGTGTTCGCCGTATTCGATCAGCCCCAGTTTTTCACTCATGCCGAATTCGCACACCATGCGGCGCGCCAGATTGGTGGCGCTCTTGATATCGCCGGTGGCGCCGCTGGTCACGTCCCCGAACACGATTTGTTCCGCACAGCGGCCGCCCATGGCTACAACGAGCTGGTCGAGCATTTCGGAACGGAGCTGGTGCATCTTGTCGTCCGCAGGCAGCCACATGGTCATGCCCAGGGCGCCCCCGCGGGGAACGATGGTCACGCGGTGCAGAGGTTCGCTGTGCGGCGTTTTCAGCAGGCAGATGGCATGCCCCGCCTCGTGCACGGCGGTGATGCGGCGCCCGCGTTCGTTGATTGCCAGACTGCGGCGTTCACGGCCCCAATTGACCTTGTCGCGGGCTTCTTCAAGCTCCGCTTCCGTGATTTCCTTTACTCCCTTGCGGGCGGCCAGCAGGGCGGCCTCATTGATCAGATTGGCAAGCTGGGCTCCGGAAAAACCGGCCGTACCGCGTGCGATGCGCTTGAAGCTGACGTCGGGCGCCATCTTCACTTTCTTGGCGTGCACCTGCAGGATCTGTTCGCGGCCGCGGACATCTGGAAGGTTCACCACCACTTGGCGGTCAAAACGTCCGGGACGCAGCAGGGCCGGGTCCAGAATGTCCGCGCGGTTGGTGGCCGCAATCACAATCACGTTGGCATTATTCTCAAAACCGTCCATTTCCACCAGCAGGGCATTCAGAGTCTGTTCCCTTTCGTCATTGCCGCCGCCCATGCCGTAGCCTCTCTGGCGGCCCACGGCGTCAATTTCATCGATGAAAATCAGGCTGGGGGCCGTTCTCTTGGCCTGTTCGAACATGTCCCTGACACGGCTGGCGCCCACGCCCACGAACATTTCCACAAAATCGGAACCGCTGATGGAATAAAACGAAGCGTTGGACTCACCGGCAATGGCGCGGGCCAGAAGCGTCTTACCCGTACCTGGGGAACCCACCATCAGCACGCCGCGCGGAATGGTCGCTCCCAGTTCGCGGAACTTCTCCGGATTGCGCAGAAACTCGACAAGCTCCCACACTTCCTCCTTGGCCTCGCTGATGCCGGCCACATCCTTGAACGTCACCTTGTTCTTCTCCGGGGAAATGAGGCGCGCCCGGCTCTTGCCGAAGCTCATGGCGCCTCTCGCTCCGCCGCTCTGGGCGCGGAACATGAAGAACAGAATCACCAGAATCAACACGATGGGCAGCAGATTCAGCAGAATGCCGCCCCAGGAACCGGATTCCCGCTTGAACTTCGTATCGGGCCCCAGCAGCTCCTTGACCCGGTCGCCCTGAAATTCCAGCGTAAAAGGGACCTCCACGCGTTCAAACCTTTGCTTGTCCACGGCGGCGTCCCCCGTTGCTGCGGGCCAGATGCGGGCCACAAGCTGCCCGGACAGGACATTCTCATTCCCGGTATCCGCAAGCATCGGAGCGTCATTGCCCCCCGCAATACGGCCTTCCAGGGCCATCCGGTTGAATTCGTTTACGGAAAGCTTCTGCGCGTCCTTGGGAATATTGTCAACCCAGCTGCCTTCCACAATCCGGTAGCCGGAAAGTTCGTTCAGCAAAGGCTTGTCGCGGTCCGCAGGGACGCAGAATAGGACAACACAAAAGGCTTCATTTCCACCTTCGGCTGAAGGTCTTTCTTGTACACCAGGGCGTGAATCACCCCTTCCGAGCCGTTTTCGCTCAGCACCACTTCCACAGGAGCCTTCGGATCGTTCAGGACCACCCGGCCGGCCTTGTATTGGGCCTCAAAAAGACTCCAGGCTTTCCTTCTTGGGTCCCAGGCCAAAGGATTCAGGGGTGAAAAAACCAAAGGCAAGCACGCCCACAATAAGGAGAACCATCACCCACACGCCCCAGTTGGGGGATTCGGGCTTTCCGGAGCCTGGAAACTTGGGAGGACGAGGAGGATTGGGAGGCATTCGGTCAGACATGAGGCGATCAACACACAGAAGTTAATGAATCGGGCGGCATGATACGCCAGACATTGTAAAATAAAACTTTTTTCCGAGACATGCCGCTCAGCAGATGCAAGATGTGATCACTCCCTGCGGCAATGGGGAAATAGACAACCGCGGCGTCAATCCCGTTTCCTTTTTCTGCGTCGTCCTTCGTGATTTGCCGTCTCTCCATTCAGACGCTGGCGCAGCCTCTGTTTCCATTGCGGGATTTTTTCCTCAACCCGGGCGGCTCCGACTTCCCGAACCTTTCCCCAATGGGACTGTTCCTCCAAAGCCTTCTGCCTTTCCCTCCGTCTCTGCGCCTGGATTTCCTCCAATTTCCGGGCTCTCCGGATTTCCACGCGCTTGCTCACCTCTCCCTGGGCGGATGTCACCCGCCACGGTCCGATGCGGTAAGGGTACGTAATCGGCGCGCAAATCAGGTCGGCGTCCAGAAACCGCATGGAGGTAACCAGCATATTCTTGACGTTGGCCAGTACGCCTCCGTCCGACCAGACGCCGCCCATGCCCATTTCCAGCAGGAAGGCCAGGTGAAGCGTTTTCGCCCCCGACGCCAGAACGGCGAACTCCTTCAGGGAAATCCCCTCCGCCGGGTCTTCCTCCGGAGCGGCCACGGACGCGGCCCGGAGCAGGAACATGGTATCCCTCACCTTGCGGCTCAGGGCGCAAACCAGCTCGCCCACCTTGGGCCGGGCGTCAAAACGGTAATCCTTTACCTCAATCAGCCACAAATCCTGCCGTTCCGGATGATAGAGCAAAAAATCCATCTCCTTGCAGCCGCCGCAGAAATTCTGCGCCTGGCGTGCATAATAGCCGGAGCATTCAATGCGGCACACGACGTAGCCCTCATCGATCCAGAAACGGTGGACGCCCTCCACGTAATGGGCTTCTGACGGCTTATGACTCATAGCTCAGCTTCAAATACCTGTCCGCCTGTTCGATTTCCGCTTCAAGCGACTCAATAGGCCCCACATCCTCCAGGGAATCCCCGCACGTCACCCGGACGCCGGAACGGTCCCCCCTGGGCACGATCATGCCGAAAAACTTCCTGTGCACCATGGCATTCCGCGGCTCGGAAAGCTGAATCATCAGCTCCCGGAGCAGGAACAGGCTGTGGGAGGAAAGAATCACCTGCACCCCCGTCTTCGCAAGCCCCGTCAGGGTCTTCACCAGCACGGGCAGATGGGAGGCGTTCAAATTCATCTCCGGTTCGTCCCAGAACAGGACGGACCCTCTCTTCACGGAACCGTTTCTGATCAGGTAGCTCAGCGTTCCCAGCCTTTTGAACCCCTCGGCTACCAGGCTCATCTCAATGGGATGAAGCCCCGGCCTTTGCAGGAAAAACCGGCCGTCCCTCTTCACCACCTCGCCTCCGATGATCTTTTCCAGCCTGGCCACCACACGCCCCGCATCCGTGCTGATGGGAACGGAACCGGCATCCACATCCAGATACCGGCAAAGGTCCCAGCTCCCCCCGTCCAGAAACTCGGGGAATCTGCTCCCCACCTGGACAAAGCTCGGATAAATGGTCAGCACTTCCCGCGCCGCCAGAAACACGACGGGAACATTCAGAAACCGCTTGGGCATTTCCTGAATGTGCAGCCCTTCCTCCTCCTGCCCCGCCCGGAAATCAAAGACAAGATTGCCCATCCCCTCCGGCACGCCCTCTCCTTCCATCCCGGCTTCCACATGGGCGTGCGCGTTCCCGCGGTTCTGGGCGGTCAGCCCGGCCAGCCCGCGGGCGGCAAACACCCGCATCAGGTCCTTCCTGAGCCGCTGTTCCTCCGCCCATTTTTCCGGCAGGGACTTCTTGCCGCCGTCTGCGCTCCATCTGGCGACGGTATAGCATAGCTTCAGCAAATGGCTCTTGCCGGAATCATTGCCGCCTACCACTACATTGATTCCTGGCACGAACTCAAAATGTTCGCTGCCGGGAAACACCGTCACGCCGCGCACCAGTAAGTCATGTATCATACCGTTTTCAATTTAGCACAGAAGAGCATGCCGTAAATCACAAATGCCGCCAGCCTCCGCCACGGCGGGAGCGCTCCCGGCAGCCAGCTGGCCACGGAAAAAGAACGTTCCCGGAACCATCTGTCCCGACCACCGTAAACTCCGTCATGAAGCCTTCCCGCCTTCTATCCGGGACACGTTCCCCGCATTGCGGAAATTCTGAAAACAGGGAAGTACAAATAACCGTCCGGTTCATGGCATCCCTGCCGCCATTCATTCCCGCCCGCGTTTTTACCCTCATCAGACGGCATGTGCCCGGAAGGCGGCGCGGCGCACTTTTGGCTTTCCATTGTCCGGCCCGTCATTAAAGTAGGCGCTATGAGCGCACAGTGGACCACCGCCAGGGAATATACGGACATCAAGTATGAAACCACGGACGACGGCAGCATCGCAAAAATAACGATCAACCGCCCCCAGGTCCGGAACGCCTTCCGCCCCCAGACCGTCCATGAAATGCTCAACGCCCTCAACGCGGCGCATGAAGACCCCAAGGTGGGCGTGGTCATCCTCACCGGGGAAGGCCCGGACGCCTTCTGTTCCGGCGGCGACCAGAAAGTGCGCGGAAATGCGGGCTACATCGGCGAAGACGGCGTACCGCGCCTGAACATTCTGGACGTGCAGCGCACCATCCGCACCATGCCCAAGCCTGTCGTCGCCATGGTGGCCGGCTATGCCATCGGCGGAGGGCATGTCCTCCACGTCGTCTGCGACCTGACCATTGCGGCGGACAACGCCAAATTCGGACAAACCGGCCCCAAGGTGGGCTCCTTCGACGGGGGGCTGGGCTCCTCCTACCTGGCCCGCATCGTAGGCCAGAAAAAAGCCCGTGAAATCTGGTACCTGTGCCGCCAGTACGACGCGCAGCAGGCTCTGGACATGGGCCTCGTAAATACGGTCGTGCCCCTGGACAGGCTGGAAGAGGAAACGCTCTCCTGGTGCCGGGAAATGCTCCGCCACAGCCCGCTGGCCCTGCGCTGCCTGAAAGCGTCCCTCAACGCAGACTGCGACGGCCAGATGGGCCTGCTGGACCTGGCCGGAAACGCCACCCTGCTCTACTACATGAGTGAGGAAGCCAAGGAAGGCAAAAACGCCTTCGTGGAAAAGCGCGAACCGGACTTTTCCAAATTCCCCAGGCTTCCGTAACCCCGCCGCCGCCTCATGTCCGCCTCATCCGACAACGAAGCTCCGGAACGGAACGACTCCGCCGAAATCAAAAACCTGCGCGATCTGCCGGAACACGAAAACATCGTGGAACACTTCTACGATCCGGACGACCAGGCCGTGCCGGAAAAACCCGTGCGGGAAAAAACACCCTTCTCCCTAGTCGGCAACATCATCTTCCTGCTCACCATCGCCATTCTGGCCGGCATCTCCTGGCTGGTTTACAACTCCTGGCAACCCCAGGAAACGAGCTCCCTGCCGGGCTTCCGCCAAAAGGACAACGCCCCGGACATTCCCAAAATAGTAAAGCAGGCCGTGGCGAGGGACGCCTCCGTCTCCTTCTCGGAGGAAGACATCAACCGCTATCTGGCCTCCTCCCTCCAGCCCAAGCAGCACGGGGCCCTGGCCATCTTCGCCACCAATCCCGCCGTAGGCGTGCGCCTGCATGGCGGCAAGGAAAAGCCTGACGGCTCCATCGGGGAAGGCTACATGGAAATCATCATTGAACGCTATACGGGCGTGGACTCCCGCCAGACCATTTCCCTGTTCCTGACTCCCTTCCAGTCCATGGACCCGCACAACTACATGGCTGTTCAGACCCGCTTTGAATTCTACAATGACAAAACCCTGCCGGGCGGGATCCACGTGGGAGGAACCATCGGCGCCCTGTCCGTGCCCCAGGGTTACATGATCTTCCTGCTGCCCGCCTTTGAAAACCTGCTGCAGGCATGCTTCCCCCTCATCCACATGGTGGAAGAAAGCGGCATGGGCCTCCACATCAGCGATGGCAGATTAAACCTGACCCCTCCGCAAAAGCGCACCTTGTAGAACGTACATAATCCATGGCGATTCATGATTGATTCTTGAGTCCCTATCCATAATCTGAAACACTTCCGGAGTGGACAGCACGCCCCAATGCCCTATTGTTGCAGGCCCTAACGGTGCAGGCAAAACAACCTTTGCCTTGGACTATTTGATGCATGAAACGAACTGCCGCTCCTTCATTAATGCGGACATGATCGCGCAGGGGCTTTCTCCTCTAAAGCCGGAAGCCGTTCAAGTCAAAGCAGGCAAACTATTCCTGGAAGAATTGGAACGTCATCTGAAACAGAGAGAAAGTTTTTGCTTTGAAACAACACTCTCCGGTTCCTCCTATTTTCAAAAAATCAAACAATGGAAGAAGGACGGGTGGCGTATAGTCCTCCATTATCTGTGGATACCCAATGCCCAATTTTCCGCCCTGCGCGTGCAGGAAAAAGTGGCCCAGGGGGGGGACATGGCATTCCTCAGGAATCCATTTTGCGCCGCTATAATAAAAGCCTGTGCAATTTATTCCGGTACCTCGCCATTTGTAACGAGACCATGTGTTACGACAACTCGGATCTGAATCATCCCCTGATTTTTACCATGGCGGCGGGAAAGGTTGAAGTGGTGAATAAAAAACTGTACAAGAGCATCCAGCAGGCAGTACGCCCATGAACAATCATCCACACCTGTCCGAAACAGCAAAACGCGGTTTGCGCGCACTCCATCGAGCCGTGAGAGAAGAAATGGAGAAAAAAAGCAGGCTGGGCCAATACGTCATCGTCTTCCGCAACGGAAAAACGGTAAGGATGCTGGCATCGGAAGCACTTAAAACGGCTCCCCCTGAAAAAAGATCCGGGGCAAAAGCCAAGTAATGCACAGGAAAAGACTTTTTCTATAAAAAAGTTGATCCTACACGGGGATACGATGAATTCCCTTTTTAATATTCCTTGTGAATGCGCACAGGAAATCTACTCTTCCAAATCCCGGACCATGAGAGTCATATATTCCTCCGGCCATGAACGGATGATCTGGCCTGCGTCATTGAACACCGCCACCAGGCGAATGGAATCCCGGCCGTCGGAAAGGACCATGACCGTCTCGTCATCTTCAAAATCGTAGCGCGGCTTGCCCAGCTTGAACGCCGGATTCCTGCGGTCCGTCTTCAGCCAGGCCCGCGCCTGTGCCATCGTCAAACCGCGCAGGGAACGTTCGCTCCTGAACACGCGCCGCGCCGCATTCATGGCCGCGGGAGTAGCCGCCACCATTCCATCCCGGAACGGCTTGGTTTCCCACATGCGGTCAATGTCGCGGTCCAGCGCCCCCCCCATGCCGCCGGAAAGAAGAAACACGGCCAGCGGCCAGACCAGCAGGGCTGTCATCATATAAATAGTCAGCCGTTTCCGGCTTTTGGACAGCGCGGCAATGCTCTGGGCGATCCTGCCCCACTTTTCCACCAGCTTCTCGTCCGCACGGCCGAACAGAAAATTCACCTTCCTGTACCTGATGCCCTTCCTCAATTCCGCAACCGTCTTTCCCTTTTCCGGGGCCAAATCTTCCAGAGTGGGACCTCCTTCCACAAAGTGGCGGAACACCTTCGGCCACAGCACGGGAATGACGGCAAAACGAATGGCGAGAAGCACAAGGCTCCCCACCAGGCACGCCAGGGCCAGGTAGTCAAACCTGCTGCTGAAAAAATAATCCGGATTCCACATCCAGATAAAAGGGGCGGCCAGATAAATGCCCAGGGAAAACAGGCACCAGGACCACACAATCGCGGAAAAACGCCTCACGGCCACAATCAGCCCCAGCAGGAACAACACCCCGGCCACGGCCAGTCCCCACGGAAACACGCCATAAATGGCCTCCGGGAAAGCCAGGATCATCAACGCCATGCCCACAGGCTGCCGAACTTTTTGCATGTCTGTACCGTAGCACAAGCCGGGAAGGGCATCAAGAGAGTAAGACGCCGCAGTCACACAGCCCCCCCTTCCTGCGGTGCACCGCCTACTTCAACCACCCGTATTCCATGATCAGGGCCGCTTCCACTTCCGCATTTTTCGCAGTTTCGGAATCCAGGTTCTCATACATCGTCTTGATATCCTTCCGCTGGTCCAGATACTCCTTGCCGGAAAAAGCCATCTGGGATTTCTTGAACTCAATTTCCTTCAGAATCACCCGCTTCCAGACCTCGAACCTTCTCCGGCTCTCCATCAGGGCCGCCACCTTGATGCGCCTCTGCTGCAAATCCATCAGAACCTTCTTCTGCATCAAGTCATGATTCTCCTTGGCCGTTTTATACTGGAACCACGAGGTCAGCCGGGTATCCAGCTCTTCCCGAAGGCTCATGTTCACCTGCATGTCCCCTCCTCCGGCAAAAAAGCCCTGATACGTGCCGCCCGTACTGGAAAACAGGGTGGGGCTGTAAAAATTGATATCCACGGACGGGAAAAACTTCATTTTGGCATTCAGCACCTGCAACCTGGAAGCTTCCAGCTCCATGGCGACCATAGTCACCACCAGCAGGTCCAGATGGCGCGCGGCGGACTTGTACTTCCCCCAATCCAGCCTGGGCATCGTTTCGGGCTTGACGAGCCACCGGGCCTCCATGTTCCCCATAAGCGTGGCGAACCCCTCGGAAATATCGTCCAGGCTTTTCTCCAGTTCCTGTTCCGCTATCTTCTTCTGAACCCCGTCATCGTCATAGGGCAGCGAATTCAGCCGGTTCCTGTAGCTGATACGCGCATTTTGATAGGAAATCACCTGGCGGTACAGCCGGGACACCAGCTCCCTTTTTTTCATTTCCAGCGTCTTTTGGGCCGTATAAACGGCGGATTTGGCGGAATAATAATCAAAGGGTATCTGGGTCAGGGAGGGCATATTGAACAGAATGTTGGTATTGTACTCCACATCCTGTGCCGTCACCCGGCTCAGTTCGCTCAGTTCCTTCGTCAGCATCCAGTCCAGGTTCACACCCGGGATGATCTGGGTGAATACATTGACGACCGCACGCTCCGTCGTCCTGAGGGACTGTTCCGAACGCTTCAAATCCAAATTCCCCTCCATCATGCAGGCCATCGCCTGGTCCCATGAAATTTCCTTCCTGGGCAGCCGGTTCCAATCGGGAATAGCGGCCATCCGGTTCATCAACTCCCCCGCCTTTCTTTCCATATGCTTGTCCACGGAACAGGAAGTCCAGACGGCTGCGCAAATGCAGGAACACAATGCGGCCTTCAACCAGGCCGCTCCGAATGACCTCCTGAAAAGGCTGAAAACCGGGGAGAAAAAAAGCATGAGGGTGTTCGTTTCATAACTTCTGCCCCTGAAAAGTCAAGCACCAACACGACAGATCCGGGAAAGGAATGAAGGTGAAAAAAGAAAAGAAAGGGCCTGCGACAACTCCGGTTCCGGCTTTTCCCTCCAGGCCTTTTCCGGTGTCTTTTATTTTCCCGATTTCCTTCCTTGACAAACCATATGAAATACCACAGTCTGCGCAATAAACATTATCCAGTTAGTTGTTATGCGCCCTCTTTTTCAAACCATCTCCATGGCTTGCTGTTCCCTTGGTCTCCTTTCTCTTACCCAATGCGGCGGAAGCAGCAGCAACGGCATCGCCCCCACGACGCTTAACGGTACCACGGTATCCATCAGCTTGGGCATAACGGCTTCATCCTTCCCGAACATCTTTGAGTTAATCACCGACAACAGCGGTCAATCCCAACTTACCACCAGAGGAAGTCAAATCGCCTTATGGAACGGTGCCCCCACCGTGGTCTACTACAAGACGGGCGACAGTACCGCACACCTGAATCTGCGCTGGATCCAGGGCACAAACAATACTACCGCCAATTCCCTGGACATACCTTCTCTCGAATTTGACCAGTCCACGCATGCAGTCGCAGGGGGGGAAGGAGCCACGCTCTCATTCCAGCCTGCAGGAGAGGAAATGCAAACTCTCAGCAACATCACGGCGGACGTCACCATTTTCTATAACAACTGATCCTCCCCTTCCTCGATATAATCCACGACATTTCTTATCCATATGAACACTCGTTTTTGCCTCCTGGCTTCCTTGTTGCTCCCTTCCGTATTATGCACTTCGGTGCTTACGGGCTGCGGCGGTTCCAGCAAAACCGAAGAAATCTATCTTCCTGTGGGCACCGCCCGCAACGTAACCGTCAACCTGGAAAACGGACGCTCATTCGTCATTGGCTTTAATGTGATCTCCGCACAGAACGCCTACATCTATTCCGGCGAAAGTGGAAGCCCGAGCAGCGCCTCCATGCACGTCAGGGGGTACGTTCCCGCGGACGATACCGCAAGCGAAATATCCTTTTACTGGTATACCAACCGGGATGGCGCAGAAGCTTTCCCCTGCTACCTGGTCATGACCAACGTCCAAAACGTCACCAAGGGAACCGGAAGCGCCACATGCGCCGTATCCGACATCTACTTTGCCGATCCTGCCGTTACGGACCGCCCCGGAACGCTGACGAGATTCAATTTACCGAATTAATAGCTCATCCTTCCTGTTTCTTTCCAAAAGCCCGCGGATACCCCTGCGGGCTTTTTCGTGGCGGAAAAAGCCCGCTTTAAAAACGGGGAAGAACATTCCCCTTCGTAACTGCCGTCTTTAATTCCGTACTGCGCGGTCTATACGGATAATCCAGGCCGGGTCATTGAAAAACGGATATTCAAATGTCCAGCGCATTGCTGAAAAAGGGCAAAGCTTCAAGACTGGTCACCCGCTCCATTCCATTTTCCTGTAAAAAACAGAGCCTGCATCCCCTGGCCCGGACAACGGAATTCACCCCCGTCCCATCTATTTCAGCACCTTTCCGATAGGGCGATAGGCGGAGAAAACGACCGGAATGGAAGAAAACAGCACGCATCCTAAAAGGGAAATGCCCAGAAGCCACAAATCCTGCCGTATATCGGCATACGTCAGAACAGTATCGCCCAATTTGAAAAACTCTCCCAGCACGATCTTCTGTGTCTTCATGAAAGCCCATACGGCTCCGGCAAAGGAAATGCCGATCAGGAAAATATTCTCGACAATGAATGTGAGGATCAGAAGGAGCGGTCGCACCCCGAAACTTTTCATCAGGGTATAAACATATTCGTTCTGGCGGAATTCCATGGAAGCCAGGGCAGTCAGAAGAATCCCCACAATAACCGCAATGCCGATGGAAAAACCCATCCGGCATTCCATCTGGTTGCTCATCAGAACTTCCAATCTTTTCAGAAGTCCCACGTGAGTCTGCACTATCGTCATGCTCCCGTCATAGCGTACAATATTATTCAGCGTCTCTTCAATGCTCTGGATATTGGCCGCGGTCATCTCATGCACCCGGATGACATAACGGTAATTGCTCATGAGGGAATCCAATTCAAAATTGAAAGCGCCCTCCGGGGCAAGAATAACTCCCGAAGGGTACAATTTCCCCAGCAGATGGTTTTCCGGCAGCGGGGAGGCATTCAGGGAAAAATCAAAATCCCCGATGGATACCGCGCATGGTCCCGGATGCAGGGGACTCCTGCCGGGATTAAACAAGAGGACAATGGAATGCTCCTCCAACTCCAGATCGGCAAGAAAAGCGCAGGACTCCATGTTGTATTCCAGAATGGGGAAAACGGCCTTCCCCACCCGGGCAAACCCCGCTGGAGAATCCTTCAGAGCCAGAACATCGCAATCGTGCAGGAGAGGCAGTTCGTGCTGAAGCAGACTTCTTTTGGAGGCCTCCCCCTCACGCACGGTATCAAAAACCGTAATCAGGTCTGCACCGTTCTTCCTGATCTCATCATGCAGCATCTTGGAGGAAAGAACGTAATTCGCAAGAAAGGAAAGGGCACACAGGGAAAGAAAAAACGCGACGAGCACGCGGGAAAGAGGGCTGGCCGGCCTTTCCTTCCAACGGTGAAGCGTATCCTTAAAGAGATACAGGCTGATTAAAATCAATGATTTCATGAGTCAGATCAAAAAGGCGGGAATCATGCGTACTCAGAATGCAAATCTTGTCGGCAGGATACTCCCTGATCAATTTCTTGATGATCTCCGTGTTGCCGTCATCCAGTCCGGAAGTAGGTTCGTCCAGCAGCAGAATATCAGAATCCTTCATCAGCGTACGGGCCAGGGCGGCGCGCTGGGCCTGGCCTCCGGACAGGCTTCCGGCCTTCTTGTGGCGCAGGGACTCCAAACCCAGCCTCTCCACCAGGTCATCTGCCCTGCGCTTCCACTGTTTTCTCGGCAGCATGGCCATTTCCGCGCATAACTGCAGATTTCTCTCCACCGTTGCCAGGGGCAGCAGGTTGATGCCCTGGAACATGTAGCTCACCTCCTTGCGACGGTAAAGAGCATCCGTCAGGGACCCGCGGCGCGGGGTGAGCACCCTCCCCCGCTGGGGCCGCAGATAACCGGCCAGAATTTTCAGCAGCGTGGTCTTTCCGCATCCGGAATATCCTTTTAAAATGGTGATTCCGGAAGAAAAAACCCTGTTGTAATTCTCAAAATCCATTGCTTGTTCGAATAGCTGAACCAGACGGATTCACATTCCAATTTCATTTTTTCCGAACAATCAATTCCGTTTCTCCACTCACGACCAGCTCCAGATCGGGATGCATCTTTTCCAGAAGTTCCTGCCAGGAGGAGCACTTTCTTCCCTCCGGACTGGAGGCCAGACGGATCTTATTAAGGCGGATTACTTCTCCGGGGGGGGAATAATAAAGCCTGGCCGTGCAATTGGAACCCAGCATGGCGTGCGCCCGGTCATGGTCTTCCGGAGGCAGCCGGAAAAAGTAGGCCAGCAAATCTCCTCCGCTGGAAGTATTCTTCTCCACGCGTTTGAAAGCGAACGTTCCTTTCAGAGAGGAACCGTCACTCATGGGAACGGCCAGATAAAGGGACTCCGGAGGCAGCCTGGTCAGATCGGGATCCACAATGGAAATGGTAATATAGTAGGCGGAATCATCACAAACGGTCGCAATGGAAGATGCCGCATCCAGATACAGGGACGTGCTGTCGTCCCGCGGAAAGGAAAAACTGGTACTGCAGCTTGCCGTCAAAAGGCATTCTGAGGATGTACTTTTCCTCCTTCTTACGGAACTCCAGCCGGGGTTTGTCTTCCACCATGGTCAACTCCTTCTTGACCAGTTCGATTTTGTTCTTCAGGGACTGCTCCGCCTTCTGCCCTCCCTCCGGCTGCTTGCTGGCGTACTGCCTTTCTTCCCTGGACAGGGAGGAATAGAATTTCATTTCATCCAGCTGCTTTTCCAGTTCGGACAATTCTTCCTCCTTGGCGATGCGGTCCTTCAAAATCTTGACTTCCAGCTCCCTTCGTTCCATCTCGATTTCATCCTCATTGACCGTAGCGATGATGGCATCCTTCCGGACCCGGCCTTCCGCAGGAATCCAGTTGCTGACGATTCCGTCCGCCGGCATGGCAAACGAGCGTATCCTCTCGGGCACGATCTTGGCCTTGAATGCATTGATGTAGCAGTCCTGTACGGCAACGGAGGACTCCGACCCCACATTCGGAGCAGAATCCATCCCGGCCCCATGAAGCTGGCTGAATGCCAGCACACACGGCAACGCCATCAGGCAGGATTTTTTCCACTTTCTCAACATATTTCCCTGTAAAAGAAAAAGCGCGGAAGTCCTTTGCGAACCACCGCACTTTGAATATAAAACCTGTGACTCATGAGCCACTTGATGAGATGGCCAATCAATTGCCGGTGGGGTAGTAGTACACGGTGCCGGCCGTTCCGGACCACGGATTTCCTGCGACAGCACCGGCGCCTTCCTGCACGCCGCTTATGAAGGAAACGGAACCCGTACACGTACCCTGGGCCGTTTCATGCTTTGTGGAAGCATGGTACGTAATATCCATGTCCACCTGAACGGAACCATAAAAATCACCACAATCGGACCCGGCAATGTAATCTGCCCCTGGGCCAATACAAAGTTTCCTTTCAGGGAAGCTTTCTCCGCACTCGGCCTCCTGTAGATCATGTGTGTCGTAGCGGGAATCGCAGGCTCGGCGGCCGCTCCCTGGATCTTCGCCAACGGCAGATCGGAACCATTGCCCGTCAACTGAATAGTCAGAGTAGTGCGATTCTCCGGATTCACTTCATCCGCAATCGGCACGACCATGTCCAGCCTGCTCCCGGTCGGCAGGCAATCCCCTTCCCCCGTATCGCCGCTGCCTCCGCAGGACAGGAATCCGACAGACAACACCGCCAGAGACAGAGAAGAGAGAGAATACTTGTTGAATAAACGGGCAGACATAATGGAAAATAAGTTTTTTCTAAGATAGTGTTTCTTCCGCGAACGTCAATAAAATAACTGCGGGTATTCATATCTCCGCGTTGTCTCCCTACCTGGGACGCCACGGAGAAAAAAGGGGAAAGGAAAAACTGCCGGCAGCCCGTCGTCCTGAAGCATGGAAAAGAATGAAAAAACTGTTTTTCCTGCCTGAACCGCCACCCGCGAATAACCTCCTCCGCCACAGTCCACTGAAAATCACGCAGCGGCTGCACTTCCGGAGAAGGGTTATCCGGCTTTTTCCAGCCGTCTCTTGATTACGCGGCCCGTCACAAAGAGGGGAGCGGCTCCCATCAGGAACAGGAACACGGAATCCTTCCACGGCGTGGGCACCGTCCCTTCGTCCGCGCTGTAGCCCGGATCATCCGGAGACTTTCCGGAATTGCCCCACGGCAGGGGCTGGCGGCGTGCCAGGAAAATTTCCGGGCGGTCCAGCGTATCCCGGCTGACACGCTGAATCTCCGCGGACTCATCCAGCATCACAATGCGGTCGTTGACATAAAAGGATTTGACGGAAGGCTTGCCTTTGCCCTCCCGCTCCAGACGGTCAATAGTCCGCTTGTAGCTTTTCTCCGAACCGTCAATGGCGGCGCGCCGGACGGTACGCACGGCGTCTTTCGCCTGTTCCGGATTCTCCGCGCCAATGGCGGAAATGTGCAGCAGCGCCAGCTTGAGCAGCTTGAACTCCTCAAATTCACGGTTGCTCAACTGAGGCTTGGCCTTCAATTCATCCACTTTTTCCTGAATGGTCTCCCGTTCCTTTTCCCAGACATTTTTGGAAGCCTGGTCCACTACCATCATCTCAAAGGAATAGCGCAGGGGACAAAACTCCGCCACCAGGGGAACGCGCCCCGGCTTGAGGCGGCCGTGTTCGTCCGTGCGGTGGGCGGACCAGGGAATGAACTGGTTCATTTCATCAAAATGCACGATGGCCCCGGCCATCAGAATCTGGGGAATCAGCAGCAGCGGCACCATGTTGAGCGCCGCCCGCTCCGTTTTGGCAAAAACGGAGACAAGCAGGGACAGGCTCACGCCGATGAAGGCCGTCAAGGTCATCGTTCCCAGATAAACCAGGAACATTTCATGGATTTCCAGAATGGCGTTCCCCACCCACAGGAACAGGGCGGACTGCACGGCGGACAGCCCTGTCAGCACCAGTGCCTTGGCAAGCACGTAACCGGTCACGAACACCTTGGAATTGCTCTCCCTCTTGAGCAGGGCGCGGTCCTTGAGCACCTCGCTGGCCGCCCCGGTCAGGCCGAAAAACATGGCTACGATCGTCGCCAGAAACAGATAGGATGGAATGTGAAGCGCCGTGGCAAACGTGTACTCCGGGCTGGAAGAAGCGCGCAGAGTCAGGGAAATCAGCAGAGCCAGCACGGGGCCTTCCAGCAGCATGGTGTACAGCCCCATCCGGCTCCGGACACGCCCCAGAAACGTGCGTACGGCCCAGATGCGGAAAAGCCGCCAGAGCTGCATCATACTGCGCCGGGGGGCCGGGGGAAACTCCAGCGTGCCTTCATACAGCGTCCTGGGACCGCCCCCTTCATGATGGTGCCCCATCACATTGCGGAAACGGTAGCCCTCAAAGCGTTCCTGCCACAGCCGCGGATGCTGCCTGCGGCGGCGGTCATGCCAGGAAAGAGGGGCTTCCAGCACCTCAAACACGTAATCCGCGCCTCCGGCGGTCCGGGATTCTTCCGAGACTTCTATGGACATGTCCACGGCCGCCTTCCGGAAATAGCGCATCATGCCCGGCACATCACCCCAGTAGGCCATCTGGCCGCCGTGGTCCAGCACCAGCACCTTGTTGAACTGGTTCAGAATGGCCGTGCTGGGGCGGTGCATGGTGGCAATCACCATCTTGTCACGGCTCATGTTCTGCAAAGTCTGCATGACCAGCTTGGCGTCCGAGGTGGAAAGGCCGCTGATGGGCTCGTCCAGCAGGAACACGTCCGCAATGCCTGCCAGATCAAGCCCCAGGTTCAGGCGGGTTCTCTCCCCGTCGGAAATGGTGCGCGCATTCATTTCCCCTACACGGCGGGAGGCAATGTGCGTCAGCCCCAAGAATTTCAGAATGGCGTTCACCCTCCTGGCACGGCCGGAACGCGTCAGGCGCGGCCTCCTGATGATGGTGGCCTGGGCGATGTGTTCCCGAAACGCTCATGGCGGCGTCAGAATATCTTCCCGGGGAATGAAGGCAATGTAGGGGCGCACCAGTTCCGGCGCGCTGTACAGAAGCTGGTTGTTGTAGCGGATGCATCCGCGCGTGGGCGGCAAATGCCCCGCCATCATGGCCAGCAGGGTACTTTTCCCGGACCCGCTGGGCCCCAGGATGCACACCATTTCTCCGCGCTTCACGCTCAGGTCAATATTGTCCAGAACGCGCCCGGAACGCCGGAATTCCTTGGTGACGCCTTCCACGCTGAGCGTCCTGATGGCGTGGTACTCTTCATCCAGCACTCCGGCGGAAAACCGGCAGCGCAGGGCGTGGTAGGAATTCAGGTGCACCACATCCCCGTCCTTTAAAGACATCCAGCCCTTGACAATCCTGCCGTTGATCCACAGGGGCATGGACGCCTCCACCACCTCCAGCCAGCCGGAATTGGTAGCGCTGGAAAAAGAAACCTCCAGCACCACTCCCGCGGCCAGGCCGGGAGTCAGCAGCATATCCCCCTTGCGCGCCTTTTCCGGCATGTTGGTCACGCGCAGCTTGCGGGTGCCGGGATCCAGGCGGAAGCGGCGGCCGATGTCGGACAGGGCGTTCTGCATCTCCCCCATGGAAAAAGGCCCTTCCCCGTCCAGCGTGAAGGGAATAATATTCCATCCTGACACTCTCGCCGGGGTACAGGCGGCGACCGTCCACCACGAACTCCACCTCCGGCCTCAGCACCTCCGCCTCGCAGGCCAGGCCCATGCTTACGCGCACCGCGCTGGCCCTGGACCTCATGCGGCTGATCTGGAGCGAACCGTTGTCCAGGACAAGATAGCAGACTTCCTGCTTGCCGGAACGCTTGCAGTCAGGAAAAAGGAAATCCTCAAAACTCAGCGGCCCGGAGGGCAGCAGCACCACCTGTCCGTTGGTCAGAGGCATCACCCCCCCGGGGGCCAGATGCCTCCCCCGAACCACGATGGACTTGCTGCCGTCATTGACCACCAGCACCAGGCGGGAACACCGGATCAGCCGGAAGGAAATTCCCTGGTCGGACTCCGGAAGGGACACCTCCCCCGCCGATTCCGGAAGAAAAGCTCACGCTGTAGGCCGGTTCCTGGGCCTCCACATCCGGAGTCATCAGAAGCTGCCTCAAATGGTTGGCCGCTCCCGGCAGTTCCAGCCCGTATGTCACCTGGTCGAACAGCTCACCGGTCATTCTGGGGTCTCCGGTATTGATGAGCAGGGAAAGCACTTCCAGGGCAATCGCCATGCGCTCCGTTTCATCCCGGCCGGAGGCGGCGGACGCCAGCACGTCCTCCACCGTCAGGCTGGCGCGCATGGACCGTTCAAACCGGTTGGAAAGCCAGCGGTGCTCCACTTCCGGGAAAGTGTAGCGCAGAATGTCCAGGGCGGCGTCCGCATCCCGCGCGCTCAAGTGGCGGCGGCCGCTCAGAATGGTGGCAAACAGGTCCACCAGTGTTCCGGCGTGGATCTTCATGGACCCGTCGTCCCGGCGCAGCCACGGAACATAGGCGCCCAGCGTCCTGACCAGATTCAACCTCCAGTGGATCAGCTTGGAGGGTATGTCAAAAAACCATCGGATCATGCCAGGGAACGCGTTGCCTGCACCAGTAGTACAGGGATTCCCGCGCCACCTCAAGCGGAACCGGCCTTCCCCGGAGAAATGACAATATTTTCTGCACCTTTATCTTGCAATAGGTCCGGCGTAAGTATAGTTCTGTCCAATGTTCCTCGCCTTCCAAATGGAAGCGGGCCAAAATACACCAACATTATCACGACATGGATATTTTAGTTTCTACTCTTTGTGACTTCGCCGCCGATTACCAGGGCAAGCTTTGCATCCAGGGCGGGTTCGACTCCCTGGTTGCCCGCCAGTTCCCGGTAGTGCATCCCGTTTGCGCCGTTGCCCTCCGCATCTGCCTCACCCCTGAAGACGAAGGCAACCATGAACTGGGCCTGAGCATCGTTGACGCCGACGGCACGCCGCTGGACAAGGAACGCATGCCCATCAAGATCAATTTCCCGGTGCCTGCCTTCCCGGAAGGCGCCTCCTTCTTCACCCGCAACCTGATCATGAACTTCCAGGGACTGCGCTTTGAAAAGCCGGGCAACTACTCCATCGACCTGACGGTGGACGGAGAACTGGCCTCCCGCGTGCCTTTCCGCGTGGTGCAGGTGCAGGAAGAAGCTTCCCAGGAAGCCTGATCAACACACGTTTTTCCTATCAAGCCGCCTGCCGTTTTTACGGCAGGCGGTTTTTTATTGCCGCGTACTTCCAAAAAAACGCGTTTTCCGGAGAAGGAGGATTCCCCTCCACCATGTTCCGGAACGCTTTTCAACCATAAAAAGGCGGGAGCCGGCGCACCTGGGCGGTACAGATACACTCCGCCGGAAACGGATGCCGCCGGAAACCCGGCCCTTCCTCCGGGACGGCCTGCCTTACATTTCGCTGAAATCCAGCCGGGTAACGTTGAAGTAGGTTTTCCCCTTCCGGCAGGAATTCCACAGGATAACCAGCATCAGGGCAAACAGGCCCAGCCGCCATGCCACTTCAAAGGGATAGCTGGTCACTTCCCGCTCCACCCCGATGCAGTTGCAGGAAAGGGAAAGCCCCCTGATCCACCCCTGCACAAAGAGAGCCACAAACGTAAACGTCAGCGCACTGCCCAGCAGAGCGGCGCCGGCGCAGGTCCTGCGGAACAGAAGACCCAGGCCCACCACGATTTCACACGCCACTCCCAGGGAAGCCAGGGGATGCCCCCAGGCCTCCGGGAAAATGGAGAAACGGTCTATGGTCGCCTGGAGCTGGTCCAGATGAAGGAGCTTGCGCCCTGCCACAAAAAGAAAAAAGCCCCCCATCCCTACCCGGAGCAGGAACATGCAGGTACGTACTATTTTCTCTCTCAGCATGACGGACGCTTTCTGTTATTCAAAGTGGCTTTGCTGGCGGCTCACCTTGTCATTGCGCAAATTATTGAGTTCGTGGCGGACCTTTTCCAACTCCAGTTGAAGCGCCTTTTCCCGTTCGGAGGCAGTCCCCGCGGAGGAAGGCTGGGTCTTCCCTCCTTTTCGGGACTTGCCTACGGCATCTTCCTGGAAAAGCATCTTCAGGCCGGATGCCTTCGTGTCAAACTTCAGCACGCCGGAAACGGGTTTCTGGGAACCGGGGTGCTTCACGGAGGCTTTCACCGTCACGGTGCCGGGCTGCGTTCCCAGGCGCACCAGCGCCGGGGCGGACCCCCACTTGACAGGCTGAACCAGCGTGCCGTCCGGAGAATCCGTCAGCAGCTCGGCCGGGCCCTCAATGGAGAAAACGATCTCCTCATCATTCAGGCGCTTCACGGTTCCGCGGCCGTCCGTGACTTCCGCCACCACGGCAAACACGTCGGAACCGTTCGCGGACAATTCCACTCCTTCCTCCCGGTCCAGGCGCAGGCGGATTTTCTCCGCACGTCGGGACGGGCGCACCTCATGCCTGGTCACCACCTTCCCGCCAATCAGGCCTTCCGCCACCAGCTTCACCGCGCCTTCCTTGCCGCCGCGGGCAAGCTTCTTGTTTTCCATGAAATCCCAGGCTTTCGGGAAGACGACGGGCACGCGCTTGAGGCCGTTGGGATAGGAACCCACCTTCTTTTCCACCGGAGCGCCGCCGTTGACGCTCAGGCGCACGGAATCACAGTTGGAAAACACCGTGACGTCTTCCGGAGAAAAGGGAGTGCACTCATTGGCGATGTAAACCACCGGACCGGAACCAAGTGCGTTCTGGGACTTCTGGGGCCGCTGGGACATGAAGGCATAATAAGATGTCTTCGGCTGGCGGAAGGCATCAGAATACCGCCGTAAAAGGGGTCCGGATGGTAGCCGCGCTGGTGGTCGAACGGATGCCAGAGGCAGCCGCCGAAGTGGTAGGCCGGAGCGGCGTTCAAAGTATCATATGTAGTATAGGGGAAGGACGTCTTGAGATAATGGAGGGCCTGCACCATCATCGGAGCTTCCCCCCAGTGCCGCGCCACGCGGGAGGTGGAATTATGGGCGGACCAGGTATCCACGTTGTCCCCGAATTCCCGGGTAAAATACGGCTTGTTGTTTTTCCGCTCCTTGATGGACCAGTGCTTGTCCCCCGTGGAGGGATGAGCATAAAGCACTTCATAATGTTCGCTGCCCTGGGCCACCGCATCGCAAGCGGTATAGCACCCCGGATACGGGTATTCCTCATGCACCAGGTCGCGGACCTTCTTGGCAAAATCTTTCGGATAATGGGTCTCATTGAGAATGGGCTCCCACATCATTACGGAGGGGTGGTTCCGGTCGCGGCGCACCATCTGGCGCACATCGTCGTACACCCGGTCCGCAAAAGGCCCTTTGCCCCAGAACTGCCATCCCGGCGTAGCGACGATCACAAACAGTCCCAGCCGATCGCAGGCATCCATGAAAGCCGGGTCCTGGGGGTAATGGGCGCTGCGGATAACACGCATACCCGCCTTTCTCAGCTTCACGGCATCCTGCCATTGCAGGTTGTTGGGCACGGCATTGCCCAGCCGGGCGAAATCCTGGTGCCTGTTGCCCCCGATCAATTTTTCCGGGAACAGGGAACCGTTCAGTACCAGCCCTTTTTCCGTAATTTCCACAGTCCGCACGCCCACCCTCATGGAGCGGTTGTCCAGCAAATGGGCCGGATTCTTGGCATCCGCCCCTCCGGCGGCCTTCCAGACCTCTACGCTCAGCGTGTACAAATTGGGATTATCCGGAGACCACGGCCTGACATTGGAAATCACCAGAGGAATATCCACTTCACCCGTGGAATGCGGCGGAATCACGAGGGGGGCCGTCTCCCCCACGGGGTCCACGCCCTTGGGGTCCGTCATCAGCGCCTGCACGCGCACTTTCTGCTCCTTGTCCGTATTGTTGGCTACCTGCACCTTCACCCCCACCTTTCCCTTCCGGGTACGAGGATCAAGGGATTCCGTCCGGAAAAAGATGCCGCCGCCGGCCACGGTTCCCGCTTCATTCGGGTCCGTAATATAAACGGGGCCCGTAGAAATCAGGTACGCATCACGGTAAATGCCGCCGAAATAGGCAAAATCCAGACTCTCCTGGGGCTTTCCGGGAGGATAGGAGCTGTCGTTGGAATTGTCCGCCTTCACGACGATGACGTTCTTCTGGCCCGGCTTCAGCCACTTGTCCAGATTCACGATGACGGGGAGATACCCGCCGAAATGTTCGGCGGCCTTCTCGCCGTTCACCCATATCTCGCTCTTCCCCATGATCCCTTCAAAATACAGGGTATTTCTCTTGCCTTTCAGATCGGCAGGCGCCGTAAACGTCTTCCGGTACCAGACCGGTCCCTGGTAATTGGAGCAGCCGCTGGCCTCTTCCGGCAGCAATTCGGTTCCGTCGGGGAGATTCACGGACTGCCAGGAAGAATCGTCAAAATCCGCTCCGGTCACGCCCTGCGGAGCATCCTTCCCCTTGAAAAACTTCCAGCCTACGTTCATACCGTACACATGCCTTTTGGTCGTTTGTTCCGGCAGGCGAAGCGCTCCGGCTACGGAATACTGGCCTGTGGAGGAAGCCGCCTCCTCGGCGGCGGTTTTCTGGTCCGCAGGCGCAGACATGGCGGACAAAACCGCGGCCGCCCAAAAAACAGGAGAGATGTTCATAAATAATAAATGGGAGTTTCTATTGCAAAGACCTTTTACGGAAAAATCCGTGCGGGTCTTTCACTCCTATAATACATCCTTGCTGATAATGCAAATACATACGTCATCAGGCATCTTCCGCTTGACCTGACTGGCATGTTTTTTCATAGTCAATTCGTCCTGTGCGGAACCGTTCCGCAGCCCCGGCTCCGGGGGTCAGACTTTCAGTCCCGTGAAAAGGAAAAAGCATGACTCCCCCTGGGTTAGACCGGGACGCCCGCTTTTATCCACTAGTTTTTTTATGTCATCTTTCTTTCAGAAAATTGTCAAACTGTTCTCCTATGACATTGGCATTGACCTGGGCACAGCCAATACGCTGGTCAACGTCAAGGACCAGGGCATCGTCCTGCGCGAGCCCTCCGTCGTAGCCGTCAAGGGGGACAAGGTACTGGCCGTGGGGGACGAAGCCAAGCGCATGCTGGGCCGTACCCCCGGTTCCGTCACGGCCATCCGGCCGCTGAAGGACGGCGTCATTGCCGACTTCTACATCACGGAGGAAATGCTCCGCTACTTTATCAAAAAGGCTACGGCCAGGTACTACCTGATCAAGCCGCGCGTGCTCATCGCCATTCCCTCCGGCATCACGGAAGTGGAGCGCAGGGCCGTCAAGGAATCCGCGGAAGCGGCGGGCGCGCGGCGCGTACACCTGATTGAGGAACCGATGGCGGCCGCCATCGGCGTGGGCCTGCCTGTTCAAGAAGCCGCCGGCAACATGATCGTGGACATCGGCGGCGGCACTACGGAAGTGGCCCTCATCTCCCTTTCCGGCATCGTTTACAGCCGTTCCGTACGCTGCGCCGGGGACGAACTGGACGACGCCATCATCTCCTACATGAGGAGAACTTACAATCTCATGGTCGGGGAACGCACCGCCGAGGACATTAAAATCCGCATCGGCTCTGCCTATCCCCTGCCACAGGAACTCTCTATCGAGGTCAAGGGCCGCGACCTGGTCGCGGGCCTTCCCAAGACAGTGACCATCCGCTCTGAAGAAGTGCGGGAAGCACTCACGGAACAACTCAATACCATTGTTGACGCCGTGCGCACGACTCTGGAACGCTGCCCCCCCGAACTTGCCGCCGACCTCGTGGACCGGGGGATCGTTCTGGCCGGCGGAGGCGCCTTGCTGCGCGGACTGGATCAGCTCCTTCACGAGCAGACCGGCCTGCCTATCCACATCGCGGAAGATCCGCTCAGCGCAGTTGCGGAAGGGACGGGAAAAGCCCTTCAGGAACTGGACTTCTTCACTAATGTTACGGATGCGGAAGACTGAATCCGGCAGAGCCGGCTCCACTTGTCCGGCCTTCCGCTTTCATCTCCCCGCATCCGGTCAAACGCATCTGCCCGCCATGATTCCTTTCCGGCCATTTCCAAAACTTTCATTCCAGCCACTCCCGCCGGGGAATGGCCTTCCGGAAACATTACGGGCAATAGCACACCCTAGCTTACTCACACCCCGTGTTTACAAAAATGCTTAAAAAAATCAAAAGAGCCTTCGGCTTCGGATCATGTGATCCCATGGAAGGCTCCACCATCATCATCAATGCCGAAAAACTCGAACGCCGCGTAGCCCTTCTGGAAAACGGCGTGCTGGAAGAATACACCATCGAGCGCGAAGGCGAAGACAACATCGTTGGCGGCATCTTCAAGGGCCGCGTCAAAAACATAGAACCGGGCCTCAAGGCCATGTTCGTGGACATCGGCCAGGAAAAAAACGCGTTCCTCCACTTCTGGGACGCCCTGCCCGCCGCGCTGGACTCCAGCCTGGAAGAAATCGAACGCGAAGGCCGCCCCAAGAAGCAGCAGCGCAAAATCACCTCCAAGGACATTCCGGACATCTATCCCATCGGGTCTGAAATCATGGTGCAGGTCACCAAGGGTCCTATCGGCACGAAAGGCCCGCGCGTCACCACCAATGTCTCCCTGGCCGGACGCTACCTCGTCCTGATGCCCTTCACGGACCAGTTCGGCATCTCCCGCAAGATCGAAGACCCGAAGGAACGCCTGCGCCTGCGCCAGATCATGCAGAAGCTGAACGTGCCGGACGGCATGGGCATCATCATGCGCACGGTCGCCCAGGGGCAGCGCTACCGCCACTTCGTCCGGGACCTGGCCATGCTGCTGGAACAATGGTACTCCGTGGAAGAAAAGAAAGAGGCCAACCCGGCCCCCGTGTGCGTGTACAAGGAACCGGACCTCATTGAACGCACCGCCCGCGACTTCCTGACAGACACCGTGGACAACATCATTTGCGACGACTCGGAAACCACGGAACACATGCGCTCCATCGCCGGCAAGATTTCCCGCCGTGCCAAGCGCCATATCCAGCACTTCCCCGTCCGCACGCCCATCTTTGAAGAACTGGGTATTGAAAAGCAGATCAACGAGGCATTCCAGCGCCAGGTGCTCCTGCCCTGCGGCGGCTACCTGGTCATTGACGAAACGGAAGCCCTGATCGCCATCGACGTGAACACCGGGCGCAACAAGGGAACCAAGGACCTGGACAAAACCATTCTGGACACCAACCTGGAAGCGGCCTATGAAATCGCCCGCCAGCTCCGCCTGCGCAACATCGGCGGCCTGGTGGTGGTGGACTTCATCGACATGCGCCACAGGAAGGACCAGCAGGCCGTTTATAAGGCCATGAAGGAACGCCTGAAACGTGACAAGGCCAAGACCCAGGTACTCCAGATCACCCCCATCGGCCTGATGGAAATGACCCGCCAGCGCCTCAACGAAAGCCTGCGGGAATCCGTCCACGATCCCTGCCCCTACTGCTCCGGACGCGGACGCATCAAATCCGTGATGACCATGAGCGTGGAAATTCAGCGCCAGATCTACGCCTGCATCCAGAAATACCGCGAC
>VOFH01002804.1_pt1 | contig 26227 bp, 47 predicted proteins | sample 5384091 | NCBI WGS metagenome assembly VOFH01 (sample SAMN12384727, study PRJNA508395) | human gut metagenome | isolation source: healthy gut G | host: Homo sapiens
GGATACTACAAGTAAGCAGCGAAAAACCCCTGCTTTCTCATGGTTCCTATTTTCATTTTTACAATCTTATGCTATCCTACTGTTGAATGCTATTGCTGACTTTTTAACCGTATCTCGTGGAAAAGTCCGGTTATCCCTTATGGGGACAAGATAGTTCAGCAACATTTTTTCAACCTCTGGTGCTGCTAAAGTCTGGGAGCACCAGAATTCTCTACAAATACACATTGCCATTTTTATATTCAATTTATATTCATATTTCCAGTATTCCTGCTGTTTTACCTCAATTCCACCAACTATAGTTTTACAAAAATTGAACAGAATTAGCTTTCCATACAATTCTTGTATGATTAATTCTGAGTTCTTAGAATGAACAGATGCAGCGCCAAGCGCATATTTTAACTGGTCAAATGCAGTTTCAATTCCCCAGCGCATATGATATAACCGTTTTAAATCATCTGCCGAAAATTCCTCTTTAGAAAGATTTGTAAACAGTACTTCAGTTGTGGTTTCAGAAAGTTTTATTTTTACAATTCTAAGATTTAATCGATATTCCTCACAATCGTCTGTGAAAAAATCAAATGTTGCATCACTGCGAATTCGTTTATATTTTCGTGGGTTTGTTTTTACTTTTTTGCTATGTTTTTTACAGATATAAAGTTCTTTTTCGATATCGTATTCTTCTGTATCAGGAAGATTCAGACCAGAACAGATACCTGTACCTGATTCTCTTCCCCGAACCACGTATTTATCCCCTTTTTGTTCTATATGGGCGAAAGTATTATAACTTTCGTATCCCCGATCGGCCATAAAAATAGCAGGAAACGCAGAAGACCGGCGGTCTACCATTTGAGCCAGGGCTTTATGCTCATTATATTCACAGATTGGCTGAAAAACGACATCTTCAAAAATACCACTCTGAAGATGGTACATAGCATTTAAATGTATCACATTTCTTCCCTTTGAGATATTGGGTATCTTACGCCAGCATAGTGGTTCTTTTAGATTTTCCGGGACAGAAAACTGGGAACCATCTATTGCCAGAAGTTGGTAACCCTGGAAAAGCGCACCTTTTTACAAGTCTCTGTAAACGAATGGAACAAAGGCCGGCATTGCAGAATCTGAAAGTTTTTGCCGAGCCTGAATCATAGCGGAACTATGCGGAATACCCGAATAGTCTGTTGAAAAGAAGAGTGGTTTCTTTGAAAAGTGGCGGAATAATTCCTGATCCATACATTGTCCTTGCAGAGGCAGAAGGAATCGAATCACCTCTTCAAATGGAAGTTTACGATTCCTAGAAAAGTCTTTTCCCGGACGCTTTACGTGTGATGAAAAATCTCTGCATAATATTTTTATAGCAGACTCCAGTTTTTGCTTTACAACTAAAAGAAATATTTGCCATTTGAACCTCCTAAAAAAGAATATATTCAAATGGCTTCGCCACACTTTTGTGAAGTTTTGTCAAGCTTTTAGGCAAAAAAAGTAGTGCAAAAAGTAAAAAACTACTTTTCACACTACTAAAATCCTTAAAGTACGCCTGGTACATATCGTAGTCTTTGAATTTCATTTCAGCTTTGTTGATTGCAATATATCCAAACATAAAAAGCCCCTTAGCTCTTCTTGATAAATGTTGTGTTACATTTCGGACAGCGGATTTCAATACTTTGCCTTTTTGGTACACGTATTTTCTGTTTACAAGTCGGACATTTGTAAAAATGTTGATGTGTTTTCTCTGTGCCATTTACTTTTCTGTGAGGCGAAGAAATGTCAGAACTTTCGCTGTTTTTGCCAGATAAGCCTGGTTCTCACAGGCGTTTATAAGTTTGTCTTGAGAACATACGGAAAATAATGTGTAGATCAAAAAGTGCCCAGCACAGCAAGGGATAATACACTCCCCCAGTCTTGCAGGTACAAAGTTCGCCAAAAGCATCAGTACTAAAGAGACTATAATTGTAATAAATTTCCCAAAGGAATCTAATCCATATCTTCCATACATAAAGCGTTGTAATTTTCTTTCATCAGTATCGTCCTCCTATGTAAAAATATCATACGCGCAGGCAAAAAGAAAGTCAATAAACTGCAAATTAAAAAATTATAAAATAATTGAAGCAGGTAACGCAGATGTGCTACTATAGAGAAATAGAAAAGGAGCAGCGTATGAGTAAGAATAGAAGAAGACCACATCGTGGCCGCAGAGAAAAGAAAAAAGAAAGCCGATATGTTATCAAATATCATCCTGATCGTGGCACTGGCTGTATTTTTGTGTTTCAGCCTTTCAACTTGTGAAGATTGTCGGAGGTTATGCAAAGGCCGTGATGAATATAAGAAGATTCAGAGCATTGCGATCAATAAAGAAGACAGTGAGCCGGAAAAGGCTTTTCTGTTGATTTTGATGAATTAAAAGGAATCAATCGGATACAGTCGGGTGGATTCGTTTTTACCGGAGCCATCAATTATTAATTATCCGATTGTTCAGACAACAGATAATGAAAAATATTTACACAAAACATTTTCGGAAAATGATAATACACTTTGATGCGAGAACAGCAGTAGTCGAGAAGGCAAAAGAGTACATCACACGTGCCGGCGGTAATGTTACAGAAGTTGAGGAGGCTGGTAAGAAGAGATTAGCTTACGAGATTCAGCACATGACTGAGGCCTTTTTTTATTACTTCATCCAGTTCGATGCTGAGGGAACAGTCCCAGCAGAAATCGAGCAGGACGTTCGTATCATGGACAATGTTCTTCGTTTCTTATGCGTTAGAAAAGACGAGGCATAGTATAAGAAAATAGGAGATTGTATTATGAACAAAGTAATACTTATGGGTAGATTAACCAGAGACGCAGAAATCCGCTATGCCCAGGGGGACAACTCACTTGCAATAGCAAGATTTTCACTTGCGGTAGACAGACGCTACAGCAAGAATGCAGAGGAGCAGTCAACGGATTTCATCAACTGCGTAGCTTTTGGAAAGATAGCAGAATTTTTTGAGAGATTTGGCCGTAAAGGAACAAAATTTGTTGTTGAGGGCCGAATCCAGACCGGCAGCTATACAAACAAGGACGGACAGAAGGTATACACCACTGACGTCGTGGTTGAAAATGCAGAGTTTGCAGAGTCTAAATCAGCCGCATCAGGAAATGCAGGCGGATTTGCACCGGCAGACAGACCTGCACCTAGCCAGGCTGCTGGGGATGGCTTCATGAACATTCCGGACGGAATCGACGAGGAGCTTCCATTCAATTAGTAGTGTCCACGAGGACAAATATTCAAGGAGGTAACAAAAATGGCTTACAATAAATCAGCTGATGGTTCATCAATGAAGAGAAGACCAATGCGTAGAAGAAAAAAAGTCTGCGTATTCTGTGGAAAAGACAATGTCATTGATTACAAAGATACAAACAAATTAAAGAGATACATCTCTGAGAGAGGAAAAATCCTTCCACGCCGTATCACAGGAAACTGTGCAAAGTGTGTAGAGATGCTGAATGCAGGATATGAAGTTATTGTAGTAGATAATCTTTGCAATGCTTCTGAAGAAGCAATCAGACGTGTAGAGAAGATCACCGGTAAGAACGTTACATTTTATAAAGCAGATATCAGAGATAAAGAAGCACTGGATCAGATTTTTGACAAAGAAAGTGTAGAATGTGTCATTCATTTCGCAGGACTTAAAGCAGTCGGAGAATCTGTTGCAAAAGCCACTTGAATATTATCAGAACAATATTGCAGGTACACTTACACTTTGTGATGTTATGCGTAACCACAATGTGAAGAACATCATCTTCAGTTCTTCAGCAACGGTATATGGTGATCCGGCATTTATCCCGATTACAGAAGAATGCCCGAAGGGAACCTGTACGAATCCTTATGGATGGACAAAATGGATGCTTGAGCAGATCCTGACAGACCTGCATAAGGCAGATCCGGAGTGGAATGTTGTCCTTCTTCGTTACTTTAATCCGATCGGCGCACATGAGAGCGGACTGATGGGAGAAGATCCGAAGGGTATCCCGAACAACCTGCTTCCATATATTGCACAGGTTGCAATCGGTAAGCTGGAATGCCTGGGGGTATTTGGTGATGATTATGATACACCGGATGGAACCGGAGTGAGAGATTACATCCATGTGGTTGACCTTGCAATTGGACACGTAAAGGCGCTGAAGAAGATCCAGGAAAAAATCAGGCGTAAGCATTTATAATCTTGGAACCGGAGTGGGATATTCAGTACTGGATGTATTGCATGCATTTGAAAAAGCATGTGGAAAAGAGATCCCTTACCAGATCAAGCCAAGAAGAGCCGGAGATATCGCAACATGCTACTGTAATGCAGAAAAGCAAAGAACGAGCTCGGATGGGTTGCAGAACGCGGAATCGACAAGATGTGTGAGGATTCATGGAGATGGCAGACAATGAATCCGAATGGATACGAAGCTTAATAAAAAGAAAGAAAAATGTGTCAGGGTGTACGTTCCCTGGCACATTTTTTAGTTCCCTAATATCCGGAAAGGTGATATAATACAAATATCTATAGGTTTTAAGAGGGCTGAAAGATGAAAAAGGATATAAAGCTAAAGGGACAACTGAAATTGTATATGCAATGGCCGGGAATTATGATTCTTTTCCTTATCCTGATGAATATCTGGATCTTCAGGATGGATCGAAAGGCCGGGCTGCTTATGAGTGCGTTTGTGCTGGTTTATGCAGTCGTCATTGGCATTATGTATTTTTACAACAAGTCTCTGATTCTGGCAGACATGGTAGAGTTTGCAGCGCAGTACGGGATTGTCCAGAATACACTTCTGAAGGAACTTTCGATTCCGTATGCGATTTTACTGGATGATGGAAAAATCATCTGGACGAACACACAGTTCCGGGAAGTCCTTGGGACGACTATCCGGAAGGATACCTATCTGAGTAAATATATTCCGGAGTTGAACCGGGGCGTATTTCCAAAGGAAGAGAATGAATCGGTAAGCCTGGAATTCAATTATCTTGACAGAGATTATCAGGCCGAGATCCAGTGCGTATCGGTCGAAGGTTTCAGTGAGACAGAGCAGCTTCTGGAGATACCGGAGGAAAAGGAATATTTTATTGCGATACATCTTCAGGATGTGACAGAGCTGAACCGGTATATCCGGGCGAATGAAGAGCAGCGGCTGGTGGCCGGACTGGTTTATATTGATAACTACGAAGAGGTCATGGAAAGTGTCGAGGAAGTAAGGCAGTCTCTTCTGGTGGCATTGATCGACCGTAAGATCAACCAGTATATTGAGGATTTTTCCGGTATTGTGAAGAAGCTTGAGAAAGACAAATATTTTGTTGTAATTAAAAAGAAAGCTTCAATCGAATGGAAAAAGACCGTTTTTTTCTTTACTTGATGAGGTAAAAGGAGTCAGTATCGGCAATCAGATTCCGGTTACACTAAGTATTGGACTTGGACTCAGTACAGATACCTATGCTGCAGGATATAATTATGCCCGTATAGCGATCGATCTTGCACTTGCAAGAGGCGGAGATCAGGTAGTTGTGAAGAATAACAAGGGAATCAGCTATTATGGCGGAAAGCGTGAGCAGACTTCTAAGAATACCCGGGTAAAAGCAAGAGTAAAAGCAGAAGCACTCCGGGAGTTTATCACCGGAAAAGAGCGTGTGATCGTAATGGGACATAAGATGGCAGATGTGGATTCATTTGGTGCGGCAATCGGTATTTACCGGGCAGCAAGTGCGATGGAAAAGAAAGTCAATATTGTCCTGAACGATATTTCTGTGACACTCAGACCGCTTTATGAAGCATTTACTGATGATCCGAAGTATCCGGATGATCTGTTTGTGACTTCCCATGAGGCGGAGAAACTGGCAGATGACAATACAATGGTAGTTGTTGTTGACACCAATAAGCCAAAGATGACAGAATGTGATCAGATTCCGAATCTGAGGCAAGCAGTATGTATGCCGGTATCATGATCGATACGAACAGTTTTTATGAATCGTACCGGAGTGCGTACATTTGAAGCGGCAGCATTTCTCAGAAGATCCGGAGCAGATATCACACTTGTGCGTAAGATGTTCAGGGATGATATGGAAGGATACCGCGCAAAAGCTGCAATTATCAGCAACGCAGAGGTATATCAGAAAAATTTGCCATTGCGACAGGTATAGATCTTCAGGTGGAGAGTCCGACGATCATCGGAGCACAGGCGGCAAATGAACTTTTTGGATATCAGTGAGATTAAAGCGTCCTTTGTATTGACAGAATATAATGGAAAGATTTATGTGAGCGCCCGTTCCATCGATGAAGTTAATGTTCAGGTCATTATGGAAAAGTTAGAGGCGGCGGTCATATGAATGCCTTCAGGGAGCGCAGTTCAATCATACGGATATGGACGAGGCTGTTGCATGTCTGAAGCAGGTTCTGGATAATATGATAAAAGAAGGAGATATATAGACATGAAGGTTATTTTGAAAGAAGACTTCAAAGCCCTTGGGAAAAAAGGGGATGTAGTAGAGGTAAGTGACGGATACGCAAGAAACTTTATCCTGAAGACAGGAAAAGGTGTAGAAGCTAATGGTAAGAATTTAAATGATTTGAAACTTAAGAAGGCGAATGATGATAAAGTAACAGGAACACTGGATGAGGCTGCTGTAGAATTAGGAAAGAAGATCGAGGCAGGTAAGATCCAGGTTTCCATCAAAACAGGAGAAGGCGGAAAAGTATTTGGCTCTGTATCTCCAAAGAAATTGCAGCAGAGGTAAAATCTCAGCTTGGGCTGGAAGTAGATAAAAAGAAAGTGCAGTTAAAAGATCCGATCAAATCTCTTGGAACACACAATGTGCCGATTAAATTACATCCAAAAGTAACTACAGAGCTGAAAGTTGTAGTTACAGAGGAAGCTTAGGAGGAAACTATACATGGAAGAGGCACTCATTAAGCGGGTCATGCCCCACAGTGTCGAAGCGGAACAGTCAGTAGTCGGAGCGATGCTGATGGACAAGGATGCGATTACCACTGCATCAGAGATCATCAGTGGTCAGGATTTTTATCAGACATCTTACGGAGTGGTATTTGATTCCATGGTGGAACTTTTTAATGAAGGAAAGCCGGTCGATCTGGTCACACTTCAGGAACGTCTGAAAGAAAAAGATGTACCGCCGGAGATTTCCAGTCTGGAATTTGTAAGGGATCTGGTCAATGCAGTACCGACCTCTGCAAATGTAAAATATTATGCGGAGATCGTGGCAGATAAAGGCAATGATGCTAAAACTTATCAAGCTGACCGAGTCAATTGCAAATACGTGTTATGTCGGGAAAGAATCTCTTCCGGTAATTCTGGAACAGACGGAGAAAATCGGTATTTGAATTATTACAGCACCGCAATAGGAGATTATGTTCCAATCAAAGATGTTGTATTAAATGCCATGGAATGATCGCAGCCCGTCCTTCCATGGGTAAGACGGCATTTGTATTGAATATCGCGCAGCATGTAGCATTTAAGCAGAATCTGCCGGTAGCCATATTCAGTCTGGAAATGAGTCAAAGGAGCAGCTGATCAATCGTATGTTTTCCTGGAATCCAGCGTGGATGCCCAGAAGCTCCGTACCGGCCAGCTGAATGACCAGGAATGGGAACGACTGATCGAGAGTGCCGGTGTCATCGGCAAGTCCAAGCTTGATGATCGACGATACCCCGGTATCAGCATTGCCGAGCTTCGTTCCAAATGCAGAAGAATGAAACAGGAAAACGGTCTGTCCATGATCATCATCGACTACTTGCAGTTGATGTCTGGGAAGTGGCGGAAGAAGCAGCGATTCCAGACAGCAGGAGATTTCCGATATTTCGAGATCCCTGAAAGCAGTCGCCAGAGAGCTGTCCGTACCGGTGCTGGCATTGTCTCAGTTGAGTCGGGCTGTAGAGCGAGACCGGATCATCGCCCTATGTTGTCTGACCTGCGTGAGTCCGGAGCCATCGAGCAGGACGCCGACGTGGTAATGTTCATCTACCGTGATGATTATTATAATAAAGATTCCGAATTTAAGAAACAGGCCGAGATTATTATAGCAAAACAGAGAAACGGTCCGGTAGGGACCGTTAATCTGGCTTTGGCTTGAATACCACGAAGTTTGCAAATTTAAGCAGGCAGGAATAGCCGTTTTAATTTGCCGATTGACCAGCTTCAGCTGCAGCTTTCGATAGGATTGCTGTTGTCTGATGAGCTGGTCTATTTTTTTTGAACTGTTCTTCCTCCTGCCGTTCCTTTGCATCCAACAGAAAAGACATTTCCCGACTAAACATCTGCATCAAGACTTCGTTATTGTTTTCCAGCATTCTTTTCATATGTAACTGCTCACGAGTGCGCCGGATATCAGGAATGACGGCTTTAGTTCTTCAAAAGGGACTCCTTGTTCATAGAGTTCTCTAATACAGCCGTAAAGCCTGGCATCGTCCGGGTCTCTTTTTCTTAGTTGTTCCAGAGCATTGCCCATAATAAAACCCCCTTATTCAATTAAGATTTCTTTGCAAAGGATAGATTCCCTTTGCCTGTCCCAAGAATAGCATATGAAAAGTGCAAAAAAAGTCAAAACGTGGGAAAGAAAAAGAATGTTCCTGAACCGGAACATTCTTTTGCGTTTAAATCTTATATGTGTGGAATCTTATGCCTCGGAAATTGCTCCTATTGGGCACTGTGCTGCACATGCACCACAGTCGATACAAGCATCAGCGTTGATCTCGTATTTGCCATCTCCTTCAGAAATAGCGCTTACTGGACATTCTGCTTCGCAGCTTCCACATGAAATACAATCGTCTCCAATTACGTGTGCCATGGTAATTACCTCCTTTTCATAAATATGTTGAATAGACATAGACATTTTCGTCTGCTACTATCATAATACAAAAATCAATTATACAAGCAGTATATTGTGAAAAAATAATCAATAAGACATGTGAGAGAAATATTTAAGAAATTCTTTAAAAAATTCAAGCTTTTTCGCGAATATGGTGTATAGTGTTTATGGAAAATAAGATGCATGACAATTGTTAAGGGATTGGTATTATGAAGAAAAAGATGCAAAGATGATCATCGCACTGTTTAGTGCAGCTATGGTGCTGACTGCATGTGCGAAAAATACATCAGACACAGATAGCAATAAGGCAAATGATGGTTAAAAGATTTGCGATACTTCAAAAGATGCGGCACAAGATGGCATGAGCAGAAAAGACGGTTGAATATCAGGTGCTGGATATGATCGAAACTTCTGCATACAGAGATGCCAGCGGATTATCGTTTGAAGAAGGCGCTACATCACTATTGGAAAAGGGACAAATGACGATTTCTGGGGTGCAGGTAAAAAAGGTGCCGAGCAGGCAGGTAAAGATATCAATGAGCAGCTTACAAAGGGAAAAAAGCAGTCAAGGTCGTGTATAGCGGTCCATCTGATGCGACAATGGATGAGCAGGTTAATATTCTGGATGAGGAGTTATCCCGTTATCCGGCAGCTTTGGCAATTTCTATTGCAGACGCCAAAGCATGCAAGTGCAGTTCGATCAAGCCGGTTGAATGGAAACACCAATTGTAACATTTGATTCAAGCAGTGATTATCCAGGGGAATCAATTTGTCTCAACAGATAACAGTGCAAGTGCAACAGAGGCAGCAAACCTGACTGGCGGCAATGGGAATCGGAGAAGTCATGCTTTTTATGCAGGACTCGAAATCGCAGGTAAGCTGAACAAAGGGAAAATGCATTTGTCAAGCCAGATTCAGAGCATACATATCCGAATATCACGATTGTAGAGACATACCATGGATCAGATTGACACTTTACAAAAATCAGATGATACAGGAGTTAGCAACGGACAAAGCAGGCAGCGGATATTACGGAAAGAAGTGATTGATTATTTGTTTGAAAAACGCGAATGTAAAGGGATGTTTTTGCAAGTAACAACGCTATGGAACTGGTGCTCGATGATGGAGAGAAAAGAATGTATCACCATTCATAGTCCGGATATGATGTGAATGATGATTCGATGGAAGCATTGAAAGCAGGAAAGATTGACGGACTTGTTGTACAGAATCCGTTCGGTATGGGGTATGCGGGCAACGATTGCTTCTGCAAGACAGCGCTGAATATGGGAAATGAAGCATTTGTCAATACAGGATATGTGGGTAACAAAAGCAGAATCTGAAATGAAGCGGTTCAGAGTATCCTGAATTAGAGGGAAATATATTAACATGAGTACGTCGTGGAATGCGAAAGTCAAACGACTGGAATTTAAAAAGAAGAAAAAAGCTCAGAGATGAAGAAGGTGTCTTCTCTTGTAGAAGCTGTATCCGCATGTTCCGAGTATGCCAAAAAGACTGTCACAGGAAGTTTATGCATCGGAAAGAGTTCTGGCATCGGGGAGCGTAAGGCTGTAGAACAGGTATTGGCAGGAACGAAAGTGCAGCCGGAGATTCTGGCAGATTTTTGTTTTTGAATATGTGTCTGACACGAAGACGCCGCAGGGGATTCTTTTTGCCTGGTGCGTCAGAAACAATACAGCATCACTGAGATTGTGAAGGAAAAAGGTGGGGAATTACCACTTCTTCTTGTATTGGATCAGATCCAGGATCCTGGAAACGGGGAACCATTGTAATGGACAGCAAGAAGGCGCAGGAGTGACAGGGATTGTAATGAGTCAGGACTGTGTAGATGTGTACAATCGAAGGTGCAGTCCGTTCTATGATGGGGGCGGCTTATCGTGTACCATTCTGCTATGTAGATGATCTGGCAGAGGAAGTAAAGCAGATGAAAAAAACAGGAATCTGCACTTATGCGGCCCATTTGGAGGAAAATTCCTACGATGAAGAAGATTATCGCAAAGCCAATTGCATTTTGATAGGAAATGAAGGAAATGTCTCCGTGATGGGGTGGCAGAACAGGCACAGGTGTATATCCGTATTCGATGAAGGGACAGGTAGAGTCTCTAGATGCGGCAGTGCTACGCAATTCCTGACATTGAACAGCAAGACAGAGACGATAAGATAAATAAATGATGAGAAAAAAACAGCAGATATGCCGAGGGATTCGTTGCTTTATCTCTAAAAATATAGTAATATGATACTAAGCCGTTAAGCTGGGATTTTCCTCAAATGACATGGAAAATGAAAAGGACAGCCTTTGGAAAGCATAGAGTGATAGAAGGATTTGTGTCAGTACTATGTGCTGTGGAAGTTTGAATGAAGGAGGGTCGATTATGCAGACACGGTTATTCAAGTTGCTTTATTTGTAATTGTTTCTGGTTATCGAGATCATTACGATGGGGCTTACGACTATCTGAAGTTCCGCAGGAGGACATTAGTTGCATTCTTTGGCAGTACTGGGGTTGGGACTAGGAGTGCAGATTATAATATTTACAATTGTATCTTTGGCACTTCTGGCAGTGACAAGACCGCTTACAATGAAATTTTTTAAACCAGGAGAGACAAAAGACCAGAGCAGGCCTGATCGGACAGAAAGCACTTGTAATTGAAGAGATTGACACACTTTCGTCAAAACGGTGGAGGTGCGCGGGCAGGAGTGGGCTGCGTGAAGACAGATGCCCCCGGAAGGAAAGATCCCAAAGAATGCAATTGTAGTAGTTGAAGGTATTCAGGGAGCAAAAACTGATTGTAAGGAATGGAGAGGAGACGAAGATATGATGGCAGCAGTAATGGGAACATTTTTAGTGATTATTTTAATTATTGTTATGGTATTACTGATTTCCTGTGTGAAGATCGTAAGACAGGCGCAGGCACTTGTGGTGAGACTGGGAGCATACCAATCTCAGTTCGGGAAGAAAGAGAGCATCAAAGATACGGCAAGAGTACTTGGAAGAATGTATGAAGGAATCGAGTACAGAGGATTCGGACAGGAGATTGTCGAAGAGCTGGCTCAGTATGCGGGAGTACCTGTATGGAACGGATTGACAAACGAGTATCATCCGACACAGATGCTGGCAGATATGCTGACGATCCGTGAACATTTCGGGAAACTGAAAGGTCTGAAACTTGTATATATGGGAGATGCCCGTTATAATATGGGCAATTCGCTCATGATCGCCTGTGCAAAACTCGGACTTGATTTTGTGGCGTGTACGACAGAAGACTATTTCCCGAATGAGGAGCTTGTAGAGGAGTGCCGCGTATATGCAAAAAAGAATCAGGTTCTGAAATTACATTGACAAGCGATGTGAAAGAAGGAACAAAAGGCGCTGACGTCATCTATACAGACGTATTTATTTTGATGAGATTGATTCTACGAATAATCGGGCAAAAGAGCTGGGTGAGAAAGACGGTGTTCATGGAACACTTTTGTGGCAGATCGTCAGGTGGCTGGAAAAGGGAGAAGAGGCCGTGTGGGAATCCCCCAAAAGGAATCAGCATTTATATGACAATTCTGCTCCTGTAGATCTGATACCGACAAAGGCACCGATGCTGACATTAGTTATGGCTGGGGAGGTGGCAGAAGGTATCCGGGAAGTGACCGGCATGGAGACTGGAATCAAATGGTAGAACGATATTGTTATGAATAAAAGAAGGTCTGCGGAATTTTGACAGAGATGAGTACGGAGATTGATTATATCAACTATGTGGTCATCGGTGTAGAATCAATGTCAATCAGAAAGTATTTGACGAGGAACTGAAAAGAGAAAGCCACTTCCTTATGATGATTGAAACAGGGGCACCAGTAGGCGTTCACTGATTGCAGCTGTCATGTGAAGCATTTTTGAAATAATGGAAAATGGTGATTTGTCCGGATTACAGGAGAGTTATACGAGATGCTTGTAAACCGGGGAAAAGAATACGGATTCTGGAGTAGGGAAATGAATATAATGCCCATGCATATGAATCAACGAGACAGGAGAATTAATCGTACGCACAAAAAAGGCGAAGAAAACATATATATTTGCAGGAGAAGTATCTGTAAGAGGGGTTTATGGGGTACGTATAATCCCAGGACATAAGCTTGTGTGACGTGAGAAGCCTGACAGGATTTTGCCTGGTGTTACACGGCCAAATTATAAAAAAGGAGTAGTTTATGTATCAAGGATAAGGTCGTGCTTTGTGGCGCGAATTCATATGAAGAAAAATATTATCTGAACCCGGATTTTGACAGACTTCCGGATCATGTAAAGGATGAGCTGAAGATCATGTGCGTACTGTATGTAAATGATGTGGGCGGGATTCTGACACTCGTATTTGAAGAAAACGGAGAATTGTGTTTGAAGTGACTTCGAGGACTTTGATCCAACATTTGATGATATCGGAAGCCATCTGAAAATCAAAGCAGATCAGAGAGAAAACAGGATCTGTTAGAAGTCCACTGCAGTTGTATTATAAGGTGTTTTTCTTGGGAGGAATAGAATAGATGCTGTTAGTTATCGATGTTGGAAATACAAACATTACATTAGGAATCATTTAACGGGGAAAAAGTGTCCAAAGCAACATTTCGTATGAAGTCAAATACAGCCACGCACCTCCTGATGAATATGGAATTGCGCTAAATGAACTGGTGGAACGTCACGGATTTAGAAAAAAAGATATTGATGTGATTATTGCATCCGTAGTGCCGGACATGATGCATTCCTTGAAGTGCGATATGATCAAATATTTCAGGAATCAAGCCGATGGTAGTTTCCGCCGGAATCAAGACAGGGCTGAAGTAAAACTTTGAAAATCCAAAACAGGTGGGCGCTGACCGTATTGTTGATGCAGTGGCGGACATCATTTCCGAGCAGGCAAAGCGGATCGAAGAACTTCCATTTCAGATCCTGGATATCAATATGGGCTGTCCGGTTCCAAAGGTCGTGCGCAATGGAGAAGGTTCGGCGTTGATGAAGGATCCGAAGCGAATCTATGATATTGTATATAAGACAGCGAAAGCGATCAAGAAACCGGTGACGATAAAGATCCGCAAAGGATTTGATGATACCTGTATCAATGCACCGGAGATTGCGAAGGTTGCAGAAGAAGCAGGTGCAGCGGCAATCGCAGTACATGGAAGGACCAGAGAACAGTATTACTCCGGAAATGCAGACTGGGAGATTATCCGTAAGGTGAAAGAAGCAGTGAAGATTCCTGTAATCGGAAATGGGGATGTGACAAGCGGACAGAAGGCACTGGATATGTTTGAGCAGACCGGCTGTGATGGTGTGATGATCGGAAGAGGCTGCCAGGGAAATCCATGGATCTTCAGGGAATTACTGGCATATGAAGAGACCGGATCCATTCCGGAAAGACCGGGCACAGACCAGATCCGGGAAACAATGCTTTGCGTCATGCAAGACTGCAGATCGAGTTCAAGGGAGATTATATCGGAATCCGTGAAATGCGCAAGCATGTGGCATGGTATACCAAGGGAATGCAGGGTTCTGCGAAGCTCAGAGATGAGATCAATCAGGTGGAAAGTTATGAAGAACTGGAGAACCTTTTAATGGAAAAAATCGGATAGACATAAAACGTGTTCTTTCGCATGAGAGAATGCGTTTTTTGCATATATTAAACCAGCAAAGAATTGTTGACACAGCCGCTGGAAATATGTATAATAATGAAATTGTGAAAGTAGCTTTAAATGCGGATAAAATCAGTATCTGCGGCTTGAATAGAAAATGATTTGTCGGTAAGTAAGGAGAATTATAATGGAAGCAAAGAAAACATTACTCACCTATACAGGACTTAAGAAACTGGAAGATGAGCTTGAAAATTTAAAAGTTGTGAAAAGAAAAGAAGTAGCAGGAAAGATCAAAGAAGCCAGAGAACAGGGAGACCTTTCAGAGAACCTGAGTTGCAGGACGCAGGATGTTCAAACGTGTTATCACAAAAATGACGTTCCTTCTGTAACGTTCAGGATTTGAAAAGGACGTATCCAGGCATATGTGGCACGCGATGAGATCGGGGAAAGAATCTATGCAGATTTCAAGAAATATGACGTGGGTGATATTTTAGGAATCAAAGGTCAAGAAGATGAAAGTTTTCAAAACACAGACAGGTGAGATTTCCATCCATGCATCAGGAAGTCACACTTTTATCCAAGAGTTTACAGATCTTACCGGAGAAATATCCACGGATTGACAGATACAGATGCAAGATATCGCCAGAGATACGTGGATCTTATCATGAACGAGGATGTAAAAGATACTTTTGTAAAACGTTCCAAGGTTATCAGCAGCATCCGTCGTTATTTAGATGGACAGGGATTCATGGAAGTAGAGACACCTATGCTTGTATCCAATGCAGGTGGTGCTTCTGCAAGACCATTTGAAACTCATTTCAATGCATTAAATGAGGATTTAAAACTCCGTATTTCCTTAGAGTTATACTTAAAGAGACTGATCGTTGGCGGTATGGAGCGTGTATATGAGATCGGACGTGTATTCCGTAATGAGGGTCTTGATACAAGACACAACCCGGAGTTCACTCTGATGGAGCTTTACCAGGCTTACACAGATTACCACGGCATGATGGATCTGACAGAGAACTTATACCGTTATGTCGCAAAAGGAAGTTCTTGGAACTACTGCAGATTGTATACATAAAGGAATCCCGATGGATCTCGGAAACCGTTCGAGCGGATCACAATGGTTGACGCAGTTAAGAAATATGCAGGCGTTGATCTGGAACGAAGTTAGAAACTCTTGAACAGGCAAGAGAACTGCGAAAGCAGCATCAATATTGAATTTGAAGAAAGACATAAAAAGGTGATATCTTAAACTTATTCTTCCAGGAGTATGTAGAAGAGCACCTTGATTCAGCCAACATTTGTTATGGATCACCCGATTGAGATCTCTCCATTAACAAAAATGAAACCGGAAGATCCGAACTATGTGGAGCGTTTTGAGTTCTTTATGAATGGATGGGAGATGGCAAATGCATACTCTGAGTTAAATGATCCGATCGATCAGAGAGAACGTTTCAAAGCTCAGGAAGAACTTCTTGCAGCAGGGTGACGAAGAAGCCAACACAACAGATGAAGACTTCATGAATGCACTGGAAATCGGTATGCCTCCAACAGGTGGTATCGGATTCGGTATCGACCGTATGTGTATGCTGTTGACAAAGGGGCTGAGGCGATCAGAGATGTCTTTGCTGTTCCCGACAATGAAGTCCTTAGATGGTGTAAATAAGAAAAATGATGTAAATAATACAGCTTCTGAAGCACCTGAAAAAAATGTAAAAACTGAATCTGAAAAGATTGATTTTTCTAAGGTAAAGGTAGAGCCTTTATTTGAGGAATTTGTTGATTTTGATACATTCAGTAAGTCAGATTTCCGTGCAGTAAAGGTTAAAGAGTGTGTTGCAGTACCGAAGTCAAAAGGAGATGGCAGATGAGCGGTAATGTATGGATGTTTTCAGACGAGATCGATGATGAAGACTTGGAATTTATGAGTCATGACTACGTGACCTATAACATGGCGTGCGAATACTACAGACTGGGAATCAAACCCGTTGTCCGTATAAAGCACATGAAGCAGGGCGGTATATAAAATCGGAAAAAAGTGCTGATTCGAAGAAGTATATTTGAAGAATATCTGCGAGAGCAGAGAAAGATTTGATGGAGGAGAAGGACATGAGCGATCAGAAAAAATATTATATGATGACAGTAATGGATTAGATTATGTGGTGGTAGGAGATTATTATCCGCCAATGATGGACTTGCCAGAGGAAACCAGACCGATTGGTTACTGGGGAATGCTTGGAAAGAATATATGAAAAACTATAAATCAGGCATGTATTCTTATCTTCTGTTGACTGGGGCTTCTTGGACAGCTACCTGGCAGATCTGAAATGAACAGGCACAGGAACGGTATGAAGTGATTGATGAGATTTATCAATCTGACAATAACGGAACATATGGGAAAATCATATGCAGATTGAAGCTGAGCCAGCCATCTGTGACAGAACCAGATGAAATTGAGGAAGCGTACAAAAAAGTGATTGAGACACTTTCGGCAGAGCAAGAAGAAGTTATTACAAAATATTGTGATGCGATATTTAGCAGTGGGGCAGAAGCAGAGGAATTCTTCTATCGTTTGGGACTGAGAGATGGATTAAAATTACGAAAAGTAATAAAAAGCATATTGAAATCTTTTTTATAAGTGAAGAGTAATTGGAAGAGGCATTGACTGCAATAATGGTTGATGCTTCTTTTTATTCTTCAGGATTCCACATATATCAATTATTGGAAGATAATAGAATGTGTGGTAATATAAAGTAGAAAAGATGATGAGTATTTTACAGGAAATGGTATGGCTGAGTAATTAAAAAGTTTTGACTCATCATAATAAAAAAATGAGTTGGGGAATAGTAATTTATTCCTGGTAAATCTATACGAAAGATGGAAACAGATAATGGCAAATGAAAGTTTAGGGAAAAGCAAAATCAAGAAAAAATGATGAATTTTATACTGTCTATGATTATATTCAGAAAGAAATGAATGCCTATTTGGAATATGATCCCAATGTATTTCGTGGAAAGACAATTCTGTTGCCTTGTGACGATCCAGAATGGAGTAATTTTACAAAATATTTTGCTCAAAATTTTGAAACGTTAGGTATAAAAAACTGATTAGTACAAGCTATGCTACTGATCGTAAAAAGCAGCAGTATGAACAATATCATCAAATGACTTTATTTGAATTAAATTTTCCACAATATGATGAAGAAAATCACATTCACATGGAAAAATATTTACATTGACAAGGGATATTAATAAGTCTGGAATTATAGATATAGATGATTTGGGTGGCAATATCTTGAAGGAGATGGAGATTTCCGAAGTGATGAGGTATGTGCGTTGCGTGATGAAGCAGATATTATTGTAACTAATCCACCATTCTCATTGTTTAGGGAATTTGTTGCTTGGGTTATGGAAGCAGGAAAGAAAAATTGTGGTTATTGGTAATCAGAATGCAATAACATACAAAGAAATTTTCCCATTACTCAAAGAGAACAAGTTGTGGATAGGTGCAACTAATAATGGTCAGGATATGGTTTTTGAAGTACCAGAGGGGCCATTGTTGCACCAAAAGATAAAGAGAAGGCTGAAAAATTAGGTTATAAGGGAAATTATACACGCTTAGGAAATGCTTGCTGGTTTACGAATATTGACCATGGTAGACGTCATCAACCGTTATCTCTTATGACTATGGCGGATAATTTGAAATATAGTAAACATAAGCAAATTCGTGAGCAGGGTTACTTGAAATATGATAATTATGATGCTATTGAAGTGCCTTTTGTCGATGCTATCCCAAGTGATTATGTCGAAGATATGGGTGTTCCAATAACTTATCTTCAACGGCACAATCCAGAACAATTTGAAGTTGTAAAGTTCCGTAAGGGAAATGATGAAAAAGATTTGACATATACTATTGATTATAGCACAATTTTGACAGACAGACAGACAGACAGACAGACAGACAGACAGACAGACAGACAGACAGACAGACAGACAGACAGACAGACAGACAGACAGTCACTCCGTACTTCAGAATTATCATCAGACGAAAGATGTAATGGAGTCATGGGAGTGCCAATCACATTCATGTTCAGACATAACCCAGAACAATTTGAAATTATTGGACTTGCAGCCGGAAATATCAGAGGACTTGCAGGAATACCGTCAGAACAGGAAAAAGATGGACCATATATTGACGGAAAATTGCGTTATGGAAGAATCTTCATCAAGAGGAAGATGTAGTGGTATTATGGGTGTTCCAATAACATATCTTTTCAAACATTGTCCGGAGCAGTTTGAAATTGTAGGTATGTGTGAGAATATGGATTTATATGGACTAAAGACAAGAGTATACACATCGGATGAGTGTCGCAACAGATATTTCGAACTGTTTGGAAAAAAAGGGTACCTATGATTTAAATGCAGCTCGGGGTTGTAAATGGAACAAAGGTATATCAAAGGCTGCTTATCCGCAGGGTAACTAAGGAGTAAAAACAATGATTACAACATTAAGAACAGATATTACTATTGAGGAAATCTGTAAAGGATTTGTTTATAATGAATTAGAAGGTAAAGGACTTTTTGGACTTTCTGGTAAGTTAACTATTCAGCCGGAATACCAAAGAAATTATCTTTATGCAAAACAGAAGAAGGAAGAAGCTGTAATTCAGTCTGTTTTAAAAGGCTATCCGTTAGGATTAATTTATTTTAATAAGATTGGAACAGATAAATATGAAGTTCTGGATGGACAACAGCGTACTTACCAGTTTGGGAAGATTTTTAACTGGGAAGTTTCCTTTGCTTGATACACAAGTGGAATGCCACACTATTTTGGTGCTATGCCAGATGATCAAAAAAGATTATTAATGAAACTAAACTGACTATTTATATTTGTGAGGGTACCGAAACTGAAATAAAAGAATGGTTTAAGACTATCAATATTGCGGGTATACCACTTAATAAGCAAGAAGTGGCAAATGCAGTTTATTCAGGACCTTTTTGTTACAAAGGCGAAAGAAGAATTCAGTAATAGTCAAAATGCTAATATTCAAAAGTGGAGTGCATACATAAAAGGAGATGTATTGCGTCAAGAATATTTGCGTGTTGCCCTTGAATGGGTATGTAAGAGTGAGGCAGATGAAGATATTGAAGCATATATGAGCCGACACCGCCATGATACAGATATACAGGAATTGAAAACATATTTTACAAGTGTGATAGACTGGATTTCTGGTGTATTTAGTGATGTGGAAAGTGAAATGCGTGGGATTGAGTGGGGAAGATTATTTGAAATTTATCATAACCAACCATATGATCCGGTGGAATTTTATCGGATAAACTGCATGAATTATATGCTGATGGTGCAGTAAAGAAACGAGCAGGAATATTTGAATATATTTTAGGAGGTTGTAAAGAACCTCGATTGCTTGAAATTCGTAAATTTGAAGAAAGTACTAAAAAGGCAGTATATGCACAGCAGACAGATGAAGCTAAAAAAGTGTGGAAAATCAAATTGCCCATTATGTGCATTAGAAACAGGTAATAATTCTAAACGTATTTGGAAATTTAATGAAATGGATGCAGATCATGTAACGGCATGGAGCAAAGGTGGAGCTACAGATATTTCAAATTGTCAAATGTTATGTAAGACACACAATCAAGAGCAAAAGGAAATAAATAATATCAGTTTTAATAGGCATTAACTCTAAAAGTTAGTGCCTTTTGTTGTTTTGAACTTTAAGATGAAAAACAGAGCATGGTAGGAGTTTTGAATTAACGTAAATATGCGACAAGCACTGACTATAACGGTTAGTGCTTCTTTTTTTGCCTTTTTCAAAAGCATCTGACATTGTACACTCTGCCACATGTGATTAGTGGGAAAATAAATTTTTTAGAAAAGCACCGTCAAATGCCCTCTGAAACTTGCAATTAGTGAAGGAATATTTCATTTACACATAAAAAAACTTGCAAAAAGGGTTGGTAAATACCATTTCCAACGCTTTATAGGTAGAGGAATAATTTTTTTTTCAAAATCCCCAAAATCATGTCCGATTTTGTCGTTCCCAGTACAGAGTATATGAAGGAACTAACGAAAGTAAAAGAAAAAATGATAAAAATGTAAAAAAATATCACGAATTTTTTGCATCGTGCCAAGTCATTTGACTTTAGTAATTAGAGGACGTTTTGGGAATGTTCCTTCGTTGAACCTTGACAATTGAAAAGTGCACCCTGAAAGCTTACCAGGAGTTCTGCCATGACCTTTCTTTTTCTGAAAGCAAGCGGAATCATAATGACCTCCCGATGATGGCTGACCAAAGCCATATGGTCACCTGTGTATGCAGGCAGAGGCAGTCTGAGATGACTGCAGGTGACAGGGAAACGCACGACAGATCGCTGATGCAACAAGTAACTAATAACAATGATTAAAAGGGTATCATGCCCGGAAAGGATGTAACAACTATGAATAAAGTGATTTTAATGGGAAGACTGACAAAGAATCCGGAGATCAAATATGCCGGAAAAGATAATGATATGGCAGTAGCCAGGTATACTCTGGCAGTGAACAGAAGATATAAACGTGACGGAGAACAGGAAGCAGATTTTATTCCGTGTATCACGTTTGGTAAGAGTGCAGAGTTCGCACAGAAATATCTTCACAAAGGAATGAGGATTGTGATCGGCGGTCGTATCAGTACCGGTAGCTATAAGGATAAGGACGGAAAACAATTTATACCACAGATGTGATTGTGGAAGAACATGAATTTGCCCAGAACAAGGACAGCGGTGCTGGAGCAGATTCATTAGAAACAGCGAAAAACAGATAAAAGATGGATTTATGGAAGCGAAAGACGGAGAAATTCCGTTTGACTAATAAAAATGTGGAGGTTATTTATGGGTGTAAGTTATAACAAATTGTGGAAACAGCTCATTGATAAAAATATGAAGCGGATAGAAATGCAACACCTCACCGGGATTAGTGCAAATATCCTTGCCAGAATGGGAAGAATCAATATGTGTCAATGGAAACAATCGAGAAGATTTGTAAGAAATTGATTGTACGATTGATGAGATAATGGAATTCACAGATTAAAGGTAGCACGCCGGATACGGCATAAATCTCTTAGCAAAGCTAAGAGCGCACTTCTATACAGGCAATTACATCTGCCTGTATCGTGCGATCTGCGGTGCTGTTCCCAATTTTGAAAAATCTTAATCCGGGAATCTAGCGAAATCAGAGATTTCGTACAAGGGGATAATTTCCCCTTGCGGCATGAAGCCTATCCTATTGTAATAACTAATCTATTTTAAAATTGCGGAGGTCAGTATTTCTTTATTGTGAAACAACCACCTCCGTTTTTATATCCAGGAATCGGCATTTATGAGAAGACCGGTTCTTTTTGTTTACGGAAAAGGAGGACGGAAAGTGAGCAGAGCAAAAAATCCAAAATATGAATCCATGTCACTGGAAGAACTGAAAGCCAACATGGAAAAAAGTAGAAAGCAATTGGAACATGCGATTCACAATAAAAAATATTCTGGAGCAGAGAAAGAGGTTGGTGGAGCGAAAAGAACGTTCGCATCGTTTAATTGTCAAAGGTGCAGAGTTTGAAAAAGCATTTCCATTATCCAGAGATTTGGAACAGGAAGATGTTCAGGATGTTATGGATCAGTTGCAGAACAGTAGTTACAACAAGAGTATTGTGCGGCAGGTTCACATAGCATCCTTACATAAAGAACAACAGCAGATTACAGAAGCAGTTGAAAAAACAGAAAAAGGAGATGACAGCTAATGGCACTGTATCATTTTTTCGGTAAAGCAGGTGTCCAGAGGAAAAGGTCAGACAGTGGTTAATTCCGCAGCTTATATTTCGGGGCAGAAACTTTATAACGATTACTATGGACAGACGCATGATTATACAAAAAAGTCTGGTGTGTGGTTTTTACAGAAATTTTGACACCAGAATATGTGCCGGAACGGCTGTCTGACCGGGAAACACTCTGGAATGAAGTGGAGCAGATAGAGAAAGGGAAGAGGGCGCAGTTAGCCTATTCATTCGATATAGCACTGCAAAATGAACTGACACTGGATGAAAATATAGAACTGGCGAGAGAGTTTTGTCGGGAGCAGTTTGTAGCATGTGGCATGATTGTAGATCTGGCAGTTCATGGGGAAAATCAAAGAACGAAGATGAACCAGACAATCCACATTTTCATGTACTTGCTCCAATCCGTCCTTTTTACAGAAGATGGAAGCTGGGGCAACAAGCAGAAACGGGAATATGTTTTGGATAAAGACGGAAATCGGGTTAAAGATGTCAAAGGAAAGGATATATTCAATGCTGTTTCCACTACCGGATGGAATGATCCGGAGCTTTTAAAGGAATGGAGAAGAGCGTGGACAGAGAAGGTGAACGAAAAATTCCGGGAATGTCACATGGCAGCAAGAATTGATCACCGCTCTTACAAAGAGCAGGGAATTGATCTGATTCCGACGATCCATGAAGGGTATGAAGTGCGAGCAATGGAGAAAAAGGGAATAAAAACAGTGATTGGGGAACTGAACCGGGCAATCCGGCAGTTCAACCAGATGTTTATTTCTCTGAAAGAATCTATTCAATGGATGAAGACAGCGTATGAAGAAATGAAAGCCGAACTGGAACGCAGGCAGAATCCGACACTTCTGGAAAGCTTGCAAGATTATTATGATAAGAAAACGCAGGGCAGACCACAGCTCCCAAATTTTTATGCGGAGATGAAACGGAGAGGAAGAATCTCTCCAACTTACAGGAGTTTGCAAAATCCATCAATTATCTCCCAGACCCATAAGATAGAGACAATGGAGGATCTGCAGGAAAGGATTGATGAACTGAATGGTGTTGTATCAGTCAGCAAAAAAGAAATTTCCGAAAAACGAGAACAGTTAAAGAAATTGGAAAATCTGCAAAAGATGGCAGAAGTAATAAAGACAAATCAGCCATTGATAAACGAGTACAACCATTTCTTTTTTTCCCGAAAGAACGAGAGAAATACTATCAGCAGCATAAGAAAGAAATCAATTATTATCGCAAATGTGAACGGGAACTGAAACAGTACTTGGATAAAAATGGAAAGGTGCCAACAGCCAGATGGAAACGGGAGAAAGAAGAACTCCGGTCTGTGATCGAAGAGCTGAAAGCAGATAATCAGCCTTATCAGGATGAACTTGCATTTGTAAAAGGTACAGAGTTGTGCAGACATTGCCAGACGTGACCGGGAAATAGCAGAAACAGATACCTCTGGGCGTTCAGAAGAAAAAGGGAGAAGCAGGTGAAGTTCCTGCATTTCACGCAGTCTAGACAGAAGTTGATATTGAAGAAAACAGTAAAGCAGAGCAACATTCAGTGAATCAGACGGAGCCGAAGCCGGAAAAGAAAACTTCTCTTCTGCGGAAACTGGATGAAAAAGAAGAAAGAGTGTGCAGAACGTGATGCTAAGCAACAGACAGTGAAGAAAAATGGAACCATGAGATGAGTTTATAACAGTCTGTCAGCAGGACAGACTAGAAAGGATGATGAAAATGCAGTATACAGAAGAACAGATTGCAAGAGCAAACCAGACCGACCTTGTGTTTTTTGAACGCACAAGGAGAACAGTTGGTGAAAAGTGGCAGAGAATACCGTTGGAAAAAGCATGACAGTGTAACGATATCAGGAAACCGATGGTATCGACATAGTCAGAGTAAGGGGGGAGGTTATCCGGTAGATTTTGTGATGGAATTTTATTATGCAGCATTCCCTGGAAGCAGTGAAAATGCTGATCGGGGAAGATGGCGAAGGCAGGCAGAAGTCCTGCCCCTGCCCCGTCCAAAGACTTCCGATTACCGGAGAAAATGAAGATAATGAAATGATCGTAAAGTATCTGACAGAAAGCAGAGAGCTTGAGAAAAATCTGGTGATGGAATGGATTGCTAGAGGTGATATTTACGAGGAAAAGAAGCATCATAATGTTATATTTGTCGGCAGAGATGCAGATGGTATTCCGAGATATGCACACTGCCGGGGAACTGGTGAAATAAAATATCGTGGAGATGTAGTTGGTTCTGATAAATCTTATGGATTCAGCTACAGAGGGACGGATAATCAGTTGTTTGTATTTGAAGCAGCCATTGATCTGCTTTCATTTATCCAGTTATTTCAAAAGACTGGAAGAAGCGCAGTTACCTGAGTTTAGGTGGAGTCTCCAGTCTGGCACTGATGACTTTTTCTTTCTGAACGCCCTCAGATTACTTCTGTTTTCCTGTGCCTGGATAATGACCAGGCAGGGAATGAGGCTTGTGAGAAACTGGCAGGAGAAAGTTCAGAAGGATACAGTGTAATTCGTCTGAAACCATCACGAAAAGACTGGAACGAAATTCTCTGTGATAAAAACGCCGACAGAAAGAAAGCAATTGCAGAAACACTCACAATTAAAGTACCAGAAACAGAAGAGCTGGTGCAATGTTGTGTTATGAAGACATTGAACAGACAAGTGTGGAATGGCTGTGGTTTTATATTCCATTTGGAAAACTGACAATCATGCAGGGAAATCCGGGAGAAGGAAAAACTTATTTTGCAATGATGCTGACAGCAGCCTGTACCAACAGAAAATTGTTTCCGAATATGGAAGATATCGAACCATTCAATGTAATCTATCAGACTGCGGAGGATGGCATGGGCGATACCATTAAGCCGAGATTGATGGAAGCAGGTGCAGATCTAAGCAGGGTTATGGTGATTGATGATTCGGAAGAAGCGTTGACTTTATCCGATGATCGAATTGAAAAGCGCAGTCAGACAGAATCATGTGAGGCTTTTTGTAATTATGAACCGGCAAATTGATCCTGGGAATGATTGCAGAGAAAAACCGGATGTGCCATTGTGCTGATCGGACATTTATTGGGACGCAGGACGTAATCGAGGACTTGGATTGATATTATGGCATATGAACATCGGGCAAATGAAAAAGTCGCGTCCGGTGTTCCGAAGAAAAAGGGGAATGATTGCAAGAGAAAAAAGCTGAGCGAAAAATTGATCAGGGAACCTTGTTGATAAAAAGAAATTTCAATCAGGGAATTAGACGAAAAGGAAAAGCGTATGTGGGATTTCCCACGTAAATACTTGCGTAGGAGGTGTTGGTAATGGAAGCAATGAAAGAGTATGTTGCCCATCTGGACAATGGAAAAAAAAAGGATTACCCTCAGAGGAGCTGCTTATCAGTATTATAATGTAAAAGAATATGGAAATGGCTGTATTATTCTGGAACCTCGGAAGCTGGCAGTGCCAGAGTGTATTTCAGCCAGAACCCTGGCAGATATGGATCGTGCAGTAAGCAATTTTAAGAGAGGCGATGTTTCCCCGGCTATTGACCTGTCAGATTTTTAAAAGGAATAAGAGATGAATTTTAATATACGAATGGGAATTCCTGAGATGCAGGAACTTTGGTTAGATCTGCAGGAGAAATATCGTTCGGTAATAAAAAAAGAAGGAAGAATAGTTGTATAAAAAATGGGGAAAGGCTTTAAAGCTGTTGTCGGCTGCTCCGGGTATCGAGTCTTCAAACCCATGAAATAGAGCCATTATCCAGACGTTATGGAATGAAAGTGTGGCAATCATATCTGGAAAATAAAACCAGTGGTGCAATGAGAATGTACTGGGTTTATGGACCAGAGCAGAAAGATATTACAATTATCGGACTGGAGCCACATCCGGAAGATAAGAAAAATGGCGCATACGA